>WOR8_10000068_pt1 | contig 90875 bp, 75 predicted proteins | sample DeeMarSeWOR38_10_FD_19890 | JGI IMG/M metagenome (IMG submission 19890)
CCCCAATTTAGGATTTGTGACATTGACAGATAATCAAAACGGGACTGGTTTATTGGGGATATCACCGGTTAGTGGAGATGCTGGTAGTTATAATCTAACCGTAACCGTTACCGATTCGAATAATGACAGTGATTCTGAAACAATCACGATCATTGTGAACGAACAACCAAACACTGCTCCAGTCTTATCACCCATAGGCAATAGAACTGTAGAAGAAGAAAGTGTATTGAATGTATCTTTATCATCCAGTGATGCTGATGGTGATACAAGAACTTTTTCGATATCCCCCAATTTAGGATTTGTGACATTGACAGATAATCAAAACGGGACTGGTTTATTGGGGATATCGCCGGTTAGTGGAGATGCTGGTAGTTATAATCTAACCGTAACCGTTACCGATTCGAATAATGACAGTGATTCTGAAACAATCACGATCATTGTTAATGCGCCACCCAATGTGGCACCTGTATTGGCATCAATTGGAAACCAGACAATTACAGAGGGAGGCATATTAACGGTGCAATTGTCTTCAAGTGATGAAAATGGAGATGCCATGCGATATACCGTCTCACCAAATTTAGGCTTTAATACTTTTACGTATAATCCGGATGGTTCGGGTGAATTGGTAATATCTCCACAACTTGGGGATGCAGGGACATATTCTATCACCATTACCGTACTTGACACAAATGATGCCAGTGATTCTGAAACAATCACTATAACTGTAAATGAAGCAGTAACGCAAAACACACCACCAGTACTAGCACCTATTGGAAATAAATTTGTAACCGAAGGAGAAAGTATAACAGTTCCATTATCAGCAAGTGATGCTGAGGGGGATGCCATGCGATATACCGTCTCACCAAATTTAGGCTTTAATACTTTTACATATAATCCGGATGGTACGGGTCAATTGATTTTATCACCCGGGCTTGGTAATGCCGGGACGTATTCGCTGACCATTACTGTACTGGATGCAAACGATGCCAGTGATTCTGAAACAATCACCATAACTGTAAATGAAGCAGTAACGCAAAACACACCACCAGTCCTAGCAGCTATTGGTAATAAATATGTAACCGAAGGAGAAAGTATAACAGTTCCATTATCGGCAAGTGATGCTGAGGGGGATGCCATGCGATATACAATATCACCCAACCTGGGATTTAATACGTATTCCTATAATCCGGATGGTACGGGTCAATTGATTTTATCACCCGGGCTTGGTAATGCCGGCACGTACACAATAACCATTACTGTACTGGATGCTGAGGATGCCAGTGATTCTGAAACAATCACTATAACTGTAAATGAAGCAGTAACGCAAAACACACGACCAGTCCTAGCACCTATTGGTAATAAATTTGTAACCGAAGGAGAAAGTATAACGGTTCCATTATCGGCAAGTGATGCTGAGGGAGATGCCATGCGTTATACCGTCTCACCAAATTTAGGCTTTAATACCTTTACCTATAATCCGGATGGTACGGGTCAATTAATTTTATCACCCGGGCTTGGTACTGCCGGGACGTATTCGCTGACCATTACTGTACTGGATGCAAACGATGCCAGTGATTCTGAAACAATCACCATAACCGTTAATGATGCAGAGGGCGATGCCATGCGATATACAATATCACCCAACCTGGGATTTAATACCTATACCTACAATCCAAATGGTACTGGTCAATTGATATTATCACCAGGGCTTGGTACTGCCGGGACGTATTCGCTGACCATTACTGTACTGGATGCAAACGATGCCAGTGATTCTGAAACAATCACCATAACCGTTAATGTACGCTTTACAGTTTCACCCGATTTAGGGTTTAATAATTTCACATTTAACCAGGATGGATCGGGTCTAATCACTTTGTCTCCAAAGCCTGGTGATGCCGGAACATATACAATGACCATTACTGTTCTTGATGTACATAATGCCAGTGACAGGGAAACTATCATTGTTACAGTTAATCCAAAGTTTAATGGTAATTCGGCTCCGGAATTAAGGGCTATTGGTAACATAAATGTTAAAAAAGGAGAAAAATTTCAAACACAATTAACCGCCACCGATGTTGATGGAGATGTTTTGACCTATTCGGCATCAGCAAATTTGAGATTTGCTACCTTAACGGACAATCAGGATGGTACTGCTATTTTAGATCTTTCACCTGATGAAAATGATATTGGAGTATATGATCTAACGATTACCGTAACAGATACGTATGATTCCAGTGATTCAGAAACAATCACCATAACAGTTGAGGATGAGGATATTGGAAATCTTGCACCCGCACCCGAATTCATTACTGGTGTTAATTCAGGAGGCACAGCCTATTCCATGGGTGATGGAAGCCTATTGCAGGATCAGTTTTACGATGGTGGATTCGTTTTCGATGTAGAAGAACCTATAGCGGGTACCGAAAATGATGCATTGTATCAGACCGAGCGTTTTGGAGCATTTAGTTATAATATACCTGTACCAGGCACTGGTTTTTATACTGTAAGGTTGCATTTTGCGGAAATTTATTATATAGCTGATTCCATTGGTTCCAGAATATTCGACGTTAACATTGAAAACGGACAAGGGATGTTAAACAATTACGATATTAATGCGGAAGTAGGTCCTTTGACAGCGGTGGTTAAAACATTTACAGGAATAGCGGTATATGATGGAAGAATGACGATAACGCTGAGTAAAATTGTGAATAATCCAAAAATTTCAGGGATAGAAATTTTCAGTGAAGGGGACTTAGACATCGTTGCTGGTATTGAACCAAATGATGTTGTAGACGATGTCTTAATCTATCCGAATCCCACGGATGGACAATTCACGGTTGAAATGTCCTCAAATAATCAAGTAACTGATTTGATGCCTTATATTATATATGACTTAGCCGGAAGAATAGTTGATCAGTCAACAATTCAGGATTCAAAAGTAATTGTTGATTTATCCGGGCATAGAAAAGGAGTTTATATAATTAAGATAGGTAATTATAAAACGGAGAAGATTTTTCTGCGATGATTAAAATTTTGAATCAAAATAGATAATAATTGAACTTTAAAAAATGAAATACCGTGAAGTAGATCAGGTAGAATGCAATTGATTAAGTCTAATTATTCCTTAAAAAAATAATTTTTTATACAAAATTTTGTTTTTTATCATAGAATTTTTTCAAGATAAGTTATGTTTTTGGAGATTACTTCCCTATACATCTCCCAGATAATGCAAAGACTGACGAATATCCATCGCTAAAAAATCTCCGGTTACTCCTTTATCCAGTCCTTTGATAACATCTTTCAAAGCCTGTTGGGTCTGGTAAAGACTTTCATAGTGCCTCAGGTTGGTAACAACCGTATCGCCGGTTTTAAAACCTTCAATATTTACTTTGGCAATGATCTTATTTTTTAATACATCAAGGTTATCTCGATTTTTTGCTGAAATGAAAACAAATTCTTTGTCAATTTTTAATGCATCAAGCAGGGAAGGGGGTACCAGGTCGATTTTGTTCCCAACTTTAATAAATGGTATGCCCAAATTTTCCAGCTTGTCTATCTCTTCATTAATCTCAATCAGATTTTCTTCTTTCAGATCAAACAGATATAAAATTAGGCTTGCTTCTTTCATTTTTTGCTTTGTTCTTTCAACTCCGATTTCTTCGATTTTGTCCCTGGCCTCACGAATTCCGGCGGTGTCAATAAATCGGAAAGAAATACTCTCAATATGAATCACATCCTCTATAAAATCTCGCGTGGTACCGGCAATTTCTGAAACAATAGCTTTTTCTTCATTCAGGAGTGCATTTAGCAAGGTCGATTTTCCAGCGTTGGGTTTCCCTGCAATGACAGTTGGCACTCCATTTTTGATAACATTTCCCAGGTTAAAACTTTCCATTAGATGTGATATTACATGATTAAGTTCCAGTACCAATTTTCTAAGGTCATTGCGGCTGGCAAATTCAACATCTTCCTCAGAAAAATCCAGTTCCAGCTCAATCATGGAAGCAAAATGTATCAATTTTTCTCTAAGTTTGCGAATTTCTTCAGAAAATCCTCCACGCATTTGATTTAAAGCGGCCATATGAGCAGCGTTAGAGTCAGATGCAACCAGATCGGCCACGGCTTCAGCCTGAGCCAGATCAAATTTCCCATTGAGAAACGCCCGTTTGGTGAATTCACCTGGTTCAGCCAACCGGGCACCGTTCCTGATTAATAACTGAATGATCTGCCGAATGATAAATTGAGAACCATGACACGAAATTTCAATTACATTTTCTCTGGTGTAAGAGTGAGGTTCAAGAAAGACAGATACAAGTACTTCATCAAGGATTTTTTTTTCATCACGGATGGTTCCAAAGTGAATGGTATGGGAAGGAAGAGTTGAAAGATCTTTGCCCCTAAAAACCTGATTGGTAATTTGAATAGCATCTTTTCCGGATAAGCGAATCACTCCAATCGCCCCAATGCCAGGCGGGGTGGCCAAGGCTACGATGGTGTCTTGTGTAAGCAATCAGTTATTTAGTTTTTCGAATAATTCTGAGCTAGAAATTCCTGCCAGGTTTGTTTTTTATAATAGTTCTCTCCCAGAAAAATCAGAATAGGTTCGAGATTATCAACAGTCATATATCCTGGTATAGGCTGGATTATATTTAACTGCTCATCGAGATATACTGTGGTAGGATAACTTAATTTTCCATTCATCATAGCAGCAGCTAATTCATGGTAACCTCGTCTTCCCTGCGGCACAAATTTAAACACTTTATCTTTAAACATTATTTCTTCTTTTCCTTCCCCATCCAATTTGACTGCATAAAAGTTATTATTTAATTTTTCAATAATTCTGGGATCCTGGAAGGTAGTGGCATCCATTTTTTTGCACCAGCCACACCAATCTGTATACACATCAATAAAAATTTTTCTGGGGTGATCAATTGTCAGTTTCTGAACTTCTTCAATGGTGTACCATTTGATTTTCTCCTGTCCATAAGCTTCCAAGGTATTTAAACTTATGATAAATGAAAATAATATTACTGCTAATAAAACCTGAGATCGCTTCTTCATGTAAATTCTAATTTCTTGATAGTACGTAAAAATACAAAAATTGATCCAATATCACTTTTAAATTAAGAGTAGTATAATCATAAGTCCTAAAATTGTCATTTAATTGATGGTATTCATCCGATTATGGTAACCTTCTGACCAAATTTCTTATTTGGTAATTAATAGATTTTCACATACGTTTTTAGATATCGATATTTTCTTTTTTCGGTCAACAAAAACTTTCATTGACTCATCATAAGGATATTTCTCAACGACCTCGATCTGTGAACCTATTGAGATACCAACTTTATCAAGATATTGTAAAAAAAGATCACTCGTATCTTTAACAGAAATCAGGATACCTGATTCGTTAACATTCAATTCTGATAATGCCTTTCTTGCTTTTGAATGTACCATACCTTGTTCATCAGGTATAGGATCACCGTGTGGGTCATATTCAGGGAAACCTAAAAACTCATCCAGCCTGCTGATCAAAAGTGAAGACCTGATGTGCTCAAGTTGTTCAGCAATGTCATGTACTTCATCCCAGTTGAATTTAAGTTTTTGAACAAGAAAGACTTCCCATAAACGATGCTTCCTGATTATTGATAAGGCTTGTTTTTTCCCAAATTCCGAAATATTTACTCCTTTATATTTTTGATAATGAATTACTTTTTTTTTGGCAAGTTTTCTAATCATATCACTGACTGAGGCTGGTTTGGTTTGCAGATTTTCAGCTATAGCATTGGTTGAAACTGATTGTTGCCCCTCATTTGATAGATGATAAATTGATTTTAAATAGTTTTCTTCCGCGAAACTTAACATAAGCTGAATACTTTATCATAAGTTACATAATTACATTAAATCTGGAAATAAAATCTCTTTAAGATCCAAATAATTGCGAAAAAATTAAATAACAACAAATCAAAATCCAGTCACTCTGTATGCCTGCCTAATGGCCAGAGAAATCCGATGGACTGGAAGTCTTTATTCAATCAGAGCTTCCGGGTAATCTTATCAAATAATTCCAGGAGTCTTTGCTCATCCTGTTTCCAGAAAATATCTTCTGTAATTCCCTGAATATAAAATTGATTTTTTTTCATCTTAAGGATCAAAGAATCGAAATCAGGTGATTCAAAATTAATTTCAATGGAAGCATTGATTTGAAGACAATAATCAGACCAAGGAGAATAATTTTGTATTAAGATGGGAAGGCGATTAGCTATATATTCATAAATCCTTGTGGGAAAGCAGTTTGCAATTGCAGGATTAAGTTCATAATTAACAATACCAAAATCAGCATTACTTATTTGTTCAATAATTTGTTCATGGGGTACCCATGCATTTCCTCCGATTAACCTGATATAAGGTTTGTTCTTTATTTTTTCACGTATTTTTCTAAGCGTAGATCGATGGGCACAATAACCAATGATGATTAACTCAATTTCAGGATACTTATCATGAAATTTGGTAATGAAATTTATAATTTGAAAAATACCGTAAACCTTTGCGATGGTTCCTGAATACAAGAGCCTAATCTTGTTTTTTAATTTGGATTTCCTGGTTTTTAGTTCAAAAAGGTCAACATATGAATTTCTAATTAATACTCCTTTCCTTTGTAAAAAAGACATTTCAGCAAAATATCCCTTTTCTGCAACCAGATAAAAATCAATAAAAGGATGGCAAACATATTCTTTTACCCTGACAAAGGAAGCAGCTAAATACCTTAATAAAGCAGGTAAATTACTATTGTAAATTATATTTCGATAATAATTTTCCTGCACATCATAAATAATATAGGCACCTTTTACCCAGGTATACAATAAGGTAACTGTCAGTAAATCATGACAAGTAACAATTATAATTTCAGGCTTTACTTTAAGTAGAATTTTGAAATATTTTAACGGTTGAAAAATTCTGGCGGGTGAGAGTCTTTTGAAGTTGAAGATGGGGAATAGATGAATATTTGAAAAATATTTAATTTTTTTTGAATAAAACCCTATGATATTTATTTCATATTTGTTTTTTTGGGCAAGTGAACGGCCAAACTTTTCATACATCCGGGCATCATCGATCGGCTTGAGTAGGGATGCTATGACAACTGAAATCCGGCTCATTATTTATAGTAAATAATAATCGCGTTAATTTATTGAATATGGTTCATGATTTAAAAGAAATAATAGAGAAAGCCTGGGGAAATAAAGATTTATTAAAGGATAAAGACACAATTATAGCGATCAAATCAATCATTGATGAGTTAGATACAGGTAGCTTACGAGTGGCTGATCCACAACCTCACGGAGGATGGAGGGTAAATGAATGGGTAAAAAAAGCAGTCATAATGTATTTCCCCACTCAGAAAATGCAATTAATCGAAGTGGGCCCTTTTCAGTTTCATGATAAAATGAAGTTAAAATCTGGTTATGATCATTTAGGAGTTCGGGTTGTTCCGCATGCGATTGCTCGATATGGTGCATTTATAAACAAGGATGTGATAATGATGCCTTCATATGTAAATATAGGGGCGTATGTTGACTCTGGAACAATGATTGATACATGGGCTACTGTAGGTAGTTGTGCTCAGGTTGGAAAAAATGTGCATATAAGTGGTGGAGTTGGAATAGGAGGGGTGTTGGAACCTGTACAGGCTTCCCCCGTGATCGTTGAAGATAATGCCTTTATTGGCTCTAGATGTATACTGGTAGAAGGAGTACGAATTGGAAAAGAAGCTGTTTTAGGTGCGAACGTTACCCTGACTGCCAGTACCAAAGTTATTGATGTAACTGGAGATGATCCGATCGAATATAAAGGATATGTACCCGAAAGAGCTGTCGTTATTCCTGGATCATATACGAGAAAATACCCCGCCGGAGAGTATCAGGTATCGTGTGCTCTGATAATCGGCAGAAGGAAAGAAAGCACAGACAAAAAAACATCATTAAATAATGCTTTGAGAGAAAATGATGTTGCTGTTTGAATCACAATTGTTGTTTTAGGCGTATATAGAAAAGATAGTAATAAATTAGCAGATGTTGATGATAAGAAAGGATATACGCTTAATAATTATTTGTCTGATTCTAATTACTTATCCGCTATTTCTAAATGGCAGTGTTGAAGATACGCTTCAGAAAAATGCACCTGATTATCCTTTTATATTGGGTGAAAAATTATATTATAAAATGAATTACAGCATTTTCACGGTTGGAAAAGCTGAAATTCACGTTAATCCTATAAAATATTATATTTACAATAAAGTATGTTATAAGATAGATGTTTATGGTAGAACTGCGGGTGCCGCAGCCATTGTGTCAAGAGTGAATGATCAATGGGGAGGCTTGGTTGATACTAACGATCTTTTACCAGTAAAGTCATGGCGGTACATTGAAGAAGGAAGATTTCGGAAGAAAGAGTTTGTGGATTATAATCATGAGGAAGGAATTATAAATGTTCGGGTTGTTAATAACGAAACGGGACGTTTAAAGGAACCTGAAATCTATGAATTTAATGAGTCGAATATGCTTGATTTAATATCTGGATATACATATCTGAGAACCATCGACTTTTATAAATATAATAAAGGTGATACAATCAAATTGAATGGATTTTTTGAGGATAAGATATATAAGTTTAATATTCTGTTCATGGGAACCGAAAAAATTAAAACCAAATTGGGTGAAATACAAGCCTTTAAACTGGTTCCTGTTATGCCTGATAATAAACTTTTTGCAGGTGAAAATTCAATTACAGCATGGTTTGCTGCGGATGCAAGCAGGATACCTCTTCGTGTTGAAGCCAATATGTTTATCGGAAGGGCTGGTTGTGAAATTACGGGTTATGAGGGCATGAGATCAGATCCACCTTTTGTCGATTGATTTTTAAAATAATACGCCATGAAGTCTGTGAAGATTTTTTTCTTTATTAGTTTAATTTTCATTTCAATTAACCTCATTGCGGAAAAAATTACATTTCCATCAATAGACGGTATTAGAATTACAGCAGAATATTATAACATTCATCCTGATACCGTTCCCATCATATTGCTTTTTCATCAGGCAGGGTGGAGCCGTGGGGAATATATTGAAATAGCTCCCAGATTAAATAGAATAGGATACAATTGCCTTGCTGTTGATTTGAGGTCTGGAAACACAGTAAACAATATCCAGAATGAAACATTTCTTGAAGCAAAACGGATGATGAAAGAAACGAATTATCTGGCTGCTGAGATCGACATGAAAGCAACGATTGAATTTGTTAGAAAAACCTACCCCGGGGAAGTTATCTTATGGGGTAGTTCTTACAGTGCTTCACTGGTAATCAAAATTGCAGTAGAAACAGATGTGCCTATTAAGGCCATAATTGCATTTTCTCCAGGGGAATATTTCAGATCCTTTGGGAAACCTGCGGATTTTATTAAAAGTTACGCTACGCGACTAAATGTTCCTTCTTTTATAGCCTGTTCGGAAATGGAAGGTAAAACGGTCAAACCTATTTATGATTCGATAATAAATGGGAATAAAGTTTTTTGCCTTCCCAAATCCTCTGGTCATCATGGGTCCAGTGCATTGTGGAATATCCATTTTGATAGTAAGTTTTACTGGAATAAGGTAGAAGATTTTCTGAGCCATCTCAATTAATCTGTTTTCTAATCTTTTTTATCATTTATTTAAGATAAATTTGATATTTATAACTAATCATATGAGCAAAATCTTTGTATTCATTTTTTTTGGATTTTCTATATTATTCATTTCGTGCAAACGAGATCAATCAACGGTCGGAGATCAGTATTTTAATGATGGTGAATATCAACAGGCAATAGAAGCATATACAGAATATCTGAAATTACGACCAAAAAATGTAAAAACATTATATAATCGGGGTAGGGCCTATGAGGAAGTTGGGGAGTATGATAAAGCACTGGAAGACTTCCTAAAGGTGGTAGAGCTGGATGAGAATAATGACAATGTCTATTTGAGTATTGGTAAGTATTACTACAGACAAGAAAACATTGACAAGGCTGGTCTGTATTTTGAAAAAGCTTTGGATATTAATGATAGAAACGCCACGGCTCATTATCTAAGGGGAAGGGTTAGCCATATACGGGGTTTATTTAGTGAAGCAATTGAATCTTATTCCAAAGCCATTAATATCGATCATGATCTCGGAGAAGCCTATTTGTACAGAGGTGCTATACGTATGAGAAATAATAGGAAGGCAAATGCTTGTGATGATTTCAGGATGGCCAAAACTTTAAAGGTACCAGGTGCGGATGCTGCAATTAGAAAATACTGCAGATAATCAATTTTACATTGTAAGGATTTCCCGAATGGTTTGATTTTTTATTAATGTTTCGTTCCACTCCTTTTCTGGATTTGAATCAACAGTAATTCCTGCACCGGCATAAAGATATGCTTTTCCATCCAATAATTGAGCACATCGTAAATTTACAAAAAGGCTTGTATGCTTATCTATATTCACCGGACCAAGATAACCGCTATAGAATTCTCTGTCATAATTTTCTTTGGATTTAATAAAATCAAGTGAAGATTCCTTTGGCATACCACAGACAGCAGAGGTAGGATGCAATAATTTTAACATAACAGAACCCAGTTGTGAAAAATTGACCTCATTTATGTCGACTGTGAAATCAGTTTTTAAATGAACCAAATTTCCTGCTCGTATAGTTTTGGGTCCATATTCCTCAAATTCACGTAACCTGATCTTTTTAAAACAGTTGATTATGTACCTGCTTACAAGTGCCTGTTCTTCAATTTCCTTTTGTGTCCAGGCAACTGAGGATAAGTCAGTCATTTTATCTCCTGATTGAGTGCCGGCCACAGCTGAAGTGCGAAAAATCCCGTATTCATCCATTTCAACCAATACCTCAGGACTCGCTCCCATCCAGGTTCCTTGCCCTGGAATTGAAAATAGAGATACGAATGCATATGGGTATTTTTCAGTAAGTTTTACATATGTATTTGCAATGTTAAAATGATCCGGAAGATTTATCGTCTCTCTTCTGGATGGTACTACTTTTAAGAATATATTATTCTTAATGTAATCTACTGCCAATTGCACCAAATGAATGAATTCCTTTTTATAAGTGTTTGGTTTATCATCTACAACATTTGTGTAAAATTCTGGATTTATTTCAAGCGATGTGGTTGGTAAAGAATTTATAAAGTTGGATATATCGGTTGTTTCCCGATATGCATCTGGATTCTGATAATATAACCTCTTACTGTTCTTACCCTTAAAATGGATATCCGCTCTAATCAGAAAATTCAAATGATTAGAGTCATTCAGAAAAGGACTAACCAGAAATCCCGGGTCCATGGACTCTAATTCCGGATGTAAAGGATCTTTATAAGAATCAGATGTATCTACAATCACTTGAATATCATGTTTCCTTACATTTTTCCATGCTGCAATCGCAAAATTATTTTTATAAGCAGCCTGAAGAATCTGGTGAATTGATATACTGATATTTTTATCCAGTATTCTTTCTTTGCTTATTTCTGGAATATTCGAGTAATTACCCATTTTCCTTCTTTAGAACAGCTAATGTAAGTCTACTAATATTAACCAATTGTTGTTTATTGTTGTTTATTTTAATTTCCCATATCTGAGTAGTTTTTCCGATATGTATGGGTATAGCGGTTCCATATACCCATCCACTTTTAATACTACGGATGTGATTGGCATTGATTTCAAGTCCCACACAATATTTTTTTGTCTGATCGATAAACATGTTAGCTGCAACACTACCCAGAGTTTCGGCTAGAGCCACAGAAGCGCCTCCATGCAAAAATCCATGTGGTTGATGAGTTCTGTGATCTACTGGCATCTTTGCCGAAATAAAATCTTTGCCAATCTCGGTATATTCTATACCAAGATGTTCGACCAAGGTATTTTTACTTGATTGATTCAGAATATCGAGGGATATGTCAGGATTGATCATATTATTATTTGCAAATAAGATGAAATATATATTCTTTAGCGCAAAATTATGAAAATTAGCTGTGAAAAAAATTTTTTTAATAAGACATGGTGAAACAGAATATAACCGCACTGGTGTTGTTCAGGGTAGTGGTGTTAATTCTGCCTTAAATGAAAACGGATATAGACAAGCTGACCTCTTTTTTAAAGCATACAAAGAATATCCTTTCGAAAAAGTATATACTTCATCTCTCCGGCGAACTATTCAATCCGTTGAAAAATTTATCGAGATAGGTGTCCCACATGAAATTTTACCTGGATTAAATGAAATCAGCTGGGGAAAATCTGAAGGAATTCCTTTCAGTCCTGAAACAAACCAAATTTATTACGATATCATAGAATCATGGAAAATGGGTAACGTCCATTTAAAATTAGAGGGAGGAGAAAGTCCCGCAGAAGTTAAAGCCAGGCAGGAGATTGCCGTTAAACAAATTGTGGAGAATCAGCATGAGAAAAACGTCCTGGTTTGCATGCATGGTAGGGCTATGAAAATATTATTAGCATGGATCACAGGACATTCTGTAGCAGATATGGACCTATTCGAACATGTCAACTTGAGTTTATATATATTAAACTACAATGGGAATGGATTTAAAATACATGTAAATAACGATACGAAACACCTTAACGGATACGCTCCTGTAGTTTAAAGACTATGCCTGACGAAAAAGAAAAAACAACTATTATAGACGAAAAACCACCTTTTTTTAAAAGCTGGAAACAAATATATGTCTTTGTATTGGGTGTATTAACAACACTAGTTGTGTTATTTTACATTTTCACCATACAGTTTTCATGAGCACACTGGATCTTATTGTATTATTTGGCACACTTGGATTTATTGTAATCTATGGTGTCTTGAAAACCCGTGGCAGCAAAAACATTCAAGGATATCTTCTGGGAGATAATACCATGAAATGGGGAACGATAGGACTTTCAGTGATGGCTACACAGGCAAGTGCTATCACATTCTTGTCTACACCAGGATATGCATTTGAAAATGGAATGGATTTTGTTCAAAATTATTTTGGGCTTCCAATTGCCTTAATCATCGTTTCTGCAGTTTTTATACCTATATTTTATCGTTTAAAAGTTTATACTGCCTATGAATATTTAGAAAACAGATTTGATTTAAAGGCAAGATTACTTGGGGCAGTTTTATTCCTGATTCATCGAAGTCTCGCCGCCGGAATAACCATTTATGCTCCGGCGATTATTTTATCAACTATTCTAGGATGGAGTTTAACCTTCACTATTCTGCTGGTTGGTATCCTGGTAATCATATATACTGTGTCAGGAGGATCAAAAGCAGTCAGTTTAACTCAGAAATACCAAATGGGTATTATTATGTTGGGTATGTTTATTGCCTTCTTTCTTATCATAGATAATTTCCCGGAAAATATTACTTTTTTGGATTCTGTTAAAATTGCAGGGAAACTGGGCAAATTGGAAGCTGTGGATTTTTCCGTAGACTTTAGTCAACGGTATACATTCTGGTCAGGAATAACAGGTGGTTTGTTTCTGTCATTATCGTATTTTGGAGCAGACCAATCCCAGGTAGCCCGTTATTTAACTGGAAAAAATGTAACCGAAAGCAGATTGGGATTAATGTTTAATGCATTATTAAAAATTCCCATGCAGTTTTTTATTCTTTTCGTCGGGGTGATGGTTTTTGTATTTTATCAATTTGTACAGCCCCCAGTCTATTTTAAAAAACCAGCAATTGATAATATTCTTTTAAAAGATCATGAACAGGAATTCTTTAATCAGGAGAAGGAACATGAAAGAAATTTCAAGGTTAAAAAATCAAAGTTAATTGATCTTGCTCATGCTTTTAAAAATGATAATGGCGAGGAAATTCAGGAAATAACAGCGGAAGTCATTAAGCTACAAAATGAATCGAAATCAATTAAAAATGAAGTTAAAAATTTGATTTTAACATCGAATCCGGATTATGATACAAAAGATTCTGATTATGTATTTATTACTTTTATTATGAATTATCTGCCAAAAGGGATAATCGGATTGTTGTTAGCTGTTATGTTTTCTGCGGCTATGTCTTCTACTTCCAGTGAATTAAATGCATTAGGATCTACCACAACAGTTGATATATATAAACGTCTTTACAAATCCACTGGAAATGATAAACATTTTGTTGTAGCATCTAAATTTTTAACAGCAATGTGGGGGGTGATTGCCATTATATTTGCATTTGTTGCCAATCAGGCAGAAAACCTTATTGAGGCAGTAAATATTGTAGGTTCAATTTTTTATGGTACCATATTAGGTATTTTTATCGCTGCATTTTTTATTAAATCAATTAAGGCAACATCAATCTTTATGGCTGCCATCCTTGCTGAGATTATAATCATTATTATTCATTTTCTGAATATATTTAACATTATTGATATTGGTTATTTATGGTATAACGTAATTAGTTTTGTAATAACCATATCTTCGGGGTTATTAATAAGTATGATTATAAAAAAATAAAGGCCGATTCATAACTGAAACGGCCAATAATTCATATTTTTCTCTATTTACATCCAGCTATCAGTTTATCATTTAATGCCAAATAATCATCATTACCTGCTTCCTTTGCCATAGCTTTTGATTCTTCAGCAGATGTAATTGCTTCATTACAATTGCCCATTTTTTTAAGAATATTGGCTTTTAAATGAACAACCCAAAACCTTTTATTACCTAGTTCAATAGACTTATTAATCCATTTCAGGGCCTGATCCAATTCACGATCATTGTTGTAATAATAACTTGCGGCAGCAAAATAATTTCCAGCATCATTGGCAGGATCAAAAGCACTTTTTATATCAGCCATCACCTTACTGTCTACATCTACTTCTATATTAACCGGAACCGCTGTGTTTTCCCATAAAATCCATAATTTGGCACTGGTATCTGTGATGTCATTGATATCAATGGTAAATGTTTCAATTTTATCAGTCATTTTATCTGGTTTTACCTGTACACGTAATACATCCTCCGACTCTTTGTACTGACCTGTTCCTCCCTGGTTATAATTGGTATTGAAAATAATGGTCCAATTTTCTTGCCCGGGTATCGTAAATAATGCATAGGCTCCTGCTTTAAGGTCTTTTCCTTCAATTTTTACATCATCACTAAATTCAATTTTAGTTGCCATATTGGCACCAGTCCGCCATAGTTTATTATAAGGGATTAGATCTCCAAAAATTACACGTCCTTTAACTCCAGGTCTCGAATAATTTAGGGTAATATCTGTTAACCCAACTGTCTGTGTCAATGATGATGCTGGACTGGGCGCAGGTGTGCGAATTTGTGCAAATGAATAATTACTTAAAATAACAGTAATTAATAAACTGTAAATCAATGGTTTAATAGTTTTTTTCATAATTGAATTGGTTATTTTATGTGGTTTTTAAAATGAAATATCTTGCTATATTAATACAATATTTTCTTTTTTTTACAGCAATAAAAAAATAAAAAGGGCACAATAAGTTGTTATGCCACAAGATAAAGTAATTCAAAGAGATTTTTATTTACGGGAAAAGGTTAATGTTATTGCAAGGGAATTGATTGGGAAAATCTTATATACACAAGATAACAAAGAGATAACCGCAGGCATGATTGTAGAAACGGAAGCCTATTGCGGTGAAACGGATCGCGCCTCGCACGCTTATCCAAATAAAATAACACGCAGAAATGCAATCATGTTTGAAAAAGGAGGTGTTGCTTATGTGTACTTCATTTATGGTATGCATTATATGTTTAATATAGTTACTAACGGAAGGGGAAATCCGGATGCCATTTTAGTTCGCGCACTTGAACCGTTAACAGGTTTGGAGATTATGATGAAAAGACGAAATGTTTTAAATCCAAAACGCCTTACATCTGGACCAGGGGTCCTATGCAAAGCAATGGGAATAGATATGCGGCAATACGGTGTCCAGCTGGATAGTCAAATGTTATGGTTGGAACACGGTCAAATATTCGGGATTGAAGATATAAAGCAAACTACACGAATTGGCGTAAAATACGCAGGTAAAGATGCGGATCTGCCATGGCGATTTTATCTCAAGGGGAATCCTTGGATCAGCAAACCTTGACAATCCTGTGTTCTTATTGTATAATAATTGAATTTTTTACAGAAAAGTGAATTTTTTTATTGAATTTTGATATATAAAATCTTTTGTTATGACGCCGAAAGGGATATTTTTTTTATTGTTATTTAGTTTTCTTTTCAGCCATGGGAAGTATTCTTTTTCACAGGGAAAAAAATATGAAATAATCAGTATTTCTGATTCGATTAACAGTCCCTATGATGAACAGGCACCAGTTTTGAGCAGTGATGGTAATACGTTGTATTTTACACGCTCAAAACATCCTGAAAATACAGGAGGGAAAAAGGACCCGGGTGATATTTGGTATTCAGAGAAAACTACGAATGGTGGATGGTCTATACCAAAAAATATTGGAGTTCCCCTTAATAACAGTCAGTATAACGCTGTGGTAGGTATTGATGGAAACGTCATTTACCTTATTGGACACTACCTTCCGAATGATAAGAGATCCAAAACTAAGGGTGTTTCCATTGCATATCTTTCGAACAAAATGTGGTCTTTTCCAGAACCAATTGATATACTTTATTTCAGCAATAATTCGGATGAACAGAGTGCATGTTTGTCATACAATGGAGATATTTTAATCCATTCGATCGAATCCTATAATTCCAGAGGTGCAGAAGATTTATATGTTAATTTCAGAAAGATGGATGGCTCGTGGACAGATGTAAGGAATCTTGGATCAATTATAAATTCTAAATATCAGGAAAAAACACCTTACCTTGCCGCCGATAATCGCACATTGATATTTTCGAGTAATGGACATGGTGGACAAGGAAGTATGGATTTATTTGTTAGTAAGAGACTTGATGATTCATGGAAAAATTGGACCGTACCTGAAAATATGGGAGAAATTATCAATTCAGCGGGACGCGAATTATATTATTATGTTCTTCCAGGCAGCGAGGAAGCGATTTTTTGTTCGACCCAGAATAGTGATGGATATGGTGATATCAAGTACTATCGACTTAAACCAGAGGAAGTAATTGTACCTTTAGAAGAAACCATTATAGCCATGGATACGGCAATTCAGCAATTTGTTGTTGAGAAGGATGAATTAATTTTAAAAGGTAAAGTATTTAATGCAGAAAATACGGAACCTATAGCAGCTGATGTATCCGTACTATTATCTAACGAAAACGAAATTGTACGTATTTCAACTGACAGTCTAACAGGTGAGTATCAGATCGAATTTTCTTCAAAAAATGATTTTCTTCTAAGAATTGGTGCTAAGGGATTTATGAATGTTGAGGATAAAGTTAGTATGATGGACATCGATCAGAATTTGATTTTAAAAAATTATTATCTGGAACCTCTTGATGTAGGCAAAACCTTTAAACTGAATAATGTGTTATTTCATAGGGCGACAGCCGACTTAATTGATAGTTCTTATGCTGAATTAGATAATGTAATCCGGATGATGATTGATAATCCAGATATTTATATTGAGTTAAGTGGGCATACCGATAACCAGGGTAGTGCACGCAAAAATCTTGAATTATCACAGGAAAGGGTAGAAGTTGTAAAAAATTACCTGGTTAATAAGGGTGTCGATTCTGTCCGTATTGCCGGAAAGGGATATGGAGGATCAAGACCCATTGCGAGTAATCGAACAGAAGAAACTCGTCGTTTAAACAGGAGGGTAGAATTTAAAGTAATTCGTTCAGGTTATGAATGATACATTGAAAAAATCGAAGATCTTATTCGTTATCATAAGTGTTCTTTTTATTGTTTTACTAATCTATTTTATGGTTGATTTCTCAAAAAAAACTAATTTCCCCGGTCAAGATAATGGGAATTCAACTAATACCTTATTTGAGGAATAATAAAATATTTGAATGATATTGTGGTGAGTAAGAAAAAAAAATATCAAGATAAAAATCCTTTTGATCATGATAAGGTTACAGATAATCCCGGATTAATTAACTTCCCACATCATATTGGAAGCGCAATAATAAAACCTGAAGATAAGGGAAAGGTCAAAGGCAGAGCTATGGCAGCTATGAAGGACCAGACGAAAAGACAAATGTCACAGTTGTACGAACAGATGAAAGTTCTTGCAAAGCAGGCTAATGATATTAAAAAGAGGATCGAGATATCAGAAAAAATTTATAATGCGCAAATTAATTTCGAACCAGTAATCAACCATACTTATTATTTATATCTTAAAAATGATCACAATTTTGTATTGTCAATGATAGGTCCTGAGGAATGGGGGAACGACAATCCTTTTAAATCTTACATGGCATCAGTTAAATTATTGTCGGATCATACATGGGAAATTCTTGAAAGTAATTTCGAATAATCATACCAGAGAATAACCCTTCATATTGGTTAAAAACCGATTAACCAGATCAACAAGATAATCTTTTAGTTCAGGTTTTGAGCTCTTTACCAGTTTATTATTAATAACCAGGGAAGCCATGCCATGTAAAAAGGAAAGGATTATAGTACTGCCCTCGGATATTGGCATCCGGTGAAGCTGATTATTATGTATGCATGCAGTAATAGATTCATCTAAGTATTTATAGACACTGATATCTTCTAATTTCCCATTGGAACTAAATATCATCTGATATTTATCCGGATTATTTATAGCATATTCCAACCAGGATTGTGAAATATTTTTTAATCTACTGTAATGATCTTTTATGAAGTCAAATTCCCTTAATTTCTCTTCAAACTCCTCCATAAAATCATTTCTAAGATAAAATAGTATCTCGTTTTTATCTCTAAAATACAAATATATAGTGGCAGGACTATATTCAATGGATGCAGCAATATTACGTATGGATACCTGTTCAATGCCATGTTCCTGAAATAAGGATGAAGCTGTTTTCAGTATTAATCGCTGCATCGTAATTCGATCTCGTTGTTTCCTTTCCTTTATGCCCATAAATAACAATTTATATTTACAGTAAATTTTATATAATTTATTTAAAAATCAAATTGTATAAAATTTTAACAAAAAATGATTCGTTTTAATATCCGAATGTTGAATTGGGTCAATAGCCAGAATTTTTTTTGTGTTGTAGATTTTTGCAAACTCAGACCTTGTTATTCTTTTTCGTTTTCTATTAACAGGTTGCCGGAAATATTGTAACCTGCCGGATTTGTTTACTTCAATAGTGTAAACATAGTTATATAAAACATTGACAGGAGAGGGGACGTAAATAACGCCCCCATTTTCCTTGTTGATATCCTCTAGCATAACACTTGCTGGTAGGATTGTTTGAAATTATCATACACCATCCTGTCTTGTATATTTTTATATGCAAAAAACATCAAATGTGCCTCTTCCGGAATATAGTTAAACCTTTCTTTGAAGTCATTCATGAGATTGTGTAGCTCATGAATTAGAAATTGAGTCTGTTCAATACGTTTAACTTTTTGGGGATCAAGAAGATTTTTTCTGGCAAATCGTCTGAATTCCTTATCAGCTTTATTTTCAATCAGATCCATTATTAATTGTGTAATATTACACATCAAATATATTCAAATATACCTTTTATAAAACAAAATACAAATTTTATGCAAAATATTTTGTGAAATATTACACAAATATTAAAAAAATTCTGTGCTACCAAATTTTTATTAATTAAATAGAAGGGGATAGCAGTGTATACATGAATAAATCCTGAAAATGGAATGCTGAGGAACAGTTCCCTTAATATCTAATTTCCAATAATTTAATAGAAATGATATCCCCTACCCCGGGGATAGGTGTGAAGTATTTTACCAAAATTTCAAAAAATCAAGTTATAGTGCATTTTTAGTAATGTAATAACGATATCCAATGATTAATTTATCGAATCTGGATAATTTTGATAGCTCTCTATTACTATATCTGGGAAGAATTATTTTATTTAATTTAGCAATTACTCTAAAAATTGATTTCCTAACACTATTCATTTAATATTATCATGATTATTAGATGGTCAAATCTACAAATTAAATTTATTTTTTCTCTTTTGGTTTTCGATATTCTCTTGATCAACTCACAGGTAAATGCTGGTTTAATCGATTCAATAAAGTGTAAAAATGATACCGCCATCATATATTCCTTTTATATTCCTGAAATGCTCAATCAATATGAAAAATTAATATATATAATGGATCCAGGAGGCAGAGTTTCCCTGGCTATGCAAAAATTCAAAAAAGTATCTGACGAGCAGGGGTATTTACTGGTTTGTTCTTATTCAAGCACTAATGGACCCATAAAATTCAATGAAAAAATATTTGCTCATGTTATTGAGGATATTAAAGAAAGATACAATTCCTCATTATCAAATCTTATCCTTGCTGGTTTTTCTGGTGGATCAAGGGCTGCTTTCGCCATTGCTAAAAATAACAATCATCTGATCGATGGAGTAATTGCATGTGGTTCAGCTCTTCCAGCTAATACTATAATTAATAAAAAGCTTGAATTTTTATATACTGGCATCATAGGAGTAGAAGATATGAATTTTTATGAAATGTATGATTTAAGCATAACTTTGGATCAAACCGAATCGAATTCTCATTTCATTTATTTTAAAGGTGGGCATTCATGGCCGCCTGAACAATCATTATCTATGGCTTTGAAATGGATTTCAATGCAAATGAATGACAATCTTGAAAAAAAAACTGAAGAATTAATTAATCAACAATTTGACCAGTACAAAAATACAATAGAACAATATAATCAATTTCTGGAAAGTCAGGTACAACTAAAAGTATATGAAAATTTTATTAAGACATTTAAAGGATCTGAAAACATAAAACCATATTTAGATTCAGTCAATATTTTGAAACAAAATCCGGTAATCAAGAAAAATATTAAAAGATTCCATGTAGCAAAAAATACTTTTTATGAAGAACAAAAGAAATACATCGATGCATTCAGAAAGGTTGCCAATTATGAATTCAGACCAGATGATATACAGAATGAGTCGTGGTGGGTAAGGGAAGTTCGATTTATCAATGGTTTAGTCAGGAAAAAAGATTTAGAATCGACTTTACTTGGAAAAAGGCTATTTGATTTTATCTGGAGAATGTGTGCCGAACGTGGATATATAGCTTTTAATAATGAAAATTATAAAAGTACTATCGAATTTGACAGGATATGGAAAATCATTCAAACAGATTCCTATTATCCATATTTACGCTCTGCCAAAAGTTATCTGGAATTATTACAGCCTGAAATGGCAATTACAGAATTAAAATATGCAATCAAAAAAGGATTCAGCAATATACAATATCTTCAAGAAAATTACAGTGGTTTGATTGGTGACAAAAAATTTGATAAATTATTGATGGATCAATAATTATATTTATCAGGCTATAAAAGTCAGGTATACACACACAATTAGATTCGTAGATGTATAATTTGAAAATTATCAAAGTTTTTTAAAGAATTCTCTTACATGTCTAAAAGAATCTAATCTGTATTTGGCTTGTGATGTACTTCTTCCAACACGAATTGTGATCGCCTCTTCCGGCATCGCCAGAAAAGTGTCCTCGTCTGTCCAATCGTCACCAATAGCTAATATAAAATCATAATTTTCTTTTTGTAACCATCTTTCAGCGGCTCTTCCCTTGTCTACATCTGAGTTTTTTATTTCTACAACCATATCGCCTTCTAGGACCGATAAATTTTTATCAGAAGCCATATAGTGTAAATGATCTGCCAATTCTCTGGTTCGAAGTTCTCCTAGTCCTGTTTCAACCTTACGGTAATGCCATACAAGCGAATAATCTTTTTCTTCTACAAATGAGCCTGGTGTTCTATCAACATAGTTTTCAAAAATCGGCTGTAATTCATTTTTCCATTCATTTTTCAATAAAGTAAACGTCGACCATTTACCATTCTCCCGAATCCAGAATCCATGTTCGGCAATGATATCAATATCTAAATCTCCTACCCATTCGTTCAGGGTTTTTCGGTCACGTCCACTAATGATAACAACTTTATTCTTTTTATCATTCGATAGCTTTTTGAGAATATTTAAGAGATCAGCATCAGGTTTTGCTTTTTGTGGATAATTGAAAAAACCAGTCAATGTTCCATCGTAATCCAGGAAGAGTATTCGATTATTTGCGTTATCATATTTCTCCTTAACGAATACCGCAACGTCACTGTCTAAAATTTTGGTGGCTAATGATTTTTGTCTGGCAATCACATTATTTAACCTGTCAAAAAATATTTTCACCCAATGATGTATATTATATCTTTTTAAGGATTCCTGCATAGCTTTGATATGAGCTACCTGATCTTCGGGTGGCATAGTTAATGCCATATGAATAGCATCGACCATCTCATTAATGTCGTTAGGATTGATGAGAATTGCATCTGAAAGTTCCTTGGATGAACCAGCCATTTCACTCAAAATCAATACTCCTTTTTGATCTAGTTTTGATGCAATATATTCTTTGCATACAAGATTCATCCCATCTCTCATCGGCGTAACAAGTGCGACATCTGCCATTCTATAAAAAGCTGATAAAGAGTATAAGGCAAACGACCGGTAGAAATAATGAACTGGAGTCCAATGTATGGTACCATATTTGCCGTTTAACCTTCCAACAAGCAAATCGATTTCCTCTTTTAAACGTTTATATTCTCCCACATTATCTCGAGAAGGAACGACGATCATGATGAGTGAAACAATACCTATAAATTCAGGATATTTTTCAAAAAATAGATCAAGGGCATAAAGTCGTTGAGGTATACCTTTTGAATAATCCAAACGGTCAATGGAAATAATCAGCTTATGTTTTCCCAATGATGTACGGTAATCAATCTCCCTTTTAATGGTTTCAGGTGAGGCTGCGACATTGTGATATTTATCATAATCAATCCCCATTGGAAAGGAGTCAACCTCCACATTTCTTGAATCTACGGTTATAACGCCCCTCGAATTGGGAATAGCTGCTACCCGACTCACTGAACTCAAAAAGTGCCTCATATCATCATAGGTATGGAAACCTATCAAATCAGCACCAAGCATACCCAAAAGTATTTCTCGACGCCATGGAAGCAGACGAAATGCTTCGAATGAAGGGAAAGGAATATGAAGGAAAAAACCGATGCTTATTTCAGGTAATTTTTCCCTGATCAATTGTGGAAGAAGTAATAACTGATAATCGTGAATCCAGATCGTGTCTTCTGGTTCGGCTTTATCAACCACATTATCACAGAATTTCTGATTTACCTCCAGGTAACTCTCAAATAGCTTCTGATCATAGATTGCATATTGATGAAAATAATGAAATAAAGGCCATAAAGTGGCATTACTGAATCCTTCATAGAAATTTTCGACATCCTCAGCAGTTAAAAAAACAGGAGCCATATTTTCTTTAATCAACTCAGATTCAACCTGTTTTTTTTCTTTTTCTTTTTTTAATTCCAAGCCAGGCCAGCCCATCCATAGATTATTGCCTTCCTTATATATTGAACCAAGACCTGTGGCTAGTCCTCCTTCGCTAGGATGATAGACGAGTTCATTATTATCTTTACTGATCCTAACAGGTAATCGGTTGGAAACAATGATAACTTTTGCCATTGTATTTATTTAGTTGATTATATTACTACAAACCCTAATAATATACGAAATATTAGGCTTGGTTAAAAGATCTAAGTTTGATTTGTGTCAATTTCCGTTTAGTATCCAAAGGAAAATCACCATTTAGCATCCAATCGTAATATGTCGGTTCATTTTTAAATACATCAATTACCCGTTTTCCTTTGTGTTTACCAAAATTAAATACTTCCTCTCCTTGGTCATTATATATGATCCTACCAGCTAAATCGACCATATTTTGGTTTGTTATTTGATGAATAACACCCATTTCATTTTCTATTCTGCCTATAATATTCCCTTTTAAATCAGCAACGTCCTGACCCTCGTACATTCTGATCTGTTGTTCAAATACTTCTACTGTTGCCATAGCATCAGCTAATGCTGAATGAGCATCTTCAAGATTTTTATTGCAATAAAACTTATAAGCAGATGATAAATTTCTTTTTTCCATCAGATGAAATATTTTCTGCGCATCCAAAAGTTTTTTATTACTTACTTCGAAATCAACTCCGGTTCGCAAAAATTCTTCAACAAGAAGGGGGATATCAAATTTGATTATATTGAATCCAGCCAAATCACATCCTTCAAAGAATTTGGCTAGCTCACGGGCAATATTCTTGAAAGGGGGAGCATCTTTAACATCACTATCCGTTATTCCATGAATTAAACTTACTTCAGGAGGAATGGGAATCAATGGATTGATCAATTGTACCTTAGCAATTTTTTCACCATCAGGGAGAACCTTAACAGCAGCAATTTCAATGATTTTATCTTTGGATATGTTGGTACCAGTGGTTTCCAGATCAAAAAAAATAAGTGGATTTTTTAAATGCAAATACATCATTTTAAATTTATTTCTAATCTATTGATTAAATCCTTAAAATTCAGTCCTCCGAAATTTCCCGAAGTCATCATGAGTAAAACTATGTTTTGTTTAACGTTTTTGCTTAAAAATGATACTAAATCTTCTGATGTCCTTATGATTATTAAGTTACGATTTCCAAATCCTTCTTGAATAACTTCATTTTCCAGATAAGCCATTTTTTTTATTTTCAATGTATGGTCATTAACAAATACTATATTTATATCTCCCTGATTTATTGTGTTTTGATATTCATTTATAAAGTTTTTATTTAAGCTGCTATATGTATGTAATTCAAAACAGTTAATGATAAATCTATCAGGATATAATTCCCGGATGGCTTCTGTTGTAGATTTCAATTTTGATGGTGAATGAGCAAAATCATTATAAATAATCAATTTGTTTTGATCATAAATCTTCTCCAATCGATTTGATGCACCAGTAAAATTTAAAAGTGAGTGCAAGATTATTTTTTGATCATATCCAAGCGAACGAAGAACAGTTATAGCCCCAGCAAGATTTTGCATGTTGTGTTTTCCGAAAATATTTAGTGGTATTAAATCAATACCATATTTATAAAAATATTTTTCAGATTGCACTATGTATGATGGTGTTTTATAAGGGATGACCGAAAACATCAGAGATGATTTTTTTATCATTTGGTGTAGAATCAGATCCTCTTCATTATAAATCAATATACCATCATCAGGGGTATTAAGTACAAATTTTTCGAATTGATTAATATATATTTCTTTAGTTGGAAAAGCATTTATATGATCCCAGGAAATACCGCTTATCAGGCCAATTTGATGATGGTATCTGATAAATTTTGGTGTTTTATCCAACGTTGAGGATAAGTATTCATCACCTTCAAGAATGACTAAAGGAGCTTCTGAAAGTTTTACCATATTATCAAATCCGGTAATTCCTGCTCCAACGAGATAATCAAAATCTTCTCCCAATTGTTTAAGCACATGAAGAATCATGGAAGTAATGGTCGTTTTTCCATGAGAACCGGCAATAACCACTCGTCTGGCATTTTTTTTGGCTTGATAAATGAAGTCAGGAAAAGAATATATTCTGATTCCTAATTTTTGGGCCCTTATCAATTCCGGATTGTCTTCCCGTGCATGCATACCTAGGATTACTGCTTTCGTTTTAGGTGTAATTTTTTGAGGGAACCATCCAAATTCAGATGGAAGGAGGTTATTATTGTTAAGCCTTGATCTGGAAGGTTCAAATATATCATCATCAGATCCAGTTATTTGATATCCCTGGTTTTTCAGAGCAATAGCAAGATTGTGCATGGCACTACCACCTATCGCGATAAAATGAATGTGTCCAAGGTAAGGATTCATTGTTGTTATCCAAAAATATAACAAAACTATGGCCTCCCAAAATGGCCATAAAAAAAGCTGTGCATAAATTGTTTAAAACTTGTAATTAATGTTGATAATCACACGTTGTATTGTGGAAAAAAACCTTAAAACAAATATTACATATCCTTTTGAAACGCTATTGTTAATTATAAATTTGCTAAACCACTCGTTATAATATTTTTTATTAAAAGAGTTTTATATCTTCAGGAGAATGGAGTCAGAAAAGTCGTCAAAGATCCGGTTTGAGCCAAAACAACGTTCAATCACTAACTTTGATTTAAGTTCACAATTAGGAAAAATACCTCCCCAGGCCATTGATCTGGAGGAAGCGGTTCTTGGTGCACTGATGTTGGAAAAGGATGCACTTTCGCAGGTTATAGAAATCCTAAAACCGGAGATTTTCTATAAAGATGCTCATCGTGAGATATATGCAGCTATCAAGGAACTTTTTGAAGATTCTGAGCCTGTAGATATTCTAACTGTTACCAATAAACTAAGAAAGAATGGAAAGCTGGAGTTTGTTGGTGGTGCATATTACATTGCCAGCTTGACCTCCCGTGTCAATTCGTCGGCAAATATCGAATATCATGCCCGAATCATAACTGAAATGGCCATAAAAAGAGAATTGATCCGTATAAGTTCAGAAATACAAAAGGAAGCTTTTGAAGATTCAACGGATGTTTTTGAATTACTTGATAAAACGGAACAATCACTTTTTGAAGTATCCGAGACCAATATCCGGAAAAATTTTGACAGTATGCGTTCCTTGATGGGAGATGCTATTCGAGAGTTGGAATATAAAAAAAACCAGAAAGATGGATTAACAGGGATTCCATCCGGATTTACCGGATTAGACCGGATTACATCGGGTTGGCAAAAATCGGATTTAGTGATTATCGCCGCTCGTCCTGGGATGGGTAAAACCGCATTGGTTCTATCTGCTTTGAGAAATGCAGCTGTTGAATTTGGTCATCCGGTAGCCATATTTTCACTTGAAATGTCAGCAGTTCAGTTGGTTAACCGATTAATTTCAGCCGAGGCTGAACTTGAAAGCGATAAAATAAAAAAGGGTAATCTGGAAGATTATGAATGGGAACAACTTGTTTATAAAACCTCAAAATTGACAGAAGCTCCCATATTTATTGATGACACACCTGCTTTGACCATACTTGAACTACGTGCGAAAGCTCGTCGTCTGGTTTCTCAACATCAGGTAGAATTGATTATTGTCGATTATCTGCAGCTCATGACTGGTGATCGATCAAAAAGTAGCCCATCAAGTGGAAACCGTGAACAAGAAATTGCTTCCATATCACGGGCCCTCAAAAATTTAGCAAAGGAATTGAAAGTTCCTGTTATAGCTATTTCACAACTAAGCCGTGCAGTAGAAACCAGAGGAGGAGACAAACGGCCATTATTATCTGATCTTCGGGAATCAGGATCTATTGAACAAGATGCAGATATGGTACTTTTCTTATACAGACCGGAGTATTATGGTTTAACTGAAGATGAAAATGGGATCAGTACCAAAGGATTTGGTGAAATTAACATTGCAAAACATCGTAATGGAAGTACTGGCACTGTAAACCTCAAGTTTATTGGCCATCTTACCAAATTTGTCGATTTTGAATCAGGATCTGATATTGCTAAAACGCATGAATTGAATCATCCAGGGGATAAAGGATATGTTACTTTCAAAAGCAGGATAAATAGCAAGGAAGATAAAAATAAGCCTGAAAACAAAGATAATACAGATGATATTGCCCCCTTCTAGTTCAATTATTTAATTAAATTTAATCCAGTTTTTGCTTCATTTCTGATACTTGAACGATATAATTCACCAGAATATTTCAAGGCTTTCTGAAAATGATATTCAGCTTCATCCAATTCACCTTCATTATACTGAATATATCCTGATTGCAAATGGGCATTAGCTACCAGGTAGTGATCCGGAAAATTAGAAAGAAAGGTTTTATCAAATGATTCAAGTGCTTTAAAATTTTCGTCTAATAACTGGTATGCTCTACCTCTTCGGTAATGATATTCCAATAATTCTTCTTCCGTTAACTTTTCTTTAGCCACTATCTTTAATAAATCGAGACATTGTTGATAATACCCTCCATCAAAATAAAATCTAGCCTTAAGTAAATCGGGATGTGGATGAAAGTTATTGATAACCATTGTATAGGCATATTTATCTGCTTCCGTTGAGATTGATCCTTCAGTGATCACTTTTTTCCAAAAATATTCTGAGGTTTCAAAATCATACCTGAAAAGATATATTAAGGAAAGTTTAAAATAACTGGCTTTTATGAAGTCTTCGTTAATGGTCTGGCGAATGTAGGAGTTGTAAAAACTTTCAGCCAAAGACAGTTCCATTTTATTCAGATATGATTCAGCAAGATAAAATTTACTATTTACTAAATGTAAATATCTGCCGGTATCGAATGTATTACATCGAAGGAATGATTCAATCGCAATATCATTTTCCCTTGTTTTCACAGAAATAAGGCCTTTTAAATATAAATAAAGAAGACTTTCAACCCATTTATTTTGCGCCATATCAACAATTTGCCATGACTTATCTGCGTCATTAAGATAATAGGCGTTTAACAAGGCATTAATCATGACACTTTCAAAGAAGAAAAGATTTTGTTGGTCATTCAGTTGTTCGAGTTGATGAATACCCAGTGAAAGTTCAGGACGAATACCAATGAGTTTCATAATAAATTTGTACTTATCGGGCACGATAGACATCAGAATATTTAATACTCCTGCAGTCTTATTGAAATATACCGGCACATTACCCTTCTCCATTTCGGACTTTATGATTTTATAGGCTTGAATTAAACGAATTGCTCCTGAGAATTGATCGCCATATTTTAAACGGATCAAGGAAGCGTGTAACCTGATTTCTGCCTTAGTAAAAAAAATAAGATTATTTTCAGTTTTTATTTTTTCTAAATCCTCCAAATATTCCTTCTCACGAGAATTATATTTCTCATAAGAATGATCATCTTTAATTAAAATCAGTGTTAGAACATCACGTAAGCTTTTAATGTACACTTGAAATATTTTATCAGTTTCGGAGCTGAATTTCATCGAAAGTAAAAAATCAATACTGTCTACTCTTAATTCTAAGACCTGATTATATGCTTTTTTCAGGCCGGGAGAAATTTCCTGGGCTGCTGATGAATGAAAAAATACTACTGTTGTAAGCAAAAAAGGGTAATGACTATTCATTACCCACTTTTTCCAGAAATGATCCAATACTAGTTAAATTAATTATTTTCTTACCCTGCTTCTTTTTTTCTTTTCAGGCTCATCAATAACATCTTCAACATCAACCAGGATTCGTCCACAATGTTCGCAAACTATCAGTTTTTTCTTTTCACGCACTTCTGCTTGTCTCTGTGGAGGTACCACATTAAAGCAACCGCCACAAGCTCCTCGTTTCACTGAAACGACCGCTAAACCATTTTTTGCATTGTTCCTGATTTTTGTATATGATTTCAACAATCTATCTTCAATCAGTTTTGTAGCTTTTTCCCGGGTTTTAATCAATTTCTGTTCCTCCTCTTCACTTTCAGAAATAATTACATCCAATTCAGATTTTTTACTGGCTAAATCTTTATTTCTTTCATTAAGTAATTCTTTTGTAGCTTCAATTTGATTTTTTTTCTCTTCAAGTTCGTCAAAAGCTTCTTTAATTTTCTTTTCAGAAATTTGTATTTCTAATTGTTGAAGTTCAATTTCTTTGGTGATGGCATCATATTCCCTATTATTCCTCACATTCATTTGTTGCTCCTCATATTTACCAATCAATTTTTCAGCATTTTTCATAGCCGCTCGTTTATCATCAATGCCTTTTTCAACATCTTCGATTTCATTTTCAATTTTCGTGATCCTCGTCTGGTAGCCAGCAATCTCATCCTCCAAATCTTCAACTTCTTCGGGTAAGGCACCTCTCACTTTTGTAAGTTCATCAAGATCGGAATCAATTTGCTGGAGTTTTTCTAGAGAGTCAAGTTTCTGAGATACAGTACTTTCCATTTAATTTTAAATATATCGTACAGGATTTGTATTTACTTCCGATAAACGGAGTGCAATATTACTAAATTTTTTATTTAATAATTCATAAATTAATTCTTTTGTAAATACCTCACTTTCGTAATGTCCGATATCGGCTATTAGGATCTTTCCGTTTCCATCAAAGTAGTTGTGATACTTAATATCAGCAGTTATAAAAGCATCCGCTCCTGCAGCTATTGCAGTGGGTATGAGGAATGATCCGGATCCGCCACATAATGCTATTCTTTTAATGATGGACTTTTTTGAAGGTGCATATTTTATCATAGGGAGTTGCATATTTTCTTTTAAAAAATGCAGAAAATCTTCCGTATTCATTCCTTCTTCAAATTCTCCAATCATTCCGGTGCCTACTTCCTTATCCTCATTTTCAAGATCCTGTAAATAATATGCTACTTCTTCATATGGATGTGAACTTCGTAAGGCGTGTAAAACATCATTTGTTTTATAATCAGGAAATATAACTTCCATTCGCTCCTCGTCAACCTCTTCCAATTTATCCTTTTCTCCAATATGAGGTTTTGCCATTTCGTTTGGCCTGAAACTTCCTGTTCCACCAACACGAAAACTACAATGATCATAATCACCTATTATTCCAGCTCCAGCGGCGTGAATGGCATTAAGTACATCCCGCGTATGTTCATGCGGGATAAAAGTGACAAGCTTCCTCAGGTTTCCTTTTTTAGGCAACAATATTTTAGTATCCTTGAGGTTTAATTTTTCGCATATTTTCTTATTTACCCCCTGATCAATATTATCAAGATTTGTATGAAGTGCATAGATGGCTATATCATGTTTGATAGCCGTTATAACAACGTTTTCAATATAATTATTACCGGTTATTTTTTTTAATCCTTTGAAAATGATCGGATGATGTGAAATGATCAGATTACACTTGAAATTTATGGCTTCTTCAATTACCTCTTCTATTGAATCCAGACAAATCAGTATACCAGATAGATCCTGATCTTTGTTTCCAATAATCAATCCGGCATTATCGTACTCCTCTTGATATGATAATGGGGCTATTTCTTCCACGAAATGTAAAATATCTTTGATTTTAAGCATATTTTAGGAAATTTGTATTGGCGTAAAGTTATCAATTCCTAATGTAAATGCGATATCTAAGACTCATGCTTTTACCATTTTCGTGGCTTTTTGGATTAATAACATCCACTCGCAATAAACTTTATGAATCCGGTATTTTTAAATCTATCACATTTGATCTTCCCATAATTACTATAGGCAACCTTACTGTGGGTGGGACAGGCAAGACACCAATGATTGAATATCTCATAAGACTGTTAAAGAATAAATACAGGCTTTCAACTTTAAGCAGAGGTTATAAAAGGAAATCTAGGGGAAATATCATAGCAAGTAATCAGGATAATGCACTAACAATTGGGGATGAACCATTTCAGTTATACCTAAAGTTTAAAAACGATATTTATGTCAGTGTTGGAGAGGATAGAGCTTACGCTATTCCACATATTATTCATAATCATGATGATATAAAAGTTCTTCTACTGGATGATGCATTTCAACACAGGCAGATTTCACCAAGTTATCAAATTTTAATATCCGATTATAATCGCCTGTTTTTTAAAGATTTTCTTTTACCAACAGGATATTTGCGGGAGTCAAGAAAAGGGGCTAAACGGGCAAATGTTATTATTGTAACGAAATGTCCCCAAAATATTTCAAGTGAGGAGCGGTTGAAAATAACCAACAAAATTCATATATATTCAGGAAAGAATATACCTGTGTACTTTACTTATATTCACTATGATCCATTAAAAGCAATCTGGTCAGAAGGACAAGTTAAAAATAAAATGATACTCATAACCGGAATAGCCAATCCAGATTCCTTGGTTTACTTTTTACAAAGCAACTTTACGGTTTTAAAACATTTTAAATTTGCTGATCACCATTATTTTACATCTGGGGATATAAAAAAGATTACCAATTTTTATGATGAAATAAACGATCCGGATTTATCGCTGGTTTTTACTGAAAAGGATATTGTAAGAATTGTCAATACACCTCTTGAAAATAAATTAAAGGATTATCCAGTCTTTTATATACCAATTACCTATAAATTTGTTGAAAAAGGTATGGAATTTGATAATATAATAATCGATTCCATAGAAAAAATTTTAAGCGTAAATAGGAAGTGATAAGAAGGGTTTTAACTTTGATTTTTATTCTCTCTCTGCTGGCAGGTACGGTTCATGCACAAATACTAGATGATTCCACTCAGAATGTCTATGGACCAACGACAACAAATTACACTTATTTTAATGATATTAAATATAACATAAATCAATCTTTCCATCCAGATACGTCTATAAACCGGTTTCATGTATACAGTTTAGTAAATCAGTATCAAAACAAGCTGCAAGATCTTGGAAACATTGGTACGGCAGCCAAACCAGTTTTTTATACTCCTCCAGATATCATTGGAAGAACATCAGGATACTATGTTTATAATCCCTACAGGTTGAGAATAAAAGATATTCAATTATACAACACGCGATCGCCCTATTCGCATATATATGCCGTTTTTGGGGGCGGTAACAGAAATATGACCTATATTCAACACAGTCAGAGTATCAAACCGAATTGGAATTTTGGATTTAATTACCGTACACTTTTAATCAATAAACAAATCAGTTCAACTGGAAGAGGCGACAATGAGGTAGAATCAACAGGATATAATGCCTATATGTATTATTGGACGAAAGATAGTTCATATTTCATATATGGAGCATTTTCAAGGATCAATCACCGGGTAGACGAATCAGGAGGTATTGACGATTCGGAATTTACCAGAGATGATCAGTATTTTGACGACAATGTTAATGTAAATCTTGAAAATTCTGGTAGTAGAGAGCTGAATATTAAATATTTTTTATATCAACAATACAGCCTCAAAAATTATTTTACCATATATAATGAATTCAGCAGATCATTGGTCTCAAATTATTTTCAGAATGAGAATCTTACTGCTGAATCATCATACTTTGATCAGATTCTTTATAATACACAAGAGACATTTCATAAAGATAAATTCAGGGATTTCAGTAATGAAGCTGGTATTAAAGGTGACTTAAAAAATGCCTTTTATAATGCATATTTCAGATACAGGCAGACCAATTTTTTACCCTCCCGACTTAAACAAAATGAGGTTCGTAATGAAACGTATTTAGGTGGAAGTTTGCGTTATGACAATGACAGTACCTACTTTTTAAAAGTGTCAGGTGAACTCATGAATAATGGTAATCATCAATTGTCCGGAATTTATCAGAACAGATTCTGGGAATTATCTTATAATCGTTTTATGTATGAGCCTGCTTCTATTCATGAACAATATTTCAGCAATCATTATGAATGGTACAATAATTTTGGTCCTGTTCAATCGGATAATTTTAAGGGGTTATTTAAACTGGACTTTAAAAGACTGTGGTTCCATCCATATATGACAGTTTCCAATATCTATAATTATATATATTTCGATACACAAAAAAAACCAATACAGGCCACTAGTTCTGTTCAACTGTATTCGCCAGGCTTTGATTTAAACATTGATATTACACCTTTTCTACATTGGAATACTACCTTTATATATACATTTTCAAGTGGCAGTGAAGAGGCTACCAATGCATTCCGAATTCCAACCATATTTATAAACTCAAATCTGTATTATTCTCGATACCTTTTCAATAAAAAACTGTTGACAACCATAGGTATTGATACGCATTACAGGGATTCATATTTTGCAGATGGTTATGATCCGATCACCCAGCAATTTCATATTCAGAATGATTTTGAAATTCCCAGCTATTTTCTGGTAGATCTTTACGCAAATATTAAGATTGGGACAGTTAAACTATTTCTTAAAATGACTTATGTAAATCAGGGACAAAACAGTGGATATTTTGTCACACCAGTATATACTGGTCAGCCTAGAGTTTTGGACTTGGGATTAAGCTGGATGTTTTATGACTAGAATAAAAGAAGAACTGAAAAAAACAGTTCTTGGGCTAAATTTACCTACAGATCCCAGGTGAACTGAACTTGTTCAAATGAATATGCAGGATATCCTTATTGATCATGCTTGGGCTGAACAAAAAGCAGCCTCTTCCTGTATTTCAATGATTTTTCAGTTTTCTGATTACCAGCAAGTTGTTGAAGTACTATCTCCGATAGTTACAGGAGAATGGGATCATTTTAGAATGGTATTAAAAGAAATGTATAAAGGAGGATTCAAACTGGGATCCTACAGATCAGATGAATATGTTGTACAACTCCGAATAATTGAATTCAATGGGGGGGGGCAGGATTTTCAATTGGTTCAAAAATGTCTGATAAATGCATTAATTGAGTCACGAAGCGCAGAACGTTTTAAGTTGCTCTGGAAAAACATAAATGACTTCGGTTTTAAAAGATTTTATTATCAATTGATGATTTCGGAAGCGGGTCATCATGCGAATTTTATGGATCTCGCTAAAAATTATTTGGATGAAGATTTTGTTATGAACTGATGGAGAGAATATTTAATAGAGGAAGCTATCATCATTAAAAATCTTGAGTTAAGAGGTAACCGAATGCATTAAATACGCTTTTTCTCAAGATATGCATTACAAATTGAATGAATCAGACTTAAATCCTCATCTTTCAGCATTGAAATCCTTTCAAATATTCTTGGACCAATGATATGAGGTTGTTTAATATGGATTTCATCAAGAATAACTGATACTTTTTCTTTTAAAACTTTAATACTTCCTTCAGGTTTTTTTTCTATACTTTTTATAGTTGATTTATTAAATCCTGATAATAGATAGGCATACACCATCACCGCATGTGATAAGTTTAAGGATGGATAAGATTGGATTAGGGGAATATATGAAATTATATCACATCTTTTAATTTCATCATTTGAAAGCCCGGACTCTTCACTGCCGAAGACAATTCCTGATTTTGCTATATGATTTTGTTTATTTTCCAATAGCTTATATAAATCATTCGAATGAATATATTCTTCATTTGTTCGCCTTTTTTTTGATGAAGTGGCTATTAAAAAATCGAAATCTTCAATAGCTTTATTAAAGGATTTGAAAATAATTGCATTTTCAAGAATATCATTTGAAGCATGAGCAATAATCCTCGCCCTGCTCATAAATTCATCAACTGGATTTACTATCCTTAGCTTTTTAAATCCCATGGTTTTAATTGCTCTGGCAACTGCACCAATGTTTTCAGGGACTGAAGGATTGTTAAGAATAAAAGTTATATCCAATGATTAGATCAGGTTTTCTGTTTTTTCTTTTTAGCTGCAGGGAAAAGAATATTGTTGAGTATCAATCGATAACCCGGAGAATTTGGATGTAAATTCAAATCTGTTGGTTCTTCACCCACCAAATGTTGATAATCTTCCGGATCATGTCCTCCATAAAAAGTAAAAAATCCTTTTCCCATAACTCCATGCAAATATCTGGCTTCATTAATCAGTTTGTTTTCACCCATAATAACTACTTCAGGTTTTATTAATCTTTTTTTATAGGCTGTAGTTTGACCCATGAAACCTTTTATGATTTTTTCATGATTCTGAGTGAGCATAGTGGGAATAGGATCCCATTTAGCAGAAAATTCAAATAGTGTAAAAAAATCATTATCTTCAGTTACTGCCCGTTCCGGTTGGTTTTGGTCAATATTTGAAAACTCGTACTCCAAAGGATCTCTGACCAGTAGAAAATCCTGGAAAGCAAAAGTTTTATCAAATTTCAGTCTTTTTTGAGCCATAGGATCAGCTGGATCCCCATCATACATTACTTCACAGAGATCAACACCATCTGCTGCCAGGGCAATGTCAAATGTATCAGTCGCAGAACACATAGCAAATAAAAAACCTCCGCCTATCACATATGCTTTAATTTTTTGAACAACCGCAAGCTTAAGCATGGACACCTTATCAAAGCCGAGGTTACGGGCACTTTCTTCAAAATCACGCTGTTGTTGAATATACCATGGGAAATTGCGATAACTTCGGTAAAATTTACCATATTGACCTGTAAAATCTTCATGATGAAGATGAAGCCAATCGTACTTCGGCAATTCATCGTACATTACTTCTTCATCAAAAATCACATCATATGGTATTTCCGCATAAGTTAAAACCAGTGTTACTGCATCATCCCAGGGCTGTTTGCTTTTTGGTGAGTATACTGCAACCTTAGGCGCCTTTTCCAGTTTCATTACGTCAGTATTAGAAGACGGACTGGCGATCTCATTTAAAACCTGGTTGTATTGGGCATCGGAAACCACGGCATAACTTACACCCCGTATCACCAGTTCATTCTCAAATTTAGGAAAATATTTTACCATAAAACTGCCGCCTCGATAGTTTAAAAGCCAATCAATTTCAACCTCATTCTGTAATATCCAATAGGCTATCCCGTAAGCTTTCAAATGATTGGTTTGAGATTTATCCATGGGTATTAAAATATAGGAGGCATGTAATTTAATAGTCATAAATAAAATGACAGTAATCGTCGTGGCAGTCCATCTGAGTTTTAACATTCTATATAACCTTTCAAATAAATATTGACACATTTAAGTAATAATAATTAATAGATAACTTATAGCAAAGTATATTTATATTTTTAAGAACGAATAGAGCTTCATGAATATTATTGTAAATTTTCAGGAAGGAATCAAATCAATTTCCGCAAATTTACTTAGATCCATTCTTACTGCATTGATTATTGCCATAGGAATTACTTCATTGGTGGGTATCCTTACAGCGATTGATGCCATGAAGGCTTCTATCAATAATAGTTTTTCCAATCTTGGAGCTAATTCTTTTGAAATCGAATCAAAAAGAATGGATCGTAGCCGAAACATAGCAGGAAAAGAAGAGAAAAAATTTGAACCGCTAGAGTATTTTGAATGTAAACGCTTTAAAGATTTATATAAATATTCAAACGAAGTTTCCATTTCAACTACTGTATCATGGACCACGGAAGTAAAGCGACTTTCAGAAAAAACAAATCCAAATATCCGAATTGTAGGAGGAGATGATCAATATTTGAATATCGAAGGATATAATCTTGTGAGCGGTAGGAATTTTTCAAGTTATGAAGTAAAATTCGGTCGACCTGTTGCATTGATTGGAAATGAAATAGTTATCAAACTTTTTGAGGCTAATGAAAATCCCATTGATCAGGAAATTTCATTCTACGGTAATAAATATCGGATCGTGGGTGTACTTAAAAAGGAGGGAGCGCTTGGCGGAGATAGCGGATCTGACCGGTCGGTGATCATTCCAATTGAAAGTGCCATACGTCTTAATACAGGATATTCAAATTTCAGATACAGTATCAATACTGCGATTGATAATCCTGAGAATATGGAGTTTGCCATTGGTCAGGCCACAGGATTGATGAGATCGATCAGGCAGGATCCCATAGGACAACAGGAAAACTCATTTGAAATCTCAAGAAATATCACGCTGGAAGAACGATTAAATGATATTAGTTCATATCTCCGAATCGGTGGATTTATTATTGGATTTATTACCTTATTGGGAGCTTCTGTAGGACTCATGAATATCATGCTGGTTTCGGTTACAGAGCGAACACGTGAAATAGGAATCAGAAAAGCCATTGGAGCTAATCCACGTAAAATCAGAGAACAATTTTTAATAGAGGCTATAGTTATTTGTTTATTCGGAGGCGTAGGAGGTGTTATACTGGGTATTACGATAGGAAATGTAATCGCCAGTCTGATTGGCGTAGGAGCATTTATCGTTCCATGGCTTTGGGTTATTGTAGGATTTTTAATATGTATCGCTGTTGGATTGATTTCAGGATATTATCCAGCCTATAAAGCATCCAAACTTGATCCGATCGAGGCATTGCATTTCGAATAAGAATATTTTCAAACCTGATAATTTCTCTGACTTTATTGTAGATTTCCAGAAATTTTTTGATTTTTAGGAGTTCTTAACCCGAAAAATTCATAAGTTTTTCCTGCCTGCCATACACTGGACTTTACTAGGCAGGCAGGCGCCCTTATGGGCCGTCCCGATCGAAAAGTATTCAGAATTTAACAATCTTATGACTTTTATCGGGACGAGGGTTAACCCCGTTACGTATTTATTTGAAAATAAATGAGTTATATACTATTGGCTTTTTATTATAAAAATAATTTATAAATAATCGGGATTAAGAATCCCTGAAAACAGCTATTCCCAATTTCGATAATGGCTATACTTAGGCTTTTTATATGTTTAATTTTAGTATCTAACCTTTTTTTAAATAAAAGTATATCAGCTGGAGAACTTATTATCACAGGTGTATATCTTGGTAAAAATATATATATTCAAAATACCAGAACTTCAGAAATCGAAAATTTTTGTACCGAAAAAGTTTTTTTGAATGATAAACTGATCATTCAAAATCCAACCACTTCCACATTTATGATTGATCTTTCAGATCTAATTAAAAATGAACCTGTTAAAATTACCATTATTTACAGCAACCATTGTATTCCAATCGTTATCAATCCACAAGTCATCAAGGCAAAAAAAATATTTGATTTTCAGAATGTATTTCTTGATGAGTCAGGTTTATCTTGGTTTATTAAGGGAGAACAAGGAGAAATGCGATATTTTATCGAAAAGAGAATCAATAACAAATGGATCATTGTTCAATCAGTAGAGGGTAAAGGATTTGAGAGTAAAAACATATATTCAGTAACACTATCTCACACAGCAGGTCTAAATCAGTATCGAATAAAAGGTATTTTTGATAGCGGTGAAGTCTTTTATTCTTCAATAATAAGATATGAATCAGGTGAGAATACTGTATCATTCTATCCGGTACGGGTAACAAATAAAATTACGTTTTCACGGAAAGCAATGTATGAAGTACTGGATGTTAAGGGCAACATTTTAGCCAAAGGTAAAGAGAAGGAAATATCCGTAGAAAATTTAAGTCCTGGACTATATTACCTGGTTTTAGATAACCAGATTGAAAAATTTATTAAAAAATAGGTTGCTCGATTAATTATCTGGCGTTGGAAGATTCCGGGGTAATCCAATTATTTTTCGAAAAATTTACTTATTAAACTGCTATTCTGCGATTAATTTCCTCCACTTCAACAAAACCATCAGCATTAATTTCTTTAAGAAATACTTGTCTGCTTTCATTGATCAGAGCCGGATCATATTTTGCCGCGATCCTGATATAATTACGGGTAAAACCGTGCATACGACCATTTTCAATATCATTTTCAAAAAGAACATTTTCTTCTGTCGCGAGATTTTCTTCATAAAATAGCCTTCTTTTTTTAATTGACAAATTTCTCAGCATTCGTGATCTTTCATGTCTCACCCTCATTGGAACAACTTCTGCCATTTCAATGGCAAGAGTATTAGCTCGTTCTGAATATGTAAATACATGGAGATATGAAATTTCCATATCTTTAATAAAGTCATAAGTATACAGAAAATCCTTGTCGCTCTCACCGGGAAATCCAACGATGACATCTACACCAATACAAGCATTAGGCATAATTGATTTTATGGATTCCACCCGGTTCCGATATAACTCACGCTTGTGTCTTCTGCGCATCTTTTTTAAAATTTTATTAGATCCTGATTGCAGAGGAATATGAAAATGGGGGACAAACTTTTCCGATTGAGCAACAAAATGAATAATTTCATCCGTCAGCAAGTTAGGTTCAATTGACGAAATTCTGAACCGGTCGATTCCGGGAACCGTATCCAACTTTTTTAAAAGATCGATAAACCTGTCTTCTCTAATTCCATTTCGAATACCATAATCACCTATGTTAACACCAGTAAGAACTATTTCTTTAACACCATTCCTGGCGATTTTTTTTGCATTAAGAAATATATTTTCGATTGTATCACTGCGACTTGCACCCCTGGCAAGTGGTATGGTACAGAAGGCGCAGGAATAATCACATCCATCCTGAACCTTTAAAAAAGTCCTCGTACGGTCATTTACTGAAAAAGCCTGATGGTAATCAAAAATATCTTCAATACACGATGTATATACTTGTGTATTTGATGATTTTACAAATTCGTTTAAATATTCAAATAATTTGAATTTTTCATTTGTTCCCAGGACAGCATCGACCCCCGGAATGGCAGCAATTTCTTTAGGCTTCAATTGAGCATAACAGCCCATAACAATAATGTAAGGATTTCCAGAAAATTTTTGTGCTTCCTGAACAACCTTTCTGCATTTTTTATCGGCATTTTCCGTAACGCTGCAGGTATTGATAACATAGATATCAGCTCCTTCTTCAAAGCTAGCCCTTTCATAACCTTCTTTTTCGAACAACCTTGCAATGGTCGAGGTTTCTGAGAAGTTCAACTTACAACCCAACGTATAGAATGCCACTTTTTTCATGTCCTGCAAAAGTAATCATTTCTTTAATATGGTGTAAATGGTTGTAGCGAATGATTATTTCTGGAAAAGTAATGAATGATCAGGAAAACTTTTGGCATTAAGGATTGGAATACAAATCCATAATAATTTTTTATTGGAAGATTTTTTTAGTAAAGAAATTTCCTTTAATGATTAGTATAGTTCCTCACTATTTCCAACAAAAAAGCCCTTAAAAATAAACTGTAGATTATATAATATGATTTAATACATCAGTACCGATTTCGAATTTGGTGTAGAAAAGTTTGATAAATAATAAATAATAAATATTTTTTAAGTTATATAAATAAAAGCCTAAATATGTTTGGTTTAAAATTGTGTTTTTCATACTTTCAAATGAGAAAATTTTTAAATCACAATTAGTAGTTAATCAGCACTTACCCCATTTTATAAAATAATAAAGATTTATTATAAATATTTTTGTTTTTAAATAATAATAATTATATTTAATACATCAATATTTATATTTTTATAATATAAAATTATTTCAATCATGGTATCACACTATTATAAGTGTATTTTTATTCATATACCAAAATCAGCTGGTACGAGTATAAAAAGTTTATTAGGTAAAAAAGAAATAACAAAGCTAAGCAAGGATCATATAAATCCATTTTTTCTGGGAGATAAAAAATTCGAACCTCCAGCCCCACATCTTCGAGCAATAGATTATTTAAAGTATAAATATGTAACAAAAGAAATCTTTGATAAATATTTTAAGTTTGCTTTTGTAAGGAATCCCTGGGATAGACTTGTGTCAGAATATAAATTTAGACATCATCCACGAAAATGCAATTTTAAAACTTATCTTTTTCATCATTTCCCAACTCCTTCATGGAGTGATGAATACTGTCATATACTTCCTCAATATGATTTTTTATATGATAATAATGACAATCTTTTAGTAGATTTTGTTGGGAGGTATGAAAACCTTAAACAGGATTTTAATAAGGTATGTGATATATTAGGTATATCGGAAAGAAATTTATCTCATGAAAATAAGTCATTGAGTTTAAAAAGAAATTTTCTAAAAAATCCTGTAGAGACTGTAAAGATTCTAATAGATCTATTAAGTATTACAGCCAGAAAAAACACCTATTCATCATATGTTGAGTATTATGATGAGGAGTCAAAAGAATACGTTGCTGAATTATACAAAAAGGATATAGAGGCTTTTAACTATAATTTTGAAGGGAATGATAATAATTCGAAAATAAAAAATTATGCCCTTTCTGAAGCCATATAGATCAAATCTTAATTTTTAATTCAATTCATACTGTCTTTTAAGTGGTGATTGAATCTGCTCTCTAACGTTCAAATTTATTTTTTATTAAATTAATCTTTAATCCTTAACACATCGGACAGAAAAATAATATTCGGCACCATAGGCTGCTCCATCACCGATGCCTTTACTTTGATAAGACAGACTTTCATACCAAACTACTGGTCCTTTTTGATCATCATTATAATAAAAATTAGTAGTCCACCAGTAGGTATATAAACCAGCTAATGTAAATCCGATATTGTATTGTCCTGCTGGAAGTGCACCAAATCCATAATAATCTTTGCCATTTCCGCCTTCATCCCAACCTTCCTCTGCTCTAAGTGCTATTCCCATATCCAGAGAATCTCTTTCCCAGACATATCCTATAAGCTCATTCCATTCAGGTCTACTGGGAAGATGCCAGCCATCAGGGCATAAACCTTGAACCCCACTTGGATTAGAACCACTGGGTGACTCTCCATTCATGGCAGCAATCCACGTATAAAGCACACCATATTTTCCATAATATTCACTTGATCTTGCCTCTTCTACATCCGAACCAGTATAGTTATATACTAATTTCCCATCGAAATCCGGTAAATATGCAAGATTTTCAGCCAACCAGGTTTGCCCGTCTTCAGCAATTCTTCCTCCCTGATTACCGCCAATTGTAACCGTTTTATAGGATTTACCATCTCGTGGATCTACAGTTGATCCGAAAACTGGCGGTGGCCTGTCACTGAGAGTTTCAAAATGCCACACAATACTTTCCGTCACACCACCATGGTTGTCCTTGGCAACCACTTTCCAGTAATATATGGTGTTTGATCCCAGGGTAGTTTGAAAGGTGGTTGAAGTTTGATCAGCACTCACTTTTGTTACTGGTGGATCTTCCGTGCCCAAATATATATCATAGGTAATATCATCTCCATCAGGATCTGTAGATGCTTGCCAGGTCAATATAGTATCCAGTGCAATATCAGTTGCTCCATCATTGGGAATATTTAAAGTCACTTCACTGGGCGCATTGTTTAAGGTTGAAAAACTCCATACAGTACTCTCTTTCGAACCACCGCTATCATCATTGGCTACAACTTTCCAGTAGTAGGTAGTATTAGCCATAAGTGTAGGCTGGTATGTTGTTACTTTTAAACCGGAAATTATAACATTAACAGGGTTGGCTTCTGTGCCAAGATAAACATTATACGACACGGCATCCCCATTGGGATCAGTAGCTGTTTTCCACGACAGGGTAACATTTAAATTAACATCTTTAGCCTGATTGGCAGGGCTGCTCAATTGTGGGGCTTCAGGGGCCAAATTCGGTTCTTCTTTTTTTTCGCATGAATTGATTGTCATGAATACAGCAAATAAAATCAGCACAAAAATGTAGTAATTATTGTTCTCATGGTAGTTAGTAGTTTTATTTATTATTAAATATTTGTGAGATTATGGTCGGGGAGATTAGTCAATTTATAAACATCTTTTGGAGAGATACAAAGCACAGCTTTATCATGCATGATCGCTATGGGCGCTTTGATTAAACAGGGATTGTTGATGAGAATATTCAACCAATCTTCCTCATCAAAAGATTTCCCTTTAATCTCGCGTTGATATTTAGGATCTGCCTTATTTAAAAGATGTTTGGGTTCAATCCCCAACATATCCAGGATGTCGCGCCACATGGATTTGGTAAATTTGTATTCCATAAAAGTATACTCCCTTACATGATTGGAGATGGAATATGCAAAAGCTCTCGTTCTTTTATGGGAGGATGAAGTACAATCGAGGAACAGTACCATTTCATCACGCTGTAGTTTCATGATCGTAATTTTTTTATCCGTAAAAAATTATCCGGAAATTGGCTTACCATTAAAACAAAAAAAATTACAAAAAAATTCAGAAATTCGCTGAATATAGGAACAATCAGGGTTGCTGGTCTTCTACCTTTAATGTTATTATACCTGCAAGTATCATTGATATACCGCCCAGGATCAAAGTATAGATAGCCTGTCCCTGGAATATCTGACTGGTAATAAAACCAAGGATAGTAGCAGCTAGGATCTGAGGTATTACAATGAAAAAATTAAATATACCCATATACACACCCATTTTTTTTGCAGGAAGCGCACTCGTTAGAATAGCATAAGGCATTGATAATATGCTTGCCCAGGCAAACCCAATCCCGATTTCTGAAATAATCAGTAGATCGGGATTATTTATGAAATAAAAGGAAATCAGTCCAAATCCACCGAAAGAAAGCGCTATCAAATGTGTGATCCTTCGATTGGTCTTTTTAGCGAGAATTGGTAGTAGAAAAGCTACCAGTGCTGCAAATCCATTGTATACACTCATGAGTACACCGACCCAATTAGCGCCTATATTGTAACTCTCAGAAGTTGGATCGGTTGTTCCGTAAATATGACTGGTAACCGCTGGAACAGTATAAATCCACATAGCAAACAATGCAAACCAGGAAAAAAACTGTACAAAAGCCAATTGACCCATGGTTTTAGGCATATGGAAAAGATCTTCGATGATTTCAGTTAATCCGTTCTGGACTTGATTCTTTAAAAGTGCTCCAGTGATCAATTGAATAATACCGAAGAATACAAAACCGATTCCCAGGATATATAATTCTTTGTTGAGTTGATATCGAAAGATCAGATAACTGATAATTACCCCGATAATCATCCATATCAGGCTGTTTCTAAAGTATTTGATCTTAGTCTTGTAAATACCCTTAGAAATCTCGCGCCTATCAGCAATCTCTTTATTATTTTCTTCAAAAGCAGTGATTTCTTCAGGCGAATATTCCTTGGTAGAAATAACCGTCCATAAAACCGCCAAAAAAAATATTCCTCCACCAATATAAAATGAAAATTTTACTGAGTCAGGGACTTGCATAGGTGGGGCTATATTACTGATGTTCAACCATTCAGTTAGTATATAAGGTAATGCGGATGCGATAACCGCACCGGTACCGATAAAAAAACTCTGCATGGCAAAACCCGTGGTTCGTTGTTCATTAGGTAACATGTCTCCCACAAAAGCTCTAAAAGGTTCCATCGAAATATTAATAGAAGCATCCATGATCCAAAGCATTCCTGCAGATACCCATAACGCTGGTGAATTTGGCATTATGAATAATGCAGCTGACGCCAGTATGGCCCCCACAAGAAAATAAGGTCTTCTTCTGCCTAATCTTCCCCACGTCTTATCGCTCATATGACCAATAATGGGTTGCACTAATAATCCTGTGACAGGAGCTGCCACCCATAAGATGGGGATGGATTCTACATCTGCACCAAGGGTTTGAAATATACGACTTACATTTGCATTCTGTAATGCGAATCCAAATTGTATACCTAGAAATCCAAAACTCATATTCCAGATTTGCCAGAATTTTAATCGTGGTTTTTGTGCCATTTTGCGCTTTTTCGGATTTATAAAAATCTGCGTAAGCAAATAAAAAAAACAATACCAGTCAAGAATATTTTAAAATTCAAATACGTGGGCGGCGAGTGGTTTCACGTCGATTGATAAGATTCCGTTTTCTTTTGAGATGTTGATTTTAGTGTTTATTTGTGAATTCAACAGGTCTCTGGCAAGTATTTTCTTATTCTGACTTAATATACTGTGATCTATAATACTATTGGGAATTGTAATTTTTATTTTTTGATTTTCCCGGTCACTGAAATTAACAATGATTAACAATTTTTCATTATCAGTAAATCGTAAAAAAAAATAGACATGAGAATTTTCTTTCTTACTAATCTGATAATTATAGTTAAAGAGATCAAAAAACAAACCTTCATTTATAACCGGATGAGATTTGCTGATGTTGAGTATAGAGTGGTAATATTTTCTCAACTGTTTTTCTTTCCCAGAGAGTTTTCCACCATCAAAGGCACCATCATTCATCCATCGCTGATGTGCAGGTACACCCCAGTAATCATAGATTGATGTCCGGCCGTCATCACCGCTGAATCCTGCCACACCAGTTCCCTGTTCGCCAACTTCCTGCCCGAAATATATCATCACCGGTCCACTGGATAAAAAGCTGGTAACAACCATGGCAGGAATTGCTCTAAATGGATCTCCGGCAAAAAATGGAGAAGCAATCCTTTGTTCATCATGATTTTCAAGGAAACGTAACATACGATGATTGATTCCGGATAATGATTTCCAGACTACTGAAATAGAAGTTGTTTTTCCTTTTCCTTGAATAATATGCTTTAATGTATCATATAATTGTACCTTATCGTAAAGAAAATCGAATTTGCCATTGAATAAGTAGTTATTGTATTGTTCCGGATTGTAAATTTCAGCTATGAATAAGATATCATTATTTACTTCCTTAACCTGCGGAATTACCCATTCCCAGAATTCAACGGGTACCATTTCAGCCATATCACACCGGAATCCATCAATATTTTTTTTAGCCCAGTATATGAGAATATCTCGCATTTTAAACCATGTATCAGGAATAGGCTCAAAATATTTTTTTTCACTATCATTAATGTCGACACCATAATTAAGTTTAACTGTTTCGAACCAGTCATTGATGTCCGGCTGTGCTTTGAATACATTATTACCACTCACCTTGGCTGGATATTCCTGAAAAAGATTATCTTCAGTTGGATCAGAATGCATCTGTCCCAGGGGATCATAACCTGCGGGAACTTTAAAAGATTCTCCCGGGATATAATAAAAATTATTATTATGTGAGAAGTTTACGGACACATCATCATCAGATCCCAAATCTTTAATTCCCTCTGGTTTTTTGTTGGAATGATATTTTCTCGCCACATGATTTGGGACAAAATCAATTATGACTTTTAACTGGTGTTTATGGGTCCTCTTGATAAGATCCTCGAATTCTTGCATCCGATCCTCTACCTGAAATGCTAAATCCGGATTAACGTCATAATAATCTTTTATGGCATAAGGCGAACCTGCTCTACCTTTTACTACATCCGCATCATCAGGGGTAATGCCGTACTCCCTGTAATCTGCGAGCACGGCATGTTCAATAATTCCTGTATACCAGACATGTGTAATCCCCAGATCAGCTAAGGAGGAAAGAGCCTCGTCATTAATATCTAAAAATTTTCCAACGCCATTTTCTTCAAGTGTACCATAGGGTTTATTCACAGCTACCTTATTACCAAATAACCGGGTCATCATCTGATAAACCACAATTTTTTGTTGTACTTGGTGAGCTTCTTCAAGAAGATTGCCTGATATCAGATCTATATCCACATTAATATTTTCGGGTTTGTCTGACCTGCAACTGAAAATAAATATAACCAGGAAAACAAAAAAATACCTGGATTGCATTCATTTAAGCATTTCTATTGATACAATTCAGATCTTCAAACGCTTGAGATAACCTTTTTACAAAACTCTTTTCAGATTCTCTTAACCATACGCGAGGATCATAGAATTTCTTATTTGGTTTATCATCTCCTTCAGGATTGCCAATTTGACCTTGTAAGTAACCTTCTTTCTCCCTGTAGAAATTGAGAATACCTTCCCAGAATGCCCATTGGGTATCTGTATCGATATTCATTTTAATAGCCCCATATTCTATTGCTTCACGTATTTTTTCAGGTTCAGATCCTGAACCTCCATGGAAAACAAAATTGACAGGATTTTTGCCTGTTCCAAATTTCTTCTGAATATATTCCTGGGAATTCTTGAGGATTATCGGTGTTAGTTTAACATTACCGGGTTTATAAACACCATGTACATTGCCAAAAGCTGCCGCAATTGTAAAATTATCACTAACTTTCTTTAGTTCTTCATAAGCATAAGCTACTTCCTCAGGCTGGGTATATAATTTTGAGCTGTCGACGCCTGAATGATCGACACCATCTTCTTCACCTCCCGTAACACCTAATTCAATTTCCAAAGTCATATCTAATTTGGTCATTCTTTCGAGGTATTTTTTAGAGATTTCAATATTTTCATTAATAGGTTCTACAGACAGATCAAGCATATGAGAGCTGTAAAGTGGTGCGCCAGTTTCAGCATAGTGTTTTTCACCCGCATCAAGCAAACCATCTATCCAGGGTAATAATTTTTTAGCACAATGATCTGTATGAAGTATTACAGGAACACCATATTTTTCAGCCATTAAATGGACATGCCTTGCACCCGATATGCCTCCGATAATTGCTGCTTCTTGATTTTCATTTGAAAGTCCTTTGCCAGCGAAAAAGACGGCGCCTCCGTTTGAAAATTGAATGATGATAGGGGAATTAACTTCTCGTGCTGTCTCGAGAGCTGCATTTACGGTACTGGTGTTAACTACATTTACCGCAGGGAGCGCAAAATTATTCTTATTGGCATAATCCAATAATTCTTTAACTTCCTTGCCATATAATACACCAGCCCTGAATTTTGTTGCTACACTCATAATTTACTGATTTTAAAATTTACGTTTCAAAAAAAATACAAGCAAAAATAAGTATTTATGATTATTTTAATAGAGGATCGTAGAATAATACTTTTATTATTAACTTCATTTTAAATCGGGTCAAAAAACCTCCTTTAATTTTCTTTTTGAAAATAACAAAATGTCTTACCGAAAATTCTAAACGTAGTTTTACAATGCAAATTAATTGAATGATACAATTTTTTTACTCTTTTTAATCTTATAAAATAGACTTTACTGAATTCATAAAAAAGTCAAGATATTTTTACTTTATAAGGATTATGTTTTAAGTATTTTTTTTATTTTGCAACCCGTATAACTACAATACTTAACTAAAAACTTATGTCGCATTTTTTTGGTATTGATATCGGTGGTTCCAATGTAAAGATTGGACTTGTTGACTCAAAGAAAGGAATTATCGAAAAAATCAAACATTCAACTCTAGATCTTAGAGAGGACGGAAATTTTGTCGAAAATTTCAGAAGTGTCTTGAATGTTGAGTTTAATAAATTTCCCGAAGTTGAAGAGATTGGTATCGGGATTCCAGGCACCATTTCCAGGGATGGTCGATCAACACTAGAATTACCAAATCTGAAAGATCTTGACAATACTAATCTGGTAGATGCACTTGAATCTGCATTTCCTGGCAAAAAGTTCTATCTTGAGAATGATGCTCATGCAGCTGCACTGGGTGAATATTATTTTGGCACGGAAAAATTGCCTGAAAACTATATCTTCATTACGCTCGGAACAGGTGTTGGAGGAGCAGCAATTATTGATAGAAAAGTTTTCAAGGGAGGTGATGGGAATGCCATGGAATTAGGTCATATTATGGCAAAAAATGGAAAGGAACTCGAACATGTGATTGGTAAGGCAGGGCTCATGGAAATGATTAACAGTTATCTTAAAAGAACAAAAAAATCAGTTATTGGTAATAATGTATCGAAGTGGGATACAAAAATGCTCGTTTCAGCTGCAGAAGAAAACGATAAAGTGGCTTTGAAAACATTTAAAAAAATAGGTATTTACCTTGGAGAAGCAATCGTATCCACAGTAAGATTATTAGATATAAAAACAATAATCGTTGGTGGAGGTATTTCGCAAAGCTATGATTATGTGTATAAACCTATGAAAAAGGTTATAAATAAAAATTTAACACCGTATTACACGGATAAATTAGATATTAAAAAGGCAACTCTTGGCAACAATGCTGGTATCCTCGGAGCTGCAGCTTTGTGTTTTAAATAATTCATCAATCTGTCGGAGAAGAATTATCATTTATGTATATTTCTGTTGCCAGCTCGAGTGCATTAAATCTTATGATAAGGTAAAGTTCAGTTGAATCAACGGGTGTTTCACAGGATCTGGCATTGGATATCTGGTATACAAAAAACTTCTGATTCCTTTGGTATAATTCGTTTATATGGGGCTTGCCAATTGTTTTAATGATTTTTTTACTTGATACTCCCAATAATTTTTCTTTTTGATTCAAAATTTCCTCATAAATATCCTTTCTATATCCTAAACAACCGTTAAAGTCTTTTATCCATCGTTCTTTATTAAAATTTATATCTGGATTTTGCGTGCATGATATACAATATATCAGAATACATATTCCAACATATAGCTTAATTTTTATTTTCATAATTTGTAATCAATGGATATAAACACGGCGCTATTGTTAGTAAAATTAAGTAATCTATACAAATTAATAGAGAAATAAACGATGCAGGATATTTATTCAATGAAACAATAATATCATCTAATCATATGGGTGAGACAATCATTTTAAAATGATTCACTTAACTTTGCTGATATTTCGGATTTTCAGTTAAAAAGAAAGGTTTACAAAGAAAAAAATGTTTAAAATAATAAGCGTATTTTTTTCTGCAAGCATAGTACTCTTTCTTGCAGTATTGATGATCGTCTATGCATTTATGCCTGAATCTGCAGGAATACTTTTTAATGACAAGGGAGATCGTATTCAGGAAATATCACGTGATACCTTCTTTTATGCTACATTGATTGGATTTGTTTTATTTCAACTGCTATTCTATTTGTTCATTGTAAATGTTTTGAATAAAAAATTCAACACCAGTAAAAAAATCAATATGTCGATCTGGTTCAAAGGAATGTTTCTGGCTATAAACTTTTTTTTCATATTGATGCTCATCTTTATCGGATTAGCCAATAATGCAATTGATTATACCTTTACTAGTATAGAATATATTTCCTTCCTGGGACCAGGGTTAATTGTTGTATGGTTACTAATTTTTCCAATCTTTTATTTCAAGTCAAAATGATGGGAAACATGTTTTTATATAAAATCGTTTTGATTATAATTTAATTTAGATAAGGTAATTTAATATATTAATTTTCAAAGTCTTATAGATGATTATTTAAAATAATTAAACATCAAATTGTACTAATTGTAGTTTTATTGGTATAATTTTCCTTGTATATTCACTTAAATAAATTGAATATTTATTACTGAGAAGAAATTCTTAAAAGTAATTTAATCAAATGGCAAAGAATAACAACGATCAATATTTTGTATATGACGAGAGTGCTATAAAATCACTTGACTGGAAGGAACATATTCGTCTGCGTCCAGGAATGTATATTGGTAAATTAGGGGATGGTTCTGCGCAAGACGATGGGATTTATCTTTTGGTTAAGGAAGTGATTGATAATAGCATAGATGAGCATGTAATGGGATATGGGAAGATTATCGATATAAAAATTGGAGATCATAAGGTAGAAATACGTGATTATGGACGAGGTATACCACTGGGAAAAGTCATTGATTGTGTTTCAAAAATTAATACTGGAGGGAAATATGATTCCCAGGCTTTTCAGAAATCAGTTGGTCTAAATGGAGTAGGAACAAAGGCTGTTAATGCTTTATCGTCCTATTTTAAAGTACAATCTTTCAGAGATGGTAAGACGACGTTTGCCGAATTTAAACAGGGCAAATTGATCAATGAAAAAAAGGAAGAGAATACCAGTCAGAGAAATGGTACATTGGTAATATTCGAACCTGATCAGACCATGTTCAGGCACTTTCATTTTATCCCAGAATATATTGAAAATCAAATCTGGAATTATGCTTACCTTAATGCCGGATTATCCATAAATTTTAATGGCACAAAATTTCATTCGGAAAATGGATTATTGGATTTATTGACCAATAAAACTGATGAAGAAAGTTTGCGGTATCCGATAATACATCTGAGAGGAAAAGACATTGAAATAGCACTGACTCATAATAATCAATACGGAGAAGAATATTATTCTTTTGTAAACGGACAATTTACCACCCAAGGCGGGACACATCTGACATCTTTTCGCGAAGGCATCGTAAAAACCATTAGGGATTTTTATAAGAAAGATTTTGATTCCTCAGATATCAGATCAAGTATTGTTGCTGCAATATCAGTGCGAGTAATTGAGCCGGTATTTGAAAGTCAGACAAAAACAAAACTTGGTTCATTTAACATTGCTCCGAACGGTCCTACCATGAGGACTTTTGTTAATGATTTTATTAAAACGGAATTGGATAATTATCTACACAGGCATACAAAAACAGCGGATGCCATGTTGAAACGGATTTTACAATCTGAAAGAGAGAGAAAAGATATGGCCGGTATTAAAAAACTGGCTAATGAAAGAGCAAAAAAGGCCAATTTACATAATAAAAAGCTTCGTGACTGCAGGATACATTTTAATGAAAGCAGTAATGGTCAGGGTGATGAAACCATGATATTTATCACCGAGGGAGATTCAGCCAGTGGATCTATAACTAAATCAAGAAATGTACAAACCCAGGCAGTTTTCAGCCTGAGAGGTAAGCCACTTAACTCCTTTGGTCTTACCAAAAAAGTAGTGTATGAAAATGAGGAATTTAACCTATTGCAGCATGCATTAAATATTGAAGAAGGAATTGATAATCTGAGATACAGGAAAATAATCATTGCGACAGATGCAGATGTCGATGGCATGCATATCAGGTTGTTATTGTTAACTTTCTTTTTGCAATTTTTCCCCGACCTCGTTAGAAATGGACATCTTTATATACTTGATACGCCTTTATTTAGAGTAAGAAATAAAAAAGAAACAATTTACTGCTATACAGAGGAGGAAAGAAGATCAGCCATTGAAAAACTTGGTAGTAAGCCTGAAATTACACGCTTTAAAGGCTTAGGTGAAATTTCACCTTTAGAATTCGGGAAATTTATTGGAGAAGATATTCGTCTGGAGCCCATAATATTACATAAAGACACCAGTATTAGTAACTTACTTGGTTTTTATATGGGAAAAAATACACCAGACAGGCAAAATTTTATAATTGATAATTTGAAGGTAGAAAAAGATCTGATGACTGAAGAAGTATAGAAATTATGATAGACGAACACAATCAGAACAAAATGGATAGTCAAAATCTTCCCGAAGAAGAAATAATTCATGATGTCATTCCGGTATCGGGCATGTATGAAAACTGGTTCCTGGAGTATGCATCTTATGTTATTCTCGAAAGAGCTGTACCAGCTATAGAGGATGGATTAAAACCAGTTCAAAGGAGAATATTACATGCCATGGGGGAAGTAGATGATGGCAGGTTTAACAAAGTAGCCAATATAATTGGGAATACTATGCAATATCATCCGCATGGAGATGCCTCTATTTCTGATGCAATCGTAGGTCTGGGTCAAAAAGAGCTTTTAATAGAAACACAAGGGAATTGGGGTGATATTCGTACTGGAGATAGTGCTGCAGCAGCCAGGTATATTGAAGCGAGGTTGTCGAAATTTGCCCTTGATGTTGTTTTCAATCCGCAAACAACTTCCTGGCAGTTATCTTACGATGGTAGAAAAAAGGAACCCATAACACTTCCGATTAAGTTTCCACTTTTACTCGCACAGGGTGTCGAGGGCATAGCCGTAGGGCTATCTACGAAAATACTTCCGCATAATTTTATTGAATTGATTGATGCTTCAATTGATGTGCTGAAGGGAAAAAAAATAAACCTTCTGCCTGATTTTCCGACAGGCGGAATGGCTGATTTATCAGATTATAATGAAGGATTGCGCGGAGGAAAAATCAGAGTTAGAGCAAAGATAGAAGAACTGGATAAAAAAACATTGATAATCAGGGATATACCATTTGGAACAACTACCACGGGCCTGATTGAATCAATCATTAGGGCAAATGATAAAGGAAAGATAAAGATTAAAAAAGTTGTTGACAATACAGCCCAGGATGTAGAAATACTTGTATATCTGGCCCAGGGGCAATCGCCACACATAACCGTAGATGCTCTATACGCTTTTACTGATTGCGAAGTTTCAATATCCCCAAATGCTTGTGTCATCATTGATGAAAAGCCAAGGTTTTTAGGTGTCAATGAAATTTTAAACATCTGTACTGATCAAACCACCAGCTTGTTACAAAGAGAATTAAAGATACGGCAGGCGGAATTACTTGAGAAATTGCTGTTTTCATCCCTGGAAAAAATATTCATCGAGAATAGAATTTACAGGGATATAGAAGAATGTGAAACCTGGGAATCAGTAATAGAAACGATAGATAGTGGTTTGAAACCTTTTAAAAAGGAATTCTACAGAGAGATTACCAGAGATGATATTATAAAACTCACCGAAATTAAAATAAAACGGATTTCCAAATATGATTCTTTCAAGGCGGATGAGCAACTAAAGAAATTTCAGGATGAACTAGAACAGGTCGAATATCATCTTGATAATTTAGTTGAATATGCAATCAGGTATTTCAAGGGACTTAAGGAAAAATACGGAAAAGGAAGAGAAAGAAAGACAGAAATTAAAAATTTTGACACCATCACTGCTACAGTTGTGGCTGCAAATAATCAAAAATTATATGTAAACAGGAAGGATGGATTTATTGGCTGGGGAATTAAAAAGGATGAATACGTAAGTGAATGCTCAGATCTTGATGATATCATTGCCTTCAGAAGTGATGGAAAATTTATCGTAACCCGAATTACTGAAAAAGTTTTTGTTGGAAAGGACATCATTTACGCCAGCGTATTTAATAAAAATGATGAAAGAATGGTTTATAACTTGATCTATCTAGAAGGGAAATCAGGAAAATCTATGGTTAAACGTTTCCATGTATTGGGAATAACACGTGATAAAGAATATGATCTATCAAAAGGAAATCAGGGATCAAGGGCGCTTTATTTAACTGCAAATCCAAATGGAGAAGCTGAAACGGTTACAATCTTTTTAACTTCAGGATGTAAAGCCCGAAATAAAGTTTTTGATTTTGATTTTTCCGCAATAGAAATAAAGGGACGAAGTGCACAAGGTAATATTCTTACCAAATATCCTGTAAGGAAAATACAGATGAAATCTGAGGGTGTTTCAACTCTCGGAGGATTGGATGTATGGTATGATCCAACCGTAGGAAAGTTGAACAGAGATGATCGTGGGGAATATTTGGGTAATTTTATGCCTGAAGATCAAGTGATGGCCGTTAGAAGGGATGGATCTTACACTTTATCTAGCTTTGATCTCACACAAAGGTTTGAACCAGAAGATGTAATTTGCATTGAAAAATTTAATACTGATACCATTTTATCTGTTGTATACTATCATGCAGGGAATAAAGCGCATTATGTAAAAAGGTTTATGATTGAAACGACATCAACAGATAAAAAATTCAGTTTTATTTCAGAAGATCGTGGCTCAAAACTCGAAATTGCCACGACCAATCATGGTGCAAAAATCAGAGTGAAATATAACACTAAAAGAAAAGATGCTAAAAAAGAAGATATTTTCTCTCTAGATGAGTTGATTGATGTAAAAGGATGGAAGGCCGTTGGGAATAAGTTGGCTATCCAAAAAATAGAATCGGTTGAATTACTGAATGATATTGAAAAAAAGTATGATTCTGGGGACAATATTAAGGATAAAAAAGAAGATCAAAATCAAAATAAAGAATCTAAACAAGATAAAAAAAATATCCAGATAGAGATAAGTAAAAAAAATAAAGGCGATTCTTTAAAGATAAAAAGGAAAGCATCCTCAGTTAAGAAAAAATCCAGTGATATTTCTGATTCAGAAGAAATAAATGAAAATAAATTATCGAATGGATCTGAGAATAAACCTGATAAATCAGCAAAACCAGTATTGAAGGAGGTTAAAAAGAATGGAAAGGGAAAAAAATCTTCTTCCGAGAATGAAGTATATAATGCCGGGACAACCATCGATTTCAGCTTTGATAAATCTTCTGTGAAAAATGATCAACTTGGATTATTTAATGATTAATATATTAATAGTTCAAATAATAGATTCATATTCGAATTTTAAAAAAACTTTTTAGAGCAAAATCGTTTAATCCAACAACAAATTATCTCCATATAATTTGATCATGGAAAAATAAATCCAAAACATGTTCAATATTTCATTGTGTTAAAAAGAATCACTTTTGTCATTTTAATTTTCGTTGTTGGTTTTATTCAGTTACAAGCCCAAAGTACAGTTGTTTCTGGTCAGGTTAAGGATAAGACTACCGGAGAACCTGTTCCATTTGCAAATGTTTTTTTTAAATCGTCACAGGAGGGAACTACAACCGATTTTGAAGGATATTACAAAGTAATATCTGATAAAATAGTTGACAGCCTGGTTGTATCATTTACCGGATATAAAAAACAGGTAATTGCTGTAAAAGCAGGAACCGCACAAGTCATTGCTATTACTCTTGAAACAGACATTGTAAAACTTGAGGAGATAGTTTTTGTTGCAGGTGAAAATCCAGCATTCCCAATTATGAGAAAGGTAATTGCTAGCAAAAAGTCTAATGATAAAAGGGCGCTCGATTATTTTGAATATAACAGCTATAATCGCATTGAAATTGCAGTCAATAATATGGCTGATGAATGGAAAAAGAATAGGTTAATTACAAAAGTTTTACAGAAACTTGACAGTATCCAGATCATCACTGACGAAGCGGGTACTCGAATTATTCCAATATTTGTTTCTGAAACTCTTTCTAAATATTATGTAAAAAACGATCCTGAATTTAGAAAGGAAAAAATACAAAAAACAAGAATATCAGGAGTTGGTATTGAGGATGGAGGATTCATATCACAATTGACAGGTTCTTCTTTTCAGGAATATAATTTCTATAAAAATTGGATGAATATTCTAGATAAAGAATTTATTTCTCCAATAGCAGAAGGATGGAATTTTTATTATGATTATGAGTTGGTAGACAGTGTGTCTGTAAATGGCATTGATTGTTATCAATTAAATATTTATCCAAAAAATGATGAAGACCTTGCCTTTCTGGGCACAATCTGGGTCACAAAAGATACATATGCTCTTAAACAAATTGATGTTACGGTAAATAAATCGACAAATCTCAATTTTATAGAGGCTATAAAAGTTCAACAAATACTTGAGCCCACTGCAGAAGGTCCCTGGTTACCATCGAAGACACGAGTTATAATTGATATATCTGAATTTTCTGATAAAACAGCTGGTTTACTGGTTAAATTTTATAATTCCAATAAGGATTGGAAGATAAATCTGGAACACAATGTTAAATTTTATAACCTTCCTGTTGAATTAAATGAAAATTATCTCGAAATGGATCCATTCTTCTGGGAGCTACATCGCCATGATTCACTTTCGAAAGAGGAAATGCTCATGTTTAATATGGTTGATTCCTTAACAGATATACCTGCCATTAAAACATACTCAGATATAGTTAAAACAATTTCGACAGGTTATTATCGAAATGGTAAATTTGATTTCGGACCAATTTTATATACATATTCCTATAATGATGTAGAAGGACATCGGGTCCGGCTAGGATTAAGAACCAATGAATATTTCAGTAAAAAGATCACTTTCAGAATTTATGGAGCTTATGGCTTCAGAGATAAAAGTTTTAAATATGGTTTAATTTCGAGTTATATTTTCAACCGGAAAAAATGGACTGAATTAATATATGCAAAAAGATATGACATTGATCAGGTTGGTCTGCCCTGGGATGCATTAACCGAAAATTACTTTTTTTTAGCGTTGACACGTTTTGGCACATTGACTCAACCATACGTCAGCGATATCAATGCGATACAACTTAAGTCAGAAATTGGAGCAGGATTTTCTCAGAAGGTCACTTTCTGGAGAGAAGCATTTTCTCCACTTTTTAATTTTGCATATTACAAAGATCTGACACCAGGAAGTGGAGATCTGGCATCTGATTATATCAATACTTCAATTAGTTATGAATTAAGATATGCTCGTGATGAAACTTTTGTAATTAATGGAAACCAACGTATTAGCACTGGTATCCGAAGAGCGCCGGCTATTACGGGAAAATATACTTATGGACTTAAAGGAGTTTTTGGAGGAGATTTTGAATATCACAGAATTGATTTAAACTTTAAGCATAGGATAAAATTAGGATTATTTGGTGTGTCTCAATACAACATTTCCGGGGGAAAGGTTTTTTATCCTGTACCTTATCCATTGTTGCAGGTTCACATAGGAAATGAAACTATTTTTTATACCACAGCTGCATATAATTTGATGAATTATTTTGAATTTGTAAGTGATTCGTATACGAGTTTGAGATATCAACATAATTTCGAAGGATTTATTATGAATCGTTTACCCCTGATAAGGAAATTAAAGTGGAGAATGGTGGGGAATGCAAATATACTTTGGGGTAAGGTAAATCAGATTAATTTGGATATTATACCAGAAAGCGACCTAAATTCTGATCCTATACAGACATTTCAGTCACTCGGAGACATGCCATATATTGAACTGGGTTATGGTATTGAAAATATATTTAAGGTTATTCGAATCGATTTTTTTCACCGGCTAACCTATCTTGATCAACCTGGAATTCGTCGATTTGGAATAAAAATAAGTCTTCAATTAATATTATAAGACACAATTACTGTTTTTTTTAATTGCTTCAATCTAATTTTGAACCTTATGATCAGATTAGGTAATATATTATTTATTATCGTTATCATTTCTGCCTGTTCAAGAAAGGATCCGGTTGATCAAATGGTTGATCATCCGGAAAATAAAATAGCAAGCACCTCACAGATGATAACATATATTTCTGACTTAATAAATAAATATCCGGGAAATCCAGATCTATACCTTAAAAAGGCTGAGTTGAATTATCAATTAAAACAATGGGAGGAAGCTAAGAAATCATTGGAATCGTTCAGGAAATTGAATGGGGAAAACCTGGAAGCTGATCTTTTAATAGCGAGAGTCGCCCATGAATTAGGGGATCACGATTTATCACTCAAATATGCAGAGGAGCTTTTTATTAACGGATATCAGTCAGTAACGCTTAACGAGTTATTATTTCATTTATATTTTGAAGAAAAGGAATATTTAAAGGCTATTGATCAAATAAATTATGCACTGGAACGAAATCCGGTAAATTTTGAATATCTCCATCAAAAGGCGGTCTGTTATATTCAGAATCGTGATACACTCAACGCTATTGTAAGTCTTGAAATCGCAATTGATCAAGGTTACAATTCTATTGCTGCCCTTACTCAATATGTTGAATTATTGATTGGACAAAATAATCAGAAAAAAGCTCTGGCTGCAATAAATAGAGGATTATCCATGGATCCTGATAATACGGATCTGAATATTGCTTATGCCAGGTTATTAAAAAATCAGCGACAGTTCAAAAGATCTAAAGGATTACTTTTTGGTATTCTTCACGATGAACAAAATAATTATAAAGCGTATTCTTTACTTGCAGAAATCTATTTAGATACATATATGTATGATTCCGTATTATACTATGCAAACAGGGCTATTCGAATAAACGAAGTTTACTTTCCTCCTTACTTCACTAAAGCCAAGGTTTTTGAAAGGCGACAGAATTATTATACAGCGCTATATAATATCGAACAGGTTTTGGAAAAAGATCCAGAAAATCCAAAAGCTTTAATAGAGTCAGATAAGATAAGGAATTATTTGTCATATTTGCAGAGAATAACAAAGGAATATGAAAACAGGCCTGTCTTGCCTTTGCTAAAACCCAAAAGAATAGATAATTAAATACATGAACAATAAAAAAGTCAACATAACACTACCGGATGGTTCAGTCAAAAAATTTTCCAGTGGTGTCACCGGATTAGAGATAGCAAAAAGTATTAGTGAAGGCCTTGCCAGAAATGTATTATCTGTAAAAGTGAACGGAGAAGTATGGGATTTAAACCGTAAAATTGAAGCGGATGTAGAAATAAAATTACTAACCTGGCAAGATCCCGAAGGTAAATCAACCTTTTGGCATAGTTCTGCACATTTGATGGCAGAAGCATTGGAAGCCTTATATCCAGGGATTAAATTCGGTATAGGCCCGCCCATTGATCAGGGATTTTATTATGATGTTGATTTTGGTGGTCAGGAATTTGACTCAACTGATCTGGATAAGATTGAGAATAAAATGATGGATATTGCACGTTCAAAAAATGAATACGTCCGGAAGAATATTCGTAAAAGTGATGCGATTGACTATTATACAAAGAAAGGTGATGAGTATAAACTGGAGTTGATCGATGAATTGGAAGATGGAAATATCACCTTTTATTACTCAGGGAACTTTGTCGATTTATGCCGTGGCCCTCATATTCCGGATACTGGACCTATAAAAGCCGTAAAACTGCTTAATGTTGCAGGTGCATACTGGCGTGGTAATGAAAAAAATAAACAACTTACAAGAATCTACGGTATTACATTTCCCAAACAAAAGGAACTGAAAGAGTATCTTGAACTTTTAGAGGAAGCAAAAAAAAGGGATCACAGAAAATTGGGTAAGGAACTCGAATTATTTACATTTTCTGAAAAAGTAGGTATGGGATTACCTTTGTGGCTTCCCAAAGGTACAAGACTCAGAGAGAGGTTGGAAGATTTTTTGAGAAAAGCCCAGGTGAAGGCAGGATATCAATCGGTTGTTACTCCACACATCGCAAAAACCCAATTATATATGATATCCGGACATTATGAAAAATATGGAAAGGATTCTTTTCAACCTATACAGACGCCCAATGAAGGGGAGGAATTTTTTCTTAAACCCATGAATTGTCCGCACCACTGCGAGATATATTCAGTACGTCCCAGAAGTTATAAAGAACTTCCATTGAGACTGGCTGAATTTGGAACCGTTTACCGTTATGAACAGAGTGGTGAACTTCATGGACTTACCAGAGTTCGTGGATTTACACAGGATGATGCACACATCTTTTGCCGCCCAGATCAGGTAAAGGAAGAATTTAAAAATGTAATTGATCTGGTATTATATGTTTTTGGGGCTTTGGGATTTGGAGATTTTACCACACAAGTCTCTTTGCGTGATCCGAAAAACAAAGAAAACTATATCGGTAGTGATCAAGCCTGGGAAAAAGCTGAAAAAGATATTATTGAAGCTGTTGAGGAGAAAAAAATGAAAACAGTTACTGTCCTGGGAGAAGCAGCATTTTATGGTCCAAAACTCGATTTTATGCTTAAGGATGCTTTGCAGAGAAGCTGGCAGCTGGGTACTATCCAGGTAGATTACAATCTCCCTGAACGATTCCAAATGGAATATGTTGGAGCAGACAACAAAAAACACCAACCCGTAATGATCCACCGTGCTCCATTTGGATCGATGGAAAGGTTTGTTGCTTTATTGATTGAACATTGTGGTGGAAATTTCCCGCTATGGTTAGCTCCAGATCAAGTTGCAGTATTACCTATTTCTGAAAAATATGCTGATTATGCGAACAAGGTTTTCAAAACTTTGGAAGTTCACGGAATAAGTGGATTTGTAGATCATCGGGATGAAAAAGTGGGACGTAAGATAAGGGATGCCGAAGTGACGAAGATACCGATGATGTTAATCGTTGGAGAATCTGAAGAAAAAACCGGTGAAGTCTCATTGCGTAAGCATAAACATGGTGATATTGGTAAGTTTAAAATTGAGGCTTTTATCAATTATTTTGCAATAGAGGAACACAAAAGTATAACAACAGGTAATTTGAATTAGAACTTTTAATCTTTTAATTGGATTATTTTGTTAGTTTAAATAATTAACGATATTTGCATTTTGTTAAAAAAAAGGAGGATAAACTATTAGACCTAGAACTAATTTCCCAAGGCGGGGGCGGGTGGAAGAACCCTACCGTGTCAACCAAAGAATAAGAGCCCGTGAAGTCAGGGTTGTTGGTGAAAATGTAAACATGGGTATTTACCCATTAAGTCAAGCACTCGATATGGCTGAGGAACAGGGTTTGGACCTTGTTGAGATTTCTCCAAATGCTAATCCGCCGGTTTGTAAAATTATCGATTATTCGAAGTTTAAATACGAACAAAAGAAAAAACAAAAGGAAATTAAGGCTAAGGCTCAGAAAACGGTAGTTAAAGAAATTCGTTTCGGGCCGAATACTGATGATCATGATTTTAATTTCAAATTAAGACATGCGCAAAATTTCCTTAAAGATGGTGCTAAAGTAAAAGCTTATGTTCATTTTGCAGGCCGCACCATTGTTTTCAAAGAAAGGGGAGAAGTTCTTTTATTAAAGTTTATTCAGGAACTGGATGAACTGGGTAAAGTTGAACAAATGCCGAAATTGGAAGGCAAAAGAATGACTGTTATCCTGTCTCCAAAAAGTATTGGAAAAGCGAAATAATTAAATAATATGCCAAAAGTAAAAACGAAGTCAGGAGCGAAAAAGAGATTTAAATTGACTGGGACAGGTAAAATTAAGAGAAAGCATGCCTACAAAAGTCATATCCTGACGAAAAAAGAAACAAAACAAAAGCGTAATTTGACACATGATGCGCTTGTTGACAAGACAGACGTTCCAAGAGTAAAAAAGATGTTGAACATCTGAACAGGTTATATGTTGAACCAGGCATTTGGTCATAAGATTCATTTGAACACCAACTGCCAAAAAATTTTAGAAAATGCCAAGATCAGTAAATCACGCAGCTTCAAAAGCAAGAAGAAAAAAAGTCCTCAAACAAGCTAAAGGTTATTGGGGACGAAGAAAAAATGTATGGACAATAGCAAAAAATGCCGTTGAAAAAGGATTAACCTATGCATATCGTGATCGCAGGGCTAAAAAACGAGATTTTCGTAAACTATGGATTCAGCGAATCAATGCTGGGGTAAGAGAACATGGAATGTCTTATTCACACTTTATGGGTGGATTAAAAGAGGCTGGAATTGAAATTAACCGTAAGGTACTTGCAGACCTGGCTATGAATCATCCTGATGCGTTTAAAGCTATCGTTGATAAGGTGAAGAAATAAAACTAAACAATACACCAGAAATATGCCGAATTCGAATGAATTCGGTTTTTTTTGATTTTTGTTTCCTCAATTTTGAGTAGTACAATAAATTAAACTTTATTGCTCATCTATATCCATCAGAAAGTTCTGATAACTGTTAAGGAGTTCTTGTACTGTTTTTATTTCATCGGACTGTTTTGCCAGACTAATTCCTTTTATAAAAGCTGATTTGGCTTTTTTTATGAGATCTTTTTCCCAGTAAAAATGGGCGGCCTGATAATATGTCGGTAAATAATCAGGAAATTTATTTAATAGCTGGTCAAAAGTTTCTTCTGTTTTTTTATCATCCTCAATTTTGTGATATTCCAACGCCAGTGCATATAATAAAAAGGGATCATCCGGATCATGCTTGAGCATTTGAATGATTTCCTTTATTCTATTATTCATTATTTCCTGATTTTAATTTGCAATATAATTCTTTATCTTAATCAGGTATTATAAATTTGAGTTAAAAGAAGAATATATGAAAATTCTTGTTTGCATAACTCATGTTCCGGACACTACATCACGAATTGCTTTTGTGGAAGATAATACCAAATTTGACAAAACCAATGTACAGTATATCATAGGACCATATGATGATTATGCCATTTCGAAGGCGGTAGATCTCAAAACAAATCATAATGCGGAAGTAACTGTTTTGAATGTAGGCTTATTGGATTCAGATCCAACTTTAAGAAGAGCGCTGGCTATCGGTGCTGATAAAGCCATTAGAATAAACACAGAACCCAAAGACTCATTTTATGTCGCAACGCAAATAGCTGAGATAATCAATAAGTACAGATATGACCTGATTCTGATGGGGAGAGAATCCATCGATTTTAACGGAGGTGTTGTTCATGCCATGGTAGGTGAGCTAGTTAATATTGCTGCTTTTTCTCCTGTAATGGAGATGGATATTAATGGAAATAATGTAAAAATATCAAGGGAAATTGAAGGAGGTAAAGAATTTATCGAAACTAAACTTCCGATTATAGCTGGATGTCAGGAACCAATTGCAGAATGGAAAATACCGAATATGAGAGGCATTATGACAGCCAGAACCAAACCATTTGAAGTAGTTGAACCTATTGAAGCTGATGTTCGGGTGAAAACAGAAAAATTTTCACTTCCTCCGCAAAAAGGAAATATTAAGTTAATTGATCCTGAACAGGTAGACGAATTAGTCGAATTATTAATAAATGAAGCAAAAGTCATTTGATATATGGCAGTATTAGTATTAATTGAGAGAGATGAGGATAAAATAAAAAAGACGTCCTTTGAAGCAGTTTCCTACGGTGCCGAAATAGCAAAAAAAAAGAATGAGCTTGTATTTTGTATTGTACTTGGATCAATTGAAAAAGATAAATTAAAAGCACTTGGAAAATTTGGTTGTCAAAAAGTAATTCATGTGAAGGATACACAACTTGATCAACCTGAAATCAGATCTTATGCCAATATCGTTGTAAAATTGGTCAAAGAATATGATCCTGAATATATTATCACTGCTCAATCATCAATAGCAGATCCTATTGCTGCTATACTGGCTGTTAAGACAGGTTCTTCTCTTGTTACTAATGTTACTTCACTACCTGAGGTGAATTCTGGTTGTCGATTAGAACGTGGAATTTATTCCGGCAAAGCGTTTGAAACTGTTGAATTAAACGCAGGTAAAAAAATAATATCAATTAAGAAAAATGCATCCGGTATTTCTGAATATGATTTTGATCCGGAAATAATAAATTCGGATCTGAAACCTGATACGGATGCAATCGAGCTGAAAATTACCGGTAACGATAAAGCTAAAGGTGATGTATTATTATCTGAAGCTGAAATTGTTGTGTCCGGAGGAAGGGGATTGAAAGGTCCGGAAAACTGGGGAATGGTAGAGGAACTGGCTGATGTATTACATGCGGCAAAAGGTTGTAGTAAACCTGTTTCTGACGCCAACTGGCGGCCGCATCGTGAACACGTTGGCCAGACCGGGATAAAAGTGAGTCCAAATCTTTACATTGCTATTGGAATTTCAGGAGCTATTCAACATCTTGCGGGGGTGAGTTCGTCAAAATATATAGTTGTAATCAATAATGATCCGGATGCGCCTTTTTTTAAGGCAGCTGATTATGGAATAGTTGGTGACGCATTTAAAATAGTACCAAAATTAATTGAATCAATAAAAAAATATAAATAAGTATATTTGACTCGTGGATAAAATTCGTTTAGAAATATTAGGTTTATCATCAAGTCAATCGCAATCCGGATCATTTGCCTTGGTCCTGGGCGAAACCACTGGAAACAGACGATTACCTATCATTATTGGGATGTTCGAAGCGCAGGCGATTGCAATCGAAATTGAAAAAATTGTTCCCAATCGACCAATGACACATGATTTATTTAAATCATTTGGCCATTCCTTTAATTTTACGATCAAGGAAATCATTATATCTGATTTGAAGGAAGGTGTATTTTTTGCAAAAATCGTATGTAATAATGATGATAAAACTGTTGAAGTTGATGCAAGACCATCTGACGCCATTGCCATCGGTTTAAGATTTAATGCTCCAATATTTACCTATGAAAATATAATGTCAGAAGCTGGAATCGTGTTGTCTGAAGAATCAGAAGAAGAAAATGAGGCGGTGACTGACAAAAAAAAGGAAAAATCAGAGAAATCAACCTCATCTGCTAAATCAAAAGATCAACCATTAAAAGATTACTCCTTTGACAAACTGCAACAGTTACTCAAAGATGCTATTGAAAAAGAAGATTATGAAAGGGCAGCTAAAATCCGTGATGAACTCAATCGAAGAAATTAAGTAGATTGATCATGGTGTACATCAGAGGATTTTTAGGATTACTTTTCCTGCTTTCCATTTCCTATTTACTATCCAGAGACAGAAGAGCTATTGATTGGAAACTGGTATCCATTGGCATAGGTCTTCAAATCACATTTGGCTTATTGATTACAAGAGTTCCATTGGTTGAGGATATATTTAGTCTGATCAGTCGAGGATTTGTAAGATTACTTGGTTTTTCAGGTGATGGCGCTGAATTTCTTTTTAATGGGCTCGCTACTAATGATTTAGGTTATATTTTTGCATTCAGAGTACTCCCAACCGTTATTTTTTTTGCCTCTATATCAACTGGATTATATTACCTGGGCATATTACAAAAAGTTGTCAAAGGAATAGCCTGGGTGATGGTTCGAACAATGCGGTTATCCGGAGCCGAAAGCCTTTCTGTTGCAGGTAATATATTCCTGGGTCAAACTGAAGCGCCTTTACTGGTAAAACCTTTTATTTCAAAAATGACAACCTCCGAACTGATGTGTCTTATGACAGGAGGTATGGCAACCATTGCAGGAGGTGTACTTGCTGGCTATGTCACCTTTTTAGGCGGCGATGATCCTGTTGAGCAGGCTAGATTTGCAGCCTATTTGTTAAGTGCTTCAATAATGAATGCGCCTGCTGCTATCGTAATGTCGAAGATGTTAATACCGGAAAAAGAATTTGATAAAATCGATAAAAATCTCGCTGTATCCAGCGAACAGATGGGAGTAAATCTTATCGATGCACTATCAAGAGGTGCTTCAGAGGGATTAAAGCTTGCCTTGAATATTGGTGCCATGTTGTTAGCATTTATTGCAATCATTTATTTATTAAATTTTATTCTAAGGGATCTAATTGGTGATTGGACAGGTCTAAATACATTAATTATCAATGATACCAATGGACAGTTTAATGGCCTGTCGTTAGAATATATATTAGGCCAGTTATTCCGGTTGTTTGCATTTGCCATTGGCACCGACTGGCAGGATGCTTTACAGGTTGGGAGCCTGATTGGACAAAAAACAGTAATTAATGAATTCGTAGCATATGAAAATTTGAGCGATATCTTGCGACAGAATTCGTTAAGTGAAAAATCAGTTATAATAGCTACCTATGCGCTATGTGGTTTTTCGAATTTCAGCAGCATAGCGATTCAGGTGGGTGGTATTGGAGGTATCGCACCAAACCGGCAAGGTGACCTTTCCAGGTTAGGAATGAGAGCTTTGATTGCAGCGACACTTGCAACCATGATGACAGCTACCATAGCAGGTGCATTAATGAGTTGATTTCTTTAACTTTTGTCAACGTTTATTTATGTATATTTAATATTAAATTTTCAGCGTGCAAGAAAAGATACGATATTGGTTGAAATTTCCTATTGGTATTATTTTAATGTTTCCCGTATTTTTGTTTTCCGGATGTGAATCAAAATATCTTGAGCCCGATGAGGAAATGTTGGGATTTTCATATTTCCCACTTACCATAGGTAGCTTCAGGATATATGAGGTAATGGATATCAAATATACAATACAAAATACAAAAGATTCAACCTTTTATTACTTGAAGGAAGTCGTTAAAGATAGTTTCATCAATCAGGAAGGTCATTTATCGCATTATTTATACAGGTTTACGCGAACCAGTGATACGTTACCCTGGGATCAGATTCCCGTATATATCTGGATAACTCGAAAGACGGATACCAATCTAATCGTGTATGAAGAAAATGTCCCATTCGTGAAACTCACCTTTCCGGTAAAATCCGGATTATCATGGAATGGTAATGCATTAAATACCCTGGATCCATTGGATTACTATTATTCAGAACCAGATCTATCCTTGTTAAGTTCCTATATACCGGAAAATCACTTAATTCAAGTAGTTCAGAATAATTTTGATGATTTGATCATCCGCAGGGATGTTCGAAATGAAATTTATGCTGAAAACATTGGCCTTGTATATAAAGAATCGAATGTACTTGAATATTGCCAGGATTTGATATGTCGTGGACAACAAATAATAGAATCAGGAACTGAATATCGACAAACATTAGTGGAATATGGGAAAGAATAAGAACCGGATTTTGATACTGATGATGTTTTTTATTACCAGCGTATCCCTGGCACAGGTCAATCGCTACATGATATTTTTTACAAATAAGGAAAACTCAGAATATTCAATCAATCAACCTGAACAGTATCTATCTCCACGTGCTATTGAGCGTCGAATTAAATTTAAAATCCCAATTACCGAACAGGACCTCCCCGTAAATGATGCGTATGTGGATGAGATTAAAAACCTGGGTATTGATGTATTTTTTATTTCACGCTGGTTTAACGCAATGCTTGTTGAAATGGAAGTTTCATTGATTGAGTCTGTTGAAAATCAAACCTTTGTCAAAAAGGTAAGCTATGTAGCACCCGGAAACAGGTTACTCAAGGAACCATATCCACAAAATACAACCAGTATTGAAAAATCTACTAAAAAAAGTAATATAACAAATGCTCTGCAGAACAATATGATTGGAGTAGATATGATGCATCAGGAAGGATTTACAGGAAAGGATATACTCATCGGTATATTTGATGCCGGATTTACTGGTGTTGATCAAAGTATTTATTTCAATCATCTTTTTAATGAAAACAAAATACTTGCTGTAAAGGATTTTATCAGAAATTCCGGGAATGTATATCAGTATGATGATCATGGCACAGGTGTGCTTTCTACTATTTCAGGTTTTGAAGAATCTGTTTATGAAGGCATTGCTTATGATGCCGATGTGATACTTTGTGTTACTGAAGATGTGCCCACTGAATATTTAATTGAGGAATATAACTGGCTCTTTGCCGCTGAATATGCAGATAGCCTTGGTGTCGACATCATCAATACTTCACTGGGATATAATACATTTGATGATCCGGATATGAATTATACGTACGAAAATCTGGATGGCAATACTGCCATTATCACCCAGGCCACAGATATTGCAGCTTCAAAAGGAATTTTATGTGTAGTGAGTGTTGGAAATGAGGGTAACAATTCATGGAAAAAACTGGTAGCTCCTGCAGATGCTGATACTGTATTAGCAGTAGGTGCAGTTAATGCGGATCTGGAATACATTAATTTCAGCTCAACCGGACCTACTGCAGATTACCGTATTAAACCTGAAGTAGCGGCATTGGGTCAGGGAACGAAGATTGTTCAATATGATGGAGAAATCTCTACAGGTAATGGAACTTCTTTTGCATCACCCTTAGTTGCGGGACTTGCTGCTGGTCTATGGGAAGCTTATCCACAGCTTAGCAATTTAGAATTGATCGATCTGATTAAAAGAGGAAGTTCTCAATATTTTCAGCCGGACACATTGTTAGGATATGGCATTCCGGATTATCGTAGAATTCAATCAGTTATCACTGCTATCAATGAAGACCTGCTGCCATCTGAATTTAAATTATATCCCAATCCGGTTGATAATCATAAACTTGTTGTGGAATTTACTGGTGTTCAAATCAATTCATCTGTTATAATTGATATTAATAATATAAACGGTAAAAATGTATTTCATCTCAGCATATCAAAATATGATAAACAAAATAATCTCGAATTGGATCTACATGGACTCCGCAAAGGAATATATATTTTAAATTTAGTTCACGGAAGGTATTCGGGAAGTGCAAAAATATTAATTCCTTAACAATTATCTATTATGTCATTTATTGCCCCATCTATTCTAAATGCCAATTTTCTGTATCTTAAAGAACAAATTGATATTATCAATGAAAGTAAAGCCGATTGGATACACATGGACATAATGGATGGTGTATATGTTCCGAATATTTCCTTTGGCTTTCCGATTGTACATGCCGTTAAATCCGTATCACAAAAACCTCTGGATATTCACTTAATGATAGTTCAACCGGAAAAATACATATCCTCATTTATCAATGCGGGAGCTTATTGCTTAACTGTTCATTACGAAGCCTGTACACATCTCCATAGTACTGTTCACCAGATCAAAGATAAAGGTGTAAAAGCAGGTGTAGCATTAAATCCTCATACTGATGTCAGCCTGTTGAAACCATTACTCAAAGATCTGGATCTGGTATTGATTATGACAGTCAATCCAGGCTTTGGAGGTCAAAAATTCATTGAAAATTCTTATGAGAAAATAAGAGAGCTCAGGAAAATGGCTATAAGGTATAACCCTGGATTGTTAATTGAAGTGGATGGGGGAGTATCTCTAGAGAATATTGGCATTTTGAAACAGACTGGTGTCGATGTATTTGTGGCAGGTACTTTTGTTTTTAAATCTGATAATCCAGTTGAAACGATTAATATGTTGAAAGAACAGGTTTGAATTGAAATTACTGATCCAAATAAGAAAAAAAACTATTTATTTAACCAGCTCCATTATTTTGTTATCTTCCTCATTTTCACATGCGCAGGAGGGTATATTACAGGGATATGTTATGGATTCCCTCAATATGCCGATCGGCCTTGCCACCATCAATGTGTCGGATATAAATAGAGGAGTGACATCAGATAGTTTAGGTTTTTATAAAATTTTGTTACCGGCAAATGTTGAAATGATTATTAATTTCTCCCATATCAACTTCCAGAAGAAAAGTATTACAGTAGAACTCAGTGATCAGGAAATAAGGCAGTTGAACATCCAGTTAGAAGCTGATGTAAGAATTCTGGACAGTGTTGAAATTATATCAGATCGCGAAGAAGAATTGAGGAAAAGAGCAAGCACAACGCTACTTGAACCCAAAATCGTTGAAGTATTACCTGCACCTTTCGGAGATATTGGTAAACTTCTTGCAACCTTACCCGGTGTGATAAGTAATAATGAACTATCTAGTACATATTCGGTTAGAGGTGGAAATTTTGAGGAAAATCTTATTTATGTGAATGATATACCGGTTTACAGGCCATTTCTGATAAGAGCAGGGGAACAGGAAGGATTGAGTTTTGTAAATACTGATCTTGCTGATCAGGTTACATTTTCTTCTGGTGGGTGGGAGCCGGTCTATGGAGATAAATTATCGTCCAGCCTTAATGTAACATACAAACAACCGAAATCATGGAGAGGATCTGCTATGATCAGTTTGCTTGGAGGTAGTCTTCATTTTGAAGGGGTCAATAAATCAAAAAAAATATCCTTTATTGCAGGTGTCCGTCAAAAGAGAACCGAATATTTACTGAATACACTTGAGACAAAAGGTGAATATTTTCCCAGATTTACCGACTTTCAGGGCTATCTTCATGCAAATCTGGGGAAGCCCGATCCATCAGGAAAATATAAAACAGATCTGGGTATATTAATGGGTTATGCAAATAACCGGTACCGCATTGTTCCAAACAGCAGGGAAACCACTTTTGGCACCTTCAATCAACCTTTAAAACTTTATATTGCATTTATAGGACAGGAAATTTTAAACTATCATACGTATCAGGCTGGTATAAGACTTTCCCATCGAATCTCAAAAAATTTTATAACAAAACTGATCCTGTCCAATTATTACACCAGGGAAAGAGAATCCTTTGATGTGGAAGCCGGGTATCGTTTATGTGATGTTGACAAAAAACCTGGTTCAGAAACATTTAATGAATGTCTCACATTACGTGGTATCGGTACAGATTATGAATCAGCGCGTAATTTAATTGATGGGAACGTTGTTAATGCTGAATCAAGAAATGAGATCTTCATTAACCATAAAAATAAACTGGAATTCGGCTTCGGATTTATGCATCAGTTTTTTGAAGATATTCTTCATGAGTATAGTTTTATTGATTCTGCTGATTATGTGAGTGTAACGGAACTGATAAATACACAGAATATCAGCAGGGGTAATCAATTTACCGGGTATATTCAGCATCAGACTGATATCGGGGAAAATCATTCACTTACCTATGGTGTTCGATTAAATTATTTTGATCTTAACAACCAGTTTATGATTAGTCCCAGATTACAATATGCATTTTCACCAGATTGGCGAAGAGATGTAATCTTCCGTGCAGCAATCGGCATGTACCAGCAGCCTCCATTTTTCCGGGAGTTTAGGCAATTTGATGGAATGCTTAATGCGAATGTGAAGGCTCAATCTTCGCTACATCTTATTGGTGGGGTAGATTTCAACTTTTCCTTCTGGGGCAGGCCTTTCAAATTTCTTGCTGAAGCATATTATAAACACATATATAATGTGAATCCTTATGATATAGACAATGTGCGTATCAGGTACTATGCGAATAATTTGGCCAAAGCCTATGCAGTTGGAATGGATTTCAGGGTCAGCGGAGAGTTTATCCCGGGAGATGAATCCTGGTTCAGCCTTGGATTATTAACTACTAAGGAAGATCTAAGCTTTGATGACAGGGAATGGATACCCAGACCCTCTGATCAATTGATAAATTTTAATATTTTTTTTCAGGATCATATTCCCAACAATCCAACCTACAGGGTTTATTTGAATCTGAATTATGCATCAGGTTTACCATTTGGTCCACCGGGAAATCTTGAAACCAGAAATGCTTTCAGAAGTGACTCATATCAGCGGGTTGATATCGGATTGTCTAAAATTTTTTTAATTAAAAAATCATATCTTGAATCCATTTGGTTTGGAATCGAAATACTGAACTTAACCGGTAGAGCAAATCATATTACATATTATTGGGTGCGTGATTTTAATAATATTTTTTATGGAGTACCCAATACATTAACAACCCGTTTTTTCAATCTCAAATTGATAGTAAAAGTATAAAACAGTAATATTAATCTAATTGAAGTAATTAATGTAATTAAACTTAAATGAAAACTTCAATTTACTGACCACAACCGCCTGTTTTGACTATAATCCTTATTTCCAGTAACTTAGCAGATTATTTTTTTGAAATAATTGTTGTCTTTTTTTTCAGAAATTTGTTATTTCGGCATTGTAATTTAATTTGGATAAATGTTTATTAACTAAAAATAATAAAAAAGGTAAAAGAATGAAGAAACTAACGTTACTACTGATCTTTGTTTTGGGTTTTGGTTTTCTATATGCTCAGGAAGAGATTACAGATGATGATTTGAAGGCATATGCAATTGCAAATGCAGCAGTAAAAAGTATTACATCTTCCATCAGTCCGATGGTTAATGATTTGATTTCAAAGCAGGAAGGAATGACAGGACAAAGATTTAAGGAACTGCAGGGAACCAAAGGTGATGCTGATAAATTGGCCGCTATTGAGGCCAAGGAATGGGAGATTAAGTTTCTAGAAACAGTAAATGGTGAAATTGAGGAAAGAACAGATGCAGCTAAGGAAATCATCAATCTAATGGCAAAGTATGCGATGGGCGCATCGAAGTATAAGGCCATTAAAGCCGGACTATCAAACGATGCAGCGTTACAGGCCAGATATTCTGAAATTGAGGCAAAAATGGATTAACATTATCAAATAAGATATAAGAAAAGGCCTTATTTCAGGCCTTTTTTTATGCTAATCTTTGTTTCCAGGTTTATAATCTTTTTATTCTATCCTCAGGTGACAATCCAGCAACAATTTCAATATTGATGCCATCAGATAATCCGGTTTCAATTTCTCTTTTTTCGAAAACCTGATCAGATTTTTCTACCTCAACATATGTTTTCTCATCTTCAAATAAAATGTTACTCTCTTTAATGGCCAATACACTATCCCTTTTATCCAGTACGATGTCAGCATTGGCACTATATCCTGCTCGGAGGAATGTGCCTTCCATCAACTTAATTGCAGCTTTAATTTCAAATTGAATTGCCCCTTCTTCTTCTATACCTTTCGGGGATATATATTCCAGGTCAGCGGTAAAGGATTCTTTTTCCAGAGCGCCTATCTTCAGGTTTAATTGCATACCTTCACTTATTTTACCAACTTCCGATTCATCAACTTTTCCTTCAAAAATCATTTCATTCATATTCGCAACAGAAGCAATTGTCGTTCCTTCATTAAAGGTATTTGTTTCAATCACAAAAGTGCCCTGTTTAACTGGGACATCTAGAACCATTCCTTCAGCTGTAGAATAAACGAGATTCGATGCACTTCCAGATTTTTTCGATGCCCCTTCCTTGATCAGTTCAAGGTTACTTTCGGCCGACTCGACTTCCTGTTTTCTAAGATTATAGGTAAGTAAAAACTGATTATAATCAAAATCGGAGATGATTTTGTCTTCAAACAGTTTTTTCTGTCTGTTCAGTTCCTTTTCGGCATTTTTGTAATTAATCAAAGCGGCTTTAAGGTTCGCTTCCGCATTATTTAATGCAACCACATCTGGTATGATCTTTATTTTTGCCACCAGCTGGCCTTCCTTTAAAATCTCTCCCGGCTCAACATATATTTTTTCTACCACACCGGATACCTGGGATTTCAGATCAATTTCTTTTCTTGGAACAATAGATCCGGTAGCAACTGTTTTATTAATGATATCCGTATAAAAAAGAGAATCAGTCTCATATACGACTGGAGGTTTTTGTGATTTCTGATAAAGAAAATAACCTGTGCCAATAAAACTTACTATCAATATCAGCACTAATAAAATTCTAAACACAATTTTCATATATTTGAACATTTTTTATTTATTCAACTCTAATAGCTTCAATGGGACTGATTGAGGCGGCTTTCCTGGCAGGAATTAGGCCTGCTAATGCTCCACAGAATATTAATATACCAAAGGCGGTTAACGCAATTCTGAAATCTACACCTGGATGTGTAAACATACCGGATTGCATGTCCATTTTTTCCATGATAAAATTTACACCCTCCAAAAGGAATGTACCGATTACAAGTCCAATATAACCAGCAATAGTTGTTAAAAATATGGATTCCTGCATGATCAAAGAAATGATAGATAGGGGAGTAGCTCCAATAGATTTTCTAATCCCGATTTCTTTCGTTCTCTCTTTAACTATGATCAACATGATATTGCTGACCCCAATAACACCGGCCAGGAGAGTTCCGATACCTACAATCCAATTGAATAGTGAAATTCCGAAAAATAATCCAGTAATCTTTCCAAAATTCTCTTCAAGATTGTTCGAGCCAATTGCCGCGGCATCATCAGGGTGAATATTATGTCGTTTTTTGAGTAACTCTTTCATTTCATCCTCAACCTTTGAAACTGGAATTCCCTCTTTAGCCGAAAATGCAAACCATCCAACATGATTGCCAAAATTAAATGCTTGTTGGAAGGTAGTGAATGGTACATAAACGGTTTGCATATCTCTTGTAGCCATTTCATCGTTTCTTTTGGATTTAAACACTCCGATCACTTTAAAAAATATGCCATTGATTTTAATATAATCTCCGATTGGATTTTCATCTTTTTCAAACAGTACATTTACTACTTCCTGTCCAATTACAGTTACCTTTCTTTTATCCCTGATATCAAAATTATTCAAATGACGCCCCTGAGTGATATCTACAATCTGAATGTATTGATAATCAGGGTAGTCGCCATAAACATTAAATGGTCCTGACTTTTTCCCACGGAAAACGTTGTTGCCGCCACGCCACGAACCTAATGAATTTCTGGGGGCTAATCTATCAAGACCTTCTACATTTTGCCTTAATGCCGTAGCATCTTCATTATAAAACCGCACATATCTGCCTGGTTTAAATCCAGCAAAGGCCATGGTCGATCTGTTACCCCACATAAATCCGCCATTTGTTGCCCACCCACTAAAATCTCTATGTACTCCATTTTCAAGACCATTACCTGAACCCAGTAATATCATTAGCATGAAAATGCCCCAGAAGACCCCAAACATGGTCAAAAAAGTACGCAATTTATTTTTCTTAATCGTACTGTATATTTCCTGCCATTTATCGTAATCAAACATTTGTCGAAGCTTAATGCTTAAAACATGACTGCCGTCAGGCAGACTCGGGGCTCAAAGTTTTATACATTATTATTTAATTATTACGGTAAAATTGTTCCATATTCAATTCTGCCATATTACTCATCTCTCAAGGCTTCAATAGGTTGAATCTTGGCTGCCTTTTTTGCCGGCAAGTAACCTGCCAGCATACCTGCAAAAATCAATAATACAGTTGCCCCAACCGCAGTTTGAAAATGTATTTCAGGATTTCTGAAAAAAGGTGTCTCGACCTGAAATTGATTAATTGCATAATTGATCAATTCAATTAATCCAATTCCTGATATTAATCCAATATATCCAGCCAATCCCGTGATAACAATGGCCTCCTGGAGGAAAAGACCGATGATTGAACCAGGGGTTGCACCCAATGCTTTTCTCACACCAATTTCCCGGGTTCGTTCTTTGACGACGATCAGCATAATATTACTTACACCAACGATTCCAGCGATGATTGTCCCTATTCCCACAATCCATAAAAACAGTCTGATACCTGTAAAGAGGTCTTTGAATCGTTGATAATTTTCAACATTATTCCAAATGAACAGGGCTCTGCTATCTTCTTTGGCAAAATGATACTTTGCAGAGATCTGATCCCTTACCTGATCGACAATTTCCTTGCTTTCTTTTACAGTGGCATCGCCCACTGTGAACCACATATTATGGATCCTGTCAGCTCCATTATAAGCTAATTGGGCAGTTGAAATAGGTATAAATATCCTCCTGTCTTCGTTTCCTTCACCGGCATCTTCATATACCCCGATTACTTTATATGGGATATTCCCTATTTCGATCCAGGCACCGATTGGGTATTCATTTTTAAAAAGAATTTCACTTACTTCGGTACCAATGATTACTACTTTTCTGCGTTCCAGAAGATCATATTGGTTGATATATCTCCCTTTAAATGCATATTGATTTTCAAGATATTCGTGGTCCGGATGCACTCCCACGACAGAAAATGATGAATAATTTTCTCCATATCTCACCGTATATTCGCCAGAGCAATAATACCGACTTGTGATATATTCAACGCCTTCGATTTCAGTGTTTAAGTCGGTATAATCACTGTTTTTTAACTGAACGGCACGTCCCATTTTCAAGCCAGCAAAGGGTATGCTGGTTTTACCGGTTGAAACGTAAATGCTGTTTTTTGCATCCTCTTCAAATTCTTTTTCTACTCCGTTCTCAAGACCTCGTCCAGCTCCCAGAAGCAAAACAAGCATAAAAATTCCCCAACTCACACTGAAGGCAGTCAGGAAGGTTCTCAATTTATTTTGCCTAACTGTGTAGTATATTTCCTGCCATTTATCGAGATCAAACATGATATAACTCAGTCAAATAATTATTAAGAAGCAACAGAAATTTCTTCGTTTACAATAATGCCATCCTGAAGTCTAATGATACGGTCAGTTCTATGAGCAATATCATTTTCGTGTGTAACGATAAGTATGGTTTTGCCAGCTTTATTAACCCGTTTGAAAAGCTCCATAACTTCGTAAGATGTATGTGAATCCAATGCTCCGGTAGGCTCATCTGCAAGAATTACTTTTGCATCAGCAATTAAAGCTCTCGCAATGGCAACTCGTTGTTTTTGTCCGCCGGATAGCTCGCTTGGCATATGGTGGGCCCAATCTTTTATTCCTACCATCTCCAGGTATTCCATAGCCTTTTTATTTCTTTTTCTTCTGCTTACTTTCTGATAATAGAGAGGCAGAGCAACATTTTCAAGCGCATTTTTAAAGGATAAAAGATTAAAGGATTGAAATACAAATCCCAGGTATCTATTTCTATAAAAGGCTGCCTTTTTTTCAGAAAGATTTCTGATCAATGTATCGTTTAAATAAAATTCACCGAAATCATATACATCTAAAATTCCGATGATATTGAGTAATGTAGATTTTCCCGAGCCGGAAGAACCCATGATAGATACCAATTCTCCCTCAGCTATCTGCAGATCAATGTCTTTTAAAACTTCTAACTTCTGTTTTCCTACATCATAGGATTTTTTGATATTCTTAAGGGTAATCATATTGTGATTTGGGTGTAATTATCCTGTTTAAGGCTTCCTATTTTCATGCCAGATACATAATTCTTTGATTATAAAACAGTTATTATTCCCCTAACATATACTGATTAAATTAGGTGTACGAATCTGAACCATTAATTGTTCGGTGATGAACATTAATATTAACCGTATATCAAGATAAATAATCCGGGTAAATGTGAAAAACCATTTTACAAGGTAGTCCGTCTGGCTATGGAACAATCGTTTGATTTCTCTGTTATTTCGGATAATTCACATTATTAGAAAGCATTTCCAATTCTGATTTTCATAAACTTGTATTTAATTCACCTTATATTCTCATTCGTTTTATGAACGTTTTTTTCTGCGGTGAAAGTCAGGAAGTATTTACTGAAAAAAACCCATATCATGTGTGGAATATGATAAGATAGTGGCAATAGTAGAAAACCCTGGATTAAATAAATCATTAATTTTTAAAAAATTTCTGGATAATTTCGACGTTATTTAATAAATTTCGGTGCAAATTAAGTGTTGAACAGGGTAAAAATTATAAAATTGTTATGCCTTCTGGCATTCTGTGTTATGATTGTCCTACCAGCTATCGGACAATTTAATGACCCTTATGCGGCTTTTATTGATCAGAGAATCAGGAAAAATCCACTACGAGAGTTTCTAAACAATTTTTCTTTCAGCTTTACTGCAGGATATGGACGTACTTTCTATAAACATCAATTACCCGGCTATGGGGTGATTAACAAGAATGATTCTTTGTTTTCAGGTCTATATTTATTTGCTCTTTCTGATTCCAGCAGCAGCTCTTTCACAGGATATCAAAATTGGCTTAATGCGCCTAGCGCAACAACTGTTAATCGTTTTGAAAATATCGATCGTAATAACCAGGTGTTAAGTGACACGGCGAGACTGGGCTATAAAGGAAATTCACCTACTATACCTTTTACGCTTATTGTGCATTACAATTTTCTAGAAAGATTTAGGCTTGGGGCAGGTGTAGCATTGGAATGGCATTTTCTTCCTACGATGAATCCATTCTCCGGGCAGGAGGTTCTTGGCAAATACAGACCAAATGTTGAGAGCACTACCTTTATCCGCTATTTTGGAGTAGCAGGAGGGAAGATTTATCAGAAAATGGACTGGTCGTATTTTGTTGACATACAGATTGGTAAAGTAAAGATGGGAAATGCATATGATAAAAGTGTGATCAGCCATGGTTTGTTTTTTAACATTGGTTTTCCCATTGAATATGAGTTTTCTGAATATTTCAGAGTTTATTTTCGACCTTCCTATGAGTTTAAAAATTACAAAGTATCATTGGATGGTGTTGGCGCTATAACCCATCAGCAGCCTGCTTTATACCTTCATGTTGGTTTCAGATATAATATTCCCGAATTACCGAGATGTCCCCTGAAGGCTAAAAATCCACCGGGATATGATTACCCGAAAAAATTTACAAATAAAACATGTCGCATCCAGAAAAAACATGTACATGGTGATAAAGCCTATCGTGGCCAACCTTTTTATAAAAAACAGAATCCGAAAATTGGCGAAAATCATCCCAATCTGCATAAATACAGACTTTTCAATCGAAGAAAAGTAAGCGGAGGTTATTGATCAATTCAATTATAGAAAATAAGCAATTCTACAGATTTTTTAATTCTCTCGGACTCGCCTGAATTTTCACAAATAAGCACCTTATTTGTATTTGCGTAGTATTATTTTACGTAAATTTGCATTCATACTAATTATGAGATTATTTCCACTATAGATGGCAGTAGGAGAGAACGAAAACATTATCCCCATTAATATTGAAGAGGAAATGCGGGGTGCTTACATCGACTATTCCATGTCGGTGATAATTGCGCGAGCATTGCCTGATGTACGAGATGGTTTGAAGCCAGTGCATCGAAGGGTATTATTTGGTATGCTTGAATTAGGCGTAACCTATAACAGGCCCTATAAAAAATCAGCAAGAATCGTTGGTGAAGTGCTTGGAAAATATCATCCGCATGGCGATTCTTCAGTTTATGATACTATGGTAAGAATGGCCCAGGAATGGTCGCTCCGATATCCATTAGTCGACGGACAGGGTAATTACGGATCTATCGACGGGGATTCTCCAGCAGCTATGCGTTACACAGAGGCCAGACTTCGAAGAATAGCGGAGGAAATGTTGAATGATATCAATAAAAATACGGTAGATTTCCAGCCTAATTTTGATGATTCACTGGAAGAACCGTCTGTTCTGCCAGCCAAATTACCAAACCTGCTTGTAAATGGGGCTTCAGGTATTGCGGTAGGAATGGCAACGAATATGGCTCCACATAACCTCTCAGAAGTAATTGATGGAGCGATAGCCTTTATCGATAACCGGGAAATTACAATTGAGGAATTGATGAATTACATTAAAGGTCCTGATTTCCCAACCGGTGCAATCATCTATGGTTATCAGGGTGTGAAATCTGCCTTCGAGACAGGTCGTGGAAGGGTAGTAGTCAGGGCAAAGGCTGATATTGTTAGCACATCAAGTGGCAGGGATCAAATCATTGTTACCGAAATTCCTTACCAGGTTAACAAAGCCTCAATGATTGAAAAAACTGCTGCATTGATTAATGACCGAAAAATCGAAGGAATAACTGATATCAGGGATGAATCTGACCGTGACGGACTTAGAATTGTATATGATATTAAAAAGGACGCCATACCAAATATCATACTTAACAATCTTTATAAACATACTCAATTACAATCATCATTTGGTGTTAACAATGTAGCACTAGTTAAAGGAAGGCCTCAATTATTAAACCTTAAAGCGCTGATTTCCAATTATGTAGATCATAGACATGAGGTTGTTGTCAGAAGAACTCAGTTTGAACTGGAAGAAGCGGAACGAAGGGCGCATATCCTGGAAGGATATATCATTGCGTTGGATAATATTGATGAGGTTATTGAACTCATACGACACTCCAGAGATCCTGAAACTGCGAAAAATGGATTAATAGAACGTTTTAAACTTTCAGAAGTTCAAGCAAGAGCAATTCTTGATATGCGGCTACAGCGTCTGACAGGCCTTGAAAGAGAAAAGATAGATAAAGAATACGAAGAGCTTGAACAATTGATCAAGGAATTAAAGGAAATACTGGACAGTGAGGATATGCGCATGGAGATCATTAAAAAAGAACTTTTCGAAATCAAAGAAAGATATGGAGATGATCGCCGAACCGAAATTATTCATAGTTCCGAAGAAATCGGTATTGAAGATATGATTCCAAATGAGGAGATGGTTATTACCATTTCTCATCATGGATATATTAAAAGAACATCATTGGGGGAATATCGTTTGCAGGGCAGAGGAGGTACTGGAAGTCGGGGTGTAGTTACCAAGGATGGAGATTTTACGGATCATTTGTTCGTTGCATTTGCCCATGATAATTTGCTCATCTTTACAGAATTTGGTAAGGTATTCTGGAAGAAGGTATATGAAATACCTGAAGGTGCAAAAGCCACCAAAGGACGTGCTATACAAAACCTGATCAATATTGAACCGGAGGACAATGTTCGGGCAGTTCTCAATGTGCATAATCTCGATGATGATGATTTCATCAATAACAACTTTATAGTGATGTGTACTATGAAAGGAACCATAAAAAAGACCTTATTGGAAGCCTTTTCACGACCACGACAATCCGGGATTAATGCCATTAATATCAATGAAGGTGACCGGTTATTGAACGTCAGGTTAACCAATGGTGATAATCACATCGTCATTGGAAAACGTTCAGGCAAAGTAATACATTTCCACGAATCGGAAATTCGTCCAATGGGAAGAACTGCTGCAGGTGTCCGTGGAGTTAGGCTTGAAGGAGCTGAAGACCGTGTTGTGGAAATGGTTTGTATTGGCCGGGAAGATACGCAGTTACTGGTAGTTTCAGAAAAAGGATTCGGTAAAAGGAGTTCAATCGATGAATACAGAATTACCCGTAGAGGAGGAAAAGGCATTAAAACAATTAACATTACTCCGAAAACTGGCAAGCTTGTTGCTATAAAAGAGGTAGTGGATACTGATGATTTGATGATTATTAATCGATCTGGTATAACCATACGTATATCAGTATCTAATCTAAGGGTAATGGGAAGAGCTACCCAGGGGGTTAAATTGATCAGGTTAAATGAAGATGATGAGATCAGTAGTGTGGAAAAAATTGTAAATATTGAACAAGTAGAGGAAGAAACAAAAAATGATCAAGAATAATCTATAATAATTTATTGATAATTAATATATTACATATATAATTTGAGAATAATATAGTTTTAGTAAATATTTTAACATCATGAAAAAGTTTAACGTACTTCTTATTTTTTTAATGATTTCTTCAATGGTGGCATTTTCACAATCTAAGCCAAAAATTGAAAAAGCAAAAATTCTTCTAGATAAAAATGAAATAGCAGAAGCAAAGACTATCATTGATGAAGCCATTGTATATGAAAAAACAATGGACAAAGTAAAAACATGGTACTACCGTGGATTGATCTATGAAGCTATTTATGTTTCTGAAGATCCTGCTATTCAAGGTCTTAGTGAGGATCCCTTTTCTGAATCAGCAAAGGCATATATGAAAGTAAAAGAGATGGAAAATGAGAGCGGAACATATTATATTTTTGCTGATCAACGAATAACAAGTTTGTATAGCACAGCTTTTAATGCTGCTGCAGAAGCATATCAGAATGAGGAATATGAAAAAGCTATCGAAAATTTCAATAGGGTTAAAATGGTGTTTCCTAATGATACCACTGCCTGGATGTATGCCGGATATGCAGCTAATCAGATGGATAATGTTGAGTTAGCACTTGAGAATTTTGAATATTTAGCTGATAATAAAATGGCAGATGTAAATGTTCACAGGAATATAATATATATGTACAGAGCTGTCGTCAAAGATACTTCCAAGGCCATTACGGCAGCGGAAAAAGCCAGGACACAATTTCCTGATGATCATGATCTGAAACAGGATGAAATTTCTTTACTTATCATTTCCAAAAGGATAGATCAAGCCAAGGATAAATTGACTGCTGCTATTGAAAATGATCCTGATGATGCTATTTTATATTATGAGATGGGCTACATCTATGATGCATCTGATAAAATTGACGAAGCCATAGAATGGTATAAAAAGAGTGTAGAAAAGGATCCGGAATTTTTTGATGCCTTATATAATCTTGGGGTGGATTATTATAATAAGGGTGCTGAAATTTTACGGAAGGCACAGGATATGGATCTTGATACATATCAAAAAGAAGGGAAAAAAGTTGAGGAACAAGCCAATGAAGTATTTAATGTCGCCTTACCTTATTTTGAAAGAGCCCATGAGGTCAAGCCTGATGATATACTCACACTGGAAACCCTCCAGACACTTTATTCTTTAATGAAAAAATATGATAAAGTGAATGAAGTAACGGAAAAACTGGAGGCACTCGGTGTTTCTCCTAATGACGAAGGAGGTGAATAAAATAAAACTAGGATTTTTATATTTTTGCAAAGGGTTGTTAGATAGCAACCCTTTGCTATTTTCACTTAATTCTTTCCGGATCAGCTACAGGCGATTTCATTTCATCTGGCATTTTCCAGATTTTTCCTTTTGAATTACCAAAATATAATTCGGATTTACTCAATTGATACGAGTCACCATCTGCCCAGAAATAATAGAATGGATTTTTTGCATTTACAGGTCTACGCATATAGGCATTATTCCGTTTACTGTTTTTTGTAACCTGTTTGTATTGAAACCAGGTTTTTCCTTTATCCAATGATTTCCAGAATACTATCTCGCCACCGGTTGCATATGGTTCAGGATATCCAATAGTGGGAGCAACAACCAGCCATTGTTTTTTTTCGATATAAAGACTTCCCATGTCATAATTATGATCTGACACGCAGACAATTGATGTGTGCCATTCCTTTCCATTCCATTGGGTGATCCGCCATTCATAAGGAGCATTTTCAGGACCAGGCTTATGCCCTCCACTTGTCAAATACAGACAAATGGGATTACCTGACCGATCAAAATTGAGATCCTTAACATAAACATTCTTTTTTTTGGAATGATAATCAATTACTCTTGATAAATGATTTACTTCAGTGACAGGTAACGTTATTATCCGGTCATCCACTGTTGTCCATGTTTTACCGAAATCTTTGGTTTGAACATAATACAGATCAGTACGCTTATCGGGATGTCCTTCAGGATGTCTGTTAAAGAAGGTAGAAATTTTCTTTTCAAAACGGTTGCTGACCTGGTAATGACCACCCAAAGAATCGCCCTGAGCAATGATCCCCGCCAGTTTTGTATCTTCTGTCCAATGAAAGCCATCCAAACTTGTCTCAAAATATAATTCCCGGACACCTGTATATTTTGTAAATAAATGTATCATCCCCATGCCATCTATATACCAGGGTTGGGGATAGGTCATTTCTTCTTCGGTTACCTGTTCAAAGAAATCAATCTGGTATGGCTTGCTACTACGTAACTTGTATCCCGGTCGACTGTTCCCACGGCCACTGACGAATACCAAGAGATAACCATTCTGGTCTATTAACAGGGAGGGATTATCATGGGGATCATCAATACCCATTTTATCAAAAACTACGGTTGGTTCAGGAACCACTTTACGCTTGTGATCATAATAACTTATCATGCATAACAAATGTGTATCCTCTGGTCTGGTAGTACCTCCATAAACAAAAAATGTTTTTTCTACCTCTTTTCTGTAAATCGCTAATGGAATGTGTTTTGCGGTATAGGTGCCTAATCCACCTGAATATTTGTCGCCATAGGGTGGATACTTCTGATTCAATTCAAACCAGATGCCTTTGTAGCCATTGATTTTTTGATTATTCAATATTGACTTTTCCTTTGCTTGACAATGTAGCTTTTGATTGAAGAGTATAAAAAAAGAAAAACTCAGGACAAGGAATTTAAGATAGTGTTTCACCGTAAAAGACTCAATTAAATTTATTTATAAACATCTCATTATCAACAAAATATTATCATACTTTTGAAGTAAAATATAGTTATCTTCCGTCCTAAACTTCAGCTGAATTATCAGTTACAAACTTAAATCTAGCAGAAGAGTATTTTAATAAAAAGGATTTACCAGTTGTTTCTTAAAAAAGTTCATTCAGGATAAGAAATAGGAGAGGGTCTTAATTATCAATATATAACAAGATTAACCAAACATTTTGTGAAGCGAGCATACAAATCTTAAATAATGTCGATAAAAATATCAAAATGAGTTACTAAACACCGTACATTTTATTATCAGTATTTTGTACTTAATAAATTTCTTATAGGATAAAAAAAATATTATTGAACTAATAATTAAAGAATTTGTATATAAAATATTGCTATTCAGTGTTTATAAATAATGAGAGAAATAATAAGGATGGAACAAAAGTTAATTTGAGTAGTAACGTTGTTGTCAGGATGAAAAGATTTACAAAATCCTAATTATATCACTGCCAATACAGGATGATTTTTGAAACAAAGCCATGAAGTCACTTTCAGAAGACTACATGATGTGAGCAAGGATGAGGTGAAAGATTGATATTATTCAGTTTCTATTACTTCTAATTTCTTAACGTTATTCCGGGTCACATATATGGCGGGCAAGAGGATATTAAACTCACAATATTCGTCGGCTTCCGTTTTCAGTTGTATAGTCCCCTGTAAAGACTCAACTGCTTTTTTAGTAATGTACAAGCCTAAACCATTTCCTTTTGATAATTCATTACCGACAAAAAACATATCCCAGATTTTGTTCTGAACGTCAGGTTGGATGCCACAACCGTTATCTTTTACTGAGAGGCAAAGTCCTCTATTTTCATCAAGGCTAAAAGATATATCCACTTCAGGAAAACCTTTACGATTAAACTGGCTGAAAAATATAGCATTTTCGCAAAGGTTATGTAATATAACTTCCACAACTAAAGGATAGGATTTAAACTGGATATCCGGCTGACAGGAAATATTAAATGTTATATTCATGCCCTTAATCTGGTCAGAAAATTTAGATTGAATATTTTCTCCTATTTGCTTTATGTTTATATCTCCAAAGTCAACCGGTTGGTTGATGTAACTCACCATCGTGAGTTTATCAAGCATTTTTTCCATCTCTCTGGTATTCAAAATTACTTTTTCAAAAAGACTAACACCATCATTATTCAATGTGAGTTCGGCAATATTTGCCAGACCCTTCATTGTAGTCAGGGGTCGTTTTAAGTTGTGAGAAGATCGATAAAGAAAGGTATCTAACTCTTTATTGATAAGTTTTAGCGAATCTGTTTTTGCTGCTACGAGGTTTTCAAGATTATTATTAATTTTTTCAATTTCAGTATTGGCTTTTTTCAGTTTGTTTTTTTGTCTGAGGAATAACCTTGCAAAGAATGTTATAATCATCAAGAAGATTAATAGTCCGGCTATGATAAGCGAGGTATAGAGCAATTGCTCTTTGAATTTCTGACTCAATGCTTCACTTTTACTCACCTGATCTTCTAATTCGTGAATATCTGCAATTTGGGCTCGAAGTGCCTCTACCTGTTCCTTGTAATAAATATTATTTTTGTAAAATAGCTCCTCATTTTTTCTTAACATTTCTCTGAGGTCAAGAAAAAGCTGAATAAGTTGTATTCGTTCATCTGAACTCAAATTTTTACCACCTTCTTTCAGTTTTAATTTTATTTGGTTTGTTGCTTTTTCGAATTCTTCTCGGAACTGAATCAAATATTTCCTTTCATTCTGTATTTTTTCAATTATCAGCATAACATCCTTATTGACAAGGGACGAATCACTAATTAATTCTAATGTCGATCTGGAATCAAATGAATTATAGATACTATCCTGCAGTAACTCGTTAAATTTGTTGTCTAACTTTTTTTTATGCAGGGAATCAAGCTCTTTATAATTCACTTTTTTCATAAGCGTATATAAAACCGTGAGTGATGTGATAGAATCAATATCCTGCAATCCAAGATCAAACAATTTTTCTGTTTTATCCTTAATATCCTGGTTTTTGACAGACTCCACGGCTTTAATCTGATCAGTTTCAGCAACATTGTCTACACTTACGATCTTTTCTGGTAGTCTTATTTCCTCAATAACTAATGTACCTCCCTCATTATTAAGGTTACTTCGGGCAATGTAATAACCATCTATATAAAATAAATCTGGTTCCGTAACTTGAATTGAATTAGGTAAAATCAGAGATATAAGACCCTTGGAATCAGTAGTATATGTTGAGGGATTTACTGAAGTTATATTAACTTCAATACCTTTCAGCGCTTTATAATCTGCATCAACGATTTTAATTTTCAGGTGTCTGTAATTTTTCTTCCTTAGAATAATTTCTAAGATTCCCTTGCTGTAATTCCATGACTCGGCCTCAAGTTTTTGATCAGAAATATCGATATGAGCAGGTGGTAAGGAAGTTACGGGAATCGAAACAAAAGCCGTACCTTCTGAATCTGTTTTGAAAGGTTTAGCGTTATCAAACGTTATTCCAATTTCAGGAGCAGGATTTAATTGAATGTCATAAACTTTTACAAACACATTCAACGTATCCTGGCTATTAGCATAATTGCGGATGAGGGTTATCATAGCAAAGAATAGTAAGTATTTTAAAAAATGTTTCATAAGCCTGTACATATCTTAAAATGCTATCTTTAATATGAGGATGATGTATCCTCATAGGGTTTTGTTAAATAACTATTTTCTTTTTTCTTTATTGTTCTGAACAAATCTTTGACAATAATTATTTCATGGTTTAAATAATCTTTAGGATTTCGTGGTATCTCCATGCTAACTACGGCGATACCAAAGTTTTTTTCACTTACGCTAAGCTTAAATTGGCTTTCATAGGGTATTTCGATTGAGAAGTTACCGTCTGCATCAGAATACGTCTTTTGGACAATAGTATTCTGGGATATATCGATTAATTCCAGCTTAGCAAAAGGCAACAGGAACATCTCCTCAATTGAGTTTTTCAAATTTGTATTTTTATATCTTATTTTTCCGCTTACTAGTAAAGGAAAGGAAGGTTTATTAATTGTTATTTCGAAAATATTGTCATTATTTATTGCCTGGTCTCTATTTGATGCCAAGTATCCAAACGATCCGGTTTTGTCCAGGACCAAGCCAAAATCATCACAATTCGTATTGATTGGATAGCCCATATTGCTTACTTCCAAAGCCGTTTCTTTCAAATCGATCATAAAAATATCCAAACCCCCAAACCCGGGATGTCCATCTGAAGAAAAATAGAGTATGTTATTCTGAAAAAAAGGATATTTCTCATTTTGAGTTGTATTGATTTTTTCAGCCAGGTTTTGTGGCTTTGACCATTTACCATCGATAAAATCCGACCTGTATATGTCTGATTTACCATACCCACCCGGCATATCCGAAGTGAAATATAGACTTTTGCCATTATCACTAATAGCTGGATGATCGATAGAATATTCAGTACTATTATATTGGAAAGCAGCAAATTCTTTCCAGTGTTTGCCTTCTTTTTTAGCAAAAAATAGTTGAGAAGTGCTTCTACCGGAATTGTCGGATTGAAAACCTGTTCGTGCAAACACCATCGAATCTCCGCCTGGGAAAAAACTGACCGAACCTTTGTGATATTTTGCTTGAATATCTGTTCCAAAAGGTTTTGGTTTTGAATATTCAGAACTTTTTCCTCCGTTTATTGAATCTCTGGTTATGATTGAAATATACCAACTGAAAAAAGACTTATTTTTAGTTGCATCGATTCTTTTTATGGATTGTATTTCATCCTTATTGGAAATAAATACTATTGAATTCTCATAAATAGCCGGACAAAGTTCATCGTAATGAGTATTTAAAGAAATTGGATGAATAGTATAAAAAATAGAATCTTCATATAAGTAATGAATATTTTGAAGTTGCCAGATTCTTTTTAAGATTTCGCGGTCATCGGGATTTCTATCTAAATACTCTTGAAACCATTTTATCGCATCCTTGTAATTACCAGTAGCCTGTAATGCATCCGCATAACGCAAAGTTTCGATTTTATCGAGTGATTCGACTTTTTGTTCGTAGCGATGATACCAAAAGGCAGCGGATCCCATTTCTCTCATCATGTAAAATGCATTTGCTAATTTCAAATGAATATTTGTTTCACTTTTGTTATGATCGATAAGTTGTGTGTACAGTGATATAGCATCAGGGTATGCTTTGGCCCGGTAAAAGTCATCCGCTTTTTTCATATCGCCTTTAAATCCTGTGAATATGGATTCTTGGGCCAGTAGGAAATGCCAGCTAAAGACTAAAATCCAAACAAACAAAATATGTAATAATGCCTTTTTCATGAATATAGCTTAACGGGGACTTTTTATATTATAATCTTTGTATTGAAAAATATAATTCAGCATGATTTCATGCGTATTAAAATTTCTTTGTTGTATATCACTCAATGGTATATCATATGAATACCCAAATTTCATTTGTGGTAATACTTTAATCTGGACAATTGTGCACAAGGTTTTAAAAGACCGATAGGATAACCCAACCATTAACACCTGATTTACTAACGCATCAATATTTAAATCTACAGATAAAGGCCAATCCGTTTTACCTTTCAGTAAAAATCCCGGATTTAATTGAACATGATTAGATAGATTTACTTTATAGCGGGAAAAAAGAAAATAGTGTGGTGTAACACCCGGCAGGGTAAGAGAAGGAGTAAATCCATTCATGCTTGTAGAATGCAAAATAGGTGCAGACAGGCCTATTTCTAATCGGGGACTTTTAAAGTACACCCCTGTTCCAAATTGAAATACAGATTCTGATACGTTTTTAGATATGATATTCGGGTCATTTTGATTTTGCAAACTTCCAGTTAAAGAAGCATAGTCTGATTTTATATGATTAAGGCCTGCCTGTAAACCAAAGCTGAGGTAACTTTTAGCTCCGGTTTTAATTCTGTAACTATAAATGCCTGTAAAGCTCAGGCTGCTGTGAATATTAATTTCATCTAGAATTAAATTAAATCCCAATCCTGTATGTTCCTTCTTAAATAAAGTATGTCCGGAAAACGCAGTTGTTCTTGGTGCACCATTCACACCGGACCATTGGTTTCGATGAACCAGTGTAAGGCTTAGTGCATCATCAGCACCAGCATAAGCGGGATTTAATACTAATGGATTGGAATAATACTGACTGAACTGTATCGTATTTTGTGCATTGGCTATGCCTATATAAGACCACAAAATTACCAGCAATATACTATGTGTTTTACTTTTAAATGCAGGGATAATATGGTTCACTAATACTTTCATTTAATAAGTTCTACAGCGCCTGTTATTTTCTTTACACCTGTGCCAAGATCAATCACATAAAAATATGTTCCGGTAGGTAATTGTTTATTGCCACCACGGTTACTTGTACCATCCCAAACCACTGATATGTTATTATAACCGGTAGCCTGGTACAGTAATCCTCCCCAACGATCAAAGATGGTAACAGAATTATTAGGGAACAGATCAATGTCCTTAATATACCATGTATCATTTATCTGGTCGCCATCCGGAGTTATCGCGCCGCTGATATCAATTTTTGGTACCCGTTCAACTTCTATGACTAATACTGTAGAAGATGAAGCAACAGGTAATCCGTTATCTGCAAGCCTGACATGTACCGAATCAAATCCATAAAAATCCTCATAGGAAGTATAAACAAAGTGCAGATTCTCCGGATCGATATTACCTATTCTGGCAGTATTTTCATTATATGATATGGATTCAAGAAATACCTGATCACCTTCAGGATCAACTGCCGTTATATATATATTAATTGGTTGTCCCTGTTGTGCTTTTATGCTCTGTTGATCTATAATTGCAACCGGAGGACGATTGTATCCGAAAATAACATTGAAGCTGCAATACGCTTCATTCCCATTTTGATCGGTTGCTGTATAAATAACTGTTGTCGTGCCAAAATTGAATGGGTCTCCCGGTCTATAATTACTATTTAATTCTATTGAAGAACAACCATCTGCCACAACGGGTTCTTCCCATGTTATGATCGCAGTGTTTGAAATGGTATCTAAGGATTCCATTAAAAATGAAGCAGGGCAAAATGTAAACACGGGACCATTATTATCTTCAACCGTAATATCGAAGGTCAAGACAGTGGAGTTCCCTTGAGTATCGAAGGCTGTATAGGTGACCGTGGTCGTGCCTACATCAAAGAAATTACCCGGGTTGTGGCTTGTGTGGCTTGAGCTTAAAGATACCGAACAATAATCGGTTGCTGTTGGCGGCGTCCAGCTTACAACAGCCCCACATGCACCTTCATCCGTATTTTGTACAATGTCAGCTGGCAGGTTGTTGATGACAGGAGGGAGGTTGTCGTTTACCGTGACATCAAAGGTCAAGACAGTGGAGTTCCCTTGAGTATCGAAGGCTGTATAGGTGACCGTGGTCGTGCCTACATCAAAGAAATTACCCGGGTTGTGGCTTG
>WOR8_10000058_pt1 | contig 90556 bp, 60 predicted proteins | sample DeeMarSeWOR38_10_FD_19890 | JGI IMG/M metagenome (IMG submission 19890)
TGGCATCTTTTTTCCAATCCGGATTAAATGGATCGGGGAAGGAATGATCATGCACTCCCTTAAATTCCCCCAGGTTGTTTCTGGCATAATAATCCTTATCGGTTCCCATGATGGAAAAATTCAAAACCCGGTACATCGGAAACCAATGCTCACCATTATTATATCTTTCTTCCGTTAAGTTTGCATATTCTTCCACCGTCCATCCGGCAAAAGAATTAATCCCCCATGATTCCAGAAGTTCATATTGCATTTTTGCATATTCTAACCGGTTGCCCTGGTATTTATCCTCAAACCATTCGGCCAAACTTATATTCCCATTACCGCTTTTACCTGGAATTTCACCCATTGTAGCAATTGCCCAGGTAGGTTGACCATAGGGATCCACCAGCCACCATCTGTTTCCATTCTTTTTTGTTTCATAATATCCAGTTGGAGTGAATGGTTCAATAGCTGGCTCTTGATCTAATTCAGGCAGCGGCAATTCCCTCCAAGCTTTAAAATCCTGTATGTCTGCCAGGTCCGCAATCTTAAACTCCACATCATCTATATATGTCTTTCCCTTTGTTCTTATCCAGATAAAAAATTCGATATCCGCTTTGATGGCATCAGGTGGTAAGGTGTCCAATAGCCATTTTATCTGTGTCCATTCATTCCCGGTTGAAATAAATTTCTGGTACCTCAGGGGTTTTGTATTTTCTCTTTGAACATTTAACCTTACAACCAATGGGATCGGATATTCCCTGATGTTTTCAGTCTTGTACCAGAATGTCAGCAGGTATTTATTTTCTGGATCAATGAAGACTGGATTTTCAGTCCTGAAACCATTCATTTCCCAGGCATCGGTCCATACTCTGCCAAACATCATGGAATGTTCTCCCCGGTGCGATTGTTTTGAAATACCCGATTGAAATATGCTGGTTTGATCGGCGGTTTTTATTTTCCAACCGGCAGGATTTGAATCAACTATCTCTTCAAATCCGGGATTGGAAAGAAGATTTACTGATTGTTCAATTTTTTCCTGACAATTGAGAAGAAGGAATGTGATAGTAAAAAAAAATATAATTAAAGGTTTCATTACTAAAGAATTTGAATTTAAGATTACAGCACTTTTAGTTATTATATTTAGAAAATGCTTTTTTTCGAAGATTAGGGTTTTGAAGTTCAATAAATATTAAAAAGTAACTTCTTTAAATTAAGAATGATATTTCTGATATTACAAATTAATTAGTATTTAAAATTTATGAATATAGCGTGAATCTAAGTTACCTGGATATAGTAATCATCTCCATTTATCTTGTTTTAATCTTTTATTCCGGTTCTATCATGAAGAAGTATGTTGGAGGTATCAGTGACTACCTGGTTGCTGACCGATCCATGGGATTCCACTTAGGACTTCTTTCCATGATGTGTACTGAGATTGGTATGATCACCTATGTGTATTATGCGGAGATGGGATTTAAGGCCGGGTTTGTTGCTTTAATGGTTGCATTTCCGACCGCAATTGCTTTTTATATTTTGGGTAGAACCGGATTTATCATCAAGCCATTGATTGAGATGAAGGTCATGACCATTCCTGAATTTTTCTCAAAAAAATTCAATAACAGGGTAAGGCTGTATATCGGAGTACTTATGGCCACTGGAGGAATATTAAATTTCGGTGTTTTTCCAGGCGTTGAAGCAAATTTTATCAATATAGTCACCGGCATACCTCAGGAATATGTATTGATGACCATGGTGATCATGCTAACAGTTGTTTTGTTGTATACGCTCATGGGAGGGATGGTGTCTGTAATACTTACCAACTATCTTCAATATGCATTACTCAGTCTGGGTATGATTTTCATAACCATTTACGGTGTTATTAAAATTGGGTGGGCTAATATTCTAGATGCGGTCAGTACAACTTATGGTGAAAAAGGAATCAATCCTTTTTTCCCATCTGCTACGGAAAGTGAATTCGGTATTGGTTTCCTCATCTGGCAACTTTTGTTCTGGACCTCAATTTTAGTGAGTTGGCAAGCTATTTCCATGAGGCTTTTTTCATCTAAGGATACAAAAACAGGCCAGAAAATTTATACTTGGTCAAGCTTGATGTTTTTATCACGAGCCATCCTACCGGTATTTTGGGGGATTATGGCTTTAGCATATCTTGGATCAGCAATTGAACCATTAGAAGCCTTGCCTTTATTGATTATAAAACTTATTCCCAAGGGGGTACTTGGTCTAATGATGGCTGGATTATTAGCTGCCTCAATGTCAACCTATTCAAGTTACCTGCTCTCGTGGAGCTCGGTTGTATCCCAGGATCTTATTGGCACAACCATTAAAATATTTACCGGAAGGGAATTGAGTTCAGATAAACAGCTACTCATCAGCAGGTTTACCATGGCAGCAGTAATGATTTTTATCATTTGGTGGTCCCTCTTCCATAAAATAGAAGGTTATCTGTATTTCTATCTCAACATGACAGGGATGTTATTCATCCCAGGTACACTTGTTTGTTTAACCTTTGGTATCTACTGGCACAAAACAAGAACTACCGGCGCATATTTAGCCATTACGCTGGGTACGATTCCTCCTATTGCCTATTTATTATTACCGGAAAATATTAAGACTGCCTATGCATCAGAAATGGGATGGGGTGGATTTCTACTTGCTTTAATCGGTATGGTGATCGGTAATTTCTTACACAATAAGTTCGAATCTAAAAATCAAGCACAGAAAGCATGAAAAGTTATATCATATTTTGGTCCATTATCATATTCTTTTCATTCGTTTCATTTTCTTATATGTCATTTAAGATGCTTTTTAAGGGGATACCTGAATTACGGGAAATGTTTAGACAACTTAGAGCAGCAAAATACAGAAGAGAAAATGGAAAGCAATAAAATGACTTCTATTTATTATTGTCTTTTCAATGAACTTGCCTCTTTTAAATAATCATGAATACAGAATTGATTTTTATAATAAATTTTATTCAACTCTATTGGAATTGTTGCTTGTAACACAAAAATATTTTTGGAGTAGGTCAGCCAATGGATTAGAATCATCAGTACAAAAACCTATTGGATTATGCCTTCGCCAACCTTCTGCAAAATCAAACCGGCCAGACAATTTCCCCATCTCCCGTGCATGTTCTTTCATGGTGTTCAGGTATGAATTGAATCCCTGACTACGGTCCAACCACTCTTTTTGACTCTTGTGTTCTGCCAGCATGTCGGTTTTTCCCTTCATCACTTCGCCAATATTTATGAAAAATTCCGGAATAACAAGCCGGTTTAATGCATCCCTGTTGCCATGTGGTTGTGCATGATATACAGAAATTTCGTTGTAAACGGGTGCTCTTGGAGGATCGACCTGGAAATTCTGCATACTGCGTGCGAAAGCTGCTGTGATCGCCAACCGGCATGTATTGGTATGATCTTCCATGTAATCCTCTGGTGATGGTACTAAAAGGACGTCCGGGGCTACTTCGCGAATGATCGAGCTTATTTTTGCCAGAAGCTCTTTGTTGTAATAAATTTCCAGATCCGGAACAAGTGGTGGATGGAATTCCGCTCCTATACTTTTGGATGCCTTTTTCGCCTCTTCCAAACGGATAGCTACAATTGTATTTATATCGTATTCCGATGTGCCGCATGAACCATTGGCAATATTCATATAGTGAATTTCACAACCTGCTTCCGCAAGCAGGATCAGCGTTCCGCTCATACTAAATTCAATATCATCCGGGTGCGCGGCTATAGCAAATACGCGATATTTCATATTAATCCCAGTTATTCATAATTATTTAAATATTAGAATATAAACAATATTTAACAAATCCATATTCAATCAGATAATTCAAGGGATTAACCCTAGATAAGCACAATTTCAATAGCTCATTTTTAATCCAATGAATACTCTTTTAAAATTTTTAATTCCTTGGATGTCATTTTAATTTATAAGAAATTGAGCTTCATCGGTCCTACGGGTGAAAAATTCGTGAATTTTTCGGGTTAATGCATTTCTACACTACAACTACCTAGTCCTCCACGGTAATAGTTGAATTGTACGTTGGGATGATCTGCCAAGAGGGACATCGGAACAGCGGTATCTATAATCCTTTTGGAAATCATCAAAGCAGTCAACCTCATACCGAAGGGATTATCGTGATGGCCAGGATGCCAGATCGATACCTTTTCGGCCTTCCAGGTCTCCCTGGGACCTACAGTTACTGCCTGATGAGGTACATTTTGTACAGCACCTCCTCCAGAGGTGCGGGCATTCTGCATGAGAGTCAAAGGGTGCAGATCCACTACTCTGGTTTCGAGTTTTCTATACACTTCGGGTGGGGGCGGGGCATCTGTGTATTTACCTTCACGCTTTGGTGGATCATTAAAAGCCCAATGCTTTACTTCTCCCTGGCCACCCTGCATACACACACAACGTGCCTGATTCCAACTTTCAATATATTCCGAAGTATCAACAGCAGGGAAATGAAGATTTTCATTAGGTATGGCCAATTCCGGTCGTATGCGATCAAAGCACAGCTCCATATCTGCTTTGGCAAATCCCAGAGGGAAATCCATGGTAACTTCCTTTCCGTCCACTACCCATTCATCCATTCCCCAGAAATGACAATTTTCTAGAGAAATACTCAAATCATTAACCAGTTGTGCAACCAGTGGAAGTTGTTCCGTTGGCCCGATCGGTCCGCAGATCCCGGCTGGTTTACTTTCTGTTGCTTGTCGCCAGGCATTAATATATTCAAGTGCTTCGGCTAGAAAAAATTCTTCACGTGTGTCATACATACGGATTTTAAATCCTTCTCTGGACAAATTTTTAATATCTTTCTCTTCCAGAGAGGCTGCATCATCTAGTAATTCTTTATCAAGTGTTGTGTAATCCCACCAATCGGGGGCTAACTTACTCAGAGGTCTCATGCCATTTGTATATTAATTTTCTTAAAATGTCAAATTGATAAATCATCAGAAAGAATTTGCCAACATTCTAATTTTGCTAAAATTTGAAGATCCATGAAATTTATCTAAAATTTAAATATAACTTGCGTATTTTAATTTTTCTCTTGATGATTGTATAATCTATGTATTTCTCACCTAAATAATGCCTTCATATCTGTATAATCTAAATTTATCCTATCTGATTCAATCAATTTCAACAACTTTTCCTGTTCTTGCTGATTTGTAACATGCAGCTAAAGTTATCTGATTTCGCAGCCCTATCAGAGCATTATTCTTTGGCGTTCTGTTTTCAAGGATAGCCCGGCTGAATTCTTCAATTTCGGCCATATAGGTATTTACTGGTTCCGGATTAAGCACTATACCATCTGCAGCACTTCTTGCCTGTTGAGCATCATACCCAACATCATCACTTTCCAAATAGGCTATCATTTCTCCCGATTCGCCCTGACCAATTGTTCCTTTTGCAAGGATGCTACCTCTGGAACCATATAATTCCAGTATATTTTTACTGCTGTTATCGGGAATGCAGAAAAATGTATCAACGGTTCCCAAAGCTCCATTTTCAAACATTAATGAAACTACTGCGCTGTCTTCCGACTCATAAGAATGAACACTGTTATTTATGTAACAGTTCACAGTCTTCACTTTTCCAAAGAACATTTCCAGCAGGTCGATACAATGACTACCCATATCAACCAGTGATCCACCACCACCAGTGTTAGGACTCTGTCTCCAGGCATCCTTAATAGGAGGGTACCAACATGATAATTGTGCTCTACCATATACAGGTTTTCCCAATTTGCCTTCCCGGATAAGTTTTAATGCAGTCTGGTGTTGCGAAAGGAACCTCATTAGTAATCCGGATCCTAATAAAACATCTGCTCGTTGGCATGTCGAAATCATTTTTTCCGCTTCTACTACATTAAGTCCGAGGGGTTTTTCACACAAAACATGCTTTTTTGCTTCCGCACAGTTCATTACATGTTCAAGATGTTTATTTACTGGTGAAGCAACATACACTGCATCGATGTCAGTTGTTAATAGTTCCTCAATACTCTGAGTGGCCACTGCATGATATTCTTTAGCAACTTCATCATTAATTTCTAAATTTATATCGTAAACAGAAACCAGCTTTGCATGTATTGCTTGAGTAATTCCTTCCGGAATTGTCCTTCTTCGTGCGATACCGCCTGAGCCAATAACTCCCCATTTAATTATATTTTCCATAATTTCAACTTCTTTTATTTTGAGTTTGCAACAATTACTTTTCTTAATGCATCACCAATTTGTTCGCAATTTTCAACCGAAAAGGTTGGGAATGCAAAACATGTGAATGTGTGCGATTCATGCCATAAAGCGTTAGGTACATCTACTCTGGAGTAATCAACACTTTCCTGATTTGAAAACTCCTTTGAGGAGAAGGGGAAACCACTTTTTCCGAACGAACGATGATTCTGAAAAGCACTTTCTGTGTGGCATTGTGGCCAGAATACTTTCCAGACCGGAGCACCTTCAGCAACTACTTCATTCACAAACTGCATTATCTCACAACTCATGTTTTCAATATCCAATGAAAAGGCCATTGTATACCAGCCATTACGGCGCTCTTCGTTATCAATGGGTTTATATAACACCTGTGGAAGATCATTTATTTTGTTAATGATAATATGTGCATTGCGTCGCCTGGTTGGTAAATTCCAGTCATCCATACGCTCCAGTTCAGCGAGTCCGATCGCTGATTGCATTTCTGTCATTCGGTAATTCCATCCAACCATATTGTGAATATAAGGGAGCTTCTGTTCCAGTTCCAGCAAGCCAAGACGCTGCTTCACATCATATCCATGATCCCTGAAACTACGTGCCAACCAAGCATATTCTTCGTCGTCCGTAGTAACCATTCCTCCTTCACCCCCGGTTGTGAATGTTTTATTCTGGCAGAAACTACATCCTGCTATATCTCCGAGCGTTCCGGTCTTCCTACCTTTGTAAGAACCTCCAAATGCCTCGGCATTATCTTCGATTATTAAAAGATCATGTTTTTTAGCAAATGTTTTGATCTCATCCATCTTACAGACATTTCCATATAAATGAACCGGCATGATTGCTTTAGTCCTTTCTGTGACAAGCTTTTCAGCTGATTCTATACTGATACAGTGATCGTCAATATTAACATCTGCGAAACGTGGTACCGCCCCAGCATGTACGATTGAGAAACTGGATGCAATAAAAGTATAACTTGGTACGATCACCTCATCCCCCGGACCAATACCTATGGCTGCCAGTGAAACATGCAAAGCAGCTGTGCCGGAAGATACCGAGATTGCATACTTACTACCCTGCCATTCAGCAAATTTTTGTTCAAATTGCATTCCTTTTGGACCTGTCCAGTAATTGACTTTACCAGACCTGAGTACTGCTTCAACGGCCTTAATTGCCTTTTCGTCAAGTTTTGGCCAGCCTGTTAACTGGCTTGTTACAGCTTTTGGTCCACCATGAACTGCGAGTTTTTCTGACATGATTTAAAAAATTTAGATTATTTTTTTTGTGTATTCAAAGACATGATTTTAATTTAAAGGGATCACAAGGCATTTACCAGGAGCGAAATTAACTGTAATTTCCTTTGAGCCGGCCATTATGCTGACGGGTTCCCGGTTATCTCCGAAATCGGTACGGCGGATGAGAACTTTATCATCAAATACAAGACCAGATATAACGGTACCCGGGTATTTCGGGACATCATAGTTAATTGGTAATCCATTATCGAGAAACTCACCATATCGCTGTGCAGCGGCATATACTTCATGGACAAGCCGGACTTCTTCCGGGAATTCCTCTTTACCACTCCACATGAAAAAGGTATCGGTACCTCTCAATAACATGTGCCAAAGTAGTTCTTGATAACTATCCTTGCTCATCTGGATGATTGATGGATCAGGTTCTTTAGGATAAAAAATGGTGTGGTAGTGAACAAAACTGATGATTGGGATACATTGGGGTGTGTTTTTCCCTGCATTGCTGGCTACCAACAGCATGTTATAGAACCACCTGTAATCCGGATTTACAAAGTCATAGAAGTAAAAAATAGGTGCCCAGGTATAGGATACAGGCATGGCAAAGGTATATCCTGTTGCAGGGAATTCATTATACCACTTCCTGTATTTAGCCTTCTGGTCGGCAATATAGGGTTGACCGTCAACATAAAATTCAAAATAATCATACCAGTAACGGTATCCGTCATGGGGATACACTGCATAATTGCCAACCAGGGCATCCGGAAACCGTGAAAGTACCGGCTGGCTGAAGGTAAAATACTGCAAATAGGAACGCATTTCACGTATTTGCTTCTGAAAGGTAATGAAACTGAAATCTTTTTCCAGATGATCCAGGCACCGTGCGCACCTTTTTGAAGCTTCAAATGCATGGTTTACTTCCAGTGGGCCGTCTACTTCCCAGTCAGCGAAAATAAAATCCACTGAAAGTCCATTATTATTATATTCTTCAAGGTAGTATTCAAGACGTTCACGAATCTCTTTTTTCCTGAAATCAATGGCAAAAGGGCATCCCATATCTTTTTTCCGGCCGAAACTATCATCCCAAAAGTGATTACCATTTTCATCGATATGAGCCGTACGCTCATCCCCGTTAAAGAAGGAATAAAGTAGATCAATGGTGTTGATATGAATACCAAGGCCCAATTTCTTTTGTGCATGGCCAATGGTTAGGGCACGGGCTAGGGCTTCCTCCCGATTGTCAGTTTTCCAGGATGCGACCAATGCCACACCCCTCAAATTAAGCTCAGCGACAAGTTGTTCAGCATCCATTTCAATCATTTCCCCTGGATCCATGGTGGGCCAGAGAAACAGGGGCAATCGATCACCTCTTTCGAATTCAAGATGTTTGGTGTTTTCTAATACGACATGGATCTTATCCGGAAAATTTTCAAAAGATTGTGCCTTGAGTGACGAGCCATCCCGGATAATGTTATTTTTTATAAATAAAAAAGAGACTAGTAAAAAAATTTGTATGATAAAAAGTTTCTTCATTGCATAAGATAAATTTTTTCTGAAAATCCTTCCTTAAAAATACCTACTGTTCAACATCGAATTCCCTGACAATCCTTTTTGTACCTTGTTCGTTTCCGGCCTCAACTATTACACTATTGTCTTCCCTTGATAATTTGAGATTTCTAAGGAACATTCCCTGTTCATCCAGGGTCAACTCTTCTCCATTAACTATGACCTTTGTTCCACTTTCAGCCCAGCCAAATACCTCAACAAGATATGATCGTTCCTTGACTGCAGTAAAATTTACTCTTGGATTGGTCTGCACATAGATCTTTGGAGAGGTATCGAATTCAAGGATTTCTTGGATCACCTCTTTTTTAGCCTGATATAGTACTTGAGGATCGTCAGAATGTTTTAAAAAATCTTTAACAACACTGCCTGTAATTTCCTTACCCCGCTGTTTTGGATCGATCCAGATGAAACGGGATCCAAGGGAATCTTTCAGATTCCTGATCTTTTCCTCCAGCATCCAGAAATACTCATAATCCTGTATCCCATTCCTCATTTGCTCCCAGCGTAGGGAATTAAGAACCCCATTTTTAGTTGGATAGACATGCCATCCGTCACCAATATGCATGCCGACTTCCTCAAATGGATCTTCAGTATACCATTGATTCCAACCCCAATGCAAAAAGCCACTTAAATCATATTTATAGTTCAACCAATGAAGAATCCTGTTATCTATCAAAGGCATATCGATTGTTTTATTGGGATATTGGCTTGCCTGATAGATGCCAACTGTATAAAACCACAGCTCTGTACCTTCTTGCGCTGCTTTCTCATATACGTCATGCCAGCCAGCAAGATAATCAAGTTTTGGGATAGCAATTTCTATTTCATCAAATAAGAAAGTGGTCTCAATGGCATCTATTCGAATAAGATCGGGGGCATATTGATGAATTAAAGAAGATATTTCTTTCCAGGCCCTAACATTACGCAAGGTAGGTTCATCCTTAACATGAAACAAAGTCTTATCAAGCCAGCCCTTTTTCCGAAGATGATTTTCAAAGGCTGGAAGTAAAAAAGGGATCACTTCCTTTCCATCCATAGTTATTTGTTCACCATTTTCCAGATTTTTTACAATGAAATCCTTAAATACAATCTCGGTACTGAACCAGGCCTCTTCTCCGAATTTTGTGAGTTCACCCGTTTCAAGGTAATCCATTTTTTCTGTATCCCAGAATACCTGGGCGATCTGATCAAACCGGGAAAAATCAAATTCCATTTTTCCATTTTCCAAAAGTTGAATATCTATAGTATTCATGGGAACTTGGAATACATTCTGGCGATGTTTCACCAGGTTTTCCGCATATTTTTCCAGCATATCATACCATTCATCCGAATACATTTCCTTTATTCCATGAAATTTTTCAAAATTTCGTGTACTGAACCACTCCGCAACTTTTAAATGTCTATCATTTGGTAAGTTTAAAGGATATATTTGGAGAGATAGTGGTAATGATCGCGTTCCCTGGCTACTCTTTACGGTAATACTCCCTGTATATGTTCCTGCCTCAGTTGTTTCCGGGATCTGGATGGTCAACCATATGGCTTGACACATATCTTTTGGGATTTTTACTTGTTTTTCTGCCATCAGATAATCTGGGAATCGGGCAGGAGCCGCACGAACGACAGCCTGTAAAGGCTGATTTGGAGCATTTTCCGTTAATGGAATACTGCCAACAAAGTTACTCTCAATAAAACCGGCGGGGATTATGCTGCCCGTTGTTTGGTTATAAAGGGCTTCAACTTCAACACTGACATCCGTCAGGTTTTCTTCAGCTGTCACAACACACTGACCGGAAATGATTTCTCCCCGTATTCCAAATACGTTGATCGTATCATACTTATGTGGCTCATTATAGCCATCTTCAAAGATCTGAATAAGATCGCTTACTCCAGACAAAGTAAACGACTGGCCATAAAGTCTGAAATTGTTGGATGACCAGCAAGATGCGAATGCCAGTAGGAAAGCAAAGGATCTAAAATTCATGATAAAAAATTATTTTTTTAATTAAATTAATGAGCTTTATAAAAATTTTCTTTATTCTAAATATGAATACAGACCTAAATAATTCATAATAGCAACATCCCCTTGCAGTGCACTTTCAGGCATTGGATTATCTTTACTGAAAATCACCAGATCATTTTTAGGTAATATTTTGACAAAGTCTTCCTTAAATCCGTTGTTATAGGGTATATTTCCCCGGTTCAGTTTCAAGTGATGTGCAAGAAAATTATAGGCTACAATCCGTTTTGAATAACCATAATCATGAACCTCAGCCGCAAAATGTTCATTTTCAACTTTATGTTCGGCATTATACAATGCATAAACATTTTGGATGTATGGAAACTCAATACGCGGATTATTTCTTGTGTAGTCTGATCCATTAGAAATGATTAACATCGGTCTGGGTGCACATAAGGCGGCTATTTCAACATTGTTTGTCTGATGTTCGGTGCTTTTGTGAATGGGCATACCACTCTCGCAAACACATCCTCCGAAAAAATGAGCAGAAACCTGGACAGCCGGGACAGAAACTTTAATTCTATCATCAATTGCTGTCAATATAAATGTTTGTGTTGCGCCTCCTGAAGCTCCTGTCATACCAATTCTAACGGGATCAACATCGGGTCTGGACAGCAAATATTCAAGAATTCTTTGACTGTTCCATGTCTGGAGCAATAAAGCTATGGGAATATCATGTGTCACCTGATTTGATTCACCGTATCCTACCATATCATAGGCAAAAACAATCGCACCCATTCTTGCGAGTACTGCACACCGTAACTGCATATCCTTACGAAAACGACCATAATCGTCCGGCTCACTCCAGTGCCCATGGGGACTTAAGATGGCCGCATGTATTTGCTGTTTATCGATAGGTCGATACAAATTGCCAGCAATAAAAAATCCCGGAAAACTTTCAATAGCTATGTTCTCTACAATGTACCCGTCCATCTTCCGTGTATCTCTGATGATTGTTTTAAAATTGCCTTTAATAGCAGGCATTTTTTCTATCGAAAGACCCTGAATTATACCTTGTTTTATAATCTCTTTTCTTTGTTCCCAAGAATCCAGGTCGTTCCATTTTCCCCTGAATTTTTTCATCATCAGATTACCTTCATCTTCAGTCCAGTGAGCTCCCATACACAACATGCTTTTTTCCTGACCGTACCCGTAAAGACTGAGGCAAATAAATATGATTGGTGTTAAAAATTTCATTTATAGTAGGTTAAATGTGAATATTAAATTCTGAAATACTTTGCTTTTTCTGAAATTACAGATCTAAATTAATCTTTCATTTTTTCCAGGAGTCTGATTGATGACTCCACCAATCTTTCACCTTCACCTTTTGCTATTTCACTTACTTCCACTTCATATGCCCCATGATCAAATGCTGCGGCATTAGGAACATATCCAATCGAGTTGTTGGAGAGGGTTAGAATAATCGTATGTTTATAAGGAGATCTTTTTTTTATCTCCAAGCCCAGTTCAACAAATATCTCTCCTGGCAGTGCGACGATTGCCACATCACCCAAACCGAATGTTTGAACTTCGGCTTCGATGGGTTTACCTTTCCTTTCCTGAATCCTCAATATCTTCATGGCCTCCCGGATTTCAGGTGTCGAAGATTCATGGTCGGATTCCTTTTTTGAATTTATTTTGGCGGTTTCAAGCTGTTCCTGAGTATATTCGGGTATTTTAAGGTGCAAAATCTCATTCTCAGATTGTAAACTACCAATCTTTTGTTTTTCCAATGCTGGATATTCCCGGATAACACTTGCAGCCAACGCATATCCAATACGTTCAGCCCTTCCGAATCCTTTTAGTGTTTCCGGACTATTAACATTAAAATGATTTACATTGCCACATGTTCCAAAACCAAAAAAAACCATGGTTTCTTCACCTAATACCTTCTTAAGAACTTTACTTATAAAATAGGGGAAATCAGCAGAGATCTCAGTGCCTCCCACTGTATCAAGATGTATGGCAAAATTCACCATTACGGCAATAGGCTCACCATCCGGTGTTTCAATATATACAATGCCGACATCAGGATCTATTGGCCCCATGGGTTTTACAATATCAGGATTCAGTGTACCGGGATTGAATTTAACGGTTCCATCCTTCATTAAAAATCGACGGTGAAACGAAACATTTTCTTCCTTCCCAATACCTGATTTGATAACCGCTGGTCTTAAATTCTGAAAAGCAATTTTTGTGGCATCAAATATTTTTGTCGCCAGCATTTTTTCATACTTTTCTGAAAAAACGGGTCCTGTATGGGTATGTGTGGCGGATATAATGATGTTTGAAGCAGGTATATTGAATTCTTTTTGAATTCTTGTCCTAGCTTCCGGGAAACCCACAGGACTTACATCAATGATATCAACTACAACTAAAACCATGGACTTTTTGCCATCATCAATTATCATGGCCCTGGCGAATAACTCATCATGAACATTTGTAGCTAACCGTTCAATATAATATCCTTCCAGGGCCGTACCCAATGGAGGTGTTATATCGGACTTCCCAACACCCACTTTGAGCTGGGAAACAGAAGGTGAATAAAAACCCATTAAAAGAAAACATATTATTCCCAAATAGCTGACTCCTGTAAAGTATTTCATATGGTTATAGTTTAACAAGTTTTGATTTACATAGTATTCGTAGCTTTGTTTCATTTTCCTGCGCACAAAATAAAATCAGGTAGTGATGAATGATAGTTCGTTTATTTTTTAACCTTGAAATAAAACTAAAAAATTACTGCTGTTAAAATTGATACAAATCTTTGAAATAATGGTATGATTATTCATATATTAAGAGAATTATGAGATTTTTATCTACATATTTTGAATTTTTATACTATAATGGGAAGAGATGAAAGTCCGCGAAGTAAGGTTATTTAAATCACCGGAGCAGTCATTTATATTTTTCCATGACACAAGCTCTTTCACCACCTGGCATCATCATCCGGAGTATGAACTGGTTCTTATAAAAAAGGGAAGAGGAATTCGATTGGTTGGAGACCATATTGAAAGATTCAAGGATAATGATCTGGTATTTCTGGGCTCTTATTTACCTCATGAGTGGCGATGTGACGAAACATTTTATACACCTGGAGGAGAATTCCTTGGTGAATGTATCGTAGTACAGTTTCTTACAGATTCTTTCGGGAAGGGTTTTTTCGGGTTACCTGAAAACAAAGGCCTGAATCAACTTCTTTCCACCGCAACACAGGGATGCAGGATGTTTGGAGAGACAAAAAGAAAAATAATAACCTTGATGGAGGAAATGTTATACCAGGATGAGGTTAACCGATTCTTTACACTTTTGTCGATATTCCGGATTCTTGCATCGGCAGATGAATACAGGCTCTTATCAAGTCCGGCATTTCATATACCCTATAAAACGGATGATGAAGATCCTATGAAGAAGGTCATTCAATACATACACCAGAATTTTCAAACGGAAATAAAAGTCAATGAATTGCAGGATATATCCAATATGTCGAATACTACCTTCTTTACTTCCTTTAAAAAGAGGTATAGAATAACCTTTAAGAAATACCTGCAACACATAAGAATTGGGTATGCCTGTCAGTTATTGCTCGATGGTTCCTTAAATATTTCTCAAATTGCCTATGAATCCGGCTTCAACAATCTATCAAATTTTAACAGGCACTTCAAAGCCATTAAAGGTTGCACTCCAAAGGAATTTAAGAAACACCATCAGGTACAAAGAGTTTCTTAAAATAAATAGTATGATTTTAATGGCCAGTGGCGCCTGATTAGACAAGGTGGAAGCACCTCTGATTAATATTAATTGAAAGGATTGATTGTGTAATATCAGAACAAGAAGATTCCATTAAGTTTCTGTAACAGCTGCCGATATTAAACTTGATAATTATTTATATTTCAAATATTTTTATTTATAATCATAAGGAATATTAAAAAAGGGTAAATCAGGTCAAATTGCTTAATATGGCTAGGATCGTTCCAATCTTGATTTCAATTTTGTTTCTCTTGACAGCCCCAGTTGACGGACAGCAGTCTGTCGCCCGTAAATGGAACGAGGTGTTGCTGGAAGCTATACGTAACGATTTTGCCCGTCCTACGGTTCATGCAAGAAATCTTTTTCATGTATCTGCGGCAATGTATGATACCTGGGCTGTCTATGAGAAAAATGCGAAAACTTATTTCCTGGGAAATACTGTTGGTGATTTTTTCATCCCTTTTGATGGAATTACAGACGTAGTGGACAGAAAAGCTTCACAGGAGGAAGCCATGAGCTTTGCCGTATATAGGATTATTAAACATCGGTTCATAGCCAGTCCCGGATGGGTGGAAACATTCAACCTGGCCGATGAATTAATGAATGAACTGGGGTATGATCCAGCCAATAATTCTATTGAATATTCCAATGAAAATGATCCGGCTGCTTTAGGGAATTATTTAGCGTCAAAAATTATTGAATTCGGGCTGCAGGATGGTTCAAATGAACGTGGGGGATATGTAAATCAGTATTATACTCCCGTAAACAATCCATTGATCCTGTCAAGTCCGGGTAGCCAGGATATTATAGATCCAAACAGGTGGCAACCATTGACCTTTGTAACATTCATCGACCAGTCCGGAAATGAAATACCTGCCGGAACTCCTGAATTTTTAAGTCCGGAGTGGGGGAAAGTCATCCCTTTTTCGCTGAAAGAATCGGACAGGATAATTTACATGAAAGATGGGGAAGAATATTGGGTGTATTTTGATCCGGGGCCACCTTGTTTTACCAATGAAATCGGCACAGGTAATCACGATGACTATGAATGGGGATTTTCACTGGTTTCCATCTGGTCTTCCCACATGGATGCCGGTGACGGGGTGGTATGGGATATTTCTCCTGCTTCCATTGGTAATATCGATTTTATTGATTTGCCTTCCACATATTCGGAATTAAGATCCTTCTACGATAAAAAAAATGGCGGTGATATTAGCAGGGGTTATTCAATCAATCCCAAGTCAGGGAATCCATACGAACCCCAATTGGTGCCCAGGGGAGATTATGCCCGTGTCCTGGCTGAATTCTGGGCGGATGGGCCTGATTCGGAAACCCCGCCCGGCCACTGGTTCACCATATTAAATTATATAAACGATCACCCTCAACTGCAAAAGAAAATCAGAGGTGAAGGTCCGGTTGTAAATAATCTGGAATGGGATGTAAAAAGTTATTTCATACTCGGGGGTGCAATGCATGACGCGGCAATCAGTGCCTGGAGTATTAAAGGATACTACGACTATATCCGGCCCATTTCAGCCATCAGGTATATGGCAGATCTGGGGCAATCAAGCGATGCGGAACTGCCCAACTACCATCCGGCGGGGATAAATCTGGAACCAGGATTTGTTGAAGTAGTCTCCGATGGGGATCCACTGGCTGGTGATAGTAGTGAAAATGTAGGGAAAATAAAGCTCTTTGCATGGCGGGGTCATGATTTTATTCAGGACGCCACAACCGAGGTAGCCGGGACAGGCTGGATACTGGCTGAAAACTGGTGGCCCTATCAGCGGCCCTCATTTGTAACACCGCCATTTGCCGGATATGTTTCCGGGCATTCAACATTTTCACGCTCCGCAGCAAAAGTTTTGACACTTCTTACCGGAGACAAATATTTTCCAGGTGGGATGAGTGAATTTTTTGCACCCAAAGACAGTTTCCTGAGATTTGAAAAAGGGCCGAGTGAGGATGTTATCCTGCAATGGGCTACTTACTACGATGCCTCCGATCAATGCAGCCTTTCCAGAATCTGGGGAGGAATTCATCCGCCCGTCGATGACATTAATGGCAGGATCATAGGAGATAAAATTGGAGAAGAAGCCTTTTATTTTGCCATTTCCTACTTTGAGGATGCAGCAATAACGGGTATTCGTAACGAGGAAGTACTGAATTTTTCAGTGTTCCCCAATCCTGTTAATCGAGGGAATAACTTAATGATTAATTGTAATTCAGGTAAGGAAATTTTAAAAATTGAAATGGTCTCTGTCTCGGGCATTCAGTATAAAGATAGGATCAAAACGGTAATTAATGGTAATCAAATTTCGGTTAACACAAACAATTTCCCACCAGGTTTATATGTTATCATCATCGATTCTGAAAGGGAATCCGAATCCAGGCTCATTCAAATACTTTGATTAGGTGAATTCAACGAGTTAAAATAATTTTTCCGATATGCTGCTTTTCTCCTACAGTCAATTTATATAAATAGATACCAGAAGGCAGTTTAAGTCCCTTTCCGTCTGAACCATCCCACTCGATCCTGAATTTTCCGTCCTGGCTCAAGTTAGCAGGGAATGTATAAAGCGGCAATCCCCCGATGCTGAATATGTTCAGGGTGACTTTTTCGCCCTTTGGTGCTGTAAATTCGAACAGCGTGAAGTGAGTGAATGGATTCGGATTGGGTTTTACATGATCATCTGGGATGGTACGGATACCGTCATGCAAACTTGTTACCGTTGTCTGTTTCTGTAAAATAATTTCCTGTTGTTCGATCACCTTTACGGTCTGATTTACCTGAATGCCATAAAAAACCTCCTGCGGACTGTTTGGCCAGGTTATCATCAGGGTATCCACTGCAGGGACAGTTCCCAATCCAAAATGAACCGGAAGTAAATTTTGTGATAAAAGGCCTGCACCATGATAATACCTGTAAAAGGATTTTCCCTGAGCTTTCACTCTAACAATGGTGCCAAGACCATCCCGGTTTGAAAGGGTTCCTTCCAGTTGGACTTTCAGCCAGCTATTTTCCGTGACCTTGTCCGGCTGGATAATCCTGTTCTGATAAAAATAGGGAGTACTGTCCGTATTGGAAACCAGCATATCCAGATCTCCATCATCATCGAAATCGAAGGTGGTCAGGCTCATTGCATCTGCCCGTCCGTCTGCCAGAGATATCTCCGACCAATCCCGGAAATTGAATGATCCTTCTATCCACATGTTTTTAAAGAATTTATTGGAATGATGGCTGTCTTCGTGTCCATTCACGACATACAGGTCTTCATCCCCATCGAGGTCGGCATCAAAAAAACTGGCACCCCACGCCCAACCGGCATTTTCAACCCCCATTTCGGCTGCATTTTCTTTAAAAACACCACTGGAGGTTGATGTGAATAATGGATTTGGAGCATATTCATAAATATTGGTCAAATAAATATCAAAAAAGCCATCATTGTTGTAGTCACCGACCGTAATACCCATGCCGTTTCCGTAATCCTCCAGACCATAGGCAGTTGTGGCTTCCATAAAATAATCCCCGTTCATATTGAGGTAAAACTTATTCCTGAAAAAATCGTTGGCCACGTACAGGTCCGGCCATCCATCCCGGTTCGCATCGATCGGAATACTCGTCCAGGTATTCCCCAAGTCTCCCAGGTTAGTATAAGCCGTCTTGTCTGTAAAGGTTCCATTCCCCTGATTCTGATATAACCTGTTAGCCTCCTTCCAATCGCTGAGATACAGATCCAAGTCACCGTCTTTATCATAATCCCACCACAGCGCACTGCTGTTATAACATGTGAAACATTCAGATATTCCTGCTTCCGTGGTCACATCCGTAAACGATCCCTTCCCGTTATTCAGATATAGCTCGATTTTACGATAATGTGTTAAAAGTAGATCCGGATATCCGTCATTGTTATAATCCCCCCAGGTAGCACCCATTTTCTGGCCTTCGCTTCCTTCTTCGCCTGGATTGGCATATTGGAATTGGAATCCCGAAACAATGGTGACATCCGTAAACGTATTGTCACCATTGTTTCGATACAGGCGGCTCCATGTAGTGGAATCATGTTCTGAATATGAATTTCTCGCGACAACAAAAACATCAAGATCACCATCCCTGTCGTAATCGGCAACCGCATGCCCGTTATTGTATTTCAAATCACCAAAATTCATCAGATTGGTTATTTCTTGAAATTGTTGTGCCTTTGAAATTTTTAATGATATAAGATCGATTAATAAAAAAAATATAATGAAACGTCCCTGCATTTTTGTATAAGTATCAAATAAAATGACCTTAGGAAATTTATCAAAAATTACAATAACAATACAAGGAATAAAACGAAAAGTATAGTTATCGATAAATTATGATGATATAGATATTAATTTTAAATTCCGGTACATTATTCCGTAAAAATCTGAGGTTCAAAAAAATGTTTCGATCCGATATGGATAGGTACCGGGGATTCAGACGGAAGATAGTAAAATCGTGGTTGAATAGGAAAGGTCTTCATCCACACAAAAAGGATTTGGGGTGGCATTAACGAGGATTACCCAAAACGGCAAAATGTAAATAAACTAATACTCCAAGAATGATCCGGAAATTGTTCGGTTTTTTGTATTTCCGGAATTTTCTGAAGATTCGATTTCCACACGGTAGCAATAAGCAGCAGGTTGGAGGATTTTACTGCAGAAAACAAATATCCATCCCTATATTATCATTAGAATAATCATCCCCTGCAGGTAAAATAATTTTGTATTTTCTTATACCCGAATAGACGTGACTATAATACCATGAATCCATAATATACCTCTCTTCGAATGAATTATCTATATTATTTTGAGCAATTACAAACGGATGAGTTTGACAAATAAGACTTATCAGAAATAATATTTTCATTTATAATAACCTGTGCTTCAATCCATTTTAAAGTTTAGTGATATAATTAACAACTTATCTTTTTTATCATTTGTGTATGAGAAATAATCTTCACTTTGATGGTATATAATCAAGTACCCGTAATGTTTCGATTTTCGGAATGAAGATTTTCAGTATGAGCCAGTTCACTAAATACACCAGAGAGGCTATAAAAAATATTAAAAAGTAACTGCCTGTGGCTTCAAGTACCAACCCGACAAAAGAAGCAGAAAGCGCACCACCCACGGCACCAGTAAAGCCGGAAAGGCCGGTCACTGAACCCACTGTTTTTTTTGGGTAAATGTCTGAAAGGACAGCAAACATATTGGAAGCCCATCCCATATGACCTGCACAGGCTATTGATATCAGAAAAACGGAAGCCCATTTACTGGCGATCATGGGAACGGACATCACCGGTAAAACAGCTAAAGCGCATATCAAAATGGCCCTTTTCCGGGCTATGTCTACAGAAGTTCCTCTGCTGATGAGAGTAGAAGAGATCCATCCTCCGGCAATACCTCCCACACTTGCAATGGAATAAATCAGAATTAGAGGCACCACGGATTCCATGATCTGAATTCCGTGTGTTTTATGAAGGAAATCTGGTGCCCAGAATAGAAAAAACCACCATACCCAGTCGGAAATAAACCGGGTAGCACACAAAGCATAAGTCTGCCTGTATTTCAGTAAGGATATCCATCGGATCTTCTCTGCTGCTACTAAATCTCTGTCTTGATGTATGTATTCATATTCTTCCTTTGTCAGACCTGGATGATTCGCTGGCAGATGGAAAAATAAAAGCCATATAACAATCCAGATAAATCCAAGGGACCCGGTTATGATAAAGGCCCATTGCCATCCATATGCAACAGTTGTCCCGGTTACGATGATGGGTGCCACAATAGCTCCGATCGTTGATCCGGAATTGAACCAACCTGTAGCATGTGCACGATCCTTCTGAGGGAACCATTCGGTAACCGTTTTAATGGCCGCCGGGAAATTGGCAGATTCACCGAGTCCGAGAAAGAAACGAACTGTGGAGAATCCAAATACTGTGCGTACCGTGGCATGCAGAACGGCTGCCAGGCTCCAGACTGCTATGGCAATGGTATACCCAATCCGGATACCATATTTATCAAGTAATGCTCCGGAAATAAGCAAGCCAATGGCATAGGCAACCTGAAAGGAGGTAACAATAAATCCATAATCAATTTCACTCCATCCGAGATCAGTAGCAATGAAAGGTTTCAGTATCCCGATAACTTGTCGGTCAATATAATTAATCGTAGTGGCAAAAAATAATAACACCAGCACGATATATCGGATCTTACCTTTCTGATGAAACATGTTTCCTTCAATTTTAATTCAACAATCCGTTTGCCTGTAATGCATCCATGCGTCTCTGAAATGCCGGATAGTATCCCAACTCGTATCTATAGCAGTATTGCAGCTTGATGAAAAAATAAACCTGTTCTTATAGGGTGCCATTTTTCTGAACAGTTTCTCTACATAATTAAAAACTTCCTTTTCCGTTTTCAGATTCCTGGTTTCCATTGCACTGATCCCCCCGGTTATGATAAAATCAGGGCCAGTTTTCCTCATGGCCTCATCCAATTCCACATCACCCAATGGAGGGAATGCCACACCTTCAAGTCCATCTACCTGGCAGGATGAAATAAGTTCCAGGTTTGCTTTCTGCTGACCGCACGCATGGATAAAAAAATACGAACCATTGGCATGACATATAGAACTTGCTTTTTCATAATACGATGCGGAATAAGCTGTAACATAGTCAGGTGGATGAAACATAGTATCAAGATTATCCATTGACATCACCACTTTAACGCCGTTCTCTACACACTGTCTGATACAATCGAGTTGAGCAAGCTCATGCATATTGAGCAGCTCGCTCGCCAGGTCCGGGTATTCCATGAGGAAGTATACTGAATTTACAGGCCCCATTGCCAGGTGCAACATTTTTAATGGGCTGAAGAATTCTCCCGCGACCACAAGCCCATTCTGGTCCAGCGACTGTATTTTATTATATCTTTCTTTGTTAAAAGACCATCGGCGGTGTCTCACAAAGTCCCTGAAAACTGAAAATTCTTTTATATAATCCGTAATGAGAAATTTTTTCTGAACAAGCGTGGATTCAGAATTCATGTATACACGTTTTTCAGTAAGACTTCCCCCGGCCCCTCGGTATTCTTTAAGCACTACTTTATCTTTTCCCAGCTGCTCACATTTCTCCAAAACATCGAATTCGTTAATAATTTCGTCGCAAATACCGCCAAACCAGTATTTTTCAGGATCCGCATAAATATTCCGGCTGAAAATATCTACCCCCAGATACAAATACAGTTCCTTTAATGTTTGGCATTGGCTGATTTCATCAGGAAGAAGCTGGTGATTTTTGTGATGAGTGAACCATTGCCAATAATTGGGAGAATAGATGAATCGCGAAGGAGACTGACGCTTAAGAACCTTTTCTATTTCAGATGTAGAAGAATTTTTCAAAACGTATTGTTTCTATTTGAAAACATGTTATTGGACCAAAGTATATTCACGTGAATCTTATTTTAATTCCTTTGATATTATTTTCTCTAAGGTTTCAGTTGAAATTTGATGACTAGGAGCGGATTCATCGATCCAAAGGTAATAATGATCTTCAGCTCCCAGCATTATGAGTCTGTCTTTAACGCTCTTTTCGAAGGCTTTAAGATCGGTTTCATAATCTCTCCCCGGATCATGCTGATTTTGTCCAAAACAACAATTATCATATCTGTTCAAGACCTGGATCTGTTTTCGTCCATTTCCAAATGAACCAAGAATATAGAGATCCGGATAGCCTGCTATATCGCGGTAAAATTGAGGTAAATACTGTTCCACATCCCCCACTGAACCTGCATATCTGTAATATAAGGGCATGGAACCAGCAATTGAAAAGCTGTATTTTATCCGATCGTCAATGGCAGCTATCATATTTGTCGTCCATCCACCACCGGAAAGTCCGATCATGCTCACATCCTGATATGTATTTTCTTCCAGAAGATAATTCAGGCTTACAATCGTTGGATCCAGAAAAAATCGCAATCCATAGGTAGCCGTTGGATTCGCAATGCCCAGGGGAGTATTGATAATGCTGCAATGATCAAGATTACAATCTGTTTCAGAAACATGAGGCATGTAGACAGCCAGGACATCGAAACCTTGCTTAAGTAATCCTGTAATGGTTGCTTCCGTTCCGTAATTATTTTCGGATTCCAGATTTTCTTTCACTGTACATAAATGCCCCGGATTAAATATTACCAGCCGGTTATTCCTTTTTTTCGGGATGAAATGATAGGCCAGATCCAGAACAGGTACATTATCACGAAGCACATGTGGATCCAAAGGTATTTCAATCTTATCAACTGATGCGATATAAGAACCAGGATTCAATGGACTGGCTACACCCTTCGAGACCAGTACATGCTTACGATCTGGAATGCTGGTCGTACCCCATATCGCATTTATAATTTCAAGTCTCTTACTAAGCACATCCTCCGGATCATTTATTCTGATATGTCGGTCATCAATGATTTGCGGATCACAATCAATTCTTTTGTCATCCAATTTCATTAAGCCAACAGGCATTCTGTTATTTCCAATGAATACGGATGAGCCATTTTCATTTATTACCGGATTCACGGTATGGCCTAAATCATTTCCCATTAATGTGACATTTGTACTTTTCTCGCCACTTAATTGTAGAAATGAGTTCGTGTTTTCATATGCCTTGCAGGAATATATAAATGAATTATTTAATCTTTTGAACCATAGAACCGGGGATGATCCATCAGTCCTGGCTTTGATTCCGGATAGTTCCAGGTCAGTCACATCATCGAATATCATGGCGGGTCTGGATTCAGGTTGATCAAATCCGAGTTCGACATTGTTAAATTTTATATTTTCAGCATGACGGGTAAAGAATCCATAAGCCGGTAATAATCCAAACATGTTGTATTCGGGATAAGCGTCAGGTAATTCCTGAATTTCACGGTTCTTTAAATCCGCAGTTCCTCCACCCTTAAAATAAATGCGAATATTATTCAGTGTTATGTTCTTAACCGGGAAACCAGGTAATCCGGTAATGGAACAACCTGTCATACCTGTGTTCTTTGCCTGGATATTGCTGATAATCACATTCGACAGTTCTCCAATTCCGATTACCGGCTTCTTTTCTTCAAAGGGTCGTGCCCGGTTTCCCAGACGGATGAAAATAGCTGTACCTACTTCGTCCATTATAACATTGGAAACATTTACTCCATCCAGAGCTCCGCCATCTACCATTTGTAGTGCAATACCGGCCAATCTGGTTTTAGATATCGTGCAATTACTTAATGTGATATTCTGAAATCCGCCATTAGTCTCTGTTCCGAGTTTAAAAGCATTACAATCCGAACGTAATATACAATTTGAGACAACAACATTTTTACATGGCCTGTCGAGTGTACTCTTCAGAACGATAGCATCATCCCCACTGGAGATCATGCAATCTGATATTCTTACGTTTTCACAACCATCAATGTCAATGCCATCATTATTTAAGTTAACATGGCTGATCACAGTTATACCTTCGATATTTACATCTTCACAGGAGAGGTAGTGCTGGACCCACATCGGGGAATTGATTATTTTCACATCACGGACCAGGATATTTCTGCAATTGATCATGCGGATCATGAATGGCCTCAATTTATAATGTGCCCAGTCATCTTTTTTCCTTATCCGGTCATCATTTATCATTGACTCAGTTTTGAAAAAGGCACCATTCCCATCAATTGTGCCCTTGCCGGTAATAGATATATTCTCGAGATCTTCCGCGTAAATAATGCTTTTATTCGTATAGTTATCCGTATAAGACCGCACGTTTGTAGTCGTCACGGGGTAATCCTTCAGATCCTTACTTCCTTCAAGAACTGCTCCTGAAACGAGATGAAGCTCAACATGACTTTTCAGATAAATGGTACCGGAAAGATATCGTCCCGCTGGGAAATATACGGTTCCTCCCCCGGATACCGCACAGGCATTTATTGTAGCCTGGATTGCTTTTGTATTCAGTGTCTTGCCATCATTTTTAGCTCCAAATTCAATCACATTAAAAAATGATGATTGAGATAAACAATAATCACTAATCACAGTCTGTACAAGGAGTATCATCAAAAAATTTCTCATAGTAATAAATTTAATAAATGTTAATATATTGTAATTAGCGTTATTTACGACTTTTATTCCTCCCTAATATAATTCTCTGAAACACATTGCCTCTTTCGAGATTTGATTTTTATACATCTAATTGTCTTTTTTCTCGGCTTTATACCTAGCTTTTTCCAGCATATCTTCTATCTGATAACCAAGTGGTTTCACTTCTTCTATTTTTTTTCTGGCCCTGTTCAGTGCATCAGCAAATCCCTCCGGAATGTTTTCCCCGGTCCACCAGTTCGCATCTTCGGTATACAACCACACATATTCATCTGCAGTTTTCAAAGCATAATATATATTATGTTCAAACCATAATGCTCGCTGCTCAGGAGTCAAAACTGCACCCTGACCGGAAAGCCGGTACGGAAATCCATTTAATAACCCTGCCCAGTTACCTGCGATAAAGTCCACGGAAACCGCATGTCCTAGATAATAATTGCTCTTAAACTTTTTGTGCAAACCCAAAGGAATCAACGCTCTCGTATCATTAAAAATTTCATTCCTCACTTTGTAATATTCCAAGGCCGAGGTATAATAATATGCCTCCTCGTTCCCATCAATAAACGTAACATCTTCATGTATAGCATCCAGGATTCCCAAGGTAAAAGGAAGGTGCAATGCCCACCACGCCCCTTCGAGGTCGGACCTTGATTGCTTTTTATCTTTCAAAGGTAAAATGGCCTGGGAGAATGGAGAAGCTGTTTGATAATCAGAAAATTCTCTTAATGAGAGGATTGTCAACCCTGGGAATTCATCCTGGATAATCTCAATAAATTGGGCACCCCTTTCCCTTAGCTGAAGATAATAGTCATAATAGGTTCTTTCAGCTCTTTCAGGCTGTTCACTCATCCGCCAGGGATTTTTTCCTGGTTTATAGGGCTCGGGATCCCAAAGTAGGCCTTTGAATTTTCCAACTTTTGCGAGATTGGCAGCAAAGCGAAGATGGGTTTCCACCTTTTTCCAATCCTCATCGGAAAACCAATCCATTTGAGAAGCACCGTATAGGACCAGGAAGTTATGTTCAAGGGTAGACCTTTCTCCAATACTTTTGATCTTTTTATATTCGTTTTCCTTAATATTCTCAGAAACCGTCGCCCAATTCTCAACCATAAATATGTTCCCGCCACCGACCTCCTTTGTCAATTTTACACTAATTCCATCAAAAGGTCCCGATTCATATAATTCCATATTCTGGTTGTATTCCTTGGTATCTGGTGATGCCCAACTGAATTCCATTAAATATTTTTCTGGAGGGTCATATATTATTTGGGCATATAAGACATTGCAAACCCCGGTAAGGATTGCTGAAAACATTAATTTTTTAATAAAGTTTTCCATAATTGTAAGTAGGTCATTAAAAATTGAATCATACGCTAAAAAAACACATAATTCATGTTCGATATCTTCCATTGGATATTTGAAATACTTCTCTGATCGGGATTACTTATTGATATCATACAAGATAATGACAGCAAGTTAATTCGCAGTAGAATATTTATTTAAATCTACATAAATACGATCATTAGATTTGATACAAATCATCGAAATGATGATATGATCCTATATTTGATGAAAAATAAAAAAAGCCCTGGATGACTGTAAATACTTCAGTAACTTGAATAAAAATGGATAGATTAACAGTATCAATCATAATAAGACCATGATAGTACAATTAATAAAAATAAATAAATGGTTGCTGACATTTCCGTTATATTTAATTCTACTTCTTGTAATAGCCTGTCTGGATGACCACACTAAGGTTTCAGGTGTTTTAAATCCTAATGGAAGAAATGATAAATGGGGATTCGTTGGCCCCGGTGGAGGAGGAGCCATGTTCTATCCTACGGTAAGTCCGCATGACCCCAATTTCGTATTTGTAAGTTGCGATATGACGGGATCTTACATTACCCGTAATGGAGGCGAAACATGGAAAATGTTCAATTTAAGGGGGGTGATCAGGTTTTATATTTTTGATCCTTTTGATCCCAATGTAATTTACGCCAGGTCAGCTGCTCTATTCAGAAGTACGGATGGAGGTAACACCTGGAAGGTATTGTATCCCGGTCCTGAAGATATAACAGGAATTATATCTAAAGGAGATCATGCATCTGAAATAATAATCACACGGGACAGTACAAGGCGAACGGTACAGGCACTCGCCATTGATCCTGATGATTCAAAAAAACTCTACGCGGTTATTGAAATAGACAATGAAATCGGCTTATATATTTCAGAGGATTGGGGCAAGAATTGGATAAAAAAAGGTGATTTAAAAGATGCTGCCAAAAATGTATATATCGATCCATCATCACAGTATGATCATCGAAAAATTATAATTACCGGAAGCGCTTCAGTTCTGGTCATCGAGGGAGAAGATTTGCATTCTTATAAACCTCCAGAAGGAGTGGTAAGATTTACCCAGTATGCTGCAGGCTATTCGAAAGGGAATAATGAATATTTAATTTATGCCATCACCGGGAAATCCTATTTCGATCCTGCTGGAGGTGAATCCGGAATATATCTAAGTAAAGATTATGGCGAAACTTGGATAAATATTCAGGATAATCTGGTCTCTAAACACCAGGCTGGTGCAGAACTACCCGAATGGCGGGCCATCGCTACCTGTCAAATAAATCCGGAAGTTATTTATGTATCCTATGCGAATTTTAAAATCAATGATGATACTACCTGTATTGGTGTCGCCAAAAGCGATAATGAAGGTAGAACCTGGGATCTTGTTTGGAAGGATAAAGTAAATCAGCCTGTTGCAATGCCTGGTTCCAATTTTAAAAGTGGCTGGCTGAATGAGCGTTTTGGACCGGGATGGGGCGAAAATCCTTTTGCACTGGGTGTGGCACCCGGAGATCCTGATATTTGCTATGGTACTGATTTTGGTCGAACGGTTAAAACTATGAATGGAGGAAGAACCTGGGAACAGGTTTATACAAGAAAAAAGGAGAACGGTGGATGGATCTCAACCGGATTACAGGTAACAACCAACTATATGCTGGCTTTTGATCCATTCGATTCCACACACATTCTGATGGCCAATACGGATACCGGCATGATGGAAACCTGGGATAGTGGGCAAAGCTGGACCAGTGCCACGCATAATAATGGTGTGCCGCGTCCGTGGATTAACAGCACCTACTGGATTGAATTCGACCCGGATATTAAAGGCCGGGTATGGACAGTTATGAGCAGGAATCATGACCTGCCCCGACCAAAGATGTGGCGACATTTGTCTGTAAAAGAATATATGGGTGGTGTTCTGATCAGTGAGGACGGTGCAGCGCATTGGAAGCCAATCAGTGAGAGTATTGGAGAAGGTGCGATGACGCACATTTTGATCGATCCTGAGAGTTCAGCTGAAGCACGAACCCTGTATGCATGTGCTTTTGGGAAAGGTGTATACAAATCAGTGGATGGTGGCAAAAACTGGGAAAAGAAAAATAAAGGAATAGAAGGCGATGAGCCATTTACCTGGAGAATAACCCGAAGAAGCAGTGATGGGACATTATTTCTGGTTGTATCCAGAAGGAGTTCGGATGGTAGTATCGGAAACGACGGAGATGGAGGACTGTACAGATCCACAAATGGAGCGGAAACTTGGGAGAAAATGATCCTGCCTAAAGGTACCAATGGCCCCACAAGTATAATGGCAGATCCTGAAAAACAGGGCAGAATTCTATTTTCAGCATGGGGTAGACTGGTTGAAGGTTCCTTTACCCCGGATGATGGAGGAGGAATCTTTATTTCAGAGGATGATGGGAAAACATGGTCTCATGTATTGAAACTCGATCAGCATATTCATGATATTACTATGGATCCAAGGAACGGTGTCTTTTATGCCTGTGGATTTAATGCATCTGCTTACCGGTCCGAAGATCGTGGTGAGACCTGGAACAGAATCAAGGGTTATAATTTCAAATGGGGAAAACGGATTGAACCTGATCCCGTGGATCCTTCAAAGATCTACATCATCACTTTTGGAGGTGGTATCTGGCATGGCCCGGCTAATGGAGATCCCAATGCTTTGGAGGACATTATATCACCTGAGCTTGCCTACTCAATACAATAGTAATTAACAATTAAATATTTAATAAAGACATTATGCTACTCCTCAATCTAAAAAATAACTACTGCAAAAATTGATATTAAAAACTGAAATATTGATATAATTATTGACATAACTATTACAAAATGCATTTATCATGTGATTTTTGCGAATTTTAATACAAGACAGAGATGATCTCAGGATATCTCTGCATGTAAGACCGGCAATCGAATGCATTCAGATATTATTAAAATCTACTTTCAATATTTGAAACTGATACAAATTTGATACAGATATAGGATTCGTGTTTCAAGCTATTCTGAAAAGATTATGTCTATGCTCAATCAAATAAAATATCCTCAGGTACTATTTGAATAATTATATTATTACTATACCTTACAAAGGTTAATTTTCAGAAACAAAATTATTATTCAAACAGAACATTTTATTTAATCTGTTAATACAGTATTCCTTTAACCCATTACATAAATTCCCTTGTCATGAAATCGCTAAGTGAATCCCGGAGGAGTTTTATTAAAAAATCAGCGCTAACATCGGGCATGGCTGCTATTGGTTCATATGCTTATGCCGATAATTCATCCATATCAGAAAAAATCAGCAATAAACTGCCTCGTGAAGTATGGATCGCAGGCTTTTCTCAAATGGGTTTGCAGACTGAAACATCCTCACAAATGGTAGAAGAAATACTCCGGATACTCAAAAATGCCTTATTCTATCAGCCGGATGTGATTTGTCTTCCTGAAGTGTTCCCAACTTCTAATATTGATCAAGAACTCAGTCTTTCGGAGAAATTGAAAATATCAGAAAAAGTTTTAGAACAGTTTTCCGGTTTTGCTCAACAGAACAATTGCTACATAATATGTCCTTTGTATACTTCGGAAGATGGAAAGGCATACAATGCTGCGATTGTGTTTAACAGGGTAGGTCAGAAAGTCGGAGAATATCGAAAAATCCACTTGACTGAAGGAGAAATTGAGAATGGATTGACCCCTGGCCCACTTCAACCCCCTGTTTTTAAAACGGATTTCGGACTTATTGGTATTCAGATATGCTTCGATATAGAATGGGACGATGGATGGAAAAAATTAAGCGATCAGGGTACGGAAATTACCTTCTGGCCATCAGCTTTTGCCGGTGGGCAGGCTTTAAACTTTAAAGCCATTCAGCATAAATATGTAGTGGCCTCAAGTACCAGAAAGAATACAGCCAAGCTATGTGACATAAGTGGTGAGGTCATAACAAAAACCGGAATATGGGACAGGAACATATATTGCGGGGCCGTCAATCTTGAAAAAGCATTTTTACATACATGGCCCTATGTCAGGCGGTTTAACGAAATCAGGAAAAAATATGGCAGAAAAGTTCTAATCACCACGTACCATGAAGAGGAATGGTCAATTATTGAGAGTCTATCACCGGAAATCTTTGTTGCAGATATTTTAGAAGAATTCGAACTCGAGACCTATGAAAAACTCATTAAAGATTCTGAAATGGCACAAAATAAAGCGCGCAAAGGTTGATATTGTTATTACAGTTCCCAAAACTGATTCCTCTAATGTCAGCCCTGCCGAAAATGCAAAGATTTTCGATTTAAATACAGTTGAAAGCTGCTACATTGCTTGATTTCTAAAAGAGATTATTCCGGAATTAAAGTTTGTAAAAAATGGACTTGGTCCATCACTGAAGCCCACTACTTGCCTGAATTCAATTTTAACAGAAATACGTTATTGTAAGGAATTAAGGACTAAATTCGTATGATGAAAAAATTCCTTAATCTATCTTTACGAGTTTTTTTGATGCATATTTCATTCTTAGCACAAAGTCAAGAGAGAATAACCGTAAAGGCAGGAACATCACTTCTTGATTATTTTACCTTTGAGGAAAGGTACCTTTACCCTGAATTCAGAAATGGGCGAATTCTCTTTAAAGCCAATACCTACACAGAGAGGAAACTTAATTACAATTTTCTGGTTGGTGAAATAGAGTTCATCGAAAAATCTGATACACTTTCCATTATTAATATGGAAGATATCAACTTAATAACGGTCGATCAAGACTCATTTTATTACAATAAAGGATATTTAAGACAAATAAAAAGTGAATATCCGAAGGTCGCGGTAAAGGAACTCTATGACCTGAAAGAAATACGTAAACAAGATCCCTATGGCGTTGCAAGTTCAGGTGGATCATCAACTTCCTATAGCTCTCTGCCTGCTGATGGTAATTTTCACAAATTGAAAGCCAACAGGGATATGATATTTGAGAGAACCAGATTGTATTATATTTCTGCCGGCGAAAACATTTATTTAAATTATATCAAAAAGAACGTTTTCAAGTTGTATCCCATGTACAAAAAAAAGATCAAATCCTACCTGAAAATGAATAAAATCAAATTTGATTCGGAGGAGGATTTGTCGAAACTGGCGGAATACCTGGAAAGCTTATAATGATCGCCGATTTGCTCCGATATTTTACCCCGTTCCATGTTACAGGACTTTTAGAAGATGTAAAAACTTGTGGGATATCCGATTGAGATTTTCACATGTTCCTCGTTTTGATTTTTTTATAGTAACTTTTTGTGATATCTTATAAGTTTAGTCTGTAATAGAATGTAATCAGGCAGTAAATTATTAGTTCGATGTTTAAATTATTAATTATAAGTATAATATTAGTGAGTTTAAAATGAAAACAAAAATATTATCTGGTTACTCCAGTTTTATTTTAATAATTCTGTTCATCTGTGGTTGTACAAATGAACCTGATAATATTGCCATTTCATCCGATGGAGTAAAAATTGTTTTCAATCAACAAGGAAAGGGTAATCCTGCCATCATTTTTGTTCATGGCTGGTCAAATCCAAAAAAAATCTGGGATGATCAGGTGGCTCATTTTTCCCAAAAATACAGGGCCATAGCAATTGACCTGCCTGGTTCCGGTGAATCTGGCAATAACCGAGCTAATTGGACCATGGAAGCTTTTGGAGAAGATGTAGCAACTGTTATCAACAAGTTAAACCTTAAACAGGTTGTGCTGGTCGGTTTTTCTATGGGTGCAGCGGTAATTCCGGAAACCGCAAAACTTTTACCTGAGAAAGTTCTCGGACTTGTGCTGGTAGATAATATACAGGATATCGAAATGAAGTTTCCCCCAGAAATGATCGGATTTATGGATAGTCTTATGATGGACTTGGTGACCAACATGACCAATGAAAAACTGGTTGCCCATGGATTCTACAAAAAAAATCAGGAAGCTACTTTTAAAAGACTTTTTCTTATGTACGATGGCGTTTCCCAAGTTGGATGGAAAGAATCATTACAAGGTTATTGTAAATGGATTAATGAAAACTGTACTGAATCTTTCAAACAGCTAAAGGTTCCTGTTATAGCAATTAATTCCAATATGGAACCCACAAATATTGAATCATTCAGAAAATATGTCCCTTCATTCCAGGCTAAAATAATGACCGATGTGGGTCACCTGGTATTCTGGGATAATCCTGAAGAGTTTAACCGTCTGCTTGAGGAAAGCATACAGGAATTTCTAGAAAAATAAAGTTAGGGCAGTTAGAAACGAGCATATATAAATTCGTGTTTATTACGTGTAGCATTGTGTTGATTACAGATTAAGACACGGTTCATCAATATATCATTGGTAAGTTTAGGGTAATTGAATTATCTGGAATAGTAACTTTTGATAATTAGTTGAATGACGTTGCAGATCTGTAAGCGATAGCATAAATCCTATATATCCTTACAATTTATCCTAATGTATTGTCAATGGAATCATTCACGTTCGCTTCATGAACCAGTATGATTAAAAACCAATAAATTATTCGTTTAGTGACTCAATTTTCCTGGCAAGTTGTTCTCTTACGTTAAATAGTAATTCCGGATCTTTTGTATAATCCCACCATTCCGGGCATACAGCATCCACCATTTCTTTTACAAAAGCACTCTCTCCGGCGTTTTCTAAAATTGAAAAATACTCATAATCTTCAAGTCCTTCCCGGATATTTTTTAACCGTATGGTTGTAACCGGGCCGTCGAATCCTGCCTCTTTCCCCGGGTAAAATAATATACCTCCACCATTGAAATACCTTGCCTCATAACGATTTTCACCTATCTGACTGTAGTGGACGAAACCCGGCACAAGCCATGGACCGCGATCATCATACCATCCTGAGGTGGTCCAATATAATAATCCGGTGATATCATATTGCCGGTTAATCCAGGTAGGTATACGGTATGCGATCACAGGTTGATCGATATGCCAGTATGGAGGATTCTTATCTTTTAATACGTCATAATCGGGATGATAAGATGGGGCAGGCTGCACCAATGCCGAGTAGGACCATACCTCATCACCGTTATTTATTTTCTCCTGAATGGTTTCACGATCTATAAAACCAAATAAAGCACACCAGATGTCTATTGACTCATCCAGGTCCGGCCAGGAAGGATCATGCTTATAGGTTTGTTCGACAACCAACCTCTGAAGGTCAGGTGCTCCTTCCTCTGCTGCTTTGGCAAGGTTTATAACCTGATTATAATCTTTCACGGAATTCGGTTCGTCGATCATGTACAGATAGGCCCGTTTATCCCATCCATTATCCTTCAGATACTGATACATTTCCCGATAGTAACGTATGGATTTTTCAATAGCGACAGGATCCGTTTGATTTTCCGGAGTAGGCCTGGGGCTGTTGGATGTGTTGGTCATGAACGGGGTTCTTGGAACTTCAAAATCAACCAGGTTGGTCTCATCAATATACTGCTTAAGTTTTTCATGCTTTTCCGGATCAATGCTTAAAGAACCATCATCATTCACTTCCGGCAAAAGGCTATGTGGAATTGGCGGATTGATACGGTGCTTTGCCATCTCCTTACAAAATCGCATCTCGATGTCATGAAATTCCTCAGAATCACGGTCAATCCCCCAGATTTTTGAAATTAAATTAAAATGCCCTAAATGCGTGCGGTGGGAGGCAACATCAGAAAGCCTAAAGTCCCAAACTTCCAGTGTAACAGGGATTGCCGATGATATATTCTTATTTGCTTTTACAATTATTTCTCCATGATAGGTACCTGCTTCAACATCAGGGGGAACATAGACATCCACCCATAAAACACAGTGCTGACCGGGGAATATATTGATTGGATAAGCACTGTATTCGGCACCCATATATGAGCTCCCTTCCGGCAAATCTATTCTCTGCAGCGCATTGATGGAATCTCCCGACACAGGATCAATAAAAGGCAGCAATGGATCCGGAAATAAGCCCGGGCCAAATGCCGCCCTTGGAGATGATTTCCTTAAATGAACGTTTTCTGCTCTGAACAATTCGAGGTTCTCTTTCCCAATACGGCTTTGATCACCAACCAGATCCGTAATTTCCACCTTGACATCCTCCAGCTTTATGTTATCCCCGGCTGTAATGATCAATTGAAACGCTTCATATTCATTTTTTGCTGCCTTAATGTCGGCGATGGAAGTATCCTTTACAGGAATTCCAGGAATTAACCGCTCCAATGAGCTCAAAACAGTTAAGTGGATTACTTCATTAGAATTTTGATTCTCAGTATTACATCGAGTCAAAGCAATTATTGCATAGATCAAAAAGATTCTTGAAAAATTGTACATTATTATCCTTGTTTAGTATTGAAATATAAATCTTAAACCAATCAAAAAAAATCCGAAAAAATTCAAAGCGTAAAATCGTCTTAAATTTACTTCTAAGTATGAAAATAAATATAAATATCGTGCTAAATCAGTACGCAGATATAATACAAAGGTTTTATATCAGATGATTGCAAGATAAACAGTTACCTCTCATTCATAGAAAAATTTAAGACAAAATAGTGTTCCGCAGAGATAACTTTATAAAATCAGACATTTTCAGGTACAACGAATGGGGCCCGATACTGACGTGTCAGTAAGGCATCTGCCTCTTTATCATTTATAAATTTCATTGTTGTTGGATCAAATTCGAGGGTTCTGCCCAATCTGAATGCAATATTTCCAAGGTGGATCAATGCACTACTATAAAAGCCATCCTTGATATCTGCTTTTGCCAATGTCTGATCATTCTCCCTGATGGCCTGTATAAAGTTTTCATAGTGATTTCCAATACCCTGCCCGGATTCCGCGGGTTCGAGTTCCCGTCCTTTATATATCTGCCAATCATTTAAATTCTTGCTCATATATCCTTCAGATCCATAAAAGATATTTCCAATGTTGTTGGAAGCGCTCGTCATGTACGTATTATTTTTATCTTCATCCGGTCTAGGCAGACCTTCCCGGTTGCATATCCAATGCCGAACCTCAAACTGCAATATTTTCTTTTTATCCCCTTTCGCTTCCGGATTTGGGAATTCAAACAAAGCCATCATTGAATTAGGCGTATTTTGAGCATCTTCAAAAAGAAAATGGCCTCCCATTGTGGTTATTTTAACAGGCAATTTTACATTCAAACCCCACCGGGCGATATCCATCTCATGCACACCTTGATTACCCATGTCGCCACTTCCATAATCCCAATTCCAATGCCAGTTATAGTGAAACCTGTTCCGGTTGAAAGGCTTTTCCGTTGCCGGTCCCTGCCACAAATCATAATCGACATGTTTCAGGTATTCCTTCGTATAGGGTGGTTCATAACTGGTACTGCCAACGGTAAAGGCAAATTTTTCATCTTCCCGCATCGGACCGTCCGGGTATTTACCAATTGAATCGCGCCATTTATAGCACATTCCTTTTGCCATATACACCTCACCGAGTTTTCCTGAATGCAGGTATTCTGCCATGCTTATGGCGCATGGATTGCTCCTCTGTTCCGCTCCATCCTGTACAATAACATTATATTTCTTTCTGGCTTCAAGAAGCTTTAAGCCCTCATATATATTATGACAACAGGGCTTTTCCACGGACACGTGTTTGCCTGCCTGAATGGCCCAGATTGAGGCCAATGCATGCCAGTGATTAGGCATAACCACCGATACAGCATCGATCTCTTTATCTTCATACACCGTTCTTAAGTCTTGGTAAAGTTTAGGTTTCCGAAAACCTTTGTCTGAAAAATGCTTTTTAACGGTATCCGGGAAAAGGTTCTTGTCTACATCGCAAAGGGCACGGACTTCCACATTTTTGATTTTCTGATAGGATTGGATGTGACTCTGTCCCATCCCGTGGATACCAATAACTGCTACATTGATCCGGTCATTCGCACCTTTCCAACGATTGCCGGTAAGAATGGATGGGACGGCAAGCATCCCCAATTGGCCTAATGAAGCAGTTTTAATAAATTTTCTTCGTTTCATTAGTTTTTTTTTAAGCCTTTTATTTAATATAATCAATATTTTCCATATTCCTGCAGGGTTTCCCACATTGCCCAAAAGTTTTCCGGAGACACATCATCCTGGATATTGTGAACGGGTGCAAAAACAAACCCTCCACCCGGTGCCATAATGTCGAGATTTTCTTTTATGACATCTTTTATCATTACAGGGGATTCGCCATTAAGAACGGTCTGAGTATCAATTCCACCTCCCCAGAAAACCAGATCTTTCCCGAAATCTTTTTTCAAATCAACCAGATCCATTCCTCTAGCCGTGTATTGTACTGGATTTAAAATATCAACACCGGCTTCAATCAGATCAGGGATAAGCTCGCGAATGGCACCACAACTATGCAAAAAAGATTTTACTGAGGGCAACCGTTTTTTAACATGTCCGAAAAGAATCCTGAAACGGGGTATAACCATGTGCCGTAAGTCATCCGGATCCAGGATTGTTGCACTTTGTGATCCCAGATCATCACATTCGGATATGATGTCAATCTGATCCTCGCAATCATTTTGAACAGCCCAGTCTATCAGCGTATCCCAATACCTGATCTTATCCTCAAGAATTTTATCCAGTAGCAATTCTACGCCTTTTTTATCCAGAATCGTATCCATATACCATTGCTCATATCCCCTGATACGCAGTGAATTTTCAGTTAAACCGGCAGTATGACGGTCCGCCACACAACAATAACCTTCAATAAATGTCACCTGACGGGTAAGATCCCGGTGCAGGATACTCACATAATAGTCCCAATATGGATAGTGAATTTTATGAATACATTCAGAAAGGGAAGGATATGTCTCCAACGGAAAGGTTACCTGGTTGAAATATAGATCTTTATCAAGATCCCGCTCCCAGTTGCACCCGTAAAAATCAGTTACCCTTTCTACTTTCCCGATAGTCTTTTTTCTACTTTTATATTCCGGAATTCGTTGAGCGCCTATTCGCCGGGTATCGGATTTTAGCTTGACCAGGTTTTCTTCAACAGGAGTAACGATCTGTTGAATCGGATCTATTACAGGTGTCTGATATCCAGTAGAGAATCCTCTGTAATTCATCGCATTTACATAGGCGTTACAGGTAATTGCCGTAACCGTTGTTCCTGCCAGATCATAGGGGACCTTGTCCGGTTCCTCGTGATGGATACTCTTTTTTATCCTTTCCTTGCTGTTCATAATAAAACCATTAAATGTTGATTACTTTAATGTGAGGGATCAGCAATTGAATGAGCGACAGGGCAATAAGATATGCACATCCCGCAATAGCGAATGCAATTATATAGCCATTCAAACCTATATCCTGCAGTAAACGGCCAACAGAATAAGCAACAATTGCCCCTCCTATAGCACCCGCAAATCCACCAAACCCGGCTACCGTAGCCGTTGCTTGTCTTGGAAAAATATCGGCCATCAGGCTGAATATGTTCGCCGACCATCCGCAATGTCCCCCCGCAGCCAGTGCAATGAGGCCAACAGCAAGCCACATGGTTGGAACATGCGGGACCAGGATTACGGGAACGGCAAAAAGTGCGCATGCCAGTAAACTGAATTTACGGCCTTTGTTTAAACCCAAACCCATTTGCATCAGCAGGGAAGAGAACCACCCCAGAGCTACACCAATGCCCCAGGAAACCAGGTAAATGGTAAAAAATGGGAGACCGATTTCTTTCAGATTTACACCGAATTTTTCATTAAGGAACTTGGCTCCCCAGAAAAGATAAAACCACCAGACGGGATCGGCCATAAACTTAGCCAAAGCTATTGCCCAGAAGCCTTTGTGTGGAAGTATATCTCTCGATTTTATTTTTTCCATGGAATATTCCGGTTCTTTATCCGAATTTATGTACCCAAGCTCCTGGTCAGAGACATTTTTGGATTTTTCCGGTACATTAAAAAATCTCCACCATAAAAATAACCAGATCATGCTGATCGGAAATGTCCAAACAAAACCAATTCTCCAATCGTCAAAATTTAAAACAAGGACCGGTATAATCAATGGCGCAATGATAGTACCCATGTTGGATCCTCCATTGAAAATACCAACTGCCAGAGCTCTATCCTTTCTAGGAAACCATTCCGCAACTGCCCTGATCGCCGCTGGAAAATTCCCTGACTGTCCTATTGCCAGACCAAACCTGGCTATGGCAAACCCGATCCATGTCCGGGCCAGTGCGTGGCCTAGTACCGCAAGACTCCATATACTTATCGAAATCATATACCCCCTGCGTGTGCCCATCATGTCAATTAGCCGTCCCATGATCAGGAAACTTATGGCATAAGCCAGCATAAATACACTGTTTATAATTCCATATTGTTCTTCTGACCAACCGATCTTTTTTTGAAGATACGGAGCCAGTATACCCAAAGCAGAACGGTCGATATAGAGGATAACGGTAGCAACAAACAACAATCCTAATATGATCCAGCGATAACCTTTCATCTGTTTATCGTATTCATCCTTTGCAAATCTTCAAAACAAATACATGCTATAAGTTGAGAGTATTTGCAATTTTAATACGGAGGATTTCTTTGAAGATTTACAATTCAAAATCAAACATTAACTCATAAAAAAATGGTGTTATAAAAATTGATCAAATTTTAATATTTACTCAGGTCGTGTTTTATATCTTAAAAAAGTAATTATTCCTCCAGAATCTTCAATTACCTATAAGGCCCATTATTTTATTCAATTTCAGAAATATAACAACTATATATTTGCAATGGCCCTTAATGTTATAATTAACTACCTCAGTTAATTATAGACTATAATCTTCAAAGGTGTCCTCAATCTGATCAATTGTAAGGTCTCCTTCGTAAACGATCATCTTAAATTTAAAAAGTGCAGAATCACCCGCTGCAATCACATAATTCAGGGATTCCGAATTTGTTACACCCCGTCCTTGCTGAAAAACGGATATACCAAGTGGATTTGCAGCAAATAACCCGTATCCTCGGGCATGCCAGTAAGTAGGGAAATTAACACTGGCTGGATGATTCATGATAACAATGCCAATTTTTTTATCTTTGTGGTGACCCTCCAACCGGACCCATTTTGCGGGTTTACCCCAGATATTGGCTTCAGTAGTATCTCCATGTGAATTTAAATATCGACCATTCCCATGTTCTTCCGACAACCAGTCCGCCACTCTGATAGCAAACATACCTTCCTTCGTATCTTTAAAGACTACATCTTGGGAAATCGCTTTCAATTTGATCGTAAAATCGATTGTGTTATTCATTTCATTCCCAGAAAAGACCATGGTCCGATCCTCCACCAGGACAAGTTCACTATCATGTCCAATCCAATTGGCCTGAGTTCCCAGAATCGCTTTATCAGGCACAGTTTCCATCCGAGTCACATATGAATGTCGAATCTTAGTTAATCCTTGTTGATTTGCCCAGAAATTGTTTCCATTTACCTCTCCTTCTGCACCATATGTAAAAAAAAGGCCTGCGTGATGCGGATGATCGTGACTTTCCCCTTCCACTATTGATAAAGGATATTGCCGTTGAATTCGAACGCCTGATGGTGAATAGACAGGATACAGGATCGGCTTCATTAATGCTGAATCATATAGGTAAGATGTAAAGTGCCGGCCATCCTTTAAGACATGTATCTGATTATATGATTCAAAGATCTTGAATTTCGAGATATCAACAGTAAGCTTTTTCCTGTTTCCGCAATACCAGGTTAGAACTGGTATGATAATGAGTATGAAAAAGATAGATCGCATAGTATAACTTACCCGTTTATTCCACTTTTATTTTAAATGTACAAATTATACTTCTTTAATCAAATTCAATAAATCCAGGTAAAATTCGTCAATAGAATCAGATGTTTACCTCTTAATAATTTATCTATTCATTTTTGCTTCTTCCATGTTTAAAATACCGAAATGATCCCTTACAACAGTTTGCTGGATTTGGTTCTCACAGATATGAATCTGGGTAGTGTCCGGAAATTATAAGTGTCACACACAAACGACCCGGAGATCCCACCGGGTATGCAGTGTTCTTCCACACTGGTCCCGAACTCAGGATAAGGTTCCTTGATGATGTAACAGGTAACTATGTTGTCATAATTTTTGAGTTCCTTAGCCTGATCAATCCATTCTTGCTTTACTTTCAGGATTCCTTTTTCAATGCATACGATTGCTAAAATATTTTTTTGAATTCTTTCGCCACCTTTCTGGCCAGTTCCATATCGGGAAGAACAAGGTCGGGTAAGCGATTGAATGGGATCATCTCAACGGTAAGAGGTCCATCATAATGAATGGCAGAAAGAGATTCTTTTGTTTTTTGATAATCAAGATCACCCTCTTTCAGACTTTCACCAAAGCCATGAAGGACACCACCACAGTCATTTCGACTAAAATTTTTTACATGAATGGCTTTGATGTGATGTCCCAGAATGTGGATCCAGTGTTCCGGATACCCATTGAGTAAAACATTACCCAGATCGAAGTACGCTCCGATATTTGAGGAATTGAATTGTTCAATAAATATCTTCATTTCAATGGGTGAGAGCAAAAATTTATTCCAGACATTCTCAATTCCTATATTCACATTAAGTTCTTCCGCCAGGGGCAATAATTTTTTAATTGATTGAGAAGCATTATCCCAGACATCCTGGTAGGGAACAACCGGACGAGAGCTGTCCCAGGCAACATCTACCGCTCCCGGTACGAGGAGGATTGTTTCTATGCTCAGATAAGCTGCTGTCCTCAAATATTTTTCTGAAAATGCAAGTGCTCTTTCCCGCTCTTCGACATCTGGCGAAGCAAGGGAACAACCCCAGTAAAATCCACTGGCTAGCGTTTTAAGACCAATATCCTTCGCCTCAGCATATTGTCTGATCTCCTTGCATTCTTTAAGACTAATGTTTTCGTTTAAGGCATCACCAAATGTCAGCTCAAGGCCATCAAGCCCCATTTCTTTAGCATCGTCTATGGCATGTGAGGATTCCTTTTTGCCTTCAAATCCACCCAAAACCCAATAATTAATTGCTTTGTAATACATGTTTATGTCTTATTTTTCTTAATAATTGATTTCTACTGTTCTGTTTTCGTAGATTGACCTTGCTTCAGCCTCGATGATGGACAGGGACTCCACCGTTTCTTCAATGGTCAGAAAATCTACAGGCTTGATGTTTTGTTGAATGCAATGAAGTAAGTAATCTAACTCAGCGTGCCATCCTGTAGGTAATCCTGCTTTAGCAGGAGCCGGTGTATCTATCGTACCATCCTCATAAATAATTTTATAACCGGATTCCGACAGGCGAATGGTTCCTTTATCTCCAACGATCAGGAAACTCATTTCAAAAGGTGTCGATGCCGCAGGTGCCCAACTTCCTTCACTGCAAATCAGGGTCTCATTTTCAAAATCGTAATTAGTAAAAACATGATCGATTCCGGTGTCAGAACGAAATCCCTTTATGCCAAATGAAGTTACCCTTGCCGGTTTACCAAAAAAATAACGGATTGCATCTGTATCATGCAAATGAAGATCCAGCAAGGCACTTCCACTTAATTTTTCTTTCATAAACCAGTTATCCCATGATATTCCTGAAATACTGGGTGATATTCTTTTAAAAGTTGCACTTTTGATCTCACCAATTTTTCCTGATTTTACTAACTGATATGCATGCTGGTATTCCGGCCAGAATCTGATACACATGCCAATCATCAGGTTTTTTTCACTGGTACGTGATAAAGAAAGAATTTCACGTGCATCAGACGTATTTAGGGCGATAGGTTTTTCACAGAAAACATGTTTTTCTGAATTTAAAGCTGCTGTAATGAATTCTTTATGTAAATAGGTAGGTAAACAAATGTCAACTAATTGTATCTCAGGGTTTTTGATGAGTACCATGGGATCTGTGTAGCAATCAATACCAGCAAGGTCCACCGGGAGACTATTATCTTCATTTCCAACATTGCCAATTATTTTACTCCAATCTCCTCGAATTTTAGCCTCATCAACATCTGCGATGGCATGGATTTCAGCCAACGGATGGTCCCTATAGATTCTAAAATGCGTGGATCCCATAAATCCGATGCCAATAATTCCAATTTTTATTTTGTCAGTCATAGGTGAAAAGGTTAGATGCATTTAAAAGTTATGATAAGGTCAATATAGGCATTTAAATTGCTTTTTCTCGTTCTGGACGCAACCATTTTATCTTTTTAAAAAAAATCTACTCATTCTTTTTAACTTTAGGATTGTTTTTAGTCATGCATTCTTGGTCATACTAAAAACATTACTGAAATTTAATGTTATGAGTACTTTAAAAAAGATATCCGTATTGATGGTTATGGTAGTTGTTATCCTGAATTTGCAATCAAATTTAGTTTTCGCACAGGAAGAACAGGCTGAATTAGTAACAGTCCGACCCACTGTCATCGACAGTGTTCTACCGAATCCAGGGATCGGGTTTACCACCTTTCAACGTTTCAACGGAGATGATCTGAACGAGGGATCGGGTTGGACTGAAGGATTTCCTATTGAATATCAGAATTTTGATGGTGATCTGAAAAACAAGGATTATCCCGAGACAACGATCGCTTATTTCAGGGTAAACTGGCGATTTGTTGAGCCGGAGAAAGAACAATACAACTGGGAAATGATTGACAAAGCCCTTGAAACAGCTGCAGAAAGAGGGCAGACACTGATGTTACGAATCTCACCCTATGAGGGAGATGATGCGAAAGATGTACCTTCCTGGTACCGGGAAATGGTTGGTAATGAAAATAACTTAAAATCAGAGAAATGGAGAGTTGATCCGGAAGATCCAAGATTCCTTCAATACTTCGGGGGAATGATTAAAGCCCTGGGGAATCGTTATGATGGGCACCCGGATCTTGAGACGTTGGATATATCATTTGTAGGTTATTGGGGGGAAGGGGATGGAACCCATTTGTTGAGCGACAATACCAGGATCAAATTAGTAAGATCCTATATAGATAATTTCAAAAAGACGAACTTGATTTTCCAGCCATTGAACGGAGATGCGCCGGATCCGGGAGTACTTGTGGAGGATCTGCCCATTGCAGCCTGCTGGCCTAATGGCCGTCATAATGGAAAGGGCCCTGAAATGCGATACGTAGGCTGGCGGATTGATTGTCTGGGGGATATGGGATTCTGGGATGGATGGTGTCATATGCTGGATGTTTATCCGCAGGATATTATCAAAAGCGGCATGATAGATGCCTGGAAGAAGGCCCCAATTGCCATGGAAATCTGTGGTACCTTTTTATCCTGGTTGGAGCGGGATAAATATGATGAAAAAACGGTGAAATACATTTTTGATCAGGCATTAAAATGGCATATATCCTCATTTAATGCCAAAAGCTCACCCGTTCCTGAGCAGTGGATGCCCTTGGTGAATGAATGGCTGAAAAAAATGGGTTACCGCTTTGCCCTGAGGAAATTGACTTTTCCGGCCGAAGCAAGACCACATGGTCAGATCTTTTTTACCAGTTGGTGGGAAAACCAGGGTGTGGCCCCATGTTATAAAGACTTTAAACTGGCATTCAGGCTAAGGAATGCAATAAGGACAGAAATTCTGGTGACAGATACAGATATACGAAACTGGCTACCAGGAGATATCATTTACGATGACCGCGTATTTCTGCCGTATGATATACCAGAAGGGACCTATGAGTTTGATATGGCCTTAATATCTTTAGACGACCTAAAACCAAAGGTAAAATTGGCGATTGCAGGGATTCGTGATGATGGCTGGTATACTATGGGTAAAATTTCGGTCCGAAAATAAAGGTTAATTATCCTATTAAATCGACATTACTGATATATTATTTCATCATTAATAACAGACTTTAAAATATATTTATATAAAATCAACAAGAACATTTTGTCATGAATTACCCAATTATTAAGAAACTTTTGTCTTTTATAGGGATTGTAATGATATTCTCTGGTTTAGATATCCGGGCTGCTGATAAGGGATATACACTTGGAAATGATGAGGTATGTTCTGTCTGGTGGGCGGAGGGAGCTTATAAAATAATGAGGTTAGATCCCCTGCCATCAGGTGAAATCAAACCTGTGAAACTATTCGCGGCTGCCAATGAGTATGAATCAGTACAACTTGTTCTGTTTCCTCATCAAGCCTTAAATAACTTTAATGTAATAACCGAAGGTTTAATAACTGAATCTGGTGTATCTATCCCTGCGAGTCAAATCACAGTCAGGATGGTTGAATATGTACACGTAGTACGACCTACAGATGATTATGGAGAGCCCGGTTGGTATCCCGATCCGTTACCCTTACTTGACCATCCGACAGACCTTCAAATGGGGATAAACAATCCTTTCTATATTACAATACATGTTCCGGAAACGGCAACCGCTGGGACGTACAGAAGCTCGGTTCAGCTGATTGCTGATGGATGGCAAAAAAATATACCTTTTTCTATACAAGTATGGAATTTCAGAATTCCTGATAGGCCGACCGTAAGATCGTCTTTTGGTATTGGGACACAACAAATCCGTCAATATCATAACCTGGAATCGGATAAAGAACTTAAGGAGGTGACTGATAAATACTATAGCCTGATGAACGATTATAAAATCGCTCCCACCGATCCATTTTCACTCTATCCTATGGAGGTGATAGTTGAAGGTTTAAACTGGACGGGTGGCATTTTCAGTAATGAAACTGTTGTGTCCGGAGATAATGCGCTAAAGGTTGTAGATGATGATCCTGAAACAAATATTGAAGCCTTTACCAATGCATTGATTGAAGTGGATCCTCACGAGACCTACACATTAAGCTGGTATGTGAAAACCGCCAAACCGGAACAAAAATATTGTGTGTTGCTGAAATGTTATGACGAAAACAAACAGAACATGATTTTTGAGAATAGGATGGAAGATTTTGCCGGTCAAAATATGTGGAAAACAGATACCCTTAAGATCCGGCGATTCCGGGAAGAAATCAAATACGTCAGCATACATTTGTTCCCGGTTTTTCGGGACAACTCAGGGAGATATACGGGGACGTCATGGTTTGATGATATTCACCTTATCAGTTCAAAAAGTAATCAAAATCTGATATTTCAGGGTGATTTTGAAGTGGATCCGGAAACACTGGATCTTAATGTCGATTTTGAGGAATTTGATAAGGCAGGTAAAAAATATATTGATGAATTGGGGTTTAATGCATACAATTTGCATCTTGAAGGATTACCCTCGGGAACCTTCTTTAAGCAGGAAATAGGTGTGTTTAATGGATTCTTACAGGGTACAGCTGAATATGATTACCTGATGAAAAAATATCTGACCATTGTACAGGATCATCTTGAAGAAATGGGTTGGCTGGGAAGAGAATACGTATATTGGTTTGATGAACCCAATACCGAAAATTATCCATTTGTTCGCGAAGGAATGGAGATTATAAACCGCTCAGCACCAAAGATTACCCGATTTATCACAGAGCATCAACCCGGACCGGATATTATGGATGTTACCGAGATCAGCTGTACTGTAATCGGCCAGCTTGATCCAGATATCATTAAAGACCTGGTTTTGCAGGGGAGAGAATTCTGGTCATATGTATGTTGTTGTCCCAAGGCCCCATATCTGAGCTTATTCATCGATCACGATGCTATAAACATGCGGATGTGGCTCTGGCTGTCCTACAAATTTAAAATGAAAGGCATTTTGGTTTGGTCAGCCAATTATTGGAATTCCCGAACTGCTTCACCAGAGAAATATCTGCAAAATCCGTGGGAAGATCCCATGTCCTACACCGTTGGATACGGTTTGCCTTTTGGTAAACAAAATGGATGGGGTAACGGGGATGGACGGTTTCTTTATCCGCCTAACAGGAATCCGAATGACCATTCAAGAAAATTTTTGGATGGGCCTATCCCATGCTTGAGACTTGAAAATATTCGCGATGGTATTGAAGATTATGAATATTTAATTTTACTGGGAGATATTGCCGCCCGTGATGATGGAAAACATAAAAAACAGATGAAAGAAGCACTTAAGTTGTTGGGCATTCCTGATTCACTTGTAGACGGACCTGTGAATTATAACAAGGATCCCCAGTCCCTGATCCAATACAGGAATAAGATCGGACAATTACTGAACGATTTTTATGAGGAACCCTGACGTGAAATACATGGTGTGGTTTCAAATTATATGCATTGCTAATAATATTATTTTTAAATCAGCAGCTTAATATACCTGTACATTTAAATAATGATCAATTACGATGAAATCTGGTCTTTACCTTTTGATTCTAATAATTTTTTTATTGCCTCATGATTCTACAGCGGAAATAATATATGTCGATGGTAGTATCGATCGGTCAGGTTGTAATACATATGATGTTTCTTCCCGAATATGTACAACGGGTTTAAATTCTGCATTCAGAACCATACAATCTGCTCTCGATGTTACTGATTATGGAGATACCATTCTGATTAGAGAAGGATTTTATCCTGAAAAATTAATCATTGATTCGAGTACAGAAAAGGCGGGATTTATTACTTTATCAAATTTCAAGGATGAACCCGTTTTAATCGATGGAAATAATCCCGACCTTGGACCTCTTATCACAATTAATTGTGATAATGTCAGGATCAGTGGTTTAAAAATAAGCCATAGTAGTTCATTTGGCATCATTTCCCGAAATACTGATACTATATTTATAAAAAACTGTGAAGTATCTTATTCAAATGACGGTGGGATCGTATTTGTAGACGCATCAAATATAACAGTTACAGACTGTGAGGTACATCATAACAATTACCGTGGACTTGAGGCAGCCCATGAAGCGATCAGCTTCCACAATGTACATGGTTTTGAGGTTGCCCGCTGCCAGGTATACGATAACAAGGAAGAGGGCATTGATGGGAAATATGGATCAAAAGATGGCATTATTCATCATAATACGGTATTCAGGAATAATGGCCCCAACATTTATATCGATAAGGCAAACCATATTGATGTATATAATAATTTGGTGCATAGCGCGGTCTCAAAAGCTGGTATTTCATTGAATATTGAAAGTAAGTGGCACACAGAAGGATTGGCCTGGACATTACAGCATGTTAATATTTATAATAACATCATATATAATAATTCCGGGGGAATAGGATTCTGGCTCGAAGAAGGAGATGGGGAAGAATTACAAGCAAAATGGGATTATATTAATATTTATAATAATACGATTGTAAATAATGCAAGGCAGGGAGAGAACCGCGGAGGCGGAATTTATATAATCAACCTTAATTCTGAAAATTTTGGTAAAAACATCAGTATCTGTAATAATTTATTTTCTGGAAACGTAAGTGATGTTTCAAAGACGATTTGGAACTGGAGGGAAAATGAATTGCTAGATAAAATATCGATTTTTAATAATTTGTTCATTCAAAACGAAGCTTCAAATGCGTTCGGGAAAAATCCGGTAATGGCTGTAAATCCTGGTTTCATGAATCCAGATATCTTTGAATTCCGGCTTACCCCTGATTCAGATGCAATTGATACCGGAACTGAGATACTTTATCCTGAAACTGACTATGATGGGATCTCACGGCCCATTCAGGATGGGCCAGATATTGGTGCATTTGAATTCAGAAAGTAAACACCACCATCTTATATTTCCGATAAAATTTGTCTATAGACTTTTATAAAATTTGAAATGGATAACTTTTACTCACAAAGGGTTTTACATTCCCATTGCTCAATTCCATTTCACCAGTTAGCAATATTCTATGGATTCCAGGATTGTTGATATTCAAGGTAAATTGCATTCGTTCAGCTTCGGTAATGTCAACCGGCATAATGATTTGTTCGAATCCGTTATTTATTTGAAATATCTTTAACCGACCCTTGATCCGGGAGATTCCCTGTCTGAGTTTAGCTTTAAATGGTACTACAACTTCACAATCAATATCGGTTCCGGTCATAAATCCCTGCAATCCTTCTTCGGTTTTCTTTGAAGGGCTGTGCATATAAAAGGATACTGAAGGAGCTCTATGTGGCAATAAGGTGTGATCCTTATTGTTTAAAAACTGACCAACTGTATCCAGCATATTTTCCAATCCACCCCATTTATAACTGAATACAACAAATCCATCCTGGCCATATGCTCTTCCTTTTCGTATGGATTCCATCAGCATCTCAGATTTTTTATTAAGAAACAGCCCAATGCCACCATAATAGGGAATATTTCCCTCGATGAGCGGTAAATGATTTTGGATATCAGTAAGATATTCCTCTGGATCCGCGGTATAATTCATGGGGCATACGAAATCAAGTATGCTTTTATCATCCCATGTCCACCATTCCTGACCATCATGAAAGTACGCTGAATTAAGATTAGGTCTGGCAGCAAGTGATACACAAACGTAAGGATCATAATCATGTATTGCTTTGGCGATCTCTTCAGCAGAGCTAGTGATCAGTTCTTTACGCCATTCGAGATATACCGCTCTATATTTTCCTTCTTTCCAGACATCATCTGGCCATCTATCAATTTTAAGTGCTGTTTCTTTAATGAATTTTTCCCTGCAGGATTGACAATAACAAAGCGGTTCATAAGGATATCGCATATAATCGAAATGTACCCCGTCAACTTCATATTTTCTGACCAATTCAAGCATAACGTTTTTTTCAAGCTCCCTGTTTTTTAAATGAGCCGGGCAAAGCCAGTCGAATTTCTGATTCCACCCCAACTCTTTACTCACCTGGGGTACTCGTTTGTTATCATAACTTATTTGTATTCTGTTTTCCCTTTCATATCGGTTGACGGAATCTTCCAGGGCACCGTTTAAATTCCAATTCATTTTCCAGACGTGTACTTCGATTCCATGGCTATGGGCTGCTTCAATACACATGGCAAGTTCATCTCTTTCACCCTTCATCGGAAGAAACTCACTTGGATAATACGACCTTCCTGAAGAACACATATATGGAAAAATCATATTAAATCCAGCCTTGCTCAAAACGGCCATGGTAGAATCCCAGTTGATATCTGGAGAAGGTGACATCCAAACACCCCTGCCCTCTGCGTTGAACCGATATTCCGGAGCATTTGGATGACAGCTAAAAAGTGTAATTAATGTGATCGAAAAAAAGATATTGATTTTCATAGATTCTAATTTGAAGCGTAAAATCAGTAGGAAAGATGCATTTTTCAATATAAACAAAATAAAGCTTATTTGGGCGCAAAACCTCATTTTGTTGTGTTAAGTTACCTTTTTATTATTTGCATTCCATCATTATCTTTCAATACCTTATTTTCGAAAAGAAAATTATTGGTCCAGCCATTTTGGAATGCTTCTTTTTAATTTTTACATTAAAGTAGATATACCGGTCATTATATATTCAATGCTTCTAGACAGATCAGAGGCGTGTGCCGGAAATAGAAGCATTTCAGGTATTTTTATTACAAGTCAAATGCCATTGAACAATAATTTTTTTAAAATAGATATGAAGACTTTAACTGTCCAAAACCTCACCACAAAATTAGTTTGCTTCCTATCCTTGGTTTTTGTGCCATATCTGGGATCAGGAGAGATCTACAATGCTAAAATCACCATTCCCATGGTGAATACGGTGCCTGAAATTGACGGCAGAACAGATGATAAAGTGTGGGAAGAATGTTTAAGTATGTCGGATTTTGTTGTGTGGACCCTCGATGCCTATATCAAAGATCCCGTTACCGTTTATCTCGGATATGATAAAAATAATGTTTATATCGCTTTTAGAAATTCGGATCCTGAAGCTTCGTCCCTTAAAGCCAAGGTGCCTGAAAAACGGTTACATGACACATTTTTATGGGGGAGGAATTTTAGTCGCATTTCTTTGAGTAATGGGAAAACTTCACTGGCCTTCATGGGAGATCCTAAAGGTACCATGGCAGACTGGGGAGATGGCGATATGGCCTGGAATGGAACATGGTCCTTTGCTGCATCCATCAGTGAGGAATTCTGGACTGCAGAATTTCAGATTCCTTTCAGTGATTTCGGTCTTGAGAATCCACCCTTAGATGAATCCTGGTCTCTGAGCATCAGCAGAGGTTTTCCATCAGGGGAATCCGCTTCATGGGGTGGTACATGTTCTTTTTCCGGGGAATTAAATGCGACCTTTCAATTTGGAAGGTGGCCCAAACCGATACCAGGGAATAATAACCTGAACTTTGAAGCTAACAATTCCGGGAAGGAAAAGATGGATATAATATGTGAAATTGAATTGATACCCTTTCAGGACAAACCGAAATTCATAAATCAAACCGGGCAGGGTGCCAGTTCGGATATGGAACTATTATTAAGAGGCGAGCCCTTGCGATATACCTCTCGATTAGCTGTGCCACCAGGGCGGTTTCAAAAAGAATTGTTTTTTGATTTGCCATCCGAAGGAAGTTATTATGCGACAAGCACTTGCCGAAATGAAGAAGGAGAAGTGCTCCACCGAAACCGGGGGTTCTGGTTTATCCTGGAACCAAATTCAGAAAGACTTGGGAATATCAGAATGAAGCTGGGAGAAGCTGCAGCTGCATATGTAAGAAAGAATACTGAGTTAACCGAAAATTTAAAAAAAGAAGCCGAAGTTTTATTTAAAAATCTGAAAGAATTGAATGAGAAAATAGATCCAGCCTGGACTAACAAAAAATGGGATGATCTTTCACGTCAAATCGAAAACCTGGAAAATCAGGTTGATCAATACTTACACAAGGTACGATGGAGTTCATTAAATAACTGGCAAAAAGAATCGATTTTTGGAATTACTGCCACCCATCCAATAGTAAAGCTCCAAAGGGATCAACCGTTTCCTGGGATATTGAATAACAATATTCATTTATCAGCAGCGCGCAGAGAATATGAATCCTTTCAACTGGTCGTAATTCCCTTTGACCAGGATATAAATGATCTGACGATTAAAGTAAATGACCTGATCAATGATGAAGGTTCGCGTATTTCAAGAGAACAGATCAGTGTATCGATGGTTGGATATAATTGGATTGACTGGCAGGCAGCCTATGTTGCTGATAAAGGTTGGCATCCTGACCCGCTTTTTCCTGTCACAGAACCCATTTCACTAACAGAATCGGTACTATGTCAACCATTCTGGATCACCGTGTTTGTCTCTCAGGATACACCAGCCGGTATATACAGGGGAACGGTTACCGTGACTTCTTCAGATGGAAGTTCAGAATCCGTTAATATTTATTTTCGAGTCTGGGATTTTGCCCTTCCAGTCGAAAGCCACCTTAAAACTCACTCCTGGGATGATCTCGATATCTTGTCCGGATTTTATAATCTTGAGGAATATCCGCTTGAATGGTATTTACGATTTTGTGATCTGCTGTTAAAAAACAGGATGAATCCGGGTTCAGCCGGCACCCATTATGTTGATCAGACACCGGATGCTTCCGGTATATATGACTTCAGCCAGGTAGAAAAAGTTCTTGAATACGGCCTGGAAAGAGGTCTTTCCCGATTTTCGATTATTCAGTTAAAAAAGGGACCTTATAAACAGGAAGAAGCCGAAAAGGTTTATGCGTTCATTGAGGCTTATGCGAACTTTCTTAAAGAGAAAAAATGGATGGATAAGGCACTGATAGAGCTTTGGGACGAGCCAACTTCCCTAGAATGGACGGGTGTAAAGGCCCGTGCGGAACGTATACGAAAAATTGATCCCGATCTTAGACTGCAATTATTCGCCGAGGGAGGTCCCTACGCATTCTGGGAAGAACAAAGCAAAAAATATGGGCTTCAGGGACTAATTGATATCTGGGCACCCTGGAAGATCGTCGAGTCTCCCGGAACACAGGCGGCAGGTGACGAAATCTGGACGTATTTCTGTACACTTGCCAGAGGCGTAGCTCCCAATTTTTATATCGACCGTCCTGCCATTTATCAACGGCTTATTGCCTGGTATTGCTGGATGTACGGGGTAGATGGATTTGAACACTGGAGCACTACTTATTTCTGGAGAAATGTACATGAAGGAAAGCCGATGAGTGAAAAATGGCCGAATACAGGATGGGATTCCCGTACCTATCACCATTACAACGGAGAAGGCCAACTCATTTACCCGGGGCCTGATGGTTGGCCTTTGCCTTCCATACGTCTGGAGATCTTTCGTGACAGTATGGAAGATTATGAATATTTGTTTATTCTTAACGAACTTCTGGAAAAAGCGCAGGGTATTCAGGAAAATCCGGATCTACAATCAGCAAGGCAACTCTTAAACGTCGAAGATTATATGTTACGAAAATATCCTATGGAAGTTAAGGAAACCCAGGAGCATACCATCATGTTTCCGGATCAACCTGAGCGAATCCTGAACATGAGGGAGAAAATTGCAGGCACCATTGAAAAATTAAATAAATAATTTATTATCTAATACAATGCTTTTAACCTTTCTCCCATCCTTTAAATGATCATTATTATGAAATTATTTATTTTAACCGTCGTAATATTTTCTACTTTTTACTGCAATGTCACAGGTCAGAAAGCAGTGATATATGAACAAAAGGTAAACATGAAAACCTACATGTTTTCTGATCCCAATCCAGTCCCGGATATCAATAAAAGCTATCCTTATTGCAGATTTGATGGTTATACAAATCAAGGCAAACAGCAGGAATGGAATATGGTTATTTTGGAAAATGATTACATTAAGGTATTTATAACTCCTGAAATTGGAGGTAAGATATGGGGTGCCATAGAGAAATCTACAGGTGGAGAGTTTCTATATTATAATGATGTAGTGAAGTTCAGGGATCTGGCCCTACGTGGACCCTGGACTTCAGGGGGATTGGAACTTAATTTTGGATTGATGAGCCATGTTTCCACTTGCGCTACTCCTCAGGATTACATTATCAAGGAAAATGCCGATGGAAGTGTATCCTGTGTAATTGGTGCGATTGATTTACATACACGAACCCGATGGAATGTGGAAATAATTCTCCCAAAAAATAAAGCCTATGTTGAAACGGTTGCTTCCTGGTTTAACACCTGTTCTGTTCCGGTAACCTATTATCATTATATGAACGCAGCGGCCAAGACGGAGGGTAATCTGGAGTTCATTTATCCGGGCAGTCACCACATTGGCCATGGAGGAGAAGTTGGTGAATGGCCAGTTGATAACGGAAGAGATATATCCTTTTATGAGAATAATAATTTCGGACCCTATAAGTCATATCATGTACTCAATGCATATACAGATTATATGGGTGGCTACTGGCATGCGGAAAATTTTGGGTTTGGTCATCTGTGTGACTATGATGAGAGGCCTGGGAAAAAACTATGGATATGGGGGCTCTCTCAACAGGGAATGATTTGGGAGGACCTTCTAACTGATACAAAGGGTCAGTATATTGAATTTCAATCCGGCAAACTCTTTAACCAGGCAATGGTACAAAGCAGTTATACACCATTTAAACACCGGGAATTTATTCCACACGATTCGGATATTATGAAGGAAATCTGGTTTCCCCTGAAAGGAACGGGAGGAATGGTGTCCGCTTCCAGATATGGCGTTTTAAATGTAGTCAGGAAGGGCGATTCAGTTGAGATCCGACTAAGTGCCTTGCAGGATCTGAATGAAATTTTAATTTTAAAAATAGGAGAACGTGTGATCCTGGATGAAAAGGTCATTCTTAAGCCGCTTGACCTTTATATCACAAAAGTTGTAGTAGAGGCCAATGAAGAATTTTCAATCGAACTGGGCGATCATCTTCTGGACTATTCATCCACCAAAAAGGAAAGGATTGTAAACCGGCCTTTGAAGGTGAATACGCATTTTGACTGGAATTCGGCCATTGGCTTATATACAAAAGGTCTCGAATTGGAAAAACAACAGTCGTATATCGATGGAAATGCATATGCGTTGGCACATGAATTGTACATTAAAAGCCTGGAAAAGGATCCGGCTTATGCACTGGCATTGAACCGGCTGGGACTCAGTTATTACAGACGGATGGAGTATGTAAAAGCACTGGACCCTATTTTGAAATCCATGGCAATTGATACGTATGATCCAGAAGCGAACTATTTATATGGCTTAATTAATGCAAAACTTCATAAATATGATGAAGCAAAAAGTGGCTTTTCTATTGCAGCTCAATCCACTACTTTCCGTACTGCATCTTATACGGAGCTGGCTAAATTATTCCTGGTTGAGAAGAGGTATTCCAAAGCCGCTGAATATGCACAAAAAGCATTGATGTTTAATCAGCATAACATCATTGCGATGGAAATTTTAGCTGTTACCTACAGACTAACAAATAAACTGCTATTATGGGATGAGGTATTAAAAGATCTTTATGAGCTGGATGAAACCGATCCATTTGTTGCATCTGAAAGGATCATGAGCGTGGAAAAGGATTTGAATTCACTTAGGCATCTTATCACCAATGAATTGCCCTTTGAAACCTATTTAAGTATAGCTATCAGGTATTATACTTTTGGATTTCAAGCAGAAAGTATCAAAATATTGAAAGCCGCCCCCGAACATGTCACGGTACTCCTGTGGCTGGCCTTTTTAGATGTTGAAAATAAGCAACACTGGCTGGAAAAAGCCATAGAAAAATCTCCTGAATTTGTCTTTCCTTTCCGGGAAGAAACATTAATGGTATTGGATCATCTGATGAAAACAGAAAATGACTGGAAGTTAAAGTATTATGCTTCATTGATCTACTGGAAGAAAGACCTTAATGCCCAGGCCATGAATTTAATGCACCAATGTGGAAACGATCCGGATTATGCTCCATTTTATCTGGCAAAAGCCATATTATTTGATGATGAGCCTGTTATTAAAAAGGAAGCTATTCTAAAAGCCAAATCACTCGCTGAAACTGATTGGAGAGTTAATCTCGCATGGATCAATCAGTTAATGGCTGAAAATAAATATGAAGAAGCAGGTCAACTTTCTAAAAATACATTGGGGAAGAAACCGGAAATGGCCATTTTAGGAATAAGCTACGCCACCGCATTATTAAAATCAGAAGAATACAGGAAATGTCTGGATTTTCTGGATTCCTTTCAGGTCTTACCCTATGAAGGAGCCAATGAGGGACGAAATATCTATCATGAAGCGTGCATCAGGGCTGCTTACGGGGAATTACACAAGAAGAAATCCAAAAATGCCATCAATTATGCTGAAAAAGCAAAACTATGGCCCATCAATCTGGGTGCAGGAAGACCTTATGATGTAGATGAAAGACTGGAAAACTATTTATTGGCGTATTGTTATGAAAAAATGGGGAATAATTCAGAAGCTGACAGGCTTTACAACGTAGTGGCGGATTATAAAATACCAGATGATCAAAATGAAAATGTTTTGTTCTCTTTACGAATTGCAGCCTTGAAGAAATTAAATCGAAAAAAGGAAGCAAATGATTTGTTGCAAAAAATTGAGATGGAGGAACCTGATAATATTTATATTAAGTGGGTAAGCACAAGGGAACTACAGGGCGATTCGGAATCTTTAACCCAAGAAATAATGACGTCTGAAATTGAAAAAACACCCATTAATAACAAATTCCTGCTGGTTAATGAGTTATTTTCAATTATTAAATGAACATATCCGTTACAATAATTTAATTGAAAATAAACTCTTGTAAATATTACTTCACCTGTATTCGTAATCCTTCTATATCCTAAAGCCAAATATTATATTAGTCGGTTTGATTGCATAATTATATCTGATTATCTGATAGTGAATAGGATGTTTTTTATATTGACTTCCACTTGTCTATTTTGTAAATTGATTTAAAGCCAATTTTATCCATACCATAATGAAGACAATTATTAAAACAATGTTTTTCATTATGACACTGGCTTTATTAAGTCAATGTGAAAAAGATGAACCAACCCCTGTTGTTAATATTCCTGATAACAACTTTCAGAATGCCCTCATTGAAGAGGGTGTTGATACCAATGGAGATGGTCTGATTAGTTCTGAGGAGGCTGAAGCGGTTAGCTTGTTGAATGTTGATGGAATATTATTTACTAATGATCCTACTCATGGAATAGCAGATCTAACAGGAATTGAAGCATTTACCTATTTAGATACCCTCAAATGCAATAATAACAGATTAACCTCTCTGGATGTATCAGCTAATACTGCTCTTAAATACCTGGCATGCAGAAACAATCTTCTGCAGGATTACACTTAAATTCCAGATTATAACTTCATAATTGTTACTTTCAAGGTACAGACAATATAATTTTAAAAAAAAATAAAAATCCAGTTATTTTTGTTTAAAGCATGATTTTTTGAAAATGTTAAATAACCGGAATTTTAAACTTTTACTTTTCGCCATATTGCTAAATCACCTAAATTGCAGCGACAATACGGGTAAAAAACAGGCCGGAATGGAAATGGAACATTATACAATGAAAGATTTCGGAAATGTTTCTAAAATTGATGTACATGCTCACATCAATACCGAAACGACCTGGATGATTGACGAAGCTCGTGCAAATAACTTCAGATTAATGGTTATGGCTGTGGATGTAGTGCCTGATTATCCGCCAATACCTGAACAGTTACGAGTAAGAATAAAACATCACCTCGAGCATCCGGATATCGTTATATTCAGCACGGCTTTTACCTTGGATGGTTGGGATGACCCAGACTGGTCTGATAAGGTTATAAAAAAATTAGGGGAAGATTTTGAAAATGGAGCTGTAGGAGTAAAAGTTTGGAAAAATATTGGGATGGAAGCCAAGGATGCAAACGGCAATCTGATTATGCTGGATGATCCTAAATTTGATGACATATTCCGGTTTTTAAAGGATCAGAATAAAGTGCTGATAAGCCATGCCGGAGAACCTAAAAACTGCTGGTTGCCTTTAGAGCAAATGACAGTTAAGAATGATAGAGATTACTTTGGTAAGCATCCAGAATACCACATGTACCTCCATCCTGAATTCCCATCCTATGAACAGCAGATGGAAGCTCGCGATAAAATGCTTGATAAAAATCCTTCCCTTACTTTTATAGGAGCTCATCTGGCAAGCCTTGAATGGAGTGTTGAAAAAATAGCAAAGTTTCTCGACAGGTATCCAAATGCATCCGTAGATCTGGCAGAGAGAATCAGTCATTTACAGTATCAGACACAAAGTGATCATCAAAAGGTTAGAAACTTTTTTATGGATTACCAGGATCGGATACTCTATGGGACAGATTTTCAACAATTGGAAGATACTGATCCTATAACCTTAATAAAGAATATGAATGAAAGATGGATGCTCGAATGGAAATATTTTAATACAGATGAAAAAATATCTGTGCCGGAATTGGACTTACCAGTACGGGGACTTGCATTGCCCAAAAATGTTGTGGATAAAATTTACCGGCTGAATGCTGAAAAGATATTTCCAAATGCTTGGAAAGATGATAAAGATGAGAGTTAACCTAAAAAAATCATGAATTTTTTGCCCCAAGGGGCCGTACTGATGCATCGGGACGAGGATTAATCCCGTCACGTAGCTAATTGAATTTAAATGAATTACAAACTGTTGGTTTTCAATTTGGCGAATTATTAAAGAATAATCGGGGTTAATCCAAAAAATTTATTATAAAGAAACAAGTACTAACTTCTGGGTCACTAAATCTTTAACTGCTTCAATGGCCGGTGGGAAAACCTTCCTCAAATCAATTTCATCCGTTTGGCGCAATAAATTTTTAATATTTAGGATGAAGGTATTTTTAATTTCAGTGGCGACATTTACCTTGCAAATACCCAGCCTGATTACTTTTTTTATCTGATCATCCGGAACACCGGAACCGCCATGTAAGACAAGACAGGCATTGGATATACGGTTTATTTTATCAAGTCTTTCGAAATCGAGTTTTGGCTCCTTTTTATAAAATCCATGAGCTGTACCAATGGCAATAGCCAACGCGTTAACCTCTGTGGCATTTACGAATCTTTCCACATCTTCGGGTTCGGTATAGTCAACTTTATCTGTCGATTGTCCGAGTTTCGCCACATAACCAAGTTCGGCTTCCACATTTGCTCCATAATTAACAGCAAGTTTTACCACTTTTCTGGTTAATTCAATATTATCTTCAAAAGGCAATTCGGATCCATCGATCATCACCGAATCAATACCTGCCTTTAGACATTGGGCAACAAGTTCTGCCGAATCACCATGATCAAGGTGGATCCAGGATTCTACTTTATAATATTCCATCGCAGAACGGGCAAGTGCAATTGCATTTTGTAGGCCCATATAATCGATAGAGCTTCTTGTTAATTGTAATATAATCGGCAGTTGCGTTTCCTTTGCCGCTAACATCACTCCTTTAAGTGTCTCAAAATTATAAAAATTAGTAGCCAGAAGCGCTTTTTTTTGCTCCCTCATTACCTGGAGTTTTTCCTGCAGTTTCATTCTAATATTAAGAAGATTATTTATTTGTCAATTTGGAAATTAAATCTTTTCCTTGCTATATCTTTCACTTTGTTATAACTCTCAAACGCAGCAGTGCCTCCTGGAGCCGTAGTATTGATGGCACCGGCAAGATTACCAAACTGAAGACATTCAATTAATGCCACATTTTGTAAATATTTAAAGATAAATCCCGCATTAAAACTATCGCCAGCCCCTATGGCATCGACTACCTCCTTATTCAGAAAAGGATTCGCCATAAAGCTTTTTCCCTTAAATAATCCTAATGAGCCTTTATTTCCCATTTTTACAGCTATTATGTTGGAATTAACTTTAACCGCTTCGACTGCCTTCTGGATATCCTCTGATTTAGTCAAAGCCAGGAATTCTTGAATATTTGGTAAAAACACATCCACCATGGGGAGTAATTCCTTAAGATTCAGATCCCATTTTTCCAAAGGATCCCATTGCGTGTCCAGGGATGTAGTAATATTCATGCTTTTGGCAAGTTTTAAAATTTCAGGAAGATTGTGGTGAATACCAGGTTGAAGAAAAACCGATGAGATGTGAATATGACTGCACAGATCTAGAATTTCCGGCGTAATGTCTTCAATTGTAAGATGTTCCATAGCACCTGGGTGGGTTATCATGGCCCTGTCCTCTCCATAATTCAGTACGATTGTGGCTCCTGTTTTGAATTGATTACTGCAAATAATAAATTCCGTAGATACGCTCTTTGTTTCAAGCGTATTCATTACCAGTTCCCCAAATTCATCATTGCCAATTTTACCTAAAAACGCCACCTTTGGACCTAATATACTCAGGTTACATGCAAAAATGGCTGATGAGCTTCCCATCACTAATTGCATATCCTGAGCCAGTCTTTCAGTTCCTATCCTGGGAAACGCTTCGATATTATTGAGAATCAAATCTACATTAAGCTCACCAATAACTAAAACGTCATATTTTTTCATGAAGAGGTACTAATTTTTACGACTATATATTGACGCGTTCATTCTATAATTACCAATTTGACTTAATTTCTACTTTGTCCAGAAGCCTTTCTACATCCCGCTTATAAAGCATACCCAGATCTTCCCTCAGACAATTGGCGCCTCCACATGCCACACCAAGTTTCAACATTTCCTCCATAGTCATTTTGTTTTTTACACTGATCGCTAGTCCCGCAGTAAGGCAGTCTCCGCTTCCAACCGCACTATATATTTCTGGTAGCATAACTTTTCCATGAAGAATGGAATCTTCCAGACCCAGAAATAATCCTTCTTTACCTGCAGTGATTGCTACCAAGTCGACGTATTTTCGAAGATGCATAATTATTTCACGTATATCGGTGAAGCCGGTAATGGATCTGCTTTCAACAGAATTCAAATGAATTGCATACGGATTTTCGACCAATCCTTTTTTAAAGGATTCTCCAGTAGCATCAAGAAAAACAGGTTTGTCAACTGTCCTGGCAATTTTAATCATCTCCGAATAACCTTGATCAGGTGCTCCATTTGGCCAGGAGCCACTCAAAGTAATTACATCACATCGGTTTACAATGTCACTGAAAATATTAATTAAATCATGATATTCTTCAAGAGTAATCTCAGGTCCACAACCCAGCAATTCAGTATCGTCATAGATCCCTTCGGATTTATAAGTGAAACAGGATCTCGACCATTCTTTCAGTTGCGGGCCAATACAATGAATATTTCTTTTTTGGCATTCATTTTTGATCCAAGTACCAGTTTCCCCTCCCCAAAAGCCCAAAAGGGTTACTTTTTCATTTAATTCCGCTGCTGCAAGTGCTACATGCACGCCCTTACCACCCGGGAACCTTTGTTCCCTTAAGGCTCTGTGAACTTTTCCCGGTTCTAGAGATTCTATCCATACAAAAGTATCGACGGAAGGATTTGGGCAAACAGCTAATAACATGACCTAATTAAAGATAAATAAAATATTATGAATTTATCTGACTTTTAATGGATCTTATGCTTAGTGATAGCAATATAACAAGCGCCAAAAAACCATGTAGCGCCAGATCAATCCTAACACCTCCAACCTCATCAGGAATGTATTCTGACAAGGAGAATAAAAATACAAACAGCGCAATCGCCGAAGCCAGGATTAATTCCTTCCCAGGTTGTTTTTTTGACAATATTCCCACCAGGATGATTGGGGCAATCATTGAAGTTCCGGTAAAACTGACCCTTGCCAGCAATACGAGCTCATCACTCATCATCACAGAAAATATCAAAACAATAACCGTAAAAAGGGCCAGGGCTACTCTTGTTTTTAATAGAACCGATTTATCATCTCCTTTTATCAGAGACCTGAATTCCGAACCGAGTGCAAATACCTGGGCATTGGATGTAGAAAGAACCGCAGCAAATAAGCCGACAATGGCAAGCGCTGCCAATGCATTGGACTGATCAAATAATAATGTATTTGATATAAAATCTCTTGTACTTGCAGTAGTGTATTTTACTGCACCATACATCCCAATAAATGCAGTAGCAACAAAGACAAGGGTTGCAACAACAGTAAGACCTGCGGCCATACGGTAAGTTTCTTTCATGCTTTTCATAACTACAATCCGCGTGGAAAATTGGGGTTGAGAAGCAGGCAATAAAAGAATTGATATGAAAGTAGCCAGTAAAAATTGCACTGTAAATAATCCTTGTGGGCCCGGAATCGAAAGAAGCTTATTATCAACTATTTCTACCTGATCAAACAGGTTATTTACGCTGCCAAAGTATTTAACACAGTTATATCCTATGATCCATAAAACAATCAATAGCAGGAAGGCTTGAATGGCATCACTGAATACGATGGCTTTTAAACCACCAATAATTCCATAGGCTAACATGATCATAACAATGATCAAGGCCCAACCCCAAGTGGGAAGTAATGCTGGAAAGATCGCATTAAAAAAGATAGATATACCACGGATTTGAATGGCCACATATGGGGTCAAAAAAATAAATGCACCGATAAACACAATATATCCTGCCCATTTTGTTCCGTAGATAGTTGACAACATACCTGACATTCCTTTGAATCCTACTGTTTTAGCCTTGTTTCTAAGGTAATATCCAAACCAGAAAATGAAAAAAAACATGGCTCCGTCTGAAACCGCCAGGAATATCCATGCACCGACTCCATGAACCCTGAAGAAATCAGGCATACCCATAAAAATAAAAGCACTGAACAATGCAGCGGCATATGTCAAAACACCTAGTAATGCTCCAATATTCGAACCTGCGAGCATAAAATCATCGATACTCCTGTCTTTCTTAAAGGTTCGCGTTGAAGCAAAAATCAGTAATCCAATGTATATGATGCTGAATATCCAAAACCAGGTAATCATGAATTATTCTCGTTTTTAGTTGCTCCGGGATGTACTCTGATCCCGATAAAAATCAGTATTGTGAAACATAAAGAAAGAAGCATACCCATCCAGAGGGTATAAGGAAGTCCAAAAAGTTCTGGCAGATACGTATATTTAGGAATAACCAGTGGAGTAAATGTGATAATTGAAAGAAAAACAACCCCCACTTGACATATTCTCCAGATAAGTTTTCGATGTTTCATTATATTTTATTTAAAGTCCTTCGATAGTGTTCTGTAATCAGATTTCTGATTAACTGAATATTTTCAATCGGTGTATTTACCGATAATATGCCTGTTCCGATGAGTAAATTAGGTCTATGCCCCAATACGTTCATAATCGTTTTCAATTTTTCAGCAATGAGATTATGGTCATCATTAGCCACCAAAAAAGGATTAATATTAATTCGAAAAGCCAAATCATATCGTTCCAAAACAGTCAATATTTCCTTAAGTGGTATGACAAAATCTAATAATAATTGATTGGCACCTGTTTTTGTCAAATTATCCAGGATGGGTAATGTATTGCCACCAATAATCAGGGGTCTGATTTGTGCCCCTCTTTTTTTCATAAAATCAAAAATCCTTTGATGAAAGGGAAATATCATTTTATTATAAATATCATTTGAAATCAGGGGAGGGGATGCCAGGGAATCAAAAATTATCACATCCTCTCCTTCATCCAGAAAGCCAGAGATATATTTGAGAATAATCTCAGTACAGTATTCAAGCAATTTATAAATCGCTTTCGGATTTAAAATACAATCCACAATCAACTTTTCTTTATCGTATATCTTTCCTGCTAATGAAAATGGACCGCTAGTTGCTCCTCGAATATACACCGTATTTTGATATTTTTTACTTAAGTGTTTGGTAGCTCTTATAAATAGAGGCATGCGGCCGCCACATTTTTTAAGCTTTGGAAGCTTATTTATTTCATCCAGATCGTTAATCAAAGGATGAATGATTTCTGGAAAGATATTTTGTTTATTCCTGGAAACTATAGATCCAATAGCTTCAGCTTCGATATTATAGATATCATACCCACAGGTAACAACTTCAGAATTCAGTACTTCGATTTCTTTATCTACAGCATCAATAAATTCACTTTCATCCTGGCCAAAAAGAGATAATGGACTATTTGAGAAAGTTGCTTTGTAATCATAAATCGCAGGACAAAAAATGGGGATATCATAATTTCGATTTTTAATCGTATTTAGAAATTTTTCCCTGGGATTCACGTTTTGGCGGATAACTCTATCTATAATATTAAAAATTCAATTCTTGTGCAAGCTCTCCTAATTAAATCCTGAACATCGGAAAAAAAGCAGTATATCGGAAACATTTTCCCTGATTTTTCTAATGCAGAGGTGGCAAATTGCTTTTATCAGACACTTTATTTATTCTAATAATTGAAATGTTGTATAGGTTTTCGTAATCTTACAACTTATGAATTAGATACTAATGAAGAATAAATTCCTTTTGAATTTTTTTAGCATGCTGCTATTTATAGCATGTACTCAAAACAAAGAAATCATGTCATACAAGGTAAATAAATTGAATAGCCCTCTTGAAATTAATGGAGTGTGGGACAAATCTCCCTGGAATAAAATGGACGCCCTCGAATTAAAGCATTTCATGGGAGATAAACCTGAACATTTCCCACTTACGAAAGCTAAAATCGCTTATGATGATGTAGCTATTTATGTTATTTTTCAGGTAGCCGACCAGTACGTTAAGGCAGTACATGATCAAAATCAGGATCCTGTTTATAAGGATAGTTGCGTGGAGTTTTTCTTTATTCCAAGTGGAAAAATTGAAAATGGATATTTTAACCTGGAAATGAATTGTGGTGGAACGATGCTGTTTCATCATCAACTGAAACCCAGAACCGGGAGTGTTGAAATCAATCCAACTCATCTGTCTCAAATAAAAATTGCCACCACCTTACCCAAGATCGTTGATCCTGAAATTAATTCGAAGACCACATGGGTGGTAGAATACAGTATTCCTTTTTCAATTCTGAAAGAATATCATGATTTTTCTAGTCCTACTGAGGGGACTAATTGGAGAGCAAATTTTTATAAGTGTGCAGATGAGTCCTCTTATCCACACTGGCTTACATGGTCACCGGTTGAACATCCGGAACCCAATTTTCATTTACCCGAATATTTTGGGCAGCTTGAGTTTTAATGGATTAATACAATCAATTCGGCCTGATTTCAAGTATCATTATCAAATATTGAGCGTCTGAATTTATTTAAAACCTAATCCGAATTATTCATAATTCAGGTAATTAATTGAGTTAAATTCTTATATTAAATTTTTGATATTCAATTGAATATGTTATCGAATTAATAGATCAACTGAAAATATATTATAAAAATAATCAAGAACTACCTATTAGAATAAATATTGTTTTTCATTATTATCTGACAAAAATTTTATAATCAAATATATTCTTACTTTTCTTTGCCACCCACCCCGTTCCGCTGAAAGCTATGCGAGGGCGGAGAAGAAAAGTAACCCCTGCCCTCGAATTTGCTTCGAGGAAAGAAAAGGTGGCACGATCAAGGTCTCATCTTCCCACGTATTGCTCAAAGCGTTTGCTAAAATGTAATAAATATTCTATCTCGATGAATTTGAATTCTTCACTGAAATCTAATAGCGCGCTGGCAGGAAAAAACGGCGGGGGTGCGTGGGTACCCTGAAGAATATTATTTTTCTTCAGGGTTGGGGGGAAGCATCGTTTTTTCTTGATTCTTTTTTGTTTCGTTTTTTCTCATCCCCGCCTGCCGGACGGGCAGGAAGGAGAAAAAATGAAAATAATACTATTCCACTATGGTCAAGTTACATTTTAAGGGCAGCCCGAGCTACAATCCTCGATGGGTCCCGCACTGATCGTGTCTGTCTGCCCACAAAGGCAGGCACATCCCACGTGCAATACCATTTTCAAATACAATTTTGTTATCAAGAATTAAATTTGAGATATTTTCCTCCGGATAGCCGATTTAATTACTAGTGAAAAATTCAATTTATTTATTCGTCGGGATGACGATACTACTGAGATAATAAATCAGTTAGGGATAATAAATTCTCACGCCGTAAATTATTTTTTTTATGTAAAAGGAGTTTTCATTTCGATTTTCACTATAAAAATACCTTTAGATAATGGAATCCTATATAATTTCTGGATTTAAATTTTAACTTGACGAAAGTGTATTGATTCTTATGTCATGTAGATTACTCCAGTGGATTAAAATCATTAATTGTGCCTGTATGTAACCTGCCGTCCACTGAAACATGCCAAAGATAGATCCCTTCATTTACAGTGACATTATCATCGTTTCGGTGGTCCCATTCGAGACTGGTATTCGATGAAAGAGTTGATGTGGAAGAAAAGGATTTTATTACTTTTCCCCTTACATCCTCAATTCTGGATTCTATCACATGCTTCCTTTTGGAATTATCAAGAAATATCTGTAATCGATACATGTCATTGACCCTTCTTACTTCACTAATCAGGGATAAACTTTTTTGTAATACTGGAAGATCATACTCTTCTTTGCTTGATGATAGATCGTATGATTGTATGTTATCCAGTGACATGCTCCCCATTTCATGCTTTTCCGAGGCAATACGAAGGAAGGAAGCATTTGGATGACCCTCCGGTGTTCTGCCATCCTCAGCACCTATTAATGAATGCCCGTTCTCCTGACGAGCCTGGTTAATCATGTTAAGCAGATAGGTATCTAAAGCTACGGGATCTTTGCTGACAGCAAGGGTATTCGCATGAAATACTTTTCCCGAAAGAGGCCCTCCCTGATATACACCGGTAAGGGCATCTAAAAAATTGAGGATGAAGGGTGCGTGATGGTTGATATTTTTGTAAAATGCCGGTACACATAATCGGGTACCTGCATAAGGACTATCTGCTCTATTCCATTCTGTGCCATGCGTACCGACAGGATTATCTGTACATCCATAATTGTTTTTCATCGCACCGGTTATTCCTGCTTCACGGTGGTCTTTCGCTATTGCGTAGTTGATTAAAAAATCGTTTTGATAAACAGCGGAATAAATTCGCTGGGGGGCCTGATATTCTTCAGGGTAATCGGGAGCAGCGATAAAATGAGGAGCATCTTGCGGTAATTCAATCGGGTTGGCAGCATATATCCAGTGAAGCCCACACGTGCCTTGCTGAGTATCATGATAGATGCCTTCACTATTAGGGGAAACCGGACGATACCCCTGGATTAACGGATAAAATCTGCGTGTTCCAACGGAATACATCCTTTCAATCAATGTAATATTTTCAACAGGGAACGTGCCATCGAGCATTTGACTGAGACCAGTGACAATTGCATCTGTCACCGCGGATTTCGGACCAAAAGGACAATATAATTTCGACCAGTCATTCTCCTCATCATTTCTCCAGTCTCCGTACGAAAAATTAAGTTTAATTCCGATCTTGGTATTCATATTTGGGTGACCAGGAGGAAAGAGTGATTCCCAGGCTTTTCCAACACTTGATTGATTGGTGATTTTTTTGACAGCCGTATTTACCATGTTGGCCACACGGGAATGAATTATATCATAAGAAAGTATTTTATCTACGATAACTCCATCTGAATTCAGGTTTTTTCCTGCCTGAAATGCGACTTTGGATGCTAATTCATCATACACACTTATGATAGGAGAGGCATATGAGTCAGCATATAGCATCCCATTTCGACCAAAAATAAGTGGTGCTGTGAGAAGAGAACTGATTCCCAATTTAACGAATTCCCGACGCTTCATAATATTGAAATAAATTGCAAGATAATCATTTCAATATTTTATACAAAGCAACTTTTTAATATAATTAAGGTTTTAACCAGTGTATAAGAAAAGGGATACCGGTCTCTGCCCGGGCTTCATGGCCTCCTTGGAAAATATCAATTTCAATTCTTTCACCAATATTTAATTTTTCATAATGGGTCTTGGCGATATTAAACTCATCGATTACTTGTGGATAATGCGCAATCCTGTCATTCTTACCATGTTGTATTAATAAGGGCCTGGGACAAATCAGGGCCACAACATCATGATCAGTGAACTCCGTTAACCATCCACGGAAAAATGCATGTTCTTCATCTACTACAATAAAACTGACATAACGATCATCAGGCACTGCCATTTTATTAGATCTGTGATTAAACCAGGCACTCACGACCCCAACTTTAATACGGGGTTCAAGTGGCATCCAGAACATGGTTGCCATTCCACCTAATGATACCCCCCACATACCTACGCGTTCAGCATCTATCCTGGGATCAACCAGGACGACATCCAGCAAATGCTGTAAACGTACGAGCTCAATTCCAGGTAATGTTGTGTCTATCAGACGACACAATCGTTCAACATAATTACGAAAAGCTTTAGATCGTAAATTCATGGGAGCCATCACTGCAAAACCAGCTTGAAGTAATTCACGTGCATACGAATGATATGCATCGTTGTTCAATGAAAAAGGTGTCTCTGGGTAAGAACCGATCCCATGCTGCGCAATGATCAATGGAACAGGGTTTTCTTTGCTGGCATTCTCCGGAAATACCAGAATTGCCTGAGCCGTCACGGGACCAAGTGGAAGTTCAATCCATTCTGCTTGAATGTCTTTCAGATAGGGATGAGGTTCCTTGCTGAGAGGACCTGATTTTCTTAGTTGGGGTGGATTTAAAATTGCTCTCCATCGATCCCGGTTAGATTTCACGCTTCGTTCAAATGCATCAATACTGCTGTAATCTCGATCCCAGGCTCCTTTGGCCCTATCCTTGTATCCTTCAACGATCCATTGCTGCAGGTAATTTTCGAGTTGGTCCTTATATACCTCTCCTCGTTTCTCTTTCAATTGATTCGGCATCTCTTCGATGGATCCATCGTAGTGGTGATTTTCCTGCGCCCGCAAGTGCCGAATCAGGAACAAGTGGAACAAGAAAATACTGAAAATGACTGATTTTCTAATAAAAGATGTACGACAACACGTAATTCGTTCAAAGTAATTGTTTTCTGTTTTCATATACTTTTTGAATTGCATCAACGATATCGTCCATATCTTCCCGTTCTCCCAATAGCATGTTTTGAAACAACCAGACAGCCTCACGGGTTAATTGATCGTTATCAGGAAGATTTTTCAATTCTTCCCGGTAAGTGTCTAACCGTTGTTTTGTAAATAATCTTTTGTATCCAGAAGAATTTAAAGCTTCCTCCATCAAACCATCATTGTATTGTGGCCCATATCCTTCAGAGCAAGGGATACCTTCAGCAGATAATGCTTTAAGAAATTTTTCTCTTGACAAATCATCGAAATACTCTTTTTTATAACGGAAAGGATAAAGGTGATAAGCGGAGCGATTTGCTCCATCTGCCAGTTTATAGGGAATGATTCCCGGGATATCTTTTAATTTTGAATCCAGATATAAGGCATTCTCCAATCTTTTATCAGCATCCCTGTGAATTCGTTTCATTTGAGACATTAGAATAACAGCTTGCATTTCCATCATTCTTTTATTTCCACCTCGATACGGGTAACCAGTAAACTCACTTGCACTGTTGCCATAAGGCCTCCCACAGTTGTGATATGAATAACAGAGGTCCATTATATGATCATCATTTCCAGTAACAGCTCCTCCTTCTCCGGATGGAAGGTGTTTGGAATTCTGAAAACTGAAACATCCCAGATCACCCAGAGTGCCACATTTTTTACCTTCATACTCAGCCAGCCAGGCCTGGCAGGCATCTTCAATGACAACGAGATTATGTTTCCTGGCAATGGCATTTATACGGTTCATATCAGCGGGTAATCCGAGAATATGAACTGGTAATATTGCCTTTGTCCGTTCCGTTATTTTTTCCTCTATTTTATCTGGATTAATAGTAAATGTTTCCTGATCTGTATCAGCAAATACCGGCAGGGCTTTTTGATTAAAAACTACATTATAGGTTGCAATAAAAGTATATGGGGAAACGATGACCTCATCTCCGGCATCAACTCCCAATACATGCAGAGCTGTTTCCAGGGCAGTAGTACCACTTGCTGTAGCCAGCGCACGTTTAACTCCAATTAATTCAGCATATTGTTTTTCAAACTCAGATACCAATGTGCCCCATTCCCGGTACCATTTTCCACTCCTCAATACGGACAATATAGAATCATCTGCCCCAGTATCCCAGATCGGCCAATCCATCCATCCTGCTGTCCTGACAGGATTACCACCCAGCAGGGCAAGTTTATCTGAAACCTTGTTCAACTTACCACATGAAGGAGCTCCTGTGGTCATAATAACACCTATTGCACCTGCTGATGTGGTTGCAATAAACTGTCTTCTGGTAATATTGTTCTTTTTCATTGTTTTGGAGTATTTATATTTTAAAAAATGATCTCTGTGCCATTTTCCTGATACCGGTAATCCCAGAGTGGAATTTTCCGATATTTTATACGGGAGGCTATGTTATGTTTAAATAATGAGATAAATAGCCATTTACGTGAATTAAAATAAATATAGGAAATATTAATATTATATAAAATCGGGATCTTTCAAGCATAAATAGATTTATTGGCTTTCAAAAATCCCTTTTATCAGGAAGCAATAAACTACTAAATATCTTCGTTTAACATATTCAAAATTTTTAACGCATTTTTATTGTATATTTTCTCCAGGACTTCATCAGGAAGATGAATGCCATAAATCATCCAGCGAGCCTGAAGATGATGGCCACCGGCAGGATCAATGTATTCATCATCGGTTTCAAGAAAACGATAATAAATTCTATAGGCTTCAGCATTAGGTTCTGTATCAGTGCCAAATAATATACGATCCTGATACTGGATCATAAACTTCCTGGCTGTATAAGGCTGTCGACCCAGATCGCTGATTCTCGCATCAATATCTACATAGAAATTAGGATAGAGATCAAGCCAGTTGGCTACGACGTGCAATTCCTCGGGAAGGGTGCCCATATGAGCCCCAATGAATATAGTATCTGGATGCCTGGCAAAAACCCTGTTACGTTGCGCAAGTATCTCTTCCTTTGATGGATATTCATCACCATAAAATGACCAGTTGGGATGGGCTCCCAATTCATCATATCTTTCGTTGTATTTATCAACAGGTGTAAAAAAAGCCTTCGGATCAGAAACATGGATCATAACAGGTATACCTAATTCACCACATTTTGACCAGATAGGATCCAGACGGGGATCATCTACCGGCACTAATTCACCACTTTTATCCTTAACAGTAAGTCCAAGATTCTTGGCAATTTTTAATCCTCTGGCTCCCATTTTAACGGCTTTCTCAAGCTTTTCAGCTTCTTTGATACCAAAATCAGGGTCATCAATATTGCTGAAATCGGGACGGAAAAAGACGATGAATCGATCTTTTGATACTGACTGCGAAACTTTAAGATGCTCTTTATAAAAATCATCCCTGGAGTTTCCATCCAGACTGACACATTTCCAGATACCCGCTTTATCCATTTCTTCAAGATATTTCTCGGTATTTTCCAGATCGCCAAGATGATTATGAATATCAATTACCGGAAATTTGGGTTTAAGAACCTTTGTTTCTTTTACAACCAGTTGGCTTTTAGGTCGCCAGTCTAGGAGTTTTAAATCTCCTGTTTGTGCAGCTAAAAATCCCGGAACCAGGCAAACAGATATGGCGGCCCATTCTTTAAATTTAATTTTCATATTCTTGCATAGTTTATTAGTTCATAAGATCCGATTACCTTAAGTGAGGTCGGATGTGATCGGCAAAAACTTCATATTCTAATAAAGATCTTTCTTTTATATAACCAGTAACAGATATACCATAAGAAAAATAGTACGATCAGATTAGTTAGTAATTCGGCAGTTATTTCCCCTGTCCAGCCAAATATCAGCATTGTAAAGGGATGTAAGATGTTTTCTATAAATCCGCTGCCTCCCACATTGGCGAATAAATAAATAAACAGAGGATTCATGCCTACGATGGCAAAGAATAAAGACCAGTTCTTCTGTTTCATAATATCAATCAACCAATATGAAAAAGCAAGAGATAATATCGTCCACCCACCGCTCGCAAGGATAAAGGATGAAGTACAGATGCGCTTGATGATAGGCGTCACCGGATCAAGTGCATAACCCGCTATGACACCGATCACACCAGCAATAAGAAGAATTCGCAATTTTTTCCGATCCGTTCGATTGCTCATCAACAATTGTCCTGCAAGCACTCCCCAAATAGTATGTGCTGTAGTTGGTATGGCATTAAAGGATACCCAATGCCCATTCAAATCAGCCCCCCCATACTGCAGATCTAACCATGTGCCAAAGTTTTCATTTGCAACAAATGCATGATTAAATCCCTCCACCGGGAAAATCCGGTAGATAAGTTCAGTGATCGCTATCAATATCAGTGAAAAGATGATCTGTGTTCTGGCAGGCTTGTTCATCACCAGATAGGCCAGGAGATAGGTCACTGAAAGTTGCGCCAATACATTTTGAAAACGAAAGACTATTTTTCCTGCAGAAATACAATATAAGGCCCAACCAAACAGGAGGAGTAATAACGCACGCTGGAAAATATGTGTCCTTATCTGACCATCCGTGTGACCTCGCTTCTTACGATTTGCAAACGAATAAGGCATGGCCACACCCACAATAAACATGAAATAAGGCTGTATCAAATCCCAGAAACGAAGACCATTCCACGGGTGATGATGAAATTGCCTTCCAATATTACTGATGAGGGTTCCATCAAAGGCTTCACTGGTCATTAAGGCATATAATTCCGTTGATTCGGCTATCAGCAGAAACATTGTAAGCCCTCGAAAAAAATCAAGGGAAAACAACCGTTCTCCCGCTATTTTTTTTTCTAAATTATTTTGTGTCACAATTTGTTATTTTAATGTATGGTTAAAATTATTTTTAAAAAAATTGCATTCCCAATGAATAAATTCTTAAAATAGTAAAATCCATAAATTACATTTGAATATAAAAGAAATTGTGCTTCATCGGCCCATTGGGTGAAAAATTTATTAATTTTTCGACTTAATATTTTCAAATTCATGTTTTATTATTTCAAAAAGGGGATTATCCTTTCTTGGTATGCTTGGATTTTCACCTTTTTCAATTGCTTGCCAGTATTTCCAGCCTAATGCTTCTTTCCCCAATTCATAATCGTATCCATCCCATTCATCTTCCCTGAAGGAATAAAAGGCCCAGTGAAACATATTCTGATTAAGAAAATCAATTATATCGTTCAAATAATGCGAGGCCCCCTCATTTTTTCTCATACATCCAAATTCTCCCGCTACGATACGGTTCGAAGGTATGCCATTTACTTTTGCCCAATTTAAAAATGGCTTAAAATATGCCGCAATTGTTTTTTTATCCCAGTAAATAGTATCGTCTCCAAACAGAATGTTGCCTGGATATACATAATTGTTCCTTTCTTTAAAATTTTTATTGGAAGTAAACTCATAAGGTTCATACATATGAAAAGAGTATAAAATATTTTGATCATTAAAAGCCTCTGGCCAATAACAAAATGCACCGGGCTGACCATACCAACCCGCATCCAGCATGATTACGGCATCAGAATCGATTTTTTTTATGGAACTAATTATTTTTTTGTAAAATTGATAGATATCCCTTGGAGTTCCTTTGATTTTATCATACCAATCCAGAAATCTTGACACCTCGCCTGGACGAACATGTTCTCTTACACCCATTCCCATTTCAGGAAAAGGTTCATTGATAATATTATATGCTACAACATTATCATAACCTTTTAGTTCTACAACAAGGTCAATCCAGAACTGGATGGCCTGTTCCCAATATTCAAATGAATCCCAGAGTCTTAGATCCCACTGAAAATTATTATTCTGGCGGTATCTGCTACCTGGTAAACTCAGAGGTGTGATCACCAGCCTGATATCATATTTTTCCGCCCAATCAATCACTTCTTTCAATTTGATCAGGTCTTCTTCTATTAAGCCCTGGTAACTGGAAGCATCACCAATTAAAAAATCATGATACGCTGCATCCCACTTATCATAGGTTAGCCGCACCCATTCCACACCAAGGTCCTTTGCATCACTAAACCACGCTTCCGAGGGTACTTTATTAAAATAATTCGTTCCTTTTCTTTGTTTATCCCAGAATTCAATTTTAACATCAATCGAATAAAACTTTGAAGGAAGGAATTGAATAGATATTATTAGCGTAATTATCCTTGTAATCATTACATTGTTAAGCAAATACTATTCAATCTTGATGTTTCCAACAACATACCAGCCATCATCCGTTTTGCCTTCATTGGCAATGGGAACCAAACGATCAGGGGCATTATGGAATACCAGGCCAAGTTCCAAAAAGTACTCCTCTTCTGATAAATCCCCAGGCAATGGATAATCGATATTCACTGAGAAAGCACCAGGCAACCAACCCTTGATAGATTGTTCTGATATATACATTCCATGAATCTGATCCATACTGCCCCTCAGTCGGAAAGCGACCCGAAAATCACGGTAAGGTGGCGCTATGCCCAGATTCTCCCAATCCAGGATTACGACGAGCTTTGATCCGGGATCAATTTTTTGCTCAAAATTTATTTTCTTCAGGACCAGTCTGAATCCCAGTTTCATTACCAGACGTTCAACCTCGGATTTATATTTTTCAGGGATAAAATCGGATTTGTTATGGGCCAGCGATGCATGCCAGGAAATGGCATCATTGATTATCTGAGTTATGGCATTACCCTCAGAATACCAGCTTTTCATGGTATAACATGACTCCAAAGCTACCGGACCATTCTTCCATGCTTCCGGTATCAGTTCATGTGCCGGCCAGTATGAATTTTGATGATGATTCCATCCCATCCCATTGGGAAGATAATTGCCCCAACAATCACCACGCCAGGCACTTCTTCCCTTGTTTGCAGCATAAGCGATACCTTCTTTGTCATCTACCAGGGCAATAAGTGGTGTGTTGGGAAAAGATTCATAATACAGGTCAATGATTGCGGACCGTTCCTCACGGCTGGGCATTAGTTCAGGATGACAGTATTCATGCCATTCACCCCAGAGACCAACTGAGCCTATATCCACTGACCCAAGATCAGGATGCCCATCATATCGATCTCCTAATGCACGGATTAACTTTACATGGTATTCTTTTATTACCGGATCCTCAAGATCCGGGCTGTAATAGTTTTCATTTTCACAATTGGTCCAACGCATGTTTACACCTTTATCAACCAACCATTTAGGAATGCCCACCTCATATTCTCCCGGCCACTCCAACATAATCCGGAATTCTAACGTCTGCCCGTTTTCGCGAGCCCTTTTTAGATGATGATCAATAAAGGCCCAGTTATATTCTCCTTCCTGTGGTTCTATTTGTTCCCACATCCAGCGAAAATAAGCTGAACCTGAGGAGAAAGGCATATTAATCAGACTTTGATCCTCATCTTCGAACCTGGAAAAAGTCTGAAAGCCGATTCCGGGTGTTTTAAGAAATCCTGTATATTCTATTAATCCAGTGGGCTTAGTTTCAGGTTCTGAATCTTTTGAACAATTTACTGAAACCAAGGAAAATAAAACAGGGAAAAAAAATTTCAATACAATTCCAGAATTATTCCTGAATCGTAACATACTCGATTTGTTTATTATGTTTTTTACCTTATTCATTTTCAATTGCTAATAGAAATGCTGAAGCTATTGCTAGTAATATTCCAGTGATAATGATAATGTGTGGGATCACCTGGTATATAGATAACGAAATTATAATGGTAATAACTGGAGCCAGTGCATTCGTCATGGGACTGACGATAATCGCCTTACCGTAGCGAAAAGCATATACAAGCATTAATGCTCCAATTGCGTTTAAAATTTGTATGAGTGCCGTTAACCAGGGACCGCTAAATCCCCAATTAATCGGCTGATTGAAATCTGTCATCCAGATTGCAAAAGGGACTAGCAAAATTCCAGTGACCATCATATAAAAAAAGATGCTTTCAGCTTTCATGGTTTCATTCGCAAACTTCATCACATAGGCCTGAAATCCCCAAGCAAGGAACACAAGCAGTGAAAGAATAATCCACAAAAATCCTTCAGAATTATCACCATTTGCAGATTGGTACGAAAGCAATGGTATGGCTAATAGTGCCAGTAATATTCCTATCCAGCCTCGAATACTTGCTCTTTCCTTAAGAAATAAAACCGATAATAAAATAGTGACTACTGGTGATAATGAAATAAAAGGGAATACCAGATATGCTGGTCCGGTACGCAAGGCCTGAAAAAGAATCAGCTGACCTCCGGCTCCGGTTATGCCAATTATTGTACCAAGAAATATTGACCGTCTATTATATTCCAGTTTCCATTTAATCAACCGTAACGCAACCATTGAGGGGAGTATCATGGTTATTGCCCAAACCGAATAACCAAGCGTAGCAGGAAAACCTCCTTTTTCAGGAATTTCAATAAGTGCCCCCCAAAGTCCCCAGAAAGTTGTGGTTATGATAGCAAAGAGTAGCCAGGGTTTACCTTTTTGCATTATATTTCTTGATAATAATTGAATTTTTTAATTGCGAGATTGGCACAATTTACAGAAATATGCTATCCCGCCCAAAATGCAGCATTTTTTTATATCAGTATGAATAAATTTTAACTCCCTGGACTACTCTTGAGATGACTCCGGATTCAGAAGGATTATCCGGATTAAAACCCAATTCCAGAGACTTGTAATAACCTAGAATTTGTGCGGGTAATACATGGCATATAGATAAAAATTCCTCCTCGACAGTTTGGTGTCCGTCACCCAGTATAATATCCAAATCTAGACAAAAATCACTTTTATTAAATTTTTCAGATACCCCAATGGAATACATTCCCAGTTCCTGTTTACATATTTCAGACACAAGATCTTTTTCATATTGCTCCACGTAATTTTTATTTGAAAATAAATAAACAACCACTGTTGATTTATCAATGACAGCTTTGGGGCCATGACGGAAACCGAGAAAAGAATCATGTTTACAAATGATCTTCCCGTTTGTGAGTTCCTGAAGTTTTAAATGTGATTCCCTGGCAGCTCCGATTAACGGACCGGAACCCAGAAATACGACTCTTTTAAAATCCAGCTTTGATATATGAAAAAGTTTTTTCGAATAATTCTGTAATATATTCTCGCCATAGGAAATGAGTCTGGATATCTGGACACCCAGATCCTCCATGTGATGTATCCTTGAGATCAGCAGTCCACTTAATAACATGGATGTGAAACTGGCTGTCATTGCCAGTCCCTTATCATTGGTTTTGGGTGGTAATAAAAAAACAAAATTATTTTTTTCGCCTTCTTGCAGAGCTAATTTGCCACTAGCATTGCAGGTAATTATTAAGTGGTAAACATAAGGACATATTTCATTTACCAGGTGCAAAGCTGCCAAGCTTTCAGGACTGTCTCCCGATCGTGCAAATGAAATCAGCAAAGTGGGTCTTTCCTTCTGCAGAAAAAGATCGGGATGGGTAACCAGGTCAGTAGTACTAATAGCCCTGGTCAATTTATTTGTATTTTTTTGAAAGGGGCCCTGCAAAGCGATACCGATAAATGCCGAACTTCCTGCACCGGTTAAAATGACTACTAAATTTTTTTGATTGTAAACATGATTCAGGAATTTCCTCAGGTTATTTTGCTGTTTTTGAATATAAGTCCAGGTCTGCCGCCAGAGTTCCGGTTGACTGGAGATTTCGAAGGAGGTATTATTAATGATTTTTGTTTCGCTATCTAAATAATGGTGATGGCTTAAATTATCCATAAAAAATAATATAAAAAGTTATTTTTTATATAATAATAAAGGTAATGGTTTTTTTATAATATCAAATGTTTTATTATGAAAAAAATAATGAAAAATAAAGTATTTAAAAGATTTTATCTTTCATTATCATTGCTTATAATTTTTTTTTATATTTAATTATTGAAGGATTATCTGATTGCTTAAAGAAGCTACATTGATTTAGAATAAGTATAATAAACAAAACATTATACTTTAGAATCATGGATAATAATAAAAGAAATACTGTACAGAGAAGAACATTGATTCTGGAAAAACTTGAAGGTATGGGTCAGGTTTTTGTCAACGATCTCAGCAAACAATTTGCAGTGAGTGAAGTGACAATACGGAATGATTTACTGCAGCTTGAAAAAAAACATATGCTTATTCGTGCCCGGGGAGGAGCGATAAAAGCAAATCGAGTTGGTATCGATTATGAACTTTCAAAGAAGCATAAGTTAAACCTGGAACAAAAACAAAGAATTGGCAAAAGAGGAGCCAAACTTATTGAAAATGGAGATACCATAATTATTGATTCCGGGACCACTACTATGGAAATGACGAAGAATATATGCCCGGAAAGTCATATTACGGTAATAACCAATGCTCTAAATATTGCCAACCAATTAGCTTATAGCCAGAATAAACAAGTGATTATACCCGGTGGATTTTTAAGAAAGGAATCTTTATCCCTGGTAGGTACTCCTGCAGAAAAAAGTTTTAAAAGTTACATGAGTGATAAATTGTTTTTGGGTGTTGACGGTCTGGATATTGAATTTGGCTTAATGACCCCAAATATTGAGGAAGCACATCTTAATCAAACCATGATTGAAATCTCACAACAGGTGATTGTGCTTGCTGATTCGAGTAAAATTTTTAAAAGAAGTCTGGCGATCATTTGTCCCATATCAAAGATCGACATCTTGGTAACGGATGAAGGAATACCGCCTACTTATAAAACAAATCTGGAAAAACTGGGTGTAGAGGTGATCATCGCCTGATGATTGTACCTATTTGAAGTTCAGCCCAATAGTGATTTAAATAAAATCCCGAAAATCCAATATTTCAGAAAAAATACAGATAATACACAATAAGTTCCATCATATAGGTAATCTACCATAATTTCAATGATTGGTATCAATCTCAATAATAGTTAATACAACATTTATCAACATAATTTGATTTTAGAATGAATTAGCGATTAATCTTAATCTCAAAAAATCACCTTCCTCAGATCTTATTATAAATAATAAGAATAATTTAACGAAACATATTAATCTTTTGAAACCTTAATAAATGCTACAAATTAATTCAAAAAATGTCTTGACTTTAAAAAAAATAATATAGTACTTTAATAAGGTAACGATATGAAAATTAGTACACATATAAAAAATAAGGTTCATCCTGCTTTGAATGATATTACCTTTTTTCAGTTTTTAATTTTTTAATAAAACATAATCATTATGAATCTAAAACTACTATCATTTGTCACAAGAATTACGAAACTGACGTTTTTCGGATTCGTATTTCATCTGTTGCTTGTAGCTTTATTTACCTTGGGGGCTTATGCCCAGGAAATACTAGTAAAAGGTAAAGTAACAGATGAAAATAATTTGCCTGCTCCTGGTGTAAATGTTCTAATACTGGGAACAACGACTGGTACCATAACAGACATTGACGGAAGTTATTCAATCAATGTACCTGGTCCGGATGCAGTTTTACTCTTTAGCTTTGTAGGATATCGAACAGAGCAGGTAAGGGTTGGCTCGCAAACTGAAATCAATATAGGTTTAGAAGTTGATATTACAGCATTGGAAGAAATAGTTGTTACCGGGTACGGCACCCAAAGACGGTCTGACCTTACAGGGGCGATTACTTCCATTCCATCAAGAGAGATCACTGAGTTGCCCATGGCCAGGACGGACCAGGCATTACAGGGAAGGACAAGTGGAGTATATGTCTTGAATTCAGATGGTGCACCCGGAGGTGAAACCTTGATCCGGATCCGGGGACTCAATTCCATTAATGGGGGGAATGAACCCTTGGTTGTCCTGGATGGTTTGCAGGGTGGCACAGAATTGCTGAGGGCCTTGAATCCGATGGATATCGAATCCATTGAAATTCTTAAAGACGCCTCGGCAACTGCGATCTATGGTTCACGGGGAGCTAATGGGGTGGTTATGATCACCACCAAGCTTGGTAAAAAAGGAAAGCCTGTGATCGATGCCAGTGTAAATGTGGGAATTCAACGATTGGCCCGTAAACTAGACGTGATGAGCGCCGCACAGTTTGCCAATTATCACAATTTAATGGCCAGCATGAACACAGGGGGTGGAAATGTTCCTCTTCTACCATTTACCGCCGAAGAAATTGCAGAATTCGAAAGTCCGTCGTATGGATTTGGTACGGATTGGCAGGATGTGATCTATGAAACAGGGGTTTTGCAGAATTATCAACTCAGTGTAAGCGGAGCTACCGATGCCTTAAAGTATATGGTTTCATCGAATTATCTGGATCATAAGGGGATCCTGAAGGGTTCGGGCTATGACCGTATCTCTTTACGCGCCAATATTGCCGCGGATATTTCAGATAGGGTCGATTTTGGTTTGAACTGGGCGTTTACCAAAGAGACATACAAATCTCCGGCATTCAGGCGGAATGAAGGTGTTTCATTTACCGCGCAGGCGATCAATGTAGCCCCACGATGGGCGGCGACCGAACCCGTTTATAAGGAGGATGGTAGCTATAATCTATTCCATGATCCGGATTATGGAGCCAGTGATACATGGAATCCCCTGGCCAGTGCGATTGAGCCGGATATGGATCGTCCGACCTACCGGAACAATATCAATCTCTTCCTCAACTTTAAGATTGTGGAAGGATTGAGCTTAAAAATTACGGGCGGTGCTATTATCCGAAACGCAGAGAGACGGGATTATTACAATAGAAATACGAATGAAGGATATGCAAATAATGGAGCTGCATTCCTAGCTAAATCCAACAACGAAAGATATCAGAACAGCAATATTCTTACCTATGAAAATAGCTTTGGTGGAAAACATCAATTAACCTTTACCGGGGTTCTGGAGCAGATCTATGATGAAGGTCACGGAACGAATACAACTGCGAGGAATTTTATTGTAGATCAATTGGGATTTAATAATATAGGAGGTGCGCAACAACTTACAACGGGATCATGGGCTTATGAAAGATCATTACTTTCATACATGGGACGGATTAATTATGTTTTTAACAACCGGTACCTGGCCACTATTTCGTACCGGGCTGATGGTTCATCAGTATTCGGAGCCGATAATAAATGGGGATATTTCCCATCCGGATCCATTGCATGGAGATTATCCGAAGAGAGTTTTATTAGTGGATCATCAACGATTTCTGACCTCAAAATACGTGCTAGTTGGGGCAAAACAGGGAACCAGGGCATCGATCCGTATCAATCCCTGGCCAGACTATATTCGGAACCGGGGGATTGGGGACCTGATTATCCATACAATGGTACTGTGCCAACCAATACTGGATTCGCAATAGGCGGTTTAGCTAATCCGAATTTAAAATGGGAAACCACCACTCAGACAAATATCGGTCTGGACCTGTCCATGTTCAATGGAAGGTTAACATCCACAATCGATGTATATAAGAAGGTAACAGATGATCTGTTGATGCCACGGGAATTACCTGGTTACATAGGAGTAAGCAGTGTACTGGATAATGTTGGATCGATTGAAAATAAAGGGCTGGAGATATTGATCGGAGGAGATCCGATCGTGGGAGACTTCAGATGGAATACATCCCTGAATTTCACGATGAACCGGAACAAGGTCCTCAATCTGGGTCCGGATGAGCGACTTTCTTATTCAGCTTCCTTCGGCGGATATTCCCTGGGTGAGTTTATGATACTTCAAGAAGGCGAACCTTATGGAACGATGAGAGGATGGCAATTCCTGGGGATCTGGGGAACAGCTGAGGAAGAACAAGCACGCAGATACGGTCAGCTTCCAGGTGACATCCACTTACTTGATGTGGATGATGACGGGGATGTAGATGAGGATGACCGGGTAATCATCGGGAATGGATTTCCTGATTTTACCTGGGGTTGGTCCAATAATCTTACCTGGAAAAACTGGGATCTTTCCTTCCTTTTCATGGGTATGCAGGGTGCTGACCTGTTTAACCAGTTGCGAATCAGGAGAGAATCATATGAAGCTAACGACCCGCGAGTGTTGAACTATTGGACACCTGAAAATCAGGATACGGATCAACCGGGTCTCATCGATGGGGCTTATCGTGAATCTCAGGCTTTGGAAAATAAAGTATTTGTTGCTGGTCGTGGGAGAGGCGGTGAAGTTTCCAAATGGGTCGAGGATGCTTCATATATCCGGTTAAAAGTCATCACGCTGGCTTACCGTTTCAGTCCGACATTGCTGCAGCGGATTGGATTCAATAAGATCCGGCTTTATTTCTCAGGTACCAACCTGTTAACCATTACAGATTATAAAGGATATGATCCTGAAGTGGCTAACTTTACTGAAAATGATGCCACCATTGGTGTGGATCTGAGTGCTTATCCAACATCCAGGACCTATACTTTCGGACTTGATTTAACTTTCTGATTTGAACAAAAGAAACAAAATAGCAATGAAAAATTTAATAATAAATTTACGAAATTTGATGTGGATGAATGCCGTCTTGCTGATGGTCACAATCGGATGTGTAAGTCTGGATGAGGAGCCCTTGGATTTTCCCAGTCCGGATAATTTTTATGCGTCCGAAGATCAGATCGTATCTGCCTTGACTGGTTCGATGGCGGCTATGTACAGTCAGTGGGATAATTATTCTTATGGTTGGGGCGCATTTCATGACGATGCGAATGATAATACGAACCTTGCTTTTGGCGCCAGTCATGCCAACTGGGTTTGGAGGGCCCATTATCGATCGATTGCTAACCTGAATCCTGTAGTTAAATCCTTGACTGGGGATGATTCTCCTATAACAGATCAGGCAAAAAAAGATGAGTTAATGGGACAGGCTAAATTTATCAGGGCATTTAATTATTTTGTCCTTGTAAGAGCATATGGAGAGATCCCGATCATTACTGAAGAAACAGATGTTGTGGGTGGTGAAATATCCCGGCAACCGATCCGGGATGTATATAATTTGATCATCTCCGATCTACAGAGCGCGTTGAGTGGTTTACCGGAGACTTGGGATGAGTATCGAGGTCGACCGACAAAAGATGCAGCCAGGGCTTTATTGGCAAAAGTATACCTGACCATGGCTTCAGCACCCTTAAAGGATGCTTCCACTGCAACTCAAGCAAGAGATTTGGCAAAAGCAGTGATGGATAATGGTGTCCATTATCTGATACCGGATGTACGCGACGTATTTAAAATTGAAAATAAGCTAGGACCGGAAAATATATGGTGTTTTAATGCCACAAGCGATGATATAGCCACGCCTCCTCAAATCTGGTTGCCGGGGTCTATGGCCTTTGGCTGGCTGGATTTTGGTACGGAAAGAACCTGGGCGCTTCGCTACCCGGATCAACCACGTAAGGAAGCATATATGATCCTGGAAGACTGGAATGGCGATTCATGGGAAGATTTTAGCTGGAGAGGTTCACCACCTGTCAGGAAATATACATATGATGATCAAGCAACTTTGGAGAGATTGCAGTCAACAGCAAACATACCTTTGCTTAGATTTGCTGATGTTTTGCTGATGTTTGCCGAGGCAGAGAATATGATAAATAGCGGTCCTACCCAGGCAGCTGTGGATGCCGTAAATCAAATTATTGATCGTGCGAATGACGGTGCGGCCAATCCAAATCATCCAAGGGTGACAACTGCTATGACACGGGCTGAATTTGATGCAGCTGTGATCCAGGAAAGAAACTTGGAGTTATTCTTTGAGTACGACCGCTGGTTTGATCTTGTCAGGAAAGAGATTCTTTGCGATGTATGGCCTGATAGAGCTGATATCGAAGCTAATTGTAACCAGGATGATTATCTGTGGCCAATCCCTCAGGCAGATTTAAGACTCAATCCGTTGATGACGCAGAATCCTGGATATGCAAGTCCTGGTCCTGATTGATAATTTTTAGGCTTTATAGCTAATTTAGAAAAGCCGTGGATCATTTAATCCACGGCTTTTTTACTCGCTCTAAAAAGGAATAATCCATCGGATTTATTAAGATTGCTTAATTAAACAGGATTAGAGTATGTAGTCCTGCACAGATCATTAAATTTATGATGATTTTTAAGATATTTTGTTAATGTATATGAATAATAAGAATGACATTTTATTTCTTGTTTTTTTCATGATGGGATCGCTGATATCTGGTTTGATCCTACCAGGTTGTAAAAAGGGTGGTCCTGACGATTCAATTAGCGATGATATGCTTTTTCAGATTTTATCACAAAAAGAGACAGGCATTTATTTTAAAAATACACTGCATGAAACAGATACTTTCAATTCACTTTTCTACGAATATTATTTTAATGGAGCCGGTCTTGCCATCGCTGATTTAAATAACGATGGATTGAGTGATATTTTCTTTGGAGGAAATATGGAGAAAAGCGGATTATACTTAAATAAAGGCAATTTTAAATTTGAAGATATTACAGAGCAATCGGGTATCAATACTTCAGGGCGATGGGTTACCGGCGTGAGTATGGTCGACATAAACCAGGATGGCTGGATGGATATTTATGTGTGTGTCGGAGGAAATATTCTGGATGACTACCATAATCTACTGTACATAAATAATGGGAATAAGGATTATCTGACTTTTTCGGAACATGCAAATACAGTCGGTCTGGATGATGACGGATATTCCACCCAGGCGGCATTTTTTGATTATGATCTCGATGGTGATCTGGACATGTACCTGGTAACATCCTCCATGCGAATACCAAATAAAAATGCGGTTCGTAATCGTAGCCCTGATGGTATAATGATTAACACGGACCGGCTCTATAAAAATGAAGGCATAATCCCGGTTAGCAACCTGCCTTCATTCCGGAATGTGTCAAAGGAAGCGGGCATTACCTGGGATGGCTTCGGATTGGGTATTTGTATCAGTGACATCAACCAGGATGGATGGCCGGATATTTATGTGGCTAATGATTACATATCGAATGACCTGCTTTATATAAACCAGCAGGATGGCACATTTAAGGATATGGTAAATAGCTATTTTAAGCATATAAGTTACAGTGCAATGGGCATAGACATAGCAGATTTTAATAATGACGGATTGGTGGATGTGTTTACCCTGGATATGTTACCTGAGGATTACTTTCGAAAAAGGATCATGGCTGGTAATATGAGGGATTACAGTAGATATCAGGTTGAACAAAAAACAGGGTATTCCAGGCAATACATCCGAAATATGTTGCAACTGAACAATGGGCAAATTGACGGAACCTGGTCCTACAGTGAGATTGGTCAACTTGCAGGTGTATTTGAGACGGATTGGAGTTGGGCCCCCTTATTTGCCGATTTCGACAATGATGGCTTTAAGGATCTTTTTATTGGAAATGGTATTCCACAGGATCTGACAAATATGGACTTTTCCACCTTGTGGCAGACAAAAATGAATGAAAATCCTGACATACCCTTTAATGTATTAGGTAAAATATTAATGGAGGATTTGAATAAAAGAGGAAATGTAAAAAAGCCAAATGTAATCTACAGGAACAGGGGAGATCTTTTTTTTGAAAATAAAACCAAAGCATGGGGAATGGATCAACCTTCATATTCTACCGGTTCGGCTTTTTCCGATCTGGACAACGATGGAGATCTGGATCTGGTGCTCAATAATCTTTATGATCCGGCATCTATTTATAAGAATACCTTAATTAATCAGAATAGTCCTGATACTACTTCACATTATTTAAGTATTCGCCTATTAGGAAGTAAGTTAAACCAGGGTGGTATAGGAGCCAGGATCACCTTATATTATGATAAAAATCTCCAGTATTACGAACACTTTCCTGTCCGCGGATTCCAATCCATGGTCGACCCAAAAATTCATTTTGGATTAGGAAATACTGAATTAATTGACTCACTGTCTGTAGTCTGGCCGGATGGACGAGAACAATTTTTATATCATGTGATTCCTGATCAGCTATTAGAGCTCAAATATGACAATGCTATAATTTCATATAAAAAAAATATAGAGAACAAATATAGAAAACTATTTAAGGATGTCTCTGCTGAAACAAAAATTAAGTATAGTCATACTGAAAGGGAATTCCTGGATTTTAATATCCAACCTCTGGTACCACATCTTTATTCCAGGGAAGGTCCTGGGATCGCGGTAGGAGATGTTAATGGAGATGGATTGGATGATTTTTTTGTGGGTGGTGCCACAAGTTCTTCCGGTCAAGTTTTCATTCAAGATAAAACAGGGAAATTTAGCTCCTATGCTTTACGCGGAAATAATAATTATGAGGACATGGGCGCTTTATTGTTTGATGCGGATGCAGATGGCGATAATGATCTTTATGTTGTAAGTGGGGGAACTGGATTACCACCTGAAAACCCATTTTATTCGGATCGCTTATACATAAATAATGGAAGTGGAGAATTCACCTTGGCAGAAAATGCTCTTCCGGTGAACAGGGTATGTGGCTCGCAGGTCACAGCTGCTGATTTTGACAAGGATGGTGATCTGGATCTATTTGTTTGTGGCCGTGTCAAATTAGAAAATTACCCCTTGCCTGACAGGAGCTATCTGCTTCGAAATGACAGTAAAGGCTCCAGTGACATCCATTTTACGGATATCACCGCTGAGGCCAGCGAGGGATTGGAAAGAGTGGGATTGATTTCTTCAGCCTTATGGACAGACTATGATCAGGATGGCTGGATAGATTTAATCCTGACGGGCGAATGGATGCCCATCACAATATATAAAAACAATCATGGGAAATTTAATAATGTGACTCCCAGCACAGGATTGGAAAATTATTCGGGATGGTGGAATAGCATCGTGGCTGCTGATTTTGATAGGGATGGGGATATGGATTATGTGGCTGGAAACCTGGGATTAAATACCCGATTTAAGGTTTCCAAGGATCAACCCATGAGGATCTTTGCCAAAGATTTTGATAACGATGGACAAATAGATCCTGTTTGCAGTTATTTCGTTCAGGAGAAGAGTTATCCGATTTATCACCGTAATATCATGATTAACCAAATCCCAATTCTTAAAAAGAGGTTTCCAAATTACGAAGATTATGCAAGGACCAGCATGAACGATATTTTTGATGAGAAGCATTTGGAGGGCGCTTACAAAGCGGAATGCAAGTATTTTAACTCTTCCTATTTTGAAAACCTGGGTGATGGGACATTTCAGACACATTCCCTGCCTGCGGAAGCCCAATTCGCACCGGTATTCGGTATTCTTGCCAATGATTATGATACCGATGGAAATATGGATCTTCTTCTTGTGGGTAATTCCTACTCATCCAATGTGGAAGATGGTCAGTTTGATGCTTTTATTGGTTTATATCTAAAAGGTGATGGAAAAGGAAAATTTTCTTCGGTTCCAGCCCGGAATAGTGGTTTTTATGTGGATGGAGATGCCAAAGGAATGGCGGAACTAACCATGGAAAATGGAAATTCTCTGATTTTAGTGGCTCAAAATTCAGGAGAAATGAAAGTCTTTGAGTATCAAAGATCCGGTATGGATCCCATTCACCTCCATCATGATGATGTGTACGCTGAAATTACCTATCCTGACGGTAACACAGAACACAGGGAATTTTATTACGGAAGCGGCTATCTCTCTCATTCTTCACGTTTATTTTATATTCCAGAGGGTGTTGAGGCGGTTGAAGTAACCTCATATACGGGAGTAACACGGGATATTGCTTTAAATCATTAGACCCATACCATAAATGAACAGATTTTTAATAAACTATTTTTTACTGTTTCTTTTCATCCTGCCCGGATGCAATAAAAAAGCTGACAAAAATAAAGACACATCAGAACTGTTTCCTCCGGAATTGGTTGAATTCGTTCCCTTCGAAGACAATCCGGTTTTTACGGGAACAGGAACAGCTACCTGGGACCATAATATCCGTGAACGTGGCTATATTTTACGGGAGGAGGACATTTATAAAATGTGGTACACCGGGTATGACGGGAGTGAGAATGCGACGAAATATCTTGGTTATGCTACATCCGATGATGGATATCATTGGACACCATATCCTGAGAATCCAATTTTTAATGAATATTGGACTGAAGATGTGCATGTTGTAAAATATAATGGCCAATATTTCATGGTAGCCGAAGGAGTGAATGATATCGCTCATTTACTCTCATCCACTGATGGGATTCATTGGCAGCGTAAAGGTGATCTGGATATTCGAAAGGTAAATGGAGAACCCATAAATCCGGGAGCTTATGGAACCCCAACACTATGGATTGAAGATAAAAAATGGTATCTGTATTATGAACGCGAAGACCTTGGTATCTGGTTGGCAATTTCCACAGATCTACTTGTCTGGACCAACATACAGGATGATCCGGTGATTGAAAGAGGTCCGGATAAATATGATGCGGAGGCTGTAGCTCTGAACCAGATAATCAAATACCAGGATAAGTATTATGCTTATTACCATGGCAGCCCGGATGAGGATTGGGCTACCTGGAATTCGAATGTAGCCGTTTCGGAGGATTTGATACATTGGATTAAATACGAGAACAACCCGATTCTTGGTTCAGATAGTCTTACTAAAGATGTATCCAGTCCCATTCTGGTTTACGATGGAACTCAATACCGGCTTTATACAATGCATGATAAAGTACAGGTATTTCTACCCAGGAACAGAAAATAATAGATAATTCAATTCAATTTTAATAACATGAAACATATTTCCAGGTTCAGACAAACATTTAAATTTTCACTTGTAGCATTAGTTTTATTTTTTTTTGCTATCATGACTGAAGCTCAAATAGTGAGTATTTGGGCAGTGAGTGATGGTGAAAAAATTTTCAAACATGACACAGACCATCCAGCAAAATCAGGGAATAGTATCTGGGATGGAAATAGAATTAATCTCCGGGGTCTGTATAATGAGGTACTGGGATTTCAGATCATTGTGGAGGTGGACAGTACGGGAGCTCAGGGACTAGAGGTATCCATGAATCCACCTGTTCATAGGAAATCAGGTTTGATATTTGGCGGAAATGGTTCAATATGGTATGGAAACCAGGGTTATATTGAATTTTTTACGCAACATTATTTACAGGTAAAAAATTCCACACAGCCTAACTGGTTTTATGGCTCAGACAATAGTGCCCCTGTAAACATGACCGGATGGATTCCCGATGCCCTGATACCTTCTAATGCTCTAATAGGAAAAGGAGGTTTTCCTTTAACGATTCCTCCAACTGAGGAACAAACTTACAGGCACCAGAATATCGTTGATATTATTCCCAGGGCAGTAAGTCTGAACCAGGGATTCTGGATTGACTTATATCTGCCGAGGGACAGGAAATATCCTGCCGGAATGTATGATTCTGAAATTCAGGTATGGGCTGAAGGAAAGGTTTTCTCGAAAATTCCTGTCCAAATAGAAATTATTGATGCTTATCTGCCGGATGAAAATCATTCAAACGTCTGGGTATACAGTTCAGGCATCGATGAGCTGAGCATATATTTTCCTAGCTTAAATGATGAAGAGATCCGGCTGTTGATCAAGTCTGAAGCTCATCGCCACAGGATCGATTTGGTAGGTGGATTTAAGGCACATCAGTCTGTATTTAATGAGGAAATATTAGAAGAATATAAACCATTTCTGGATGGATCTGCCTACACTCCGGCTAGTGGATATCATGGACCCGGAGAAGGAATAGGAGAAAAGTTGTTTCCGATAGGAATGTATGGAGGTCGGGTACTAGGAAATACGAAAGAAAAAATGCAGGAAGAATCAGATAAATGGGTATTATGGTTTGAAAAAAATGCACCTGATGTAAATTATTTTAAATACATGATCGATGAGCCCGGCCCGGCTCAGTATTCATTTATCAATGAGCAGGCCCGATGGATCAAAACGAATCCTGGTCCGGGAAAAAAACTGAAATTACAGGTAACGACAGGGTATGTCGATGAACTTAATGAGGCTATCGATATTTGGGATGCATATAATGGGGTAGAACTCACCCGGCTTGAAGGTTTATGGGCGGAAGGAAAAGATTACTGGTTTTATAACGGCAACAGGCCAAGATACGGGTCTGTGATTCTCGAAGGTACTGCCGTTGATTTACGTGTAAATGGCTGGATCAAATATCTCTTTGGAATTAATACCTGGTTTGTATGGCAGAGTACACACTGGAGACATAATTCACAGGGACCTAAGGGGAGGCTTCATCAGAGAATATTTAATGAACCCCTGACATTTATAAACGAACATCTGGAATGGGGCAATGGGGACGGAGTACTTTTTTATCCGGGACGGATGCCGCATCAACCTGATGAAAATCGTGGGATCAACCGTTTTATACCTTCAATACGGCTGAAAAATATTCGTCGGGGTCAGCAGGATTATGAATTGCTTTGGTTGGCGGAACAAAAGGTAGGTGCCGACCAGGTAAAAACCATGGCAAGAGAACTTGTGGTAAAGGCAATGGATGAAATTGATATGGACGATCAGGTATACTGGCCACAGAATGGGGACGCCTATGATGTCATGAGGGATAGATTATTGGATATTTTAAAAAAGAAATGATGATTAATTGATTCAAATGAGTTACCATCGAATTTATTGGAAGAGGTATTATGATGGAAGACGGAAGAAGGAAGACGGAAGATGGAAGAACGGTAAAAGTAGTCATTCCAGTAGAAATTAGGGAATTCGATTCTAACATATGGAAGTATAGAAATAAATTTCTAATATTAACAAAAGAAAAATTCCCAAATAGTAAAAATAAATCTTCAATCAGCATGAAAGTGGGATTTAAATTTGAAAATATTATTATCTGGCAAAAAGCCATGGAATTGGGAGAAGATATAAATACATTATCCGAAAAATTCCCGAAAAAGGAAATATACAATCTTTCTTCGCAAATCCGCAGAGCCGCAGACTCAATCGCGCTGAATATATCGGAAGGATCAATAGGTCAATCCAATCCGGAATTTAAAAAATTTATCGGTTATGCCATTCGTTCCCTGGCTGAAGTAATTACTTGTTTTCACAAAGCAAGGATGAGAAATTATATTTCGGAGCAAGAGTTCAGCAAATATTATAACACTTCATGGGATTTAATGAACATGATGGTAGCGTTTAGAAGAAATATTAGATAGAAATTCTATTTGTGTATGAATAAGGAAGCATTGAATAGGTATTTTTTTATTACAGACTATTTCTATGGTATTCTGGTTCCTGGTGTCCGATTCCTAATTCCTTCTTTCCACCATCAGACCCCCCGCTTCAGACTCCCGACCTCGGACTTCCGACTCCGGTCTTTCGACTCCGGTCTCCTGTCTCCAGACTTCCGACTCCGGTCT
>WOR8_10000059_pt1 | contig 90551 bp, 84 predicted proteins | sample DeeMarSeWOR38_10_FD_19890 | JGI IMG/M metagenome (IMG submission 19890)
GGGCTCAGCCAGAATGAGCTGGCTGATTTGACGGGAATTCCTCAGTCGACTATTTCTGCCATTGAGAACGATCGAGTACAACTTGGTGTTGAAAGAGCAAAAGTACTCGCGCGGGCACTCCAGTGTCACCCAGCCGTATTGGTCTTCCCAGGATGGGACACCAATAGTGAAGTCGCGGCATAACAACACAATCAAGTCGTTCGCTTCGCTCTCTGAGACGCCGCTACGCGGCGCGCCTTATTGTGGACGTTATGTGACTGGCCTAGCAGACATTCGCCATATGGTTTGAATTCACAATGGATAGTTCATCCACAATAGTCGAGTTTACCAGAGTTTACCTGGCTCTTTTTTATACATGCGTCGCTGCGTTTTATGCCTTGAGAATAACGGCAAAGAAACGAGCAGGTTTGCGCGAGGTGGTTTTTCCAGGAGAACGTTTTAGCTCAACCTGGTGGAACCATATGCTATTTCGGGCACTTAGATTTACCATATGGATGGTGTGCCTGTTCCGATACTTCTTCCCCGGTATAGATAGCTATTTGGGGTTCTTTGCTTATCTCAATGTATGGCCTATCGTGCTTGCGGGCAACATTTTGTTAACCGCAGGATTTATATTTACTGTCGTGACCCATTTTAGTCTGGGTAGTAACTGGAGGTCTGGTATCGATCCTAACGGGTCTGAAAAACTAAGAACTGAAGGCTTTTACAAGTTGTCGTGCAACCCGATGTTTCTCGGTATTGCTGCAGCCCAGGTCGGTTTCTTGCTTGCTATGCCATCTGTATTTTCCGCTGGCTGCCTAATAATCGGATTATATACACTGCATAGTCAAGCGCTGGCTGAAGAAGCTCATCTCATGATGCTGTTTCCAAAAGACTATCAGCACTATATGGGTCATGTTAGATGATGGCTTTAAATTACAGGAAGCACATAACAAGGCGCTGCAGGCGGACGCGGCAAAGCCGCGCCGCTTATGCGAGGCGTTAGGCGAATCAAATATATATTAACAGGAGAGAAATAATGTCAAATGAAGGTTACCACGAGCCAATTGAAGAACTATCTGATGAAACACGGGATATGCATCGAGCGATAACTTCATTGATGGAGGAGTTGGAAGCTGTTGATTGGTATAACCAGCGAGTAGATGCGTGTAAGGACGATGAGTTAAGAGCAATACTTGCGCACAATAGAGATGAAGAAAAAGAACATGCAGCAATGGTCTTGGAATGGATAAGAAGAAAAGATCCGGCCATGGACAAAGAGCTGAAAGATTATCTATTTACAGAAAAACCAATCGCACATAAATAGACAATGCCCTACAGTGCAATTCAAATGGACGGCGCAAAAAGATGCGCTGCCCGTTAGTTGCATCGGTCATGTGGCCAGATGAATATTCAAGCTAAAAGAGCTGTTGGATTTGGCGTCGCTCATTTTCTTGTATTGACTGTGTGCTTTTTGACGACATTCACTCTTGCTATGGAGCGATTTGACGAGAGCGATGCAAGTAAAAGTGTTGTGGAATATGTGGCAGGGTCACTTACCAATATATTGATGGTTCCTGGTAAGTACATCTGGACGCCATGGGCCAGTAGTAACCTTCACAATGCTTTTGAGTGGATGTTACTTATTGCTAATAGCGCGCTATGGGGAGTAACCCTTGCTTATGTATATGGCAGAATTAAAAAAGCCACATGACAAATCATTCGAGTACACCCCTGTGAAGCCCGACGCCCTAACTAGCGCCGCTCAATCCAGGCGTTAGCAGCAAATGATGCGTATTCGTGTAGCAACAAATCTGGATCGTGACGATGTTCGTGAGGTCCATTTGTGTGCATTCCCTGATAGCGAAAGGCAGGTGGTCTCAACGCTCGCAGCGAATTTGCTGGGTGAAGAAACGAATCCCGAAACGATCTCCCTGGTTGCTGAAGCCGATGGCGCAGTGGTTGGCCACGTAGCTTTTAGTCCTGTAACCATCGATAACAACAAGGGCTGGATCGGCTATATCCTTGCGCCGCTCGGCGTTAAGCCTGTATATCAAAAGCGCCAGGTTGGCTCAAAACTGATCGAAAGCGGTATCCAGCGGTTATCAAAAATGGGCGTAAATGCTGTTTTCGTTTATGGTGATCCGAAATATTACGGCAAGTTCGGATTCAATGCCGATGCTGCCTCAGGATATTCTCCGCCTTACGAACTTCAGTATCCTTCCGGGTGGCAGGCAATTGCCCTTAATGAAGACCTGTTTGCAGGTTCGGCTGTAAAAATATCGTGTGTAGTTCCGCTGAGCGATCCAGAGTTATGGTAACAGTGCTGCCAACAAGTCACTCTAGCCGGCTGCTAGACGCGGTGGCCAAGCTCGGACGTTAGAGCCCAACCCATGCGCACAGTAACGCTCAACGGTAATAACGCGACACGTTTGTGTCATACCCTATGATCAAGACCTTTCGAGACAAGGATACAGAAAGGATTTTCAGACGAGATCGGGTCAAACGAATTCCAAGCAAATACAGAAACTAGCTCAGCGCAAACTTAATCTCCCTGACGGTGCGGATGCGATTGTAGATCTTCGAATCCCCCCACGGAAACCGATTAGAGAAACTTTCTGGAAACGGGCAGGGGCAATACAGCATCGGGGTGAACGATCAGTGGCGAATCAGTTTCTGCTGGAAGTCTGGATATGCTACTGACGTTGAAATCATCGGCTACCATCAGGTGATTACCATGTGCAATAAATTATTACCTCCGATGCATCCTGGCGGGATTCTTTTAGAGGAGTTCTTGAGGCCGATGGGTATCAGCCAATATCGATTGGCCAGGGCCATAAGTGTACCTGCACGTCGAATCAATCAAATTGTGCACGATAAGCGGGCGATTACCGCAGATACAGCATTGCGACTTTCACGATACTCGGCATGACAGACCGGTTATGGCTGAACCTGCAGGCCAGGTATGACCTTGAGATAGAGAAAGACCGGTCAGGAACACGACTTGAAGAAGTTGAATCGTTGAAGGAAGCCAGTTAATTGGGCTCTAACCATAGGGGGGAACATAATGCGTTCCGTGATCGTCCTGGCACTGTTGCTGGCTGTTCCGGATGCCCATGCCGGGTCGCGCTGCGAAATATCGGGAGACGCCCGCCTTTGGGCATATGACGCTTGCCTGTGGCGCTACGAGACCGATGACACACTCCACCCTGGCGTCATTGGCTGCGCAGACAAGAACCATGCACTCATAGCGGAAGTTGGCTCCTGCCAGGCCAAGCGTATCTTTAAGGACCGGATCTGCACCCTTGCGCGACAGTGGCAACTGAAGGAACCTGATCCCGCCACATGCATGACTGTGGACAGGCCGTTAGGGGCGTCGGTCCGTGATGGTGGTATCTAGTATCTAACAATTCATTCGAGCCGAAGCCATTTCACGACCCGTCCCGATTCAGGTGTTGGGCGGTAATAATCATTGAGCCACGAAATTCTTGCCAATCAGCTTATGTAACGGAGGATTTATGCGGATTAACGTCATTGCGCTATCTATTGCAGCCGGATTGATTTGGGGCGCAGCGATTTTTATCGTTGCTTTTGCGCACTCGATATGGCCGAGTTACGGCGGTGCTTTTCTTGAACTCGCAGCCTCCATATACTCGGGCTATGATGCCGGTCCTGGTATCGGGTCAATCATTATCGGAACACTTTACGGATTAGTGGATGGGGCAATTGCGGGTGCCGTATTCGGCTGGCTGTACAATTTCCTGTCGCGGAAGTTTCCGGGGCCGGCAGTCTGACCGCGCAGTTGAGAGGCGCGCGGCGAAAGCAGTCGCGCGCTACTCACTGCAAATGTTCTGCATCAGAAATCATGAAATCAACAATTAAAACAATGGTGCTTGCCGTTCTCGCCATTCTGTATGGATGCAGCAATGAAACGCCAATGACCGGGGCGTTTAAATTGCCTGCTGGTGCAAGCATAACCTTCGTTACTCAATTTCAGTCAACCGACTCTGATAGTGGCGTGTATTTCGCGTTATGTGGTATTCCTGAAACAAGAACAAACAGAGATTACACTGATTACATGAGTCTAGAGTTGATTGACGATGTTGGTAAATCTCATCGTCCTGAAAATATTCGGGACATCAACGGTAGCAGGCGAGACATTGTCGCTTCATGCAATAACCTTCCCAGAGGCCTGGATATACAGGCTATCAAGTTGGTTGCGCTTAAAGATCTGGAAGGGTCTAAAATACGGTTGTGGTCAGGAAAATTAAAATAAACCTATAACAATGCGGTCAATTTCGACGCGAAAACCCGTTGGTTTTGCGCGTCTCGGCGCAAACATTGTGTTTAATGTGTTTGGCCTCCTGGGTATTGAGTCGGGATAGTTTGTGAAGAGATCAACGAAAGCAGCCCTCATGTCAGGTTTAATATTCCCTGGTATCGGACATCTGTACCTGAAGCGGTATGCACATGGCATCATGTTGTTTGCAGGTGCAGCTTCCGCAATTTATTACCTTGTTTCTGTCGTTGTGACCACGGCGCTCGAAGTTGTCAACAAGGTCCAGAGTAGCGGTGCCCAGGCTGATATGAGCGTCATCACAGACCTGGTTTCACAACAGTCGAGTGGTGCTGGACAACCAACGAATGTTGCCATGGTTGCATTCGCTGTATTCTGGGTTACAGGCGTTGCCGATTCGTATCGGCAGGGGCGTGCGCACGAACGGGTTGCAATGGGGGCGGGTGAAAAAGAAGCATAAACGTCCCCGGGTGCCGGCGACGCAAAAAATCGCGCTGCGGCGCAGGGTGGGATTCAGGGCTGCGATAATTAAATCCACAGCATAAAAGGCGGTTATTTATGTTTGTCGTACTTCTCAAGTTTTCTGGGAATAAAGGCATGGCCGGAGAATTCATGGATGACTACAATGCGTGGATAAGCCAGGGTTTCGATGATGGCGTGTTTTTACTGGCTGGAAGTCTTCAGCCCGGTTTGGGCGGTTCTGTTGTCGCTCATAATTACGTCATTATCCGAACTCGAAGCGAGAGTAGATAGTGATCCATTTGTTGCTGAAAATGTTGTCAGCGCTGAAATTCTGGAAATCGAGCCTAAAAAAGCTGATGAACGCTTGAGTTTTCTGCTCAGCTGAGTGGCACTAAATAATTATGGCCCTGACAGTGCGTTCAAAAAGACACGGAAAAGCGTCGCGCCATTTATCATCATCGTTAGATAACAAACAGCATCAAGGAGAACGGCAGGATGAGGTTGAAATTCGTGATTACTGTATGCATTGCTGCCATGGCGGGTACGAGTTGCATATCATATGCCGGAGATGATGTGCGTCCAGCACCTAACGGTATCGAGCTGCCTTCCGGTTACAAGGATTGGCGGGTTATCAGTTCCTCGCACAGGGAAGACAATAATAGCTTGCGGGTCATACTCGGAAATGACATGGCTATTGAGGCGGCAAGAGCAGGTGCAACAAATCCCTGGCCTGATGGCAGCATACTCGGCAAGCTTGTCTGGAAGGATGAAACTCATCCGAAGTGGGAAAAGGCAACGGTACCTGGCGCATTTGTACATGCCGAGTTCATGGTTAAGGATGCCGGGAAATACAGGGAAACTGGGGGATGGGGGTTCGCGCGCTGGCAGGGGATGACCCGTGAGCCCTATGGCAAGGATGCTTCGTTCGTGCAGGAATGCTATGGCTGTCATCAGCCGGTAAAGGGCAATGATTACGTCTTTACCCATCCATCGGAAATGCCATAGGTAAATCATCTGTCAAGCCCGCCGGGATTTGAAGGCACCCTCGTCGGTCGCGCCTCCGGGCAGGCGTCAGGCCCTGAAGTCTGATTTGAGTGAATATGCTAATGACACTGGATCCAACGCCTGCATTGGTGGAGAATCTTCACTGGATCACATTGCTGGCGGTTATTGTCTCGTCGGCTTCGGGGGTTCTCAAGGCCGGGTTCAAGCAGTTTGACCTGTTCGGCGTGATCATTATTGCAATTGCCACCGGCCTGGGCGGTGGCTCGCTGCGTGACATGCTTCTGGACCGGGAAGTCTTCTGGATTCGCGACCAGGTTTATTTCATTGCTTCACTCGGGAGTGCTGTTGCCATATTCATTGTTGCCAGACTGTTCGTGGTTCCGCCAAGAATATTCCTGGTCGCCGATGCTGCAGGTCTTGCAACATTCGGCATTGCAGGGACGATGGTATCGCTCATGGTCGGGGCACCGCCCCTTGTTGCCAGTTTTATGGGTGTAATGACTGGAACCATGGGCGGGATATTCCGCGATGTATTGAGTGGAGAGCCGCCTGTCGTGTTTCTCAGCCCGCTCTATGCGACTGTGTCATGGGGTGGCTCCTTGATTTTCATAGGTCTTTTGCATTACAGCGTGGATATAACGATGGCCGCTGTTATTGCCGGGTTGGTCATATTTATCTCGCGCATGCTGGCCATTCATTACAACATTGGCCTGCCAAGGTTCCGCTTCAAGTCTTGAGAAGGCGGGGCTGCAGGATGTTAATTATTTTCCGGATAGCGTCTCCCGTTCGTCGAATCGCCACGAGACCTGCCTGATCGGCTGCTGTATAAAGGGGCGCTCCGGGCGGGTGCGCATTGTCTCGTCAATGGACTGTTGCGCCAGCCCTCGGAAACGGGAAGACAAGGCACGGGATCAGGACTGGATGGCAACGATTGCGGAAAAAGATGCGGGGCGGCCTGAACCGGTGCCATTCATGGAAGCATTCCTGTACTGGCTGAAGCTCGGGTTTATCAGTTTTGGCGGGCCCGCAGGGCAGATCAGCATGATGCACCAGGAACTGGTCGAGAAGCGAAGATGGATATCCGAGCACCGCTTCCTGCATGCCCTCAATTACACAATGGTTTTGCCGGGGCCTGAAGCCCAGCAGCTGGCAACCTATATCGGCTGGTTGATGCACGGCGTATGGGGTGGTATCGCTGCCGGCGTTCTGTTCGTTGTGCCGTCGTTATTCATCCTCATGGCACTGACCTGGATCTACCTGGTTTATGGCGATGTGCCCGCGGTTGAGGGCATTCTGTACGGGATCAAGCCAGCCGTCACAGCCATTGTTGTGTTTGCGGCCTATCGCATCGGCTCCAGGGCCCTGAAAAACAATGTGCTACGTGCCATGGCGGTGCTGGCCTTCCTGGCCATTTTTGCCTTCGATGTCCCGTTTCCCTATATCGTGCTGATGGCAGGGATCATTGGGTATGCGGGGTCGCATATAGCACCGGAAAAATTCAGGGCAGGCGGTCACCATACCGGGCCGGGCAAGTCGTTTGGTCCCGCCCTGATCGACGATGACACGCCTGTTCCTGAACACGCCAGGTTCAAATGGGCCAGGGTAATTTCCCTTGCACTGGCAGGCATTTCCATCTGGGGAATCGTGATGGCCATGCTCTCCGTGACGTACGGTTGGGAGGGGACGCTCACCCAGATGGGCTGGTTCTTCACCAAGGCGGCCCTCGTGACCTTTGGCGGTGCCTATGCGGTCTTGCCCTATGTCTACCAGGGGGGCGTGGAACACTATTTATGGCTGGACGGCACCCAGATGATTGATGGCCTGGCGCTGGGTGAAACAACCCCTGGCCCGTTGATCATGGTTGTTGCCTTCGTCGGCTTTGTGGGCGGCTGGACCAGGGAGATATTCGGTCCCGGGCTGCTGCCCCTGGCCGGTGCGGCGGGTGCCGCTGTCGCAACACTGTTCACCTTCCTGCCGTCTTTCCTGTTTATCCTGCTGGGCGGGCCGGCGGTCGAGGCTACCCGGCATGAAGTCAGGTTCACGGCGCCCTTGACGGGTATTACGGCCGCTGTGGTGGGTGTTGTTCTCAATCTGGCGGTATTTTTTGCCTACCATGTGCTCTGGCCTGAGGGTCTGGAAGCAGTATTCGAATGGTTTTCGCTTATTATTGGCGCTGCTGCTTTTGTCGCCCTGTTCCGATACAGGGCTGGTGTTGTCCCTGTTATCGGGGCATGTGCAGTCGTCGGCCTGGTTTACTCGCTGTTTAGCTAGGAGCAATACCATGGCCGACATGGGGCCTCACACGGCTGTTGCCGTGTATTCCATCGCGGCGGGCGGGCCCGGCCGCAGGTTGATCTCGTGAAGTTTGCCATATGAGTGGATGTTGTAATGACGATTGTTCGATGGACGCCTTGCGTGAGAGGCAGCGAGGAACGCTGGTCATCGTCCTCGGCATAAACGCCGTAATGTTCCTGGTTATCATCGTTGCCGCGCTTTATGGCAGGTCAACCGCGCTGCTGGCCGACAGTTTTGACAACCTTGGAGACGCCCTGACCTACGGCCTCAGCCTGTACGTGGTTTCCAGGAGTGCTGCCGCAAAGGCCAGGGTCGCGCTGTTCAAGGGCGGGCTGATTTTCCTGGCGGCGTGCGTCGTGGCCGGGCAGATCGCCTACAGGCTGTTTGTTCCAGGTGTCCCTGTTTTCGAGGTCATGGGGATCTTCAGTCTGCTCGGTGTTGCGGCAAACGGCCTGTGTCTCTACCTGCTCTGGCGACATCGCCATGAGGATGTGAACATGAGTTCGGTATGGGAGTGCTCCCGAAACGATATCGCATCCAATATTTCCGTATTCCTGGCGGCCGGTGCGGTTTGGCTGACCGGTTCCGGCTGGCCGGATATACTGGTTGCACTCGGTCTCGTGGTGTTCCTGATGCGTTCCTCGCTTCGCGTCATGACATCGGCCATGGTGGAGCTTCGCGCAGTTGGCTGAATAAGGCTGGCAACGCAGGCAGCACAGGGTGTCGTTCGATTACCAGAACAGCAGGGTGAGGTTACCGAATGCGGATATCGACAGACTCCGGGCAAGAGCGCTGCAGCATGCTGCATGAGGCAGCCGTTACACCCGCAGCCGATGATGTATGGCAGTGCATGGCAGGGCGCAGTGTCCGGGCCGCATTCCGGCAATAATCATGTCGCATACCGCCCAGATACTGACGTTGCTTGTGTCGTGGATCCTTGTTTCCGTGGGTTGCCATGCGCTGATAAAACGCTACTTCCTGGCTACATTCGTGGCGTCGTTCGCGAGCGTGGCCGTGCTGCTGTATGCGGGGTATATCGAGCTCGGGCACCTGGATCCGCTCTGGCATGTTTCGTCGATTACCGGTTTCTTTATGGCTGGAATCGTTGCGCTGGTCGTGGGGCTTCCCTTCAGGATCAGGCGGACCATCAGGGACGATGATGCCTAGCGTGTCGCCCGGGTTCTGCTCCTGATGCCATCCTGACCGGGTCAATTCCGAGTCATGGCGAAACGTCGCAGGAGGCAGCGGGGCCGCCGGTACTGGCGCTATCTGACGATCGCGCTCGGCATCGTGCTGCTAGCGAGTCTCGTTGTGACGCTTCCCTGGCGCTGGATTGCACCGCCGACGACGGCGTTCATCCTTCAGGACCAGATCCAGAGCAGCGGTCGCATTCACCGGCAGTGGGTTCCCATGGCCGGGATGTCGTCCGCCATACCCATAGCGGTAGTCGCGGCCGAAGACCAGAAGTTTCCGAACCATCACGGATTTGACTACCGTTCGCTCTGGCGGGCACTGCAGGAGGATCGCGGGCGCATTCGCGGGGCCAGCACGATCACCCAGCAGCTGGCCAAGAACCTCTACCTCTGGTCCGGCAGGAGCCTGACCCGCAAGGTCCTGGAAGCCTGGTTGACGGTGGTGATCGAGCTGACCTGGCCGAAGCGCAGGATTCTGGAGGTCTATCTCAACGTGGTGGAGTTCGGCCCGAAGGTCTACGGCGTCGATGCGGCGAGCCGGATATATTTTGGCAAGTCCCCGGGGCAGTTAAGCTCCCGGGAAGCGGCGCTGCTGGCTGCCGTGCTGCCTGCTCCCAAACGTATGTCGGCAGCCCGGCCATCAGGGTATGTTGACAAGCGTGCCTCTGAAATCGAGGCGGCAGTCAAAACCCTGGGCGGGCCCGGTTACCTGGCGGGGCTGTAGACAGCTGCTCTGGTCTGGCATCCGGGTCGAAGTTCAATTGTTTATACTACGGGGCAAACCCGTCCTGGCCCCCGGGGTCCAAAAAGGAGAACGCGATGCAGCAATACACCAGGGCAAGTGCCTTCATACTGGGAGCATTCATCTTCCTGGGCCTGACCGCTTCAGGGTATTTGCTGGGGCGTGCCGCCATCGAGTTCAAGGAATACGAGCGCACCGTCACGGTAAAGGGTTTGTCGGAGCGTGAGTACGCGTCGGATATCGTTATCTGGCCGATTCAGTTCATCACTGCCGGCAATGACCTTGAGGAACTGTATGGCTCCGTCGAGGCCAGTACCGTCGAGATAAAGGCATTCCTGGAACGCAACGGCATCAGCCCGGATGACATTTCAGCGTCATCCCCGGCGATCACGGACAAGTCCGCCCAGCAATACGGCAACAGCACCCGGCCCGAGTTCCGCTACAGTGCACTGCAGACGGTTACGGTTTACTCGAACAACGTCGAAGGCGTCCGGGCTGTCATGGGCTCGCTCTCCGGGCTCGGCAAGAAAGGCATTGTGCTGACCGGCGGGAACTATCAGGCCCAGACAGAGTACCTGTTCACCAGACTGAATGACGTCAAGCCGGACATGATCGAGGAGGCCACCAGGAAGGCGAGGGAAGTGGCCGGCAAGTTTGCTGCCGACTCCGGAAGCCGGCTGGGTAAAATCAGGAATGCCCGGCAGGGCCAGTTCAGTATTTCGCCGCGGGACCAGAACAACCCGCACATCAAGAAGGTTCGCGTGGTATCCACGGTCGAGTACTATTTGTCAGACTAGGATATCAGGCGCGACGCCGTGCGTTTCACACGCTGCAGTTGCCGGGTCCGGGTAAGCCCGGGCATGCAGCACGCGCGGTTATTCCAGCGGCCGGGATCTGTGATCGCGTAATGGCCAAATCCGGCAAAACGCCGCCCCCGTCCCGCTGGTCCGCGAAAGTCACCAGCGAGAGCCATGCCCTGGAACTCGAGGAAGGCGTGTTCACCTGGAAGGACCCCGCAAGGATCGCGCGATCCCTGAAGCGATCGGCGGATGCCAGCAGGCAGCGCAAGTCGGAACCGTTTCGCTCGGCCATGTCCATGCTGACGTTCTACATCAACCGTGCCGGCAGTCGCCTCGACGAGGCCCAGCGGCAGGTGCTGGAACAGGCCAGGGTCGAACTGCGCAAACTATACGGCAGGGACTGAGGCCTGGCAGTGCCGCCTGCCGGTCGCCGTGCCCTCACGGCATCCTGAAGGCTATTACCCTTCATCCGGCTCCGGTAACATCCAGTCTTTATTGTTACGAGGCCGGGTAAACAATGTTTGAGTGGATAGCAAGCCCCGAGGCATGGATCGCGCTGGCAACACTGACGGCGCTGGAGATCGTGCTGGGGATCGACAACATCATCTTCATATCCATCCTGGTCGGGCGCCTTCCCGAGCGGCAGCGCAATTTCGGCAGGCGGGTCGGCCTGCTGCTGGCCATGGCAATGCGGCTGGGCCTGCTGTTTTCCATTTCCTGGGTCATGGGGCTGACCGAAACATGGTTCACGGTGCTGGCGCAGGCGATCTCGGGGCGCGATGTGATTCTCATCGTCGGCGGCCTGTTCCTGCTCGCCAAGTCGACCCATGAAATCCACAACAGTCTGGAAGGCGTCGAGGACAGCCACCAGCCGGCCATGAGCGCAACCCTGGGGTCGGTGCTGTTGCAGATCGCCGTGCTCGATATCGTCTTCTCGCTGGACTCGGTGATCACCGCTGTCGGCCTGGTGGAGCAGGTATCCATCATGGCAATCGCGATCATCACGGCGGTCGGCGTGATGCTCATGGCGGCGAAGGCCATCGGCGAGTTTGTCGACAATCACCCTACCATCAAGATTCTTGCCCTGGCTTTTCTGATCCTTGTCGGTGTGACGCTGATCGTCGAAGGCTTCGATGTGCACGTGCCGAAGGGCTATATCTACTTTGCCATGGCTTTCTCGGTTGCGGTGGAAATGCTCAACATCCGCATGCGCAGAAAGCGCGCGGTACCGCTGCGGCTGCACAAGGCGATGCACGAGGAGACCTAGCATGGCTGCTGCTGCCGGGCATGCCTTGCCTTCTGCGCCAATCCCCGGGCACAGGTCAGCTCCCTGCAGCGACAGTGACAGACCGTATTGATCATGCCGTTCGATGCAAGCCGGTTTGCAGGTGATGTTGTTATCCGGGACGGCCGGTGCGTGCACCTGCGGGCAATCACGCCGGAGGACCGGCAGGCGCTGCAGGACGGTTTCCACCGCCTGACCGGCAAGTCGGTTTATTTCCGCTTCCACGGTGCCAGGCGGGACCTGACCGCTACGGAGCTGCGCTACTTTACCGAGCTCGACTTCGAGCAGCACGTGGCTATCGTTGCGACGATGCAGGAGGCGGAGGGCGCGAGGCTGATCGGTGTTGCCAGGTATATACAGACAGCGGCGGAACCCGCAGGGCCTGTGGCCGAGCTGGCGATTGCCGTCGATGACGAGCACCAGCGGCACGGCGTGGGCACGGCGTTGTTCGAGCAGATCGTCAGCATCGCCCGGCAAAAGGGCATCGCCAGGCTGACGGCTGATGTAATGCCGGGGAATACGGTCATGCTGGATATTTTTCGTCATAGCGGGCTGGGTCCCGACATGTCGACCGTAGCCGGCATCACGCATGTGGAATTTGATATCGCCGGTCGTGAATTCAACAGATACTACGACGTGAAGGCGGAACCGCAATGAGCCGGGCCGCAAAGGGACGTTCGCGCGCAGCGTCTGCTGCCGGCCTTAACTGTTTCACGGTAAAAGAGGTAGCCGTACCATGACTGAACCGAACGTCTTCAGCTCGCTCTCCCCGACCACGCTTGCCGATGCCCTGAACCGTGACCAGGTCATGGATATCGGCATCCGGCCACTCTGGCAGCCGATGCCGCGCATCGCCGGGCCGGCCTGCACGGTGCGCTGCGCACCCGGCGACAACCTGATGCTGCATGCCGCGATATACCGGGCGGCACCCGGCTCGGTCATCGTTGTCGAGGCGGGGGATGTCGACTATGCCGTGTCGGGCGGCAATGTCTGCGCCGTGGCACAGCGGCGCGGTATTGCCGGCTTTGTCGTCGATGGCGTGATCCGTGATCTGGCCGAGGTGCGTGAAGACCGCTTCCCGGTGTTCGCCCGCGGCGTGATCCCCATACCGGGCGGCAAGCGCGAAGCCGGGGTGCTGAACGGCAGCGTGCGCTGCGGCGGGGTGCAGGTGGCGGCCGGTGATGTGGTGGTGGCAGACGAGGAGGGCATCGTGGTGGTGCCGGCAGCCCGGCAGGATACCGTGCTCGAGACCGCCAGGGCGCGCGCCGCGAAGGATGCCGCGCAGTCGCTCGACGAGTGGGAAGCGGAGCATCATGCCCGGATCGATGCGATACTGCGCGACAGGGGCTATGTCGAATAGCCGACGGCTTGTGGCTGTGCTAGAACAACACCATGCGGACCGCACAGATCATGCGGTGACGGCGGTACATGTCACCGCCCGGTCCGGTAACTGAATACACGGGCGCTGCTGCCTGCTGAAGACAACGAGGATCTGCATCATGCCCGATTCACCATCAGTTGGTTTGCATTGCCTGCTGCTGGACGGCAAGGGCGGCGCCCGCTCCCTGACGCCGGACGAGCTGGCGGCCTGGTCACCTGACCAGGGTGTCCTCTGGGTGCACCTGGATTACACGGACCCCGACGACCGGCATTGGCTGGAAACCGGGTCGGGGCTGGATCCGCTCATTGTCGAGGCACTGCGGGCGGAGGAGACCCGGCCGCGTGCCACCACTGTCGGTGACGGCATGCTGATCGCGCTGCGCGGGGTTAACGTCACCCCCGGCGCGGAACCGGACGACATGGTGGCCATCCGCCTGTGGGTCGATCAGGAACGGATCATTTCCACGCGCCATCGCAGGGCGATGTCGGTCGCGGACGTTGCCACGCAACTGGCATCGGGCAAGGGGCCGACGAGTGCCGCGCAGTGCCTGGTGGAACTGGTCGACCAGCTGGTGGGGCGCATGAGTGACACGGTGGACCAGTTCGAGGACCGGGTGGCGGAGCTCGAGGAGCAGTTCCTGGAGGCGAGCAGCGCTGCCATGCGCTTCGATCTGGCAATCCTGCGGCGGCAGGCCATCATGCTGCGACGTTACCTGGCGCCGCAGCGCGAGGCCCTGGCGCGGCTGAACACCGCCATGGCGGGCTGGCTGGACGACAGTGGCCTGCTGCACCTGCGGGAGGTGAGTGACCGGCTGGTGCGGCATATCGAGGACCTCGACGCGGTGCGCGAGCGTGCCGCGGTGGTGCAGGAGGAACTGCAGAACCGCACGTCCGAGCAGGTGAACACCCGTATGTATGTCCTGTCCGTCGTCGCGGCCATCTTCCTGCCGCTCGGCTTCCTGACCGGCCTGCTGGGCATCAACGTCGGCGGCATCCCGGGGGCGGATAACACGCTGGCTTTCTGGGTTTTCATCGCCATGCTGGTACTGGTTGTCATACTGCAGGTGATGATCTTCCGGTGGCGCAAGTGGCTGTAGTGCAGCGCATGTGGTCGTACTGCCCGCGTGGGGGTCGCACGGGACGGCTGGCTGCCGGCATGAGCGGACACGGGTGTGCCCGATGCGGCTGAAAACCCTGGGTACCTCCTCCCGGCCGGCCTTCCTGCTGCTGACTCTGGCCAGTGTCTTTCTCGGCTATGCGGTCGCCGCACCGGCGGTTGATGGTGTCGAGACCGGCAGGCTGCTGCTGGTGCTGGCAGGTGCGCTGGCGGCACATGCCAGTGTCAACCAGCTGAACGAGTACTTCGACTTTCGCAGTGGCCTTGATCTGCAGACGCAGCGCACGCCATTCAGCGGCGGCAGCGGCGCACTGCCGGCGGACCCGGGCGGTGCCGCCGCGGTGCTGGTGTCTGGCCTTGTCACTCTGGCGGTCTGTATCGGCATCGGCCTGTACCTGGCCTGGACTGCCGGGCCGGCCATCCTGCTGGTCGGCATACCGGGCGTGCTGCTGGTGGTGGCCTACACCCAGTGGCTGACGCGCCGTCCCTGGCTGTGCCTGGCGGCGCCCGGCCTTGCGTTCGGACCGCTCATGGTCACAGGTACCGCCTTCGTGCTTGGCGGTGAGTATTCCACCACTGCCGCCGTGGTGTCGCTGGTGCCGTTTTTTCTGGCCAGCAACCTGCTGTTGCTCAACCAGTACCCGGATGTCGAGGCCGACCGGGCAGCCGGTCGACACCACCTGCTGATCGTGCACGGCGCCAGGGTCGGGGCGCTGGTTTATGTCAGCTTCCTGCTGGCGGCGTTTGCCGTGCCGGTGCTGGGCGTCACGACCGGCCATCTGCCGGACGGAGCGCTGATTGGCCTGCTGTGCCTGGGGATCGCCGTGCCGCTGGCGGGCGGTGTCTGGCGCCACGCGGGGCATGACGGCGCGCTGCAGCGCATGCTGGCACCGAACGTGGCGCTTAGCCTGCTGATGCCGGTACTGATCGCGCTGGGCATGCTGCTGTAATGCAGGCAATAAAAAACCCCGCCCCGGGTGGAATGGGGCGGGGTAAAGAGGCTGCACCGTTGAGCAGCCTTTGGGGTCTGCCAGTTCCGGACCGTCTGGCCGCTATGGATGCCCGGGATTATATGGGAATAATTTCCCATTATCCAGCCCGCGGCAGGGGCCGGCCGCGTTGATTGCTGTTAAGTGGCTGATATAAAAAAGATCAGACCGGCAAACCATGCCGTAATAACTGAAGGTGAGCCATGCGCTGGATACGTAACGCACTTGTGATGTTGTTGCTGTGCGCGGGGGGCGGGGCCGGGCATGCCGCGACGGATGGCTATGTCGGGACTGTCTACCATGCCCACATCAAGCGCACCGGCGGCAGGCTGGTGGCGGACGAGTATGCGGCTACCGGTTACCGGTGGGATGATTACGATCTCGTCGAAGTCACCGCCAGCACGCAACGGGTACCGGCCGTGCCTGGCCACGGCCTGCAACTGATTGCCGTGTTATACGATATGCCGCCGGACGCAAGCGTGGACGTCCAGGTGCTGAGACCGGTCAGTAATGCGGACACCGGCCAGGTGCCGCGCATCCACAAGAGGAGCCAGCGCCTGCAGTACTCGGAGCTTCGCAAGGTGCATTTCTTCGAGTATGTCTACTTTTTTGACGAGGACTACGACCTCACGCCCGGGCAGTGGGAGATACGCGTCTGGGACGGTAACAGGATATTGCTGCGCGAGTATTACGATGTCTACGCGGATGTCGACTGCACTGTGACTGACTGCTAGCGCAAGTCGGGTACCTGCCACAGATTCACCTGTGGGTTGACGTCCTTCGGCTTAACCTGGCCTGCCAATGAATAACCAACAGGGAGATACCATGAAAGTTGCATACATCTTTTCCAGCCAGGGTCACACCGTTTCCTACAAACTCGGCAAGATGATACTGCCGCAGCTCGAGCAGGACCGGCACGGTGTGGAGGTCGTCGGCATGTTTTTCTTCGAGGACAACAACTACGTGCTGGTGGAGGGCGATCCGCTTGGCGAGCGCCTGGCGAAGGTCGCCAGTGAGAAAGGCATCCTGCTGATGGGCTGTGACCAGTGCTGCTATGAACGCGAGATCGACGGCAAGCTGGTCGAGGCTGCGACTATCGGCTGCTTCCCCAATCTCTACGCAGCACTCGCCGGTAACATGCCGGACCAGGTGATAACACTGTAGAGCCTGCATTTCGGGTTACGCCCTGCGGGCTAACCAGACCTGTGCCTGCCATGTACAGGGCGCAGGAAGCCAGGCAGGAGCGAATTCATTCGCGATTGGGTGCAGCGCATCGCAGCGTCACGGGTCGGGTGTGCCAGCACCGAAAACCGGCGCAGAGACGGCATCAACCCTTGATCTTTACCGTGCGGGTTTCGATGCCTTCCTTTTTCAGCCGGCCCCGGGCCTTGTCCAGGGTGCGCAGGTCACCGAAGGGACCGACACGCACGCGGTGGTAGGTGTCCCTGTTGTCGATGGTGATGGTCTGGATGTCGGTCTCGAAACCCATTAGCGCGAGTTTCGCCTTGAAACGGTCGGCCTGGTCGGCGCCCTTGAACGAGCCGGCCTGCAGGTAGTAGGTTTCGGCGGATGCCGCCGGTTGTTTCGTGTTTACCGGAGCTGCCGGCTGACTGGTGCCGCCGGCCGGCGTGTCGGGGACAACAGCTGGTGCCTGCGCGACGCTTGCGCGGATTTCCTCCTCGGGGACGATGACCTCCATCTCCGGAAGTTCCGAGTAGAAGATAAAGCGCGGCTTGGGCGGCGCCGGAGGCTGTTTGCCACTGGCCGTGCCTGTGCCGTTTTCGCCCGGCGCAATTGTCTCCGGTATGGCCACGCTGGTGTCGCCGGCCAGCCCCGGTGTTTTCGGCGCCAGCATCTTGATGTAGATGAGGAAGGCGACAAACAGCCCGACCAGCAGGCCGACCGTCACGGCGAGCCACGGCGATACCGGCTTGCGACGTTTCCCGCCAGTGGCGCGGTGCTTGTAGTCTCTTGCCATATTACATGCTCTCCGGTGCCGAAACGCCCAGCAGCCCCAGGGCATTGCCGATGACCTGGCGCGTGGCGCTGATTAGGTTCAGGCGCGCGTTGCGCAGTGCCGGGTCATCGACGATGAAGGTGTGTGCGTTGTAGTAGGTGTGGAAGTCGTTCGCCAGGTCGCGCAGGTAGTTGGTGAGCTGGTGCGGCTCATGGTTGATGGCAGCGGTCTCCAGCACCTCCGGGTAACGCGACAGGTTGATCAGCAGTTCCTGCTCGTGGCTTTCGCTGAGCCGGGCCAGTGACTGCGAGCCCTGTTCCCGGTCCCATGCCAGTCCCTTCTCCTCCAGCTGCCTGAACACGCTCATGACGCGGGCATGGGCATACTGGACGTAGTAGACCGGGTTGTCGTTCGACTGCGACTTGGCCAGGTCAAGGTCGAAGTCCATGTGCTGCTCGCACTTGCGCATGACGTAGAAATAGCGCGCCGCATCGCTGCCGACTTCCTTGCGTAACTGCCGCAGGGTGACGAACTCGCCGGAACGCGTCGACATCTGTACTTTCTCGCCGCTGCGGTAGAGCACCGCGAACTGCACCAGCAGTACGTCGAGTTTTTCCGGGTCATCGCCAAGCGCACGCAGGGCCGCCTTTACCCGTGGCACGTAGCCGTGGTGGTCGGCCCCCCAGATATCGATGACGCGTTCGAAGCCACGTTCCAGCTTGTCCATGTGGTAGGCGATATCGGAAGCGAAGTAGGTGGTCTGGCCGTTGTCGCGCACCAGTACGCGGTCCTTCTCGTCGCCGTAGTCGGTGGAGCGGAACCACAGCGCGCCGCCCTGCTCATAGGCATGTCCGGAATGGCGCAGGCGCTCGATCGCCCTGTTGACTGCGCCGCTTTCCATCAGGCTGCGCTCGGAGTACCACTCCTCGTAGTTGACGCCGAACAGGCCGAGGTCGTCGCGGATGTCGTCAAGGATGGTATTCAGTCCGAGTTCGAAGACGAAGCGGTAGCGGTTGTCGCCGAGCAGCTTGCGGCTGCGCGCGATCAGGGCATCGATGTGCTGTTCCTTGTCGCCCCGGGGCGCATCTGCCGGGATGTCGCTGAAGACCTCCGCGGCGCCATGGTGGTAGGTATCGCCGTGTTCGCGTCGCAGGGTTGCGGCAATGTCCTGGACGTAATCGCCCTGGTAGCCGTTGGAGGGAAAGCGGAACTCCTCGCCGCCGAGTTCCAGGTAACGCAGCCACACCGAGGTGGCGAGGATGTCCATCTGGCGCCCGGCATCGTTAACGTAGTACTCGCGGTGCACGTCGTAGCCGACGGCGGCCAGCAGGTCGGCGACGGCGGCACCGTAGGCCGCGCCACGGCCGTGGCCGACGTGCAGCGGACCGGTCGGGTTGGCCGAGACGAACTCGACCTGTACACGCTTGCCGGCACCGATTTCGCTGCGGCCCCAGGATTCCCCCTGCTCGAGGATTTCCTCGATTACGGCATGGTAGGCGCCAGGGCCGAGGAAGAAATTGATAAAGCCCGGTCCGGCTATCTCGACCTTTTTCACATGGCCGTCACCGGCGAGCGCGGCAACCAGCTTCTCCGCGATCTCGCGTGGCTTTGCCCGGGCCGGTTTGGCCAGTGTCATTGCCAGGTTGCTGGCGAAGTCGCCGTGCGAACGGTCGCGGGTGCGCTCGATCATGACATCCGGCGTGATGCCGGCGGGCAGGTCGCCGGCGGCCTGCAGGTCGGCGACGGCGTCGGTGAGTAATTGTGCGAGTTTTTCTTTCACGTAAGACAGCCCGGGTCAGGTTGGTGCTTGATTCATTTGTTCAGCGCAGAGGCACAGAGGGCGCAGAGAAATACGAAAAACTGTCACCGCAAAGACGCAAAGGACGCGAATATGTAAAGCAGTCAGGATGTACAAGATATCTGATCTTCGGCGTCCGGTGGTTGAACCTGTCGGGTTACGCCCGTAGGGCTAACCCGACCTGCGGATTGCAAGCATAGCCTGCCCCCTGGGAATGATGGGATTTTGCAATGACTTTCCTTGCGCTCTTTGCGATGACTTGCTCCGGTCTTCTCTGCGCCCTCTGTGCCTCTGCGGTGATTGTGAGTTCCTAATGGCCGCCTATTATCCCGCCCCCCCGGCCCAATGCAATGGACTCAGAAGGTATCCGCCGGGTCGACATCCACCGACCAGCGGACCTGGCGGGCCTCTTTTGCCTGCTCCAGCTGGCGGACCAGTGTTCCCAGGGTGTGCTGGAGCCTGCCGCGGTTGCCGGACTGCAGCATCAGCTGGGCGCGGAAGCGTCCGGCGCGTCGTTCCATGGTGGCCGGGACCGGGCCCCAGATTTCCACTTCCCCGCCGTCCTGCCGCTCGAGGCGTTGCCGCACGCCTTCAAGAAATCCCATCGGCACCGATGCTCCGCTGGCCTCGGCGCGAACCAGTGCGATGTGGCTGGCCGGCGGCAGGCCGGCGGCATGACGCTCGGCCAGGGCGGCGCGGGCAAAGGCCGGATAGCCCTGGTGGATCAGCTGTTGCAGCAGCGGGTGGTCCGGGTGGTGGGTCTGGATAACGACCTCGCCGGGACGGTCGTGGCGGCCGGCCCGGCCGGCCACCTGGACGATAAGTTGCGCCATGCGCTCGCTGGAGCGGAAATCGGTGCCGAACAGTCCCTGGTCGACATTCAGGATGGCCGCCAGGGTGACACCGGGAAAGTGGTGGCCCTTGGCCAGCATCTGGGTGCCGAGCAGGATACGCGCCTCGCCGCTTTCCGCCCGCGCCAGGTGGCTGGCGAGTTCGCCCTTGCGGCGCGTGGTGTCACGGTCGATGCGCAGGGATTCAATGTCAGGGAACTGCGCCGCCAGCACCTCGGCCACGCGTTCGGTGCCCTGGCCCAGCGGCCGCAGATCGGTGGCGCCGCACCCGGGGCAGACGGGGTCGATTGGCCGCTGGCTGCCGCAGTGGTGGCAGCGCAGTTCACGGTCGCGCTGGTGCAGGGTCATGCGGGCATCGCAGCGCTGGCACTCGGCGACCCAGCCACACTCGTGGCAGATGAGCGTGGGTGCGAAGCCGCGTCGGTTGAGAAACAGCAGTACCTGGCCATCGGCCTCGAGATGGCGGCGCATGCGGTTCAGCAGGGCGCGTGACAGGCCCTGCTCCAGCGGCTGCTTGCAGACGTCGATGATGCTGAACTCCGGCAGCTGCGCCGTACCGGTGCGCTCCGGCAGGACCAGGTGCCGGTAGCGTTGTTGCTCGACGTTGAACAGGCTCTCCAGCGATGGCGTGGCAGAGCCCAGCACGACCGGGATATCCAGCCGGCGTGCGCGCCACACGGCCAGGTCGCGGGCCGAGTAGCGCAGCCCTTCCTGCTGTTTCAGTGAGCTGTCGTGCTCCTCGTCGATAATCAGCAGTCCGGGATGCGACAGCGGCGTGAAGATGGCCGAGCGTGTGCCGATGATGACGGCGGCCTCGCCGCTGCGGGCCTGCTGCCAGGCGAGCAGTCGTTCACGGTCAGCGAGGCCTGAATGCAGTACCGCGATTGGTACCGGGAAGCGTCGTCGGAAGCGCTCCACCAGTTGCGGCGTAAGGCCGATCTCCGGTACCAGCACCAGCGTCTGCCGGCCGCTGTCGATGACCGCGGCAATGGCCTGCAGGTAGACCTCGGTCTTGCCGCTGCCGGTAACGCCTTCAAGCAGGAAGGGGTGGTACTGGTCCAGGCCGGCGCAGATGGCATCGACCGCGGCCTGTTGCGACGGGTTCAGGGTGTGCGGGATGTCGACCGGCGGTGCGGGCCCACCGGCGGGCGACTCGATGACGCAGGGTTCGATCCAGCCCTTGTCCTGCAGTGTTTTCAGGGTGGCGGCGGTGGTGTCGAGTTCAGCTCGCGCCACGCCGGCGGGATGTTGCTGCAGTGCCTGCATGACTGTCGCCTGGCGCGGTGCACGCGTCAGGTCAGTGATGTCGATTTCACCGCCGGCGGGCGTCAACCGCCAGCCTGCCGGCCGCACTTCCGGTAATGCCTGACCGCTGCGCAGCAGTGCGGGCAGCGCCGTGCCGAGACATTCACCGACGGGGTGATGGTAGTAGGCGCTTGCCCACAGCATCATGTCGAGCACGTCGGCATGGATAACGGGTTCTGCATCGAGTATCGCCAGTGCAGGTTTCAGGCGCGCGCGGTCAATATCGCTTTCACTGCACACGTCCAGCAGGACACCGACGGCCCTGCGCCTGCCAAAGGGAACGCGTACCCGTACCCCGGGTTGCAGTGCGCTGACATCCATCGACGCCGGGGGCAGGTAATCGAAATGACGAAACAGCGGCGAGGGAACCGCGATGCGCAGGATAATTTCGCTCACGTGGACAGGTTTACACGACTGGCGGCAGGCTGGGTCAATTTAGCGTAAAAGTCTGAGATGCATTGTTACCAATCACGTCTAACTCGTTCATCTGATTGAGGCTCGCCTGTTATCCACATTTCCTGTGGATAACTCTGTGGACTACCGGGTGTAAAACGTTCGAAATCCCTATTTTTGCAGTCTCGCCGTTAAATTGCGCATTTTTTATACATGTTTTTTATTGCTTTAAAAACAATGTATTGAAGTTTTTCAGTAGTTACTAATATGCCTGTCTGGCCGTTATGTTGCAAAAAAATGACATCGAATGAAGATTGTGTATAAACCCTGCGGCCGATGCACTGTAATCGTGCGCTTTTCCGCTCTCGCGGTATCTCGAGTTGCGGCACGCGGAATGCCGGGAACACCTGCGGGCGTCGGTATGATAGCACCGGGACAGGCGACAGACCGGCTGCAGGTCAGGATTGCCGGACGTATGTCCCGGTCACCCCGCGGGCATTCAGCCGGGAGTCACCGGGACAAGTGGACAGACAGCCGCCGGGGCGCGGCGGGACTTGCGCTACAACTGCCTGATTGCGGTGATCAGCTCGCCGACCATGGCCTGGCCATCGCCGTAGAGCATGCGGGTGTTGTCCCCGAAGAACAGCGCGTTCTCGACCCCCGAGAAACCCTTGCCCTGGCCGCGCTTGATGACGATGACGTTTTTCGCCTGGTCGGCGTTCAGGATCGGCATGCCATAGATCGGGCTTTCCGGGTTGCTGCGGGCCATCGGGTTGACCACGTCGTTGGCGCCGATCACCAGCGCGACGTCGGCCTGCGGGAACTCGGCATTGATCTCCTCCAGGTCATAGAGCCGGTCGTAGGGCACGTCGGCCTCGGCCAGCAGCACGTTCATGTGCCCGGGCATCCGACCGGCGACCGGGTGGATGGCAAACTTCACGTCCACGCCGCGCTCCAGCAGCAGGTTCATCAGTTCCTTGATCTTGTGCTGCGCCTGCGCCACGGCCATGCCGTAGCCCGGGATGATGATCACCTTGCTGGCGTAGGCCATCATGATGCCGGCATCGCTGGCGTCGATCGGCTTCATGCTGCCCTCGACCGCCTCGCCCTCGGCGCCGTCGGTGCCGCCGAAGTGGCCGAACAGGATGTTGGCGATGGAGCGGTTCATGGCCCTGGCCATCAGCTGGGTCAGCAGGGTGCCGGCGGCACCCACCACGGTGCCGGCGATGATCATGGCGGCGTTGTTGAGGACGAAGCCCTCCAGGCCGACGGCCAGGCCGGTCAGCGCGTTGTACAGCGAGATGACGACCGGCATGTCGGCGCCGCCGATAGGCAGGGTCTTGAGGATGCCGAAGGCCAGCGCCAGGACGAAGAACAGCAGCAGGGTGATGCCGGCGGTCTCGCCTGAGGTTGCCAGCATGATGCCGAGTCCGATGGTGACGGCAAACAGCAGCAGGTTGAACTGGTGCTGCAGCGTGAAGCGGAACGGTTTGCGCATCCAGCCCTGCAGCTTGGCGAAGGCGATCAGCGAGCCGGAGAACGATACCGAGCCGATCAGGGCGCCGATCAGGGCCAGCACCAGAAAGGTCTCGTTGTGGAACTCGCCGCGCAGCAGCTCCACCGCGGCGATGGCACCGGCCGCACCGCCACCCATGCCGTTGTACAGGGCGATCATCTGCGGCATGTCCGTCATGGCAACCCGCTTGCCGGTCCACCAGGCCGCGACACCGCCGATGAAAATGGCGGCCGTCATCAGCTGGTAGTTTCCCATGCCCGGCCAGGTGAAGGTGATCAGGGTCGCGACCAGCATGCCGGCCCCGGCCCACTGGATGCCGGTGCGCGCCGTGACCGGCGAGCTCATGCGGCGCAGGCCGAGGATGAACAGGATAGCGGCCACGAAGTAGGCGATCTGGATCAGGATATCCATCAGCCTTTCTCCTTCTCGCTCTTGAACATCTCGAGCATGCGTTCGGTGACCACGAAGCCGCCGACGGCGTTGCCGGCCGCGAGCACGACGCCGATAAAGCCGATGGTCAGTTCCAGCGGGCCATGGGCATGCCCCATGGCCACCATGGCGCCGACCAGGACAATGCCATGGACAAAGTTCGAGCCCGACATCAGCGGCGTGTGCAGGATGACCGGCACCCGGCTGATAACCTCGTAGCCGGTGAATGCCGACAGCATGAAGATATACAGTGCGGTAAAGCCTTCAATCATGATGCCGCCTCCACTGCCTGCCTGGCGGGTTCGTAGCGGATTTCACCGGCGTGGGTAAGCGTTGCGCTGGTAACGATTTCGTCGTCCCAGTCGGGGTCGACCTTGCCGTCTCTCATGATCAGCGACAGGAAGTTGTACAGGTTCTTGGCATACATCTCGCTGGCGTGTACCGGCAGCATGGCGGGCACGTTCAGCGGGCCGTAGATCATGACGCGCTCGTGACCGAAGGCCTCGCCGGGTACCGTCAGCTCGCAGTTGCCGCCACTCTCGGCGGCCAGGTCGATGATGACCGCGCCGTGCTTCATCTGATCGACCATGTCGGCGGAAATGATGCACGGGGCCGGCCTGCCGGGGACGGCGGCCGTGGAGATGATCGCGTCTGCCTGGATGACATGTTCAGCCAGTACCGCGACCTCCTGCCGCTTTTCCTCATCGGTCAGTTCGCGGGCGTAGCCGCCGCTGCCCTCGGCCTTGACCTTGACGTCGACGAATCTGGCGCCAAGGGATTCCACCTGCTCGCGGGTCTCGGGCCGCACGTCGTAGGCCTCGACCATGGCGCCGAGGCGCCTGGCCGTGGCGATGGCCTGCAGCCCGGCGACGCCAACACCGATGACCAGTACCTTGGCCGGACGGATGGTGCCGGCCGCCGTGGTCAGCATGGGGAAGAAGCGTGCCGTGCGGCTGGCGGCCATCAGGGCCGCCTTGTAGCCGGCGATGGAGGCCTGCGAGGACAGGGCATCCATGCCCTGTGCCCTTGAGAGCCGCGGAATCAGTTCCACCGCGAAGCTGGTGATGTTCCGGTCGCGCATCATGGCGATGCATTCGGGGTTTTCGTGCGGGTGCAGGAAGCCGACCACCGTGCTGCCCTCGCGCAGCAGGCCAATCGCCTCCGGGTCCAGTGGCTGCACGGTCAGCAGGATGTCGGCCTCGGCGAACAGGCGGGCACGGTCCTCGACCAGTCGGGCCGACGTGTATTCGGAATCGCGGTAAAAGGCGGCGGCGCCGGCACCGGTCTGCAGCAGCACCTCTACACCCTGTTTGCCGAGCTGTTCTGCAACAGCGGGGACCAGGGCCACGCGGCGTTCACCGGGGACGGTTTCATGGGGCACAGCAACGCATATCGGCATAGACGCCTCCACATGCGACTTGTCGTGCTGTCAGCCCGGGGCAAGTAACATTGAATCGGTAACGGATTGTGAAAACCACCTGCTGAACACGGGGATAATGCGTTGCCGTGTCCAGCTGGCGGGTATATTAGCGGACTTTAATGAAATTGTGTAGACCGGACCGGTGTCATGTACCCCGCCGCCTGTACGGGTTCAGGCGCCCAGCCCCATCTTGATGTAACCGGTCGGGCAGACCTCGGCGCAGATGTGGCAGCCGATGCAGCGGTCGTAGTCGGTGTAGACATAGCGCCCCATGGTCGCCTGGTCCTTGGGCGTGCGATGCACGGCATCCTGCGGGCAGTAGATGACGCAGTTGTCGCACTCGAAGCACATGCCGCAACTCATGCAGCGTTCCGCCTCGGCCCGGGCCTGCGCCTCCTCCAGTCCCTGGAAGCGCTCCTCGAAGCTGCCCAGCACCTCGTCGGCATTCACGCCGGTCTCGAGACGCTGGTTGCGGGCGGTGTAGGGGAAATGCCCGAGGAAGAGCTCCTCATGCGAGATGATCTCCTGCTCGGCGCGGTCCTCGTAGTTGTGCACCGCGTAGCGTGACTGCGCGGTGCCCCAGTCCTGGATGTGCGGGTAGTCTTCCGGTGCCAGCGAGGTCTCACGCAGCTTGTCGAGCAGGTTGAAGTGATGCACGTCGACCTTGGGTCGCCGCAGGTATTCGCCCTTGCCCAGGTAACGGTCGATGGAATCGGCGGCAACCGAGGCCTGGCCGATGGCCGTGGTCAGCAGGTGCGGGCGGACGATGTCGCCGCAGACGAAATAGCCGGGTTTGTCCGGCACCTGGTAGTACTTGTCCGCATCGATCAGTCCGCGGCCGTTGTCGAACGCCTCCAGCCCGGTCAGGTCACCGGACTGGCCGACGGCAGGCACCACCAGGTCGCACTCGATGTCGAACTCGGAACCTTCTATCGTCGTCATCTTGCCGTCAGTCCAGTCCACCTTGATGACGCGCAGCGCCTTCGCGCGGCCGTCCTCGCCGAGGATCAGTTCCACGGGCGCCAGGCTGCCGCGTATCTGCACGCCTTCCTGTCTGGCGGTAACGACCTCGTGCTCGGCGGCGGGCATCTGCTCGATCGGACGACGGTAGATCAGCAGGACCTCGGAACCCTCGCGGCTGGCCGCGGTGGCGACATCGTGCGCGGTGAGGTTGCGGATAATCGCCTCGGGCCGGTCGTTCTCGTGAATGCTCTTGATGTGGCCCAGCCGGCGGGCAACGGAAATCACATCCATGGCGGTGTCGCCGCCGCCGATCACCACGACCTTCTCGGCCGTGAAGTGCATGCGTTCCTCGTTGAACGCGGCCAGGAAGGCCACGCCGCTGACGCAGTTGGGGGCGTCGCCGCCGGGTATGTTGAGGGTGCGGCCCTGCTGGGCGCCGATGGCCAGCAGGATGGCGTCGTAGTCTTTCTCCAGCTGCTCGAAGCTGATGTCGCGGCCGACGCGGGTGTTCATCTGTACCTCGACACCCATGTCGAGAATGCGCTGGTTCTCGCCGTCCATGACATCGCGCGGCATGCGGTAGCCCGGGATGCCGTAGCGGGACATGCCGCCCAGTTCGGCCCGTTCGTCGAAAATGGTAGCGCCATGGCCGAGTCGGCGCAGCTGGTAGGCGGCTGCCATGCCGGCAACGCCGCCACCGATGATCGCGACCCGCTTGCCCGATTCCTGCGCCGGTTTCTCGAAGGACAGTCCTTCCTGCAGGGCATGGTCGCCGATGTACTGCTCGACGGAGTTGATGCCGACGAAATCCTCGACCTCGTTGCGGTTGCAGCCTTCCTGGCAGGGTGCCGGGCAGACCCTGCCCATCATGGACGGGAAGGGATTGGCATCGGTGGAGCGACGGAACGCGTATTCCTGCCAGGACGTACCGGCCGGTGGCTTTTCGATGCCGCGCACGATCTGCAGCCAGCCGCGGATATCCTCGCCCGAGGGACAGCTGCCCTGGCAGGGCGGGGTCTTGTGCACGTAGGTGGGACACTTGTACGAGGTGTCCTCGTTGAAGATATCGTCCGACCAGCGCGTGTATTCGTGTTCGCCATCGTGGTAACGGCGGAATGTCAGTTTATCTTCCATTGTTCTGTGACTGTATCCGGCGGTGGGTTGTCTAATGGCGTGACATTCTACTTTTAAAGTTCCCCGGCATAAATAGCTGAACCGGCTATCTGCCGGATGCCGCCCGTCGGCCCGGGCGCAGCGGGCGCGCAGGGTTGGTGCCACTCAGGTGATCATGCTAATCTTTTGAAGATATACTAATAACCACAGGCACTTTCCGGAATATTGCACGAACGGCCATAGCGGCCGGCTGTCTTGATCGGGAACAGCGCAGGTACAGGCATGGAAACAGTAACACTGAACCATCAGGTACTGAGGACCGATGTCTCGGGTATGCCGCTTGAATGGGTGGGCTACCAGGACGCCGTCCGTTTGTATCACCTCGAGCAGGTGGCCTATACCTGCGGTACGCTGCTGTACCGGGTCCACGGCGGGATCAACGCCAGAACCGGCAAGCGCAGCATTATCGATGTCAATTCCATTATCGCCACCTACGGCCGCAACCATGCGCTGGTCAAGCAGCGCGACCGCTATGTGCCGCCGCTCAATAACCCTGCACTGTTCAGGCGCGATTCGCACCTGTGTCTGTACTGTGGCGAGACGTTTAGACCGCATGACCTGTCGCGCGACCATGTCACGCCGGTCATCCAGGGCGGCCGCGATACCTGGAACAATGTCGTCACGGCGTGCCGGCGCTGCAACAACCACAAGGCCGGGCGCACGCCCGAGCAGGCCGGCATGCAGCTGCTGGCCGTACCGTTTGTTCCGACCCACGCCGAATACATCTACCTGCAGGGACGCCGCGTGCTGTCCGACCAGATGGAATTCCTGCGGGCACATTTCCCGCGCACCAGTCCGCTGCACGCACGCCTCGCTCTCACCAGCTGATTCCGTGTCGCCCGACAGTCCCCGCGTCTACCTGATCGACGCGAGTATCTATATCTTCCGTGCCTGGTTTTCCGTTCCGGACAGCCTGACCAATCATGCCGGTGAACCGATCAACGCCGTGCAGGGTTTTGCCGGCTTTCTCACGGAATTTCTCGCCGGGGTACAGCCAGTGCATGTGGCCGTGGTATTCGACGAAAGCCTCACGACCTCGTTTCGAAACGACATCTACCCGGCGTACAAGGCGAACCGGGAACCGGCGCCGCCGGAACTGAAGCGACAGTTCGGGATGTGCCGCCGGCTGGCGGCGGCGCTGGGTCTGGCTGGCTTCTCCAGCGACCGTTACGAGGCCGATGACCTGATCGGCACGCTGGCGGCGGGCCTGCGTCCGCAGGGGTTCAGTATCGAGATACTGAGCGCCGACAAGGACCTGGCGCAGCTCGTCGGTGAGAACGATGTGCTCTGGGACTATGCCCGCAACCGCCGGCATGCCTGTGCCGACATACCGAAGCTGCTCGGTGTCCGGGCCGGGCAGGTGGCCGACTGGCTCGCACTGACCGGGGATGCCGTGGACAATATCCCGGGTGTGCCGGGTATCGGCGCCAAAACGGCGGCGGCACTGCTGGCGGCGTTCGATTCGCTTGACGGCGTGTACGCGGATCTCGATGCCGTCACCGGCAGCGGCATTCGTGGCGCGGCACGTATTCGCAGGCTGCTCGAGGAGCACGAGGACACCGCAAGGCGGGCGCGCGAGCTGACCGGCATTGTCATTGATCCGGAACTTGAGGTCAGCGTGCAGGGCGTGCAACGGCGCAGGGTGGCGCCGGAAGACCTGGCATCCGTGTGCAACCGGATCGGCCTCGGGCGCACCACGCAGACACGCTTGCTGAAGGCGACTGATTACCGGGCTTCGACCATGTAAAGCAATCCCGTCACCAGCTGCTGTTCAGGCGTGTTGGGTCGGGAAAATAGGCGGGCAGCGCTGCTGCATCCCCTACACGAGGAAAGAGTATCCAGATGACACTGTGGAACAGCATCGCAGCGGGTATCGCCGATGCAACCGGAATCGTGGCGGAACTGCGGCACCAGGGTTCCGTCGGCGGCGGCTGCATCAACCAGGCACAGCGTATCGAGTATGGTGACGCGACATATTTCGTCAAGCTCAACACGGCCGGTCAGCTCGATATGTTTGCCGCCGAGGCCGAGGGACTGAACGAATTGCGGCGTTGCGATGCACTGCGCATACCGGTACCGGTATGCTGGGGCGAGGATGGCCAGTCTGCCTACCTGGTGATGGAAAACCTCGAGTTCGGCGGTCGCGGTGATGCCGCCGGGCTGGGCGAGGGACTGGCGGTCCTGCACCGGATCACGCAAGAGCGCTTCGGCTGGTACCGGGACAACACCATCGGCTCGACGCCGCAGGTGAACACACCAGCCGATGACTGGGTCCATTTCTATCGCGAGCACCGCCTGCGGTTTCAGCTGGAACTGGCGGCACGGCATGGCTGTAGCGGCCACCTGCTGTCCCGGGTCGAGCGGCTGCTGGCGGATTTTCATGTGTTGTTCGACGACTATTCACCGCAGGCCTCGCTGTTGCACGGCGATCTCTGGTCCGGCAACCAGGCCTGCACCCGGACGGGTGAGCCGGCGATTTTTGACCCGGCGGTGTATTACGGTGACCGCGAGGCGGACCTCGCCATGACGGAACTGTTTGGTGGCTTTGGCGGGAATTTCTACGCCGCCTATGACAATGCATGGCCGATCGACCCGGGTTACAGAACACGCAAGACACTGTACAACCTCTACCACATACTCAACCACTTCAACATGTTCGGTGGCGGTTATGCAGGCCAGGCGCAGGGGATGGTGGATTCGCTGTTGAGCGAGATAAGATAAGATTTACTTGTGGTACTGCGCGGAGAGTTCATGCACGGCATTGATCAATGCGCCGGCGTGTTCGGGGTCGACGTCCGGAGTGATGCCGTGGCCGAGGTTGAAGACATGACCTGAGCCCTTGCCGAAGGCGGCGAGCACGTCGCCGACCTTTTTCCGGATGACGTCCGGCGAGGCATACAGGACCGCGGGATCGAGGTTGCCCTGCAGGGCAACACGGTCGCCGACGCGCTTGCGCGCCGCGGCCAGGTCGGTGGACCAGTCGATGCCGAGCGCATCGCAGCCTGTGTCGGCCATGATTTCCAGCCACTGGCAGCCGCCCTTGGTAAACAGGATGACCGGGACCTTCCTGCCTTCGGCCTCGCGTGTCAGGCCGCTGACAATCTGCTGCATGTAGTCCAGTGAGAACTCGACATAGTCGGGCGGTGTCAGCACGCCGCCCCAGGTATCGAAGATCATGACGGCCTGCGCGCCGGCGGCGATCTGTGCATTCAGATAGCTGGTGACGGAGCGGGCGACGGTTTCCAGCATGCGGTGCAGCAACCGCGGCTCGTTGTAGAGCATGCCCTTGACCTTCGAATAGGTCTTTGTGGAGCTGCCTTCCACCATGTAGGTCGCGAGCGTCCACGGACTGCCGGAGAAGCCGATCAGCGGAATCCGGTTGTCGAGGGTGCGGCGAATCAGGCGAACGGCATCCATGACGTAGCGCAATTCGTCCTCGGGATCCGGTACCGGCAGCGCATCGACATCCGCCGCGCAGCGCACCGGCCGTTCGAAGCGCGGGCCCTCGCCCTCGGCAAAGTACAGGCCGAGACCCATGGCATCCGGAATCGTCAGGATGTCGGAAAACAGGATGGCGGCATCCAGCTCGAAGCGATCGACCGGCTGCATGGTGACCTCGCAGGCCAGTTCCGGCGAGGTACACAGGTCCATGAAGCTGCCTGCCTGCTTGCGCACCCGGCGGTATTCCGGCAGGTAGCGCCCGGCCTGGCGCATCATCCAGACAGGGGTTACGTCCACGGGTTCGCGGAGCAGGGCCTTCAGGAAACGGTCGTTTTGGAGTTCTGGCATTTATCTGTTCACCGCAAAGGCGCAAAGCGCGCAGGGAAATCCGATATTACCGCAGAGGCATTGAGGCCGCAGAGAAAAATATGGAACACAGTACGGTGTCGTGTACACAGAGATCAAAAACAGCTGCGATTTCACTTTGCGGGTCGGGCAAGGCGCAGCGTGCCCGACAATATTTGCAGCTTGGGCACGGAGCTAACGCTCCTTATGCCCGACCTGCCAGCTCAAAGAGCTGTATCTTTTTCCGTTTACCCTGCGCGAGACGACCGGTTTATCTCGGCAGCTCGGAGCTGCCCATCAGGTACTCGTCAATCGAGCGTGCGCACTGCCGGCCCTCGCGGATCGCCCAGACGACCAGTGACTGGCCACGGCGCATGTCACCGGCGGCGAACACCTTGTCCACCGAGGTGTAATAGGCGCGTTCACCCTCTGTGTTGCCGCTGACGTTGCCGCGCGGATCGAGTTCGATATCGAGTTCCTTGAGCATGCCTTCGTGCACCGGGTGTATGAAGCCCATCGCCAGCAGCACCAGGTCGGCCTTGAGCTGGAATTCGCTGCCCTCGATTTCCCGCATCTTCCAGTCGCCGTTCTCGTCTTTTGTCCATTCCACACGGATGCAATTGATGGCAGTCACCTTGCCGTTCTCGCCCTCGATGGATCGGGTGGCCACGGACCATTCACGCTCGGCGCCTTCTTCCTGTGAACTGGAGGTGCGCAGCTTGTTCGGCCAGTTGGGCCAGGTCAGGGCCTTGTCTTCCTTTTCCGGCGGGCGCGGCAGGATCTCCAGCTGGGTCACCGATACGGCAGCCTGCCGGAACGAGGTGCCGATGCAGTCGGAACCGGTGTCGCCGCCACCGATGACGATGACATGCTTGTTTCTGGCGCTGATTTCAACATCGGCATCGATGCTGTCACCGGCATTGCGCTTGTTCTGCTGCGGCAGGAACGTCATGGCAAAGTGCACGCCATCGAGGTCGCGTCCCGGCACGTCCAGGTCGCGCGGGTGCTCGGAGCCGCCGGTGAGCGCGATGGCGTCGTACTCCTTCAATAGATCCGCGGCAGGCCTGTCACGGCCGATGTGTACGTTCGTGTGGAAGTTGACACCCTCGGCCTGCATCTGGCCCATGCGCCGGTCGATGATGTGCTTCTCCATCTTGAAGTCCGGGATGCCGTAGCGCAGCAGGCCGCCGATGCGGTCGCTCTTTTCGAACACGTCAACCTCGTGGCCGGCGCGTGCCAGTTGCTGGGCACAGGCCAGGCCGGCCGGCCCTGATCCGACTACCGCGACGCGCTTGCCGGTCTTGTGCTCTGCAATCTGCGGGGAGATCCAGTTGTTATCCCAGGCCTTGTCGACGATGGCGCACTCGATGGTCTTGATGGTGACCGGGGTGTCCTCGATGTTCAGGGTGCAGGCAGCCTCGCACGGCGCCGGGCAGATGCGTCCGGTGAATTCCGGGAAGTTGTTGGTCGACTGCAGGACGCTGATCGCCTCGCGCCAGTTGCCCTGGTAGACCAGGTCGTTCCAGTCAGGGATGATGTTGTTGACCGGGCAGCCCTGGTGGCAGAAGGGGATGCCGCAGTCCATGCAGCGCGCACCCTGGTTGCGGAGTTCGCTGTCATCCAGCGGGATGACGAATTCCCTGAAATGCTGGACGCGGTCGGCTGCCGGTTTGTAGCTCCGGTCGAGCCGCTCGTATTCCATGAAGCCTGTGGGTTTGCCCATTATCAACGTCCTCCCTGGGCGGCCTGGGATGTCGCTGCCCTGGCTGCCTGCATTTCCTGCAGGGCACGCCGGTAATCGACCGGCATGACCTTGACAAACTTCGGCAGGTATTCGTCCCAGTTTTCAAGAATCTGCCGTCCGCGGCTGCTGTCGGTGTAGCGCACATGCCGCTGCACCAGCTGCCGCAGACGCAAGGCGTCAAAGCGGGTCATGTCATGACTGACATCGACCCTGCCATGAGTCTCCAGATCGCCGCCCTGGTGATCGAGTTTTTCCAGTGCCTCGTCCTCGGCGGGAATCGGCTCGAGTTCCACCATGGCGAGATTGCAGCGCTGGTTGAAATCACCGCGCTCATCCAGCACATAGGCGATGCCGCCGCTCATGCCGGCGGCGAAGTTGCGCCCGGAATCGCCGAGTACCACCACGACACCGCCCGTCATGTATTCGCAGCCATGGTCGCCGACACCTTCCACCACGGCGGTAGCGCCGGAGTTGCGCACGGCAAAGCGTTCACCGGCAACACCACGGAAGTAGCATTCACCGCTGATGGCGCCGTACAGGACGGTGTTGCCGACGATGATGTTTTCCTCCGCCACGATCGGAGTCTGTTTCGGCGGGTAGATCACCAGGCGCCCGCCGCACAGCCCCTTGCCGACATAGTCGTTGCCCTCGCCGACAAGCTCGATGCTGACGCCGTGGGCGACGAAGGCGCCGAAGCTCTGGCCGGCAGTGCCGCGCAGGGTGATGCTGACGGTATCCTCGGGCAGGCCGGCGTGGCCGTAGCGCCGGGCAATCTCGCCGGACAGCATGGTGCCGACCGAGCGGTTGGTGTTGCGCACCGGCAGTTCGATCCGGACGGCCTCGCGGTTTTCCAGTGCCGGTTGTGCCAGGCGGATGAGTTCATTGTCCAGCGCCTTGTCCAGCCCGTGGTCCTGGGTCTGGCACTGGTAAATCGGGACATCCGGACCGGCGTCGGGCTTGTGCAGGATGCGCGAGTAGTCCAGCCCGCGGGCCTTCCAGTGGTCGATGGCGCGGCGCATGTTGAGGTGCTGCGACTGGCCGATCATGTCGTCGAACCTGCGGTAGCCGAGTTTCGACATAAGCTCGCGGATTTCCTCGGCGACGAAGAAGAAGTAGTTGACGACGTGTTCCGGCTTGCCGGTGAAGCGCTTGCGCAGTTCCGGGTCCTGCGTGGCCACGCCGACCGGGCAGGTGTTGAGGTGGCACTTGCGCATCATGATGCAGCCCTCGACGATCAGCGGTGCCGTGGCAAAGCCGAATTCGTCGGCACCCAGCAACGCGCCGATGACGACGTCACGGCCGGTGCGCATGCCACCGTCGACCTGCACGGCAATGCGCCCGCGCAGGTTGTTCAGAACCAGTGTCTGGTGGGTCTCGGCAAGACCGATTTCCCATGGACTGCCGGCATGCTTGATCGAGGTCAGCGGGCTGGCACCGGTGCCGCCGTCATAGCCGGCGATGGTGACGTGGTCCGCATGCGCCTTGGAGACGCCCGCGGCCACCGTGCCGACGCCGACCTCGGAGACCAGTTTGACGCTGATGTCAGCCCGCGGATTGGCATTCTTCAGATCATGGATCAGCTGCGCCAGATCCTCGATGGAATAGATATCGTGATGCGGCGGCGGTGAAATCAGGCCGACGCCGGGTGTTGAATGGCGCACCTTGGCGATGGTGGCATCGACCTTGTGGCCGGGCAACTGGCCGCCTTCGCCCGGCTTGGCGCCCTGTGCCATCTTGATCTGGATCATGTCGGAGTTGGCGAGGTACTCGGTGGTGACGCCAAACCGGCCAGATGCGACCTGCTTGATGGCGGAGCGCATGGAGTCGCCGTTGGCCATGGGCTTGAAACGCTCCGGCAGTTCACCACCTTCGCCGGTATTCGACTTGCCGCCGATCCGGTTCATGGCGATGGCCAGCGTGCTGTGTGCCTCGAAGGAGATGGAGCCAAATGACATGGCGCCGGTTGCAAAGCGCTTGACGATTTCCTTCGCCGGCTCGACTTCCTCCAGCGGTACCGGCTGGTCGGGGAACTGGAACTCGAACAGACCGCGCAGGGTCAGCAGGCGCTCGCTCTGTTTGTTGACGAGGTCTGCAAATTCGCGGTAGTTCTGGTAGTTGTTGCTGCGCGTGGCGTGCTGCAGTTTGGCGATCGAATCCGGCGTCCACATGTGGTCCTCGCCGCGCAGGCGGAAGGCGTAGTCGCCGCCGACGTCGAGCTTGTCACGGTAGATCGGCGCATTGCCATAGGCGTCGCGGTGCCAGCGCACGGCTTCCGCGGCGATCTCCGGCAGGCCGGCACCCTCGATAGTGGTGGCCGTGCCGCTAAAATACCGGTCGACGAACTCGCTGGACAGGCCAACGGCGTCGAAAATCTGCGCACCGCAGTAGGACTGGTAGGTGGAGATGCCCATCTTCGACATCACCTTCAGCAGCCCCTTGCCAATCGCCTTTATGTAGCGCGACTGGACTTCCTTGGCATCGAGGTCCTCCGGCAGGCGTTCGCGGATGGCCTCCAGGGATTCGAAGGCAAGATAAGGATTGATCGCCTCGGCCCCGTAACCGGCCAGGGTGGCGAAATGATGGACCTCGCGGGCGGCGCCCGTCTCGACAACCAGTCCGGAGACGGTGCGCAGCCCGGCACGCACCAGGTGATGATGCACGGCTGCCGTTGCCAGCAGGGCGGGTATTGGCAGCTGGTCGGCCGCGACCTGCCGGTCCGACAGGATCAGGATGTTGTAATCATCGTGTACCGCCTGCTCTGCCGCCTGGCAGAGGGCGGCCACCGCGTCATGCATGCCGTCGGCACCCTGTTCTGCCGGGTAGCAGATATCGAGTGTCCGGGTGCGGAATGCGCCGCCTGTGTGGTCCTCGATATGGCGGATGCGTTCGATATCGGTATTGCTCAGGACGGGTTGCTGGACCTCCAGGCGCATGTGCTCGCCGGCCGACTCGTGGCCGAGCAGGTTGGGTCGCGGTCCGATCAGCGACACCAGCGACATCACCAGTTCCTCGCGGATCGGGTCGATCGGCGGGTTGGTGACCTGGGCGAAGTTCTGCTTGAAATAGTTGGCCAGGGGTTTCGGCTTGCTGGAGAGTACTGCCAGCGGATTATCGGCACCCATGGAGCCGATCGCTTCCTGACCGGTTACGGCCATCGGTGTCATCAGGAACTTGATGTCTTCCTGGGTGTAACCGAAGGCCTGCTGCCGGTCGAGCAGGACGTCCGGGTCCGGTGACATGGGACTGACTTCGCCGGGCAGGTTTTTCAGCAGGATCTGTGTGTTGGACAGCCAGTCCTGGTAGGGGCGGGCGTCGGCCAGTCCGGCTTTCAGTTCCTCATCATCGATAATGCGACCTTCTTCCATGTCGATGAGGAACATCTTGCCTGGTTGCAGGCGCCATTTCTTGACGATGCGCTCCTGCGGTATGTCGAGCACACCCATCTCCGACGCCATGACGACCAGGTCGTCATCGGTTATCAGGTAGCGCGCCGGCCGCAGGCCGTTGCGATCAAGGGTGGCGCCGATCTGGCGGCCGTCGGTGAAGGCGACCGCAGCAGGGCCATCCCAGGGTTCCATCAGGGCGGCATGGTATTCGTAGAAGGCGCGACGTTTTTCATCCATCAGCGGGTTGCCGGCCCAGGCCTCCGGTATCAGCATCATCATGGCATGCGACATGGAGTAGCCACCGGTCACCAGCAGTTCCAGCGCATTATCGAAGCAGGCCGAGTCCGACTGGCCCTCGGCAATCAGCGGCCACAGCTTGTCGAGGTCGTCGCCGAACAGTTCCGAGGCCATGGAGTGACGGCGTGCGTTCATCCAGTTGATGTTGCCGCGCACGGTGTTGATCTCGCCATTGTGGGCGATCATGCGGAACGGATGCGCCAGGTCCCAGGAAGGGAAGGTGTTGGTCGAAAAACGCTGGTGCACCAGCGCGAGTGCGCTGGTGACGCGCTCGTCGTTGAGGTCGGTGTAGTAGGTGTCGACCTGGTTGGCCAGCAGCATACCCTTGTAGCACAGCGTGCGGCATGACATCGACGGGACATAGAAGGCCTCGCAGCCCGCCATGCCGCACCCGGCGATGGCATTTTCGGCACGCTTGCGAATCACGAACAGCTTGCGCTCGAAGGCATCCGTGTCGGCGCAGTTGTCGCCGCGACCGATCAGGAGCTGGCGTACCACCGGTTCGACCGCCTTGACGCCTTCGCCAAGGCGGCTGTTGTCGGTGGGCACATCACGCCAGCCCAGCAGGGTCTGGCCTTCCTCGGCGATGGTGGCTTCCAGTAACGAGACGCAGTGCTCACGGGTGGCGTCCTGCTGCGGCAGGAAAATAGCGCCAACGCCGTAGTCGCCTGCTGCCGGCAGGGTGATGCCGGGCGCGGCGCATTCCTCGCGCAGGAAGGCATCCGGGATCTGCATCAGAATGCCGGCGCCGTCACCGGCAAGCGGGTCGGCGCCCACGGCGCCACGGTGGGTCAGGTTTTCAAGGATTTTCAGGCCCTGGCGGACGATTTCATGAGACTTGCGCCCTTTAACATTGGCCACGAAGCCGACACCACAGGCGTCGTGTTCGTTGGCGGGGTCGTACAGGCCCTGTCTGGGCGGCAGCATGCCGTGCATCATGGAGAAAACCCTGTCGTGTTCGTATTCGCTGTTAGTCCCGTGCCGGCGTTATGGCCTCGGGGCGAGCATAAAATCAATAAATTACAGCAAGTTGCAACGTGGTTTCGTTGCCGGCAGACGGCCGCACGCAGGTGCGTCGGCCGTGGCCAAAAGGCCGAACAGTATAGCGCCGCATGGCCGGTGGTTCAATTTAGCGGGGTGTGTATTTCCCTATTGTTTCAGGGGCATGCAATCGTCCCATCGGTGGGGGCCGTTACCCTGTCTGTGCCTGCATGAACACCACCCGGTAGCCGCGTTTCAGTTGATCATCGCGTGCCCGGAGCAGGGCTTCCTCGGCGGTCTCGCGATCGGCAAAGTTTTCGCGCTTCAACCGGCCGCGAGTGCCCTGGTAACCCCACTCGCGCACCAGCGTCCAGCCCTCCAGCAGGTCTTCCTGCAGGTGCAGGTGGTAGTAGCGTGGCGCCTTGTCACCCTCAGGCGGGATTTGCATGTAGATACGCATCAGATTTCAGGGACCAGTCATTTAACAATCACCGCAGAGACGCAGAGGACGCCAGGAAAATATTTCTAAAAACAGGCAAATGTTCTTGTGTCATCCTCAGGCTACGCAGATTTCGAATTGCTGTGACTCCGGATGCCGTTCCGTACAGGGATCAATGCAGTTTTTTGTACTGGCTCTTTTCCCCGGGGTCCTATGTGTCTTTGCGGTGAAATATCTTGTCTCTGCGTCTCTGCGTCTCTGCGTCTCTGCGTCTCTGCGTCTCTGCGGTTAATTGTATACCTGCCCGGCAAATTGCTCAGATCGAGGGGTTGAACGTCCGTTCGTACTCGGCGATTGCAAAGCGGTCAGTCATGCCGGCGATGTAGTCGGCAACGGCGCGGGCACGGCCGTTGTCCCCCTGCTCCTGTTCCAGCTGCCGGACCTTTCCCTGGGCCTCGTCCGGCATCAGCCGCGGATCGTCAATGAAGGCACTGAACAGCGCCGAGATGGTCCGACTGGCCTTGGACGTCATCCGATGGACGCGGTAATGGCGGTACAGGTTGTTGCGCAGGAAGCGCTTCAGCTCCAGGTTCTGTTCCCGCATGGCCTCACTGAATGCTACCAGCGCCGCATCCTGCCGGCGCACGGCCTCGACATCCTGCGGCATGGCCCGTTCGAGGTTGCCCAGCGTGGTTTCCACCAGGTCCACCACCTGGCAGTTGATCAGGCGCCGTACCACCTCGTGAATGGTGCGGCGCGGATGCAGGTCGGGATAGCTGCGGCGGACGGTATCGTACTGCTCCCGGAACAGGGCGACCTCGCTGAGCTGGTCGACATCGATGAGTTCCGAGCGCAGCCCGTCGTCCACATCGTGACTGTTGTAGGCAATTTCATCGGCCAGATTGGTCAGCTGTGCTTCCAGCGAGGGTTGCTGTTTCAGCAGGAAGCGTTCCCCCAGTTCTCCCAGCGTACGGGCATTTTTCTGCGAGCAGTGCTTGAGGATGCCCTCGCGCGATTCGAAGGTCAGGTTGAGTCCGGGAAACTCGGCGTAGCGCTCCTCGAGTTCCTCGACGACCCGCAGCGATTGAAGGTTGTGCTCAAAGCCGCCATAGGCCTGCATGCAGGCGTTCAGCGCATCCTGGCCGGCGTGGCCGAACGGCGTGTGCCCAAGGTCATGAGCGAGGGCAATGCCCTCGGTCAGGTCTTCGTTCAGTCGCAGCGCCCTGGCAATCGAGCGGGCGATCTGGGCAACCTCGATGGAATGGGTCAGCCGGGTGCGGAACAGGTCGCCTTCGTGATTGACGAATACCTGTGTCTTGTACTCCAGACGGCGGAAGGCCGCGGAGTGGATGATGCGGTCCCGGTCGCGCTGGAATTCACTGCGATAGGCCGGGCCGGGTTCGCTGTGGCGGCGTCCGCGGCTGCCGGCGTCGGTGACGGCATAGGGCGCGAGCCGGCCATGGTGTACGGTGGCCGCGACGCTGTTCACCGGCTCAGGCGGCCTTGACCAGTGTCTGGCTGAGCAGGGCCGGGTCGAATTCCCCGGTAACCACGGCCTTGCCGATACCCTTTAGCAGGACCAGGCGCAGGCCACCATCCAGGACCTTCTTGTCGACGGCCATCAGTTGCAGAAACTGCTGTTCACCCATGGAGTCGGGGGGCGAGGTCGGCAGGGAGGCGCGCTGCAGCAGGCTCTCGAGCCGACTGACATCGGACTCGGGCAGCCAGTGATGGCGTGCCGACAGGTCCGCAGCCATCAGCATGCCGGCGGCAACCGCCTCGCCATGCAGCCAGGTGCCGTAACCGGTGCCGGTTTCGATGGCATGGCCGAAGGTGTGACCAAGATTGAGCAGCGCCCGCTGGCCGCTTTCGCGTTCATCGGCGGCGACGATTTCCGCCTTCAGGGTGCAGGATCGCTCGATGGCATGTGCCAGTGCAGCCTTGTCGCGTGCCTTGAGGCGGTCGATGTTGTCGTCCAGCCAGTCATAGAACTCGCTGTCACGGATGAGCCCGTACTTGATGACTTCAGCCAGGCCGGCCGCCAGTTGCCGGTCGTCCAGGGTATCGAGCGTATCGGTGTCGATGATGACGCAGCCGGGCTGGTGAAAGGCGCCTATCATGTTCTTGCCGAGTTCGTGATTGACGCCGGTTTTGCCGCCGACTGACGAGTCGACCTGGGCGAGCAGGGTGGTGGGGATCTGCACAAAGGCGACACCGCGCTGGTAGCTGGCCGCGGCAAAGCCGGTAATGTCGCCGATGACGCCGCCGCCGAGTGCCACCAGCGTGCAACTGCGGTTGAAGCGCTGCTTCAGCAGGTCATCGAAGATGGTGTTCAGGGTGTCGAGGTTCTTGTACTGCTCGCCGTCCGGCAGGATCACGGTCGCCACGTCGAAGCCGTCGAGCAGCTGTTTGACGGCATCCAGGTAGAGTGGTGCGATGGTGACATTGGTCACTACCATTACCTGGCGGCCACGGATATGCCGGGTAATCAGTTCGGGCTGCTGCAGTAATTTCTGCCCGATGTGGATCGGGTAGCTGCGATCGCCAAGGTCAACGGTGAGTGTTTTCATGTCCTGGATGTCATGCCTGCATCAGGAAAACAGCATATCGGATAACCACTTGCAAGGGCAAACCGGACGGTCCCGGTAGTCAGGAGCCGTCGAGTTGCTGCAGGATCTCCCTGACCACGTCCCGGACATGCTTGCCGTCGGTGTTGATAACCAGGTCGGCGATTTCACGATACAGCGGTTCGCGCACCTGCATCAGGTCGATGAGGCGCTGGCGTGGGTCTTCTGTCTGCAGCAGCGGGCGGTTACGGTCCTTGCCGGTGCGTTTCAGCTGCTGGTTGACCGAGGTGTGCAGGTAGATGACGCGGCCGCGGTCACTCAGGTGTTTGCGGTTTTCCGGGTCCAGTATTGCGCCGCCGCCGGTGGCCAGCACGATACCCGGCAGGCGGGTCAGCTCCTCGATGACGGCCTTTTCGCGTTTGCGAAATCCTGCCTCGCCCTCGATTTCGAATATCAGCGGGATGTCGACACCGGTGCGGTGCTCGATTTCATGGTCGCTGTCGTGGAATTCGAGCCTGAGCTGTCTGGCCAGCTGGCGCCCGATGGTGGATTTGCCGGCCCCCATCGGGCCGGTCAGAAACAAACTGCCCGGCATTTTCATGCCGGGCAGGTATGCCAGAAAGTGGCGCTGCTGACAAGCGTCAGCATGGACACGTTGTCAGAGGTTAAAGCTTTCCTTGACGATCTTCGGTGTGACGAAGATCAGCAGCTCGGCCTTGTCATCCTCCTTGCGGGTGGTCTTGAACAGATGCTCAACCAGCGGCAGTTCGCCGAAGAAGGGCACCCGGTCGGTTTCATCCCGTGTCTCGCGCTCGTAGATCCCGCCAAGTACCAGGGTCTCGCCATTGTCGACCAGCACCTGGGTGGCGACTTCCTTGGTGTCGATGCTTGGTACGCCCAGGTACACCTGGCCGACGCTGTCCTTGTTGACGATCAGGTCCATGACGATGCGGTCATCCGGTGTGATCTGCGGTGTCACGTTCAGACTCAGCACGGCCTTCTTGAACTGGACATTGGTGGCGCCGCTGGAGGTGGCCTCCTGGTACGGTATCTCGGTACCGGACTCGATGTAGGCCGCCTTCTGGTTCGATGTCAGGACACGCGGACTGGAGATGACCTCGCCGCGGCCTTCCATTTCCATGGCGCTCAGCTCGAGCTGCAGCAGGTGGCTGCCGAGCTTGCCGACGGCCAGGCCCAGGGAGCCGGTCGGGTTGGCGACACCCAGGTCGGTGATCAGGCCTTCAAGGCCGCTGCCTGCGGGAGACTCGAAGCCTGTTATCGGGTCGATTTCAAACAGGCCCGGTCGTGTGCCGCCGGTGACCAGGGTCTTCTCGTCATTGTCGAAATCAACGCGCTTGCTGTAACCGAAGCGGACGCCGAGGTCCTTGGCGAAGTCATTGGAGGCAATCACGATGCGGGACTCGATCAGTACCTGGCGTACAGGGATGTCCAGCCGGGCCACCATCTTGCGGATGTCCGCCAGCTTGGCTGCTATATCCTGCACCAGGATGACATTGGTCCGCTCGTCGATGGTCGCGGTACCACGGTCAGAGAGCAGGGTGGTTTCCTCGCTCTTGATGAGATTGGCGATATCGGCTGCCTTGGCATAGTTGACCTGGATGATCTCGGAGTACATCGGCTCGAGTTCCTGGATCTGCTTCTGCGCTTCCAGCTCGAGTTTTTCGCGGGCGGCGAGTTCCTCGCTAGGTGCGACCAGCATGACGTTGCCGGCCTCGCGCATACCCAGCCCCTTGGTCTTGAGGATGATGTCCAGCGCCTGGTCCCAGGGAACGTTCTTCAGACGCAGGGTCAGGCTGCCGCCGACCGTGTCACTGACGACAATGTTGATGCCGGTGAAATCCGCGATCAGCTGCAGTACCGAGCGTACCTCGATGTCCTGGAAGTTAAGTGAAAGACGCTCGCCGGTGTAGCCGAATTCATCCTTCTTGCGCTCTTCCGCTTCCTCGGCGGTGATCTCCTTGATCTCGATGGTGAACTCGTTACCCGTCTGGTAGGCGAGGTGCTCGTACTCGCCCATCGGGGTGATCACCATGTGGACATCCTTGCCACGACCGTAGGTGTCGATGGTCTTCACCGGCGTGGCGAAGTCCAGCACATCCAGGCGGCGCGACAGCGACTCGGGCAGCTCGGCACGGTAGAAATCGACCACGACCTTGCCGTCTTCCTGCTTCATGTCTGCCGGTATCGAGGGATCTGACAGGCTGACGATGATGCGGCCCTGGCCGTCCTCGCCGCGACGGAAATCAATGTTCTCGATTTGCGGCATGGGGCCACCCTTGGCGGCTGCTACGGCTGCACTGGCGGCGGTCTGTTCCTTGCCGCCACCCTGCAGGGTCAGTATGACCCTGTTGCCCTCGGTGCGGGCTTCATAGGGCACCATCTCTGTCAGGTTGACGACCACGCGAGTCCGCCCCTGTGCCTCGATTGCCGTCAGGCTTTCCGCCATGCCGATGCCGATTGTCCGGGAACGCTGCTGCAGGGCATTGCTGGTCGCCGGGAAGTCCAGGGCGATGCGCGCGGGGTTGTCGATCGTGAAACTCAATGGCGCAGGTGCGGGGTTGCTGAGCGTCAGTGTTATCTGCGCCTTGTTGCCCGGCAGGCCGGCAAAATCAATGGCCTGGAGCGTATTTGTTGCATCCGCTGCCCGGGCGATCACCGATCCCCCTGCCAGTAGCAGGGTGCCGGTCACCAGCAAGGCATGCAAGGCGTGATTCCAGAGCCTCGCCAGGTGACGGTTTGAGAAAGTGGTGTGTGCCTGTAGCCGGCGCGCGCGTTTTCCGATCATTGCGATTCCCCCGTGGGATTATTCGCTGATTGCAATAGAGGCTGTGCGTTCCATCCAGCCACCGAGTCCATCAGGAATGATTTCCGTTAGTTCAACTTCGAATTCAGATATCCGGATGATCTTGCCATGATTCTGCCCGATGTAGTTACCGGTCTGTACACGATGAATGGTGTCATCCGTGTCCAGAACCAGTGCCCAGGCGTCCTCATGCTGCTCCAGTGTGCCGACCATGCGCAGGCTGTCCAGGGGATATTCCTCCAGCGGCTCTGGCGGGCGGTCAAAATCCGGTTTGATGCCACTGCCGCCGGCCTGCGCCACGGCTGCGGGCGTGTGACTGAATACCGGTGCCGTGAACGGGTCACGCAGGTCAGCCGCCGAGTATTCAAATGATTCGAACGGTTCGAATTCCGGCAGTGGCTCGATGTTCGGCTTTTGCGAGCTCTTGACCCGCTCGGTATATTCGATGAGATCGCTGGTCGGGTCAGGGGCGCAGGCAGTCAGTGCCCCTGAAATGAGGGCCGGCACCAGTAAACGCATTATCGGTTTAGTGCGGTTCATTTCTTTTTACCCTTTTTGCCCTTTTTACCCTTTTTCTGGTCCTGTCCTTCATCGGCGGAACTCCGCTCGTCTTCTTCCATGTAGCGGTAGGTCTTGGCTGTCAGGTTCATCGCCAGCACATCGCTGTTCTTGCTCTTCCCGGCGATAGTAATATCGCTCAGGGTAACGATGCGTGGCAGGGCGGCGACTCCGCTGACAAAATCCCCGAATTCGTGATAATTGCCGACAACCCGGATCTGTATGGGCAATTCGGCGTAGAATTCCCTCGGAACCTCGTTCTGCGGGTTGAAGAGTTCAAATTCCAGACCGGCGGCCAGGCCAGTCTGGGAGACATCGACCAGCAGGTCAGCCACCTCGGTCTTGTTTGGCAGTTGCCGCAGCATGGCGCCGAAGGACTCGCGCATTTCCTCCAGCTGCTGCTCGTAGGCCTCGAGATTGGCCGCTTGCTGGGCCTTTTTCTCGAAGATGACCCTGAGGTCGAGTTCGCGCTGTTCCACGGATTCCAGTTCTGCCAGCTGGTCCTTGCTGTGAAACCAGTATCCCAGGAATATCACGCCGCCCATAATAAAGAGGATTACTACAGCGCGGGCCGCAGCAGGCCAGCGGGCGATATTGGTCAGATCGAGATCACTCAGTTCCAGATTCATGAGGACTCCTCGCTGGCCTTTTCCTCAGCGGCGTCGGCTTGTGGCGATTTTGGTGTCTTCTGGCTGCCGCGCAGCGTGAAATTGGCAATGCGGCGGCGATCCACTTCCGTGGTCTTGATCAGATCCAGGCGTGGTCCCGTCAGCCAGAGTGAGCTATCGATGTTGCGCATGTAGTCAGACACCCGGGCATTGGACTGCGCGACGCCGTCCATCGTCAGGGCCTTGCCTTTCTGCGTGAACTTCTTCAGATAGATTCCGTCAGGCAGGGTGCGAACCATCTCGTCCATCAGGTGAACACTTTCAGGGCGGCTGCGCTGCAGTTCCTGAATCACGTTCATGCGGGCGAGCAGGTTGGCTTTCAGCTGTTCCAGTTCCTTGATGCGTCCGATGCGCTGGTCGAGGATATCGATTTCCTTTTCCAGGAAGGCATTACGCTGGTTCTGGTTGTCGATCAGGCCGCTGATATGCAGGTGGGCCAGCAGGACGATAAGCGCGGCGATGATGGCCGAGCCGCCTGCCATGATGCCGAATTCCCGCTGTTTCTGCTTGCGCAGCTCTTCACGCCAGGGGAGCAGGTTGATCTTTGCCATGTTAGTCGAAACTCCTCAGGGCAAGTCCGCAGGCAATCAGCAGGGCGGGTGCATCGTTGCTCAGTGTCTGCGGCTTGACGCGTGCAGACAGTGACATGGATGCGAAGGGATTGGCGATGGAGGTCTCCACCCCGAGACGTTCCTGTATCAGTTCGTCAATACCGGGAATGGAGGCGCTGCCACCCGCGAGAATCACATGATCGACCTTGCTGTGCGGGCTGGAGGAATAGAAGAACTGCAGCGAGCGGCTGGCCTGCTGTGCCATGGCTTCCTTGAAAGGCTCAAGCACGTCAGTCTGGTAGTTTTCCGGCAGCCCGCCCTGTCGCTTGGCCATGCCCGCCTCTTCATACGACAGGCCATAGCGGCGCATGATCTCTTCCGTGAGTTGCTTGCCGCCAAATACGGTGTCGCGGGTATAGATGCTCTTGAGGTCATGCATGACGTTCAGCGTGGTCATTGTGGCGCCGACGTCGATGACAGCCACGGTTTTGCCAACTCCCCCGCCCGGTAGCTGGTCAGTAAGGAAGGCAAAGGCATTTTCACTGGCAAAGGACTCGACGTCCATGACCAGGGTTTCAATCCCGCCGGTTTCACAGGCGGCATTGCGCATATCGACGTTTTCGCTGCGGCAGGCCGCCAGCAGTACGTCTACAGTATCGGGATTCTTTTCTGAGGGGCCGAGTACCTCGAAGTCCAGATTGACCTCTTCCAGCGGGTACGGGACGTACTGGTCAGCCTCAAACTCGATCTGGCTTTCCATGTCATCATCCGACATGCCTGCAGGCATGGGGATTATCTTGGAGATGACCGACGAACCGGCGATGGCGACTGCTGCGTGTCGTGTCCTGGTGCCCGATCGTTTTACGGCGCGCCGGATGGCTTCACCGACAGCCTCGACGTCAGTAATATTCTTTTCAACAACCGAGTTGGGCGGAAGAGGTTCGACCGCGTAACTTTCGACGCGGTAGCGGGAGCCGCTTTTGCTGAGTTCCAGCAGTTTTACAGCGCTGGAACTGATATCAAGACCCACTAGGGGCGGCCTGGTCCGTTTGAACAATTGCGCGATTGGCACAAGTTTTCCTTTTGTTTACCCACTGTTGGACAGCAAAGGTAGCTTCGGGGATTAGAGGACATTGGCAACTGTTTGTCAACTAATGTTTTACCCTTCGCTAGAACGTATGCTTTCACTTGCTGGAACGTCTGCATTCAGTTATCGGATGCTATCCGACAATATTGAGAAATTTTTTTACCGGTGATGCGATATGTTGTTTTATATGACGATAATCATATTGATTCCATGAACCCGATCACAGGTTGATATCAGTGTTATGAAAATGTTTCGGCTGGGGCGTTTCATACTTTACCTGCTACTGACAGGGCTGCTGGTCCTGTCGATTGCAGCAGCGGTTCTGACCATGAAGGTTGCCTCTGAACTGCCTTCTATAGACGCGCTGCGCGATGTTCAGCTGCAGGTGCCATTGCGTATCTACACGCGCGACCGCCGGCTGCTGGCCGAATTCGGTGAAAAGCGGCGCAATCCTGTGCGTATCGAGGATGTCCCGCAGGACATGGTGCATGCTTTCCTGGCGGCGGAGGATGACCGCTTTTTCGAGCATCCCGGCGTCGATATGCTCGGTCTCGCGCGCGCGGTGTTCGAGCTGATACGTACCGGCGAGAAGCGTCAGGGCGGCAGTACGATTACCATGCAGGTGGCGCGCAACTTCTATCTGAGCAGGGAAAAGACCTATCTGCGCAAGCTGTCAGAGATCATTCTGGCGTTTCGTATCGAACAGTCGCTCAGCAAGCCGGAAATTCTCGAGCTGTATCTGAACAAGATATACCTTGGACACCGCGCCTATGGTGTGGAGGCGGCGGCGCGCGTGTATTACGGTGCTGGCATTGAGGATCTGTCGATTGCACAAATGGCGATGATTGCCGCATTGCCGAAGGCGCCGTCCCGCGTGAACCCTGTCAACAATCCGACTGCCGCCAAGATCCGGCGTAACTACATACTCGGTCGCATGTACAAGCTCGGTTTCATCGATGCCGATACGCACGCGGCGGCGCGCGCCGAGGTGGACATTGCCGAACTGCATACCGTGCAGTCAGAGGCGCAGGCGCCGTGGCTGGCGGAGATGGTGCGTGACGAAATGATCAGGCGTTTCGGTCCGGAGGCCTACACCTCCGGTTATGAGGTGGTGACAACGCTCGACACCGACCGGCAGGCAGCGGCGAATGCCGCCATCCGGCGTGCCTTGCTCGAATACAGCAAGCGGCATGGTTATCGCGGCCCGGAGGGACGCGCGGAAGCCGCAGCCATGGAGGCCGGTGACTGGTCCGGTTTGCTGCGCGACTACCCGGCACGCGGCGGGCTGGTGGCCGGGCTGGTGACCCGGGTAGAGGAAAAATCCGTGCAGGTCGTGCTGCGCAGCGGGGACACTGTCGGGATTGAGTGGGACGGCCTGTCTTGGGCAAGGCCCTACAAGTCTGCCAACCACATGGGTGCCAGGCCGAAAAAGGCGGCTGATATCCTGACTGTGGGCGATATCGTCCGCCTCGAGGCGGACGGGGACAAGTGGCTGCTGGCCCAGGTGCCGCAGGTGCAGGGTGCGCTGGTTTCGCTGCGTCCGGTGGATGGCGCCGTCGTGGCGCTGGTTGGCGGTTTCGATTTCGGCGGCAGCAAGTTCAATCGAGTCACGCAGGCGAAGCGGCAGCCCGGGTCCAGTTTCAAGCCGATCATCTATTCCGCCGCGCTGGAGTCGGGCTTCACACCGGCCAGTATCGTCAATGACGCACCCGTTGTGTTCGATGATGCGGAACTGGAGGCGACCTGGCGGCCGGAGAACTACAGCGGCAAGTTCTATGGTCCGACCCGGTTACGCGAGGCGCTGTACCGCTCACGTAACCTGGTTTCGATCCGGGTACTGCGGACGATCGGTGCGCAATACGCTGCCAGCTACGCGGAGCGCTTCGGATTTACCGCAGCGCAGTTGCCGAAGGATTTGACGCTGGCGCTGGGCAGTGCCTCGGCGACGCCGCTGCAGATGGCGCGTGCCTACGCGGTATTCGCCAGTGGCGGCTATCTTGTGAACCCCTATTTTATTAACCGCATCCATGACGCCGAGGGTAACGTCATCGAGACAGCTAACCCGGTCGTGGTCTGTACAGAATGTCCGCCGGCACTCGAAGACCTGCAGGGGCAGATGCAGCCTCTGCCTTTGGCGGAAGCGGTCATCACGCCGCAAAATGCCTGGTTGATGGATTCCATGATGCGGGATGTTATCCAGCGCGGTACCGGCCAGCGCGCCCGCGCACTGGGGCGCAGTGATCTGGGCGGCAAGACCGGCACCACCAATGACCAGAAGGATGCATGGTTTTGCGGCTACAACCCGTCGCTGGTGGCCGTATCCTGGGTGGGCTTTGACCGGCTGGAGCCGCTGGGCCGTGGCGAGACCGGTGGACGTGCGGCCCTGCCGATGTGGATGTCGTACATGGGTGAAGCCCTGAAAGGCAGTCCGGTCATAAACCGGCGGCAGCCGGAAGGCATGGTGACCGTGCGCATCGACCCGCAGTCAGGCCTGCTGGCGCGCAGCGGCCAGCCCGATGGCATTTTCGAATCGTTTCGAGCGGATTCGGTGCCAACCGAAACCGCCGGGGGGGGCGGTGCAGCGGTTGGCAGTCCGGCCAGTGTTAACGACGGGTCCGGGGAACTCTTCTGAGCCGGACTCAGAGATCGGCGCGTATGCTGTCGATCGAGGCCTGAAATTCGGCCAGCTCGGCCTCGTTGAGTGGCAGTTCGACGACCTTTTCAGCGCCGTTGCGACCCATGATTACCGGTACGCCTGCGGTGGTGTCATGTTGCCGGTACTCGCCATCGAGGATGCTGACGCAGGGCAGTATCTGTTTGCGGTCGTTGCAGATGGCGTCCACCATGGTGGCAATCGCGGCGGCCGGTGCGTTGAATGCACTGCTGTCCTCGCGCAGGTTGAGCACCTGTGCGCCACCATGCCGGGTGCGTTCCGATATCCGCTCGCGAACCTCGCTGTCCAGCATGATCTCCGCGCTGATGCCGTGGATGCTGCTGAAACGAAACAGCGGCAGCATGCTGTCGCCGTGTCCGCCGATTACCATTGTCTGTATGTCTCGGCTCGAGTGGCCGGTTTCCTGTGCAATGAAGTACGACATGCGTGCGGTATCGAGGACACCGCCCAGGCCGAAGACACGATTGCGTTCCCAGCCGGTGTGCTTCCAGGCATGCCAGGTGAGGATGTCGACCGGATTGGTTACCAGCATCAGCAGTGCGTTCGGTGCATGCTCGAGGATCTGATCGACGATGGCGTCGATTACCGCGCGGTTGACATCCAGGACATCGCCGCGTGACATGCCGGGTTTGCGCGGTGAACCGGCGGTGATGATCACCAGGTCCGAGTCGCGAATGAGTCCGACATCGTCGCCGCCACGTACCTGTGTGTCGAAGCCGAAATAACTGGCGCACTGCATGATGTCCAGTGCGGCCCCGGCAGCGGCCTCTGCCCGCAGGTCGAACAGGTTGATTTCCCGGCACATCTCCCTCTGCGCCAGCATCAGTGCAGTGGTTTCGCCGACGCGACCTGCGCCGAAGATGCTGATTTTCTGCATGCGTATTTCCTGTTCTGTTGTCTGCGCGCTGTTATGTGGCTGCCAAGTATATAGTTGGCAGCTGCCTAGCGCACAGTCTTGAGTAACTGGCCGCTGCGTGGCTCGCCCTGCGGGTACTGGTCATTCAGCAGTCGCAGTTGTTCTTCCGCGTAGCGGTCTATCGGTGACCGGGTCGCCAGATCCCGGTAATGGCTGTTGCTGCCGGCGCTGATGATATGCAGGTGGTTGCCGCTGGCGAGCTTGGCATCCTCCGCGTTCATCGACCGGAAGGTCTTCGCCGAGGCGATGATCTGCCGGTCGTACTTGTAGGGGTTGCGCTTGTCCTGCGCGGTGCCGGCAAAGATCCAGGCGGTCTTGTCGCGCATCAGCACGATGTAGCGCACGGGGCGGGTGCCAAATGTGCTCTTGCCGCTGGCGATGCCGGTATACCCTGTCATGCCGTCGCTGCTGATCTGCTCGCCACGCTGCAGGCTGTTCAGCTGCAGGACTTTCTGCATCACATCCCGGGCGGGCATGCGCTTCTCCAGTTCGACCATCTGCAGCTGCATCAGGCCGTCCTTGCCAGCCGGCATGGCCACGACCCGGTCCTTGCGGTTATCGATCTGCCAGCCGGTCGGGAAGGCGAGCGTGAAATCCAGTGCTGCGTGGTAGAAGCGGCTGCCGCGGACAATGCCCTGGCTTGCACTGTCGCCAAACGGCAGGCCTTCCAGCGAGCGGATGAAGTCCTCCCGGCTGATGCGCGTCGAGGTACCGGTTTTGTATGCACGCGCGGCACGCACGACTTCCTGCAGGCGGGTGTCGTTTTCCGGATGGGTTGAGAACAGGCCGTGATAGACGTTCGGCTCGCGGCCCTCTTCAGCGGCGCGCTTTGTCTCGAATGTTTCCTGGTCCTTCAGTATGCCGATCACCTCCAGCATGGCGTCGGGATCGTAGCCGCTGCGTGCCATGTATTGCGCGCCGAGGCGGTCCGCCTCCAGCTCATGCTCGCGGCCGTAGCCGCGCACGATGGCGGTCCCGGCCATGCTCGTAAGGTCATCGACGCCCTGGATGCCGGTGGCAACGGATACCACGGTGCCGAGCACGTTCGCCGTGGTCGCGGCGCTGTGCTGGCGGACGCTGTGCCGTGCCGTCACATGGCCGATCTCGTGGCCCAGTACCGCGGCCAGTTCCGCCTCCGAGTTGAGGTAGGCCAGCATGCCACGCGTGATATAGATGTAACCGCCCGGCAGGGCGAAGGCGTTGACTGTCGGGCTGTCGACAATCGTGAACCGGTAGTCCAGCTCCGTGCGGTGGCTGTGGGCCGCCAGCCGGGTGCCGACGGACTGGACCAGCGCATTCAGATTCGCGTCTTCGTAGGGCGGCATCTCCTTGAGGATCTCCCTGCTGTAACGCTGGCCAAGTGAAATCTCCTGCTGTTCCGACATCAGGACATAGTCGCTGTCACCGGTCACGGGGTTGGTGGCGCATCCTGCGAGCAGCCAGGCGGCCGGCAGTGCATACAGCCAGCGGCACAGCGGCAAACGGCAGGTGTATTGCGTAGCGGTCATGCGGGGCATTTTAATCATTCGGAAAATTTTCTTCAGGGCGCCTTCGCATCGAGGAGGACCAGTGCGGCGGGATGCCGGATACCGAGCATCAGGCCCCTGTTGTCCGGCTTCAGCCAGCCACGCACCTCGACCCGCCGGCCAAGCAGTGCCGCCGGATAGTCCGCGGGGAAATTCACCAGGTCCCGCCGGGCGATATGCGCAGCCAGCGGGCCGTCGAGCTGCAGCCAGATGCCGTAGCGGGAATGCCGGATGTCCCGGATGTGGCCCTCGACGAGACGAAAGCCCCGCGCGTCCGGCGACAGGTCCGCCGCGGCGATGCTCTGGTAGTCAGGCAATGACCAGATGCCGAGGCGGGCGGCGCGGGCACGCTCCTCAATGCGCCGGTAACAGTCGGCTGCACGGGTGTTGGGTGGCACCGCCAGCGCCGTCGCCAGTCCCTGTTCCAGCAGCTGCACGGCGAGGTTGTCGCCGTTCTTCAGGAAAGCGTGGGCCAGCAGCCGGCCATAGTGGTCCTGCCGTGCTGTGCCGTAGTGCAGGGTGAGGGTGTGGTCCTGCCGATCGAGCAGTGACTCGAGTGCCGTCGCGGCCTGCGCCGCGAGAGGCTGGGGTGGCTGCTTGCCGCGGCCGGTTTCAGGTGCATTGATGCCGATCAGTCGCAAGCGCCGGTCGTCCGCCAGCCGGAGCGTGTCCCCGTCGTAGATATGCGCCACTTCGACCTGTTCACCGTTGCCGGGAGCCGGGCAATCCACGGCAGCGGTCGGCGGGGCTGAAGTCAGCAGGCAGCTGAAAAGAAAAAGGGCGCCCGGTCGGGACGCCCCTTTACTGCGTAAACTGCCTGACATGCAGCGTCGTTGCTAGCCCTTGCCGTAGCGGCGACGGAACTTGTCAACGCGGCCACCGGTATCCACAATTTTCTGCTTGCCGGTGTAGAACGGATGGCACTGCGAGCACACCTCGATGGTCAGGTCCTTGCCCACGGTGGAGCGGGTCAGGAAGCTTTCCCCGCAGCTGCAGGTGACATTGACGTCGTTGTATGCCGGATGTATCTCGGATTTCATAACTGCCTCGGACTGTCTTGTTCATTCCGGATAACGGGGCGTGCCCGCATTCACCCGGAAAAGGGCCGGGAATAATACGTTATCCCTCCGCGGTGGGCAAGTTATGTCGGCCGCAGTGGAATAACCCTGGCGGATGGGCCGTTATGCCGTGACCGGCGCCTGAGTATGACGCCCGGTTGCAGCAGGCAGGCGAGCAGGCCGTCTTCCCCGTCGACGCTCTGCCACAGCATACGCTGCATGCGCAGGCAGGCAATCATTGGTGTGCGTGCTGTGGCGCGGATCTGGTCGAGCTGCCACTGCAGCTGGTGCAGGCGCTGTTGCCGCCGGGCGGGGGCACGCTGGATGGCGCGGTTGATGATCTGCCTGCGCTGGCGCTCGAAGGCCTCCGGGTCGCTGCTGGCAAGGGCCAGCCAGGCGTCGAAATCGCAGGGTGTCGGGGTGGTCGATTCAGGCATGGAACTCTCCCGTGTGGTCCGTGTTGGCACGCTTGTTGTTGTACCGGGTATGCATGATTTTATCATAGCTGCAGTGGCCGTCCGCGGGCCGTGCGCGAGGTATTTGCTCACGAAATAGCGCTCCAGTAGACAAGTACCTGACACGCAAGGAATTATTGCATCGTGCCTGTGGATAACTTTGTGGATAAGGTTGGGGAAAACAAACCCGATTGCGTGAGAGGCGGCCGCCTCACGGCCGGGAGTGGTGTAAAAAACGGGATTTTAATTTCATATAAATCAGTTGAATGGGAGATTTTATAGGCTATTTTGAAGGATTTATGGCTACGTGACAGAACTGTCATGTGCTCTGTGCATAACTTTGCCGGCAATGCAAGAGGGGGATGGCGGTTCTGACCTCAACCGGCCGACACTGTACGCCCGCCGGCCCAGGCGCGGAGCCGATCGACACGTTCTGCCATCACCTGAGAAAGGGGGCGCGTCTGCCGGATTTCCGTGCGCAGGTGCCCGGTATCCAGCGATGCCTGCTGCTCACGGGCCAGGTAAAGCCCCGCCACGACCGCCTGCTCGATCTCGGCCCCGGAAAAGCCCTCAGTCAGGTTGGCCAGTTCGACCAGGTCGAAATCCGCCGCTTTCAGGCCACGGCTGCGCAGATGGATGGTGAAGATTTCCGCGCGGGTGGGAGCATCCGGCAGGTCGACGAAAAAGATTTCGTCGAGGCGGCCCTTGCGGATCAGCTCGGGCGGCAACTGCTCCATGGCATTGGCGGTGGCGACGATGAACACCGGCTTCTTGCGCTCCGCCATCCAGGTCAGCAGGTTGCCAAGGATGCGCCGCGAGGTGCCGCTGTCGTAGTCGCCGCTGGCGATGGCCTTTTCGATTTCGTCGATCCACAGCACGCATGGTGCCATGGCCTCGGCGGCCTGCAGCGCCTCGCGCAGGTTGCGTTCGGTCTCGCCAAAGAACTTGTTGTAGAGCGTGCCGAAGTCCAGCCGCAGCAGCGGCAGCTGCCATGTGCCGGCAACGGCCCTGGCTGCCAGACTCTTGCCGCTGCCCTGGACGCCGGTCAGCAGTATGCCCCTCGGCGTATCCAGCTGGTCGCCCGCCTGCAGGAAGGCCGAGCGACGCAGTGAAATCCAGCGCTTGAGATTGTGCAGACCGCCGACAGCGTCGAAGTCGGCGGTGTCGAATTCCACCGACAGGGCGCCGCTGGACTCGATCAGCTGATAGCGACCCCGTGTGACCCGTGCGAGGTCGTCGCTGTCAATGGCGCCGTCGTCGTGGATCACATTGCGAATGATGCGCCTTGCATCAATATCCGTCAGGCCACCAAGCTGTCGCAGGATGGTATCCAGTGTCTGTTTGTCCGTTTTGACCTTGCTGCCCTGGTGGAGCCTTGACCAGTGGCCTGCCTCCTCACGGATGATGGCCTGCAGGCCATCCCGGTCGGGCAGTGACAGGTCGAAGCGTGCCGTGAAGCTTTCCAGTTCCGGAGGCATGTCCAGGTCGTGGCTGACCAGTACCAGGGTGTGCTGCAGCGTGTGATAGTCGAGTGCGATCTCTTTCAGCAGGCGTACGTTGAGGGGGTCGTGCAGGTAGGGATGGAAATCCATCAGCAGGTAGATGGTCGGTGTATTGGTTGCCTTGATCTGCCCGAGTGCCTGCTGCGGTTCGCTGGCATGACGCTGCGGTGCCAGTTCGACATCGATGCGCTGCAGTCCGGCCGTTGCCGACCACGCCATCACCGGCTGGCCGAGCCTGATTGCAAGCCGGCTGAACAAACGCGAGACCCGTCGCTCGTCACGGGTCTCGATGGTGATCAGCGGGACCCGGGAGCGCAGCAGCAGTTCGAGGTCATGCAGGTCATTCATAGATGGCGGGTTTTCCTTGCACCGTTTTGATCCCATGTATCGTCGGCTGCTCCGGCAGCCTGAAGGTGCGGCCGATGATCAGGCGTCATGGTACCTGATGATGCGGTCAAGACGGATATCCTCGACCTGCCCGTTGCCCCGTGTGATCACCATGTACTCCTCCCCCTGGCGGGTATACAGGTAGGTCGGCATGATGACTTCGATATGGGTCGTGGCGTCATTGTCCAGCCAGGTCAGGTGGAGGCGGCGCTGCTGCATGATGGCCAGTTCGTACTCACTGTGCAGGGCGCAGTCGACCGGCCGGTAGTCAGTCATCGTCACGCCGGGTGGTCAGGGACAGCAGTTCCTGGTTGTTACCGGTGACAAGCTCGAATTCAATGGGCCGGCAACACACCGGGCAGTCCTCGATATAGCGCTGGCTGCCGGCCAGGGTGTCAGCCATGGCGGTGAAAGGTTCGCCGCAGTAGGGGCAGGAGACGTCAACCGGTTCGGGCATCATCACCGGTCACCGGTATGAAGTATTGCAACACATCGTTCAGGTAGCGCCGGCCCCGGTCGGTGCAGCGGATCATGTCGTCGTCGATTTCCAGCAGGCCGTCGGCGGCCGCGCCTTTGCAGGCGGCCAGAATTGCGGTTGCAGGCAGGCCGGTGTTGCCAGCGAAAGTGTGCTGCGAAAAGCCGTCTTCAAGGCGCAGGGCATTCATGCAGAATTCCAGCAGCACGTCATCGGCAGTCAGCGGTGCCATGTTGCCAAAATGCCGGCCAGTTTTCGCTGCCTCGATGTAGGCGCGGGGATGGCGGGTTTTGGCGCTGCGGCAGACCGTTTGCGAGGCTGCATCCGTCAGCTTGCCGTGGGCGCCGGCGCCGATACCGAGATAGTCGCCGAATTCCCAGTAGTTGAGGTTGTGCCGGCACCGCCTGCCTTCGCGGGCGAATGCCGATACCTCGTAGCGTGTGTAACCCTGCCCGGCAAGCAGCGCCAGACCTGACTGTTGCATGTCCCATAGCAGGTCATCTCCCGGTCGTGCAGGGGGGTGGCGATGAAACCAGGTGTTTGGCTCGATGGTCAGTTCGTACCAGGACAGATGGGCGGGGCCGAATCCGATTGCCGTTTGCAGATCGTCCAGCGCCTGCGCGATGTCCTGGCCAGGCAGGCCGAACATCAGGTCCAGGTTGATATTGTCGAAACCGGCCGCGCGGGCCGCTTCAATGGCCATGACCGCTTCGCTGTCGTTGTGGATCCGGCCGATGGTCTGCAGTTGTTCGGGCCGGAAACTCTGGATGCCGATCGACAGTCGATTGATGCCGGCCTCGCGGAAACCGTGGAAGCGTGCCTGGTCGACCGTGCCCGGGTTGGCCTCCAGCGTGATCTCGGCCCCGGGTTTCAGGGGCAGTCGGGCACGCAGGGCATTCAGTAACTGTTCAATGCCGGCAGCTGAAAACAGGCTCGGCGTGCCGCCGCCAATGAACACGGTTTCCACCGTCCGGCCCCAGACCTTCGGCAGTTCCTGTTCCAGGTCGGTGATCAGGGCCTCGAGGTACGCCCCTTCAGGTATGCCGTCGCGCAGCTCGTGCGAGTTGAAGTCGCAGTAGGGGCACTTGCGTACACACCACGGGATGTGGATGTAGACCGACAGCGGGGGAGTGGCGGTAAACCGGAACACAATAAAATTATTGCGGGAGCGAGTTCATTCGCGATTGTTTTCCTGTCATCGCACGTGATCGCGAATGAATTCGCTCCTACAGGTGTCCATGCTGTTTTAGTGCAGCAAGCAGCCGTCGCAAGGCCTGGCCGCGGTGGCTGAGTGAATTCTTGATCTCCGGAACCAGTTCCGCGGACGAGCAGTCATGTGTCGGCACATAAAATACCGGGTCGTAGCCGAAACCATTATCACCGCGGGGGGCGGGCAGTATGCGGCCCTCCCAGGTGCCCTGGCAGATCAGCGGGGTCGGGTCCTCGCCATGTCGCATGTAAACCATCAGGCACTGGAAGCGGGCGGTTCGTTGCGGCTCGGGAATATCCTGCAGCGCCTCCAGCAGCTTCACTAAATTGGCCTCATCGCTGGCGCCGGCGCCGGCATAGCGCGCGGAGTAGATGCCGGGTGCGCCGTTCAGCGCGTCCACCTCGATGCCGGAGTCGTCGGCTATCGCCGGCAGGCCGGTGTGCGCAGCCGCGTTGCGCGCCTTGAGTATGGCGTTTTCGACAAAGCTCAGGCCGGTCTCCTCGGCATCGGTGACGCCGTAATCGCTCTGCGGGACGACATGCATATCGAGTTCCGCGAGCAGTTCGTTGATCTCGCGCACCTTGCCGGGATTGCTGCTTGCCAGAACGATGTTCTTCATGTGTGTCATTTCCTGATTGATCGCCGGATTATGCTGGCGCTATTCCGGCCTGCCAAATCTTGTGCTATGTCGGGGTGCGTTGCGCCCTAACCCTGCAGTCGCTGTCTCCGGCCTACGATTCATCACCCAGTGCGGCCTTCTGGCATTCCAGCAGCTCGCCGATACCCTGTTTCGCCAGGGTCAGCATGGCATTGAGTTCATCCTGGCTGAAGGGGTGGCCTTCCGCGGTGCCCTGTACCTCGATGAAGTCACCGGCATCACTCATGACGACGTTCATGTCGGTCTCTGCGTTGCAGTCTTCCGGGTAATCCAGGTCCAGCACCGGCGTGCCCTGGTAGATGCCGACCGACACCGATGCGACCCGGCCGGTCAGCGGGCTGCTGTCGAGCTTGCCGTCGCTGATCATCGACTGGATGGCATCGGCCAGTGCCACATACCCGCCGGTAATGCTGGCGGTGCGGGTGCCGCCATCGGCCTGGATAACGTCACAGTCGATGGTGATGGAACGTTCGCCAAGTGCCTTCAGGTCAATGACGGCACGCAGCGAGCGGCCGATCAGGCGCTGGATTTCCATGGTGCGCCCGCCCTGCTTGCCGCGGGCGGCCTCGCGCCCCATGCGGCTGCCGGTGGAACGGGGCAGCATGCCGTACTCGGCCGTGACCCAGCCTTCGCCCTTGCCGCGCAGGAAGCCCGGCACCCGGTCCTCGACGCTGGCATTGCACAGCACCCGGGTATCGCCGAACTCGACGAGCACGGAGCCCTCGGCATGCTTGGTGTAGTTGCGGGTGATACGGACGTGGCGCATTTCGCCTGGGGCACGCTTGCTGGGACGCATGTTGGATTCCGCTGGTGATGAGTGAGGCGCGGATTATAACGCGTTCATGCAGGCGCCATCCCCTTGAACCGCTTATGGTTTTGTTTGCCTCGACCGGTGCTGCCGCATTTGCCGTCAGAAAACAGGTGTTGCAAAGGAGCTATAATAAGCGTAGTTAAGTTGGAGTTATTCAGAATATTGCTGGCGCAGCTGTCGGGGGGCGACACAGACATGCAGCAAACCATTATAAAAGAAATGCCAAAACCGGATCCGGAGGACGTCATGGAAGCCAAGGACTGCCTGCAGCTCCTGATTCTCGAGTATGGCGATACCCACATCGACACCCTGGCACAACTGCTGCACCTCACCAGCAGCGTCGAGGTGGAGTTCTCCCACCTCTGCGCGCACCGCATCTGCTAGTCAGGCTCCCGCCGGCTGGTCATCACGGCTGTCATGACTTGCTGCCTGATGGCGGCTGATTTCCTGCTCCATCTCCAGCACCACCTGTGTCATTTTCAGCACGCTGTCCGGGTTCAGCGAGATAGAGTCGATGCCCTGCTCCACCAGCCAGCGGGTGATCTCCGGAAAATCCGATGGCGCCTGCCCGCAGATGCCAACGTACTTGCCGGCCGCCTTGCAGGCCCGAATGGCCATTTCCATGAGGACGGTAACGGCCGCGTTGCGCTCGTCGTAGCCGGTCAGCAGGCCGGAGTCCCGGTCGACGCCGAGAGTTAACTGGGTAAGGTCGTTGGAGCCTATCGAGAATCCGTCACACTGCTCGAGAAACTCCCCGGCCAGCAGGGCATTGGCGGGGATCTCGCACATCACCATGATTTTCAGGCCGTGCTCGCCGCGCTTCAGGCCGGCGCGCGCCATGATCTCCATGACTTCCTTCACTTCGTCCACGGTCCGCGCAAAGGGGATCATCAGTTCCAGATTGTCCAGTCCCATCTCCTGGCGCACCTGCTTCATGGCGGCGCATTCCAGCGCGAAGCACTCGGCAAACGACTCCGAGTGGTAGCGCGAGGCACCGCGCAGACCGATCATCGGGTTCTCTTCCTCGGGTTCAAAGCCCTCGCCGCCGAGCAGTGCGGCATACTCGTTCGACTTGAAGTCGCTCATGCGGACGATGACGGGTTTCGGGTAAAACGCGGCGGCAATTGTGCCGACGCCCTCGGCGAGCCGGTCGATGTAGTAATCGCGCGGGCTGGCGTACCCGGCGCTGCGCCTGGCGATTTCCTCGCGTACCTCGTCCCCGAGGGACTCCTGTTCCAGCAATGCCCGCGGATGGATGCCGATGCTGGTGTTGATGATGAATTCGAGCCGCGCCAGCCCGACGCCGTCGTTCGGAAAGGCGGCGAACTCGAGTGCCTGTACCGGGTTGCCGACGATCAGCATGATGCCGGTTGCCGGGCGCTCGAGGCCGGCGAGATTGACGCGTTCGCTGCTGTAGGGCAGCTTGCCCTCGTAGACATAACCGACGTCTCCCTCGACGCAGGAGACCGTCACCTCCTGGCCGTCGCGGATTTCGTGTGTGGCATCGCCGGCACCGACCACGGCAGGGATGCCCAGTTCACGCGCCACGATGGCCGCATGGCAGACGCGTCCGCCACGGTTGGTGACGATGGCGCTGGCGATTTTCATGACCGGTTCCCAGTCGGGATCGGTGATATCGGTGACCAGCACCTCGCCGCGCTTCAGGTCGTGCATGTGCGCCGCCTCGAGGATGATGCGGGCGCGACCCGCGCCGATCCGCGCGCCCACGGCCTTGCCCTTTGACAGTACCTTGCCGCGTTCCGGCAGGGTGTAGATTTCCTGGAAGGCATCGGTGCGCATGGAATGCACGGTCTCGGGCCGTGCCTGCACGATGAACAGTTCGCCGCTCTCGCCGTCGCGGGCCCACTCGATGTCCATCGGACGCGGTTTGCCTGCCAGTGCCGAGTAGTGCTGCTCGATGGCGACGGCATAGCGGGCCAGTTCCAGCACCTCGTCGTCGCTGATGGCAAAACGCCGGCGTTCCTCGATCCTGACCTTCACGTTGCGGGTTGCCTCTGCCGTGACCGGATCCCTTGCGTAGATCATCTTGATGGCCTTTTCGCCAAGATGGCGCCGGACGATCGGCCGCTTGCCCTGTACGAGGGTTGGCTTGAACACCAGGAACTCGTCCGGATTGACCGCGCCCTGCACCACGTTCTCGCCCAGGCCGTAGGCTGCGGTGATCATGACCACGTCACGGAAGCCGCTCTCGGTATCCAGGGTGAACATGACACCGGATGCGCCGATATCCGAGCGCACCATCTTCTGTATGCCGATCGACAGCGCGATGCTCATGTGGTCGAAGCCCTTGTCGACGCGGTAATGGATGGCGCGGTCGGTAAACAGGGAGGCCAGCACGCGCTTGCAGGTGCGCAGCAGGTGTTCGGTGCCGCGGATGTTCAGATAGGTTTCCTGCTGGCCCGCGAACGAGGCATCGGGCAGGTCTTCCGCGGTTGCCGAGCTGCGCACCGCGACGTCGGCTTCCGTTCCGTATTCCTGTTCCATTTCGCGGTAGGCGGCAATGATTTCATCGCCAAGCTGCGGCGGCAGCTCGGCATCGACGATCCAGCCGCGAATCTGTGCGCCGGTCGTTGCCAGGGCATCGACGTCATCGACGTCGAGGGCTTCCAGCGCGCCGGCGATGCGATCCTTCAGGTCGTTATGCTCCAGGTAGTCGCGGAACGCCTGCGCCGTGGTGGCAAAACCGTTGGGCACCCGCACGCCCTTGCCGGTGAGTGCCTGGTACATCTCGCCGAGCGATGCATTCTTGCCACCGACCAGTGGCACGTCGCCTATCCCGAGTTCGCGAAAACGACGGATGTATGTATAGCCCTGCATTGAGATTGCCCCCGATGTCGTGGTTGGTACCGTATCTGGGCGCGATTCCGGCTTGTCCGCTGCATTGCCGGTATTGTTCGCCCAAACGCCCCGCGGGTCATTTTGACACAAATCAAGAATCCACTGTTCTTGATTCAGGTCAAGAAGTTCCGATGCCGGATTGCTACATTGCCACGTTCCTGAGCGGTGAGCGGACGGTCGCGTTTCGCGTCGCCGGCCAGGGATGAAATGTAATAAAAATGTAACATTTGGCGCCTGTTGTCAGCGACCGTCGTGGCCTGTAATCTGGGCGCGGCCATGTGCAGCCGGCTGCCTGGGGGCGGGGTCGATCCAAACCAGGACTTGCTGGATTTACAGTTGCCGGTGATGCCGCCGGCCATTCCATCGTAGGCGGAACACCCGATGTTGAGCGAGGCTCAGACAAGCGTGAACGTGTCGCCGGGCTGGCAGCATTACGCACTGGCCTTTGCCCTGTGCTGGCTTGCCTGGCTGCTGCTGGCCGGGCAACTGAACGCACAGGAGCTGATCGCCGGCGGCGTCGTCGCACTGGGCGTCACTCTGATCTCCGGGCCGCACCTCGCGGTGTTCACCGGTGTGCGCTTTACCCCCGCCGCGCCATTCCACCTCGCCGGTTTTCTGCTGGTTTTCCTGCGTTCGCTGGTTTATGCCAACCTCGACATGGCGCGCCGTGTGCTGTCGCCATCCCTGCCGATCAGGCCGGCCGTCGTGGAGGTGGAGACGCAATTGCAGTCGGTGCTCGGCAGGCTGCTGCTCACCAACGCCATTACCCTGACGCCGGGCACACTGTCGGTGGACGTGCACGAAAATCGCCTCACCGTGCACTGGGTGGACTGCCCGCCGGGACTGGATATGCCGGGCCAGACGCGGGCCATTGTCAGCGGCTTCGAGCGTCACCTGCGTGGCTTCCTGAAATGAGTGTCTCCCTGCTGCATATCATTGCACTCTGCCTGCTGGGCGCCGGCCTGGTGCTCAGCGTGGTCCGCTTCATGCTGGGGCCGACGACCCCGGACCGCGTGGTAGCCGCTGACACCCTGTCGATCCTGATCACGGCGGGACTCGTGTGGCTGGCCCACCTGCTCGACAGCCAGATCTACCTGGCGATCGCACTGGTCTACGGGGCACTGGCGTTCGTCGGTACCGTGGCGCTGGCGCGGGCCATCGAGGGGGGGCGGTCATGACAGTGGCCGGCGACCTGTTTCTGCTGCTCGGCGCGGCCTTCGCCTGCCTTGGTGCACTCGGCCTGATCCGCATGCCGGATGTCTACAATCGCCTGCAGGCCGGCACCAAGTCGGTGACGCTGGGTACCATGGCGATCCTCATTGGCATCGGCCTGCATCACCCCGACTGGTGGTCGAATCTGCTGATAATCGCGATACTGGTGCTGTTCACCAACCCGGTCGGTTCGGCGTCGATTGCCCGCGCCTCGCTGCTGGCCGGTGTCCGGCCGTGGCGCGTTGACCGCGATTCAGCACGGCAATTGCCGTCCGCTGACGGCGGGGATGCATGATGGAGCACCTCATCAACTGGATCGCCCTGCTGGCCACCGTGGTTATGCTGGCGGGCGCGGTCGCCGTGCTGCTGCTGGAAAACTACCTGGCGGCCGTGGCAGCCACGACCGTCGTGTCGCTCGGCGCCGCCGTCATCTTCGTGGTCCTGCGTGCGCCGGACGTGGCGTTGACCGAGGCCGCCGTCGGTGCCGGCCTCAGCGGGGTCATCATGGCGCTGGCCCTGCGCCGGCTTGGCCTGTGGCACATCGGCACGGCATCCGACGCAGGGGATGATGCGCCGGACAACGACACGGGGCGGACCGGCTAGTGCGTAACGCCCTGTCACTGCTGTTCATTGCCGGCCTGGCCTTCCTGCTGTTCGTCATTACCGCCGGGCTGGATTTCGGTGCCGCGCCGATGCTGGTCGGGCAGGGCATCAACCAGGCATCGCCCGGTCAGGTCGGTGCCGCCAATATCGTCACCTCCGTGGTGCTTGGCTACCGTGCCCTGGACACGCTCGGCGAGCTGGCGATCCTGTTCGCCGCGGCGACCGCCGGCGGACTGATGCTGGGCCGGCCGCGCGCGGACGCGCGGCATGATCCCGAGGCGGGGTTCATCCTGCTGGCCGCGGCGGACCTGCTGTTCCCGCTGCTGCTGGTGGTGGGGCTGTTCATTATCGTGCACGGCCACCTTACGCCGGGCGGCGGTTTCCAGGGTGGCGTTATCCTCGCGGCGGCCTTTTTCCTGCCGTTGCTGGCGCGCCCAGGCACGCATTTCAACCATCCCGGCTTTGCCGTGGTCGAGGGACTTGCCGGAGCGGCGTTTATCGTCATCGGCCTGCTCGGGCTCGCCCGGGGCGGGGAGTTTCTCATGCCGCTGCTGGGCCAGGGTGCGATGGGCAGCCTGCTGTCGGCGGGCACACTGCCGCTGCTCTACATCGCCGTCGGGCTGAAGGTGGGTACGGAACTGGCCGGCCTGATGGCGCACATTGCCGAATACGAGGCGGTGGACCCGTGAGCCCGCCGGATCTGGGTGTCATCCTGTTTACCGCCGCCTTCGGCCTGGCCGGGATCGGTATCCTGGGGATTGTCATCTCCGCGCACCTGGTAAGGATCGTCCTTTCCATCGTGCTGCTGGAGACCGGCGCCAACCTGCTGCTGATGCTGTCGGGCTTTCGCTTTGATGCGGTGGCGCCGGTCATCGTCGACGGGGTCGTGCCCGCCAGCATGGTCGACCCGGTGCCGCAGGCGCTGGTACTGACGGCCATCGTCATCGGCGTGGCGGTGCAGGCTTTCATGATGACCCTGGTGCTGCGCCTGCGCCGGGTCTACGGCACGCTCGACATTCGCGAGCTGCGCGATCTCCTCGAGCGGGACCTGGCGCGCGAAGCCGGTGTCGGCCTGCCGGGCAGCGAGAATGCGCCGGTGCCGGCAACCGGCAGTCCCGCCGTGGCGCGTGGTGAGGGGAGTTCATGACGCACCCCGTGCTGCTGTTTGCCCTGCCGCTGCTGGCGGCGTTCCTGCTGCCCGTTGTCTGGCGCGCATCTCCGGCCGCCGGCCGCCTGTTTGGCCCGCTGGTGCTGGCGGTGAATGTCGTCATCGGTCTGCTGGCCTGGGACGACGTGGCGGGTCAGGCACTGGTGATCGCACTGGGCGGGTTCCAGCCGCCGTTTGGTATTGCCTTCTACATTGACCGCCTGGCACTGCTGTTCGCCGTGGCCGTGTCGCTGGCTATCCTGTTGCTGTGGCCGGCTGGCCGGGACGGGGACGGCGCGGTACGCGAGGCCACGCTGACACTGGTGCTGGCCGCGGCCGGTACCGGTCTGGCCATGTCCGGTGACCTGTTCAACATCTATGTCTTCTACGAGCTGACCGCCGTGGCCTCCTACGGGCTGGCGGCGGCGCGCGGCACCGGGGCCGGCTATGCCGCCACCATGCGCTTCGTCGTCATCGGCAGTTTCGGTGCGGCACTCATGCTGATTGGTGTGGCCCTGGTCTACCAGGCTGCCGGCACCCTGAACCTGGCGCAGCTGGCACAGGTGGCACCCGGCACGCTGGATGGCCCGCTGGGCCTGGCGGCGTTTGTCTTCATGCTGTTCGGTGCCGGCGTCAAGGCCGAGCTGTTCCCCGTTAATACCTGGGTACCCGAGGTCTATGGTGCGGCCTCGAAGCGCGTGGCGGGGCTGCTCGCCGGGATTATCTCCAAGCTGGCGTTGCTGATCATCCTGCGCCTGCTGGTGCTGGTATTCCAGCATGCCGAGGCGCAGCAGATCCTGCTGCTGCTGGGCGTTGCCGGTGTTATCACCGGCGAACTGGCTGCCTGGCGGGCGCGCGACCTGACGCGCATGCTGGCCTACTCATCCATTGGCCAGCTCGGCGTCATGTTCATTGCCTTCTCGATACCGGGCGAGGCCGGTGTGTTCGCCGGTCTCGCAGTGGCCCTGCATCACATGGTCGTGAAGCCGGCGCTGTTTCTGCTGGCCGGGCGCTGGGGCGGTGCTGTCGAGCGCCTGGACGGCGCGGCGCAGGCCTCCCCGCTGGCGGCGGCGCTGTTCATCCTGCTGGCCCTGTCACTGATAGGCATCCCGCCGCTGCCCGGTTTCTGGGCCAAGTTCCTGGTGGTCAGCTCGGCACTGGCGCAGCCGGGAGCGGCCCATGCATTCGCTGCTGCCGCCATCCTGTTCGCGGCGGTGGTCGAGGCCAGCTACCTGTTCCGCGTCGTGGCGAGGCTCTACCGGCGGCTGCCCGCCGCGCGGCTGCCGCAGGCGCCCGGGCGGCGTGACCTGGCCGTCGGCTCGCTGCTCGGTGCCGGGCTGGTCGCCGCGGTGCTGTGGCTGGCGCCGGTTGGCGATGGCCTGCGGGGCATCGCGGCTGAGGCGGCCGACCGTGACGGCTATATCCGGGCGGTGAACCCGGCCGTGGAGCTGCTGCCATGACGTCGCTGGATCTGCTGCTGTCGCTGGCGGCTGCCACCGTGCTGCTGACGCTGCTGGCCGGGCGGCAGCCCTGGGGTGGCTGGCTCGCGACGCTGCTGTATGCCGCGCAGCTGGTCGTGCTGTTCACCATGGCCGCAACCGGTTATGAAGGTGCCGTGGTGCAATCCGCCATGCAGTTCACGGTGCTGGGGCTGACGCTGCACTGGGCGTTGACGCCGCTGTCCTGGTTTTTTGCCCTCATCACCATCGGCGCGGGGCTTGCCAGCAGCGCCTTTGCCAGTGGTGACTGGGGCAGGCAGTACGCTGCCGGTGGCGGCAGCCTGCGCCTGCTGCATGTGGCGCTGGCGCTCAACGTGGCGAGCATGCTGCTGTTGCTGTGCAGCGCCGACCTGCTGGGCCTGTTCATCTGCTGGGAACTGGTCTCGTGGGCAAGCTTCCTGATCATGGCCATCGGTGGCGGAAACGCCATGCGTTATGCGCTGCGCTATCTGGTGTATGCCGTCGGTGGCGGCATGGCGGTGCTGGCCGGCATTGCGCTGGTGTATGCCGAGACCGGTTCGCTGGCCTTCGCGGCCATTGCCACGGGGCTGCCGGACTATTCCGCGACCACGCTCTGGACGCTGCTACTGCTGTTCGGCAGCGGCTTTGCCGTCAAGATGGGGCTGTTGCCGTTCCACCTGTGGCAGGCCAAGGCCTATGCGGAAACGCCCGGTCCCGGTTCGGCATTTCTCGGTGCGATCTCCTCGCGCATGGGGCTGTTCGCCATACTCGTGGTGCTGGTGCAGCTGGTGGGGCTGTCACGCATCGCCGGGCTGGAGATACCGCTGACGTCGCTCGATGCCAGCGAACTGCTGGCCTGGCTGGCGGCCTTCACCATTATCCTGCCGACCTTTGTCGCCCTGCGGCAGACGGATGCGCGCCGCCTGCTGGCCTGGCACGGTATCGGCCAGGGCGGCTACATGCTGCTGGGCGTGGTCATCGGTGACGCACTCGGCAGCGCCGGCGGGCTGATGCATGTCTTCAACCATGCCACCTACCAGGCGGCACTGTTCTTCTCGGTGACCGCCGTGGTCTACCGCACCGGCACCGGTAACCTGGATCGGCTTGGCGGGCTGGTGACGCGCATGCCGATCGCCTTCGTGACCATGCTGATCGGCATCATCGGCCTGGCCGGCCTGCCGCCGATGAACGGCTTCGTCTCCAAGTGGCTGATCTACCGGTCGCTGATCAACGAGGGCTACCCGTTGCTGTTCCTGGCGGCGGTGATCGGCACCCTGGGCACGATACTCAGCGTCTACAAGCTGATCCACAACATGTTCCTGGGACAGTTGCGGCTGGAGCATGAACAGGTCCGCGAGGCGCCCTGGAGCATGACGGTTCCGATGCTGCTGCTGTCCGCCGTGGTGTTCGTCACCGGCTATATGCCCGGCCTGGTGTTCGACTGGATCGCGCCGGTACAGGCCGCGCTGGGTCTGCCGCCGCTGGTCTACCACCTGGGCGGGATCACGACGGCCGGCGGCAATCTCGACATGCTCTGGCTGGTCAGCTTCATGCTGGTCGGTTTCGGCATCGGCGCACTGATCTTCTACTCCGGCGGCAGGGCGCGGCGCGTGCACCAGCTGGACAATTATGCCGGCGGTCACTTCCTCACGGCCGAGACGCGCTATCAGTACAGCTACAATTTCTATCCCGCGCTGCAGCGCCTGATCGGCCCGCTGTACCGCGGCAGCTTCCAGTGGCTGGAATCGGGCCTGGTCTCGATGCTGGACCTGGTGTCGGCAGGTGCGCAGGGTATTTACCGTTCGGTGCATCCGGCGCTGTACCTGCTGACGGTGCTGGTCATGGTGCTGTTTTTCTGGGTGGTGAACTGATGGACTGGCAGGTGCTGCTGCTCGATATCGTGCTGATGCCGCTGCTGGCGTTTATCGTCGGCCTGCTCATGGTGCTGATGATGCGCCGGGTGCGCGCGCGCCTGGAACGCCGTATCGGCCCGCCGTTCTTCCAGCCGCTGTACGACATCATCAAGCTGTATGGCAAGGACATCCAGATCTCGCACGGCTTCATTCACGATCTTGGCATCATCATGGTGGTCGGCGGCTACATCACCGTGGAGATGTTCCTGCCGGTGCCCGGTTTTGTCGGGCTGGCGGAGAAGGGCGACCTGATCGCGCTGGCCTACCTGATGATGGTGCCCATGCTCGGCATGGCGCTGGGTGTGGGCCAGTGCGCCAATCCGAACGGTTCCATCGGTATCTCGCGCGCGCTCACCGCCATGCTCGGCTACGACATCCCGTTCGTGCTGGTGATCGTCGCCGTGGCGGCCATGTACGGTACCACCAGCCTGCCGGAAATCATTGCCATCCAGCAGCAGGGCGGCATGGCGACCTGGGGGGTGGCGACCATGCCGGTGATGGCAGTCGCCGGACTGATCACCACGCACGTCATGCTGGCCAAGGAGCCGTTCGAGACCTATATCGCGCCGGCGGAAATCGCCACCGGGCCCATGGTCGAGATGGGCGGCAAGTTCATGGGCGGGCTGTTCGTGGTGCAGACCTTCCAGGTCTATACCGCCGGTGTGCTGTACGTGACGCTGTTTCTCGGTGGCGGCGAGAACTGGCTGGTGTTTCTGCCGAAGATCTTCGCCGTCGTGTTCATCCCGTTTGCCGTTACCATTGTGTTTCCGCGCTACAAGGCCGGCGAGGGCCTGCTATGGGTCTGGAAGTGGCCGACGGGCATTGCGCTGCTTGGGCTGGCGCTGATCCTGATGTAGAGGATGACTGTCTATGAGTGACAAGCAAATCAGCATACCGGTAGCCGCGGGTACCGGCGGCTCGCCCTATGCCGGTGTGTTCGACCGGCTGATCGACTTTTGCCGGGCGCGCTCCCTGTTCCTGCTGCACTACTGCACCGGCTGCGGCGCCATCGAGCTGCCGCCGGCGATGACATCGCGTTATGACATGGAACGCCTGGGCATCCAGCCCATGGCCACGCCGCGCCAGGCGGACATCCTGCTGGTGACCGGTTATGTCGCCACCAAGACGCTCAAACGCATCATCCTGACCTACGAGCAGATGTCCGCACCACGCTACGTGATCGGCATCTGCTCCTGTACCGTCAACGGCGGCATGTACTGGCAGAGCTATGCCACGGTGAAGAAGCTCAACGAGTACCTGCCGGTCGACATGTACATCGCCGGCTGCATGCCACGCCCGGAGGCCGTCATCACCGGCCTGCAGCAGCTGATGGACAGGATCGAGGCCGGGCGTGCCGATGCCTGGCGGGATTACTACCGGCGCTACGATCACTACCTCGGCAAGCAGCAGGCGCTGTTCGGCAAGCACTGGCAGACGCCGTCCGACATCATCGGCGAGGCGCGCCAGTTCGACCTGCTGGGCCCTGACACGCTTGGCGAGCACACCACGCTGCTGGAGCAGTACCAGCAGCCGCTGGAGATGCCGTCGACACCGGTATTCGGCCACGGGCGCGATGTGCCGGAGGACGAGCGGTCGTGAGGCAGGCGGACATGAAGCATGGATAAGCGCAGGGAAATGGCCAGCTGGCTGGACAAGGTGCTGGAGGAATTCCAGGGTGTGCAGGTACGGCGCAAGGGTCACTCGCGGCTGCGCGTGGATGTCGATTCCGATGCGCTGCCGGCACTGCTGGAACTGCTGCAGGGCCGCGCCGGCTACGTGCACCTGTCGGCCATCAGCTGCGTCGACTGGATCGACGACGGGGAGTTCGAGCTGGTCTACCACGTCTGGTCCTACGAGACGCATTCCCTGGTCTCGGCACATATCCGCATCCCGCGCGAGCCGGGTGTCTACCTGTCCATCTACGACCTGTACAAGCCGGCGGCATTTTTCGAGCGCGATATCTACGAGATGTTCGGCGTGTATTTCGAGGGCAGCCCGAGGATGGAGAAGTTCATCCTCACCGAATGGGACGGGCCGCCGCCGATGCGCAAGGAGTTCGATACAAAACAGTACGTGCACGACACCTTCGACTGGCAGGAATACAATCCCGACTGGCTGCAGGAGATCCGGGAAAAGGGCGGAGGGATCGTCGAATGAGGCCGGAAAACTACCAGGCGGTCAGCCAGCCGCCAAGCAATGAATACGAACTCAATATCGGGCCCAACCACCCGGGTATCGAGGGCAACTATGCCCTGAAGCTGAAGCTCGAGGGCGATACCGTGGTCGAGGCGCGGGCGGATGCCGGCTACCTGCACCGCGGCTTCGAGAAGCTCATGGAAGGCCGCCTGTGGATGCAGAACATCGCGCTGGTGCCGCGCATCTGCGTGCCGGACCCGGCACACATGGAGGTCTGCTATTCGCTCGGCGTGGAGATGCTCGGCGGTCTCGAGGTGCCGGAGCGGGCGCAGTGGCTGCGGGTTATGCAGCTGGAGCTGTCGCGCATTACCGCACACCTGTTTTACTTCGGCGGCGCCGCCGCGACCATGGGCATGTACAGCAACATGTTCTGGGGTGTGGCCGATCGCGACCTGGTGCTGGACCTGTTCGAGGAATTCACCGGCGGTCGTGTCTACAGCATGTATAACGTGCCGGGCGGCGTGCGTCGTGATATCCCGGCGGGTTTCCTCGGCCGGCTGAGTGCCGTGCTCGACTATCTTGATTCCCGTCTGGAAGACTACGACAACCTGTTCTTCTCCAATTATGTGGTCGTGCACCGGGCCCGCGGCACCGGCGCCATGAACCGGCAGCAGGCGCTGGAGTGGGGCGTGACAGGCCCCAATCTGCGCGCCACCGGCCTGGCCTTCGACCTGCGCCGCGATGACTCCTACCTGGTCTACGACCAGCTGGAATTCGACATACCCGTGGAGGAGGGCGGCGATGCGCTGTCACGCATCCTGGTGCGGCGTCGCGAGCTGGTGGAAAGCATCCGCATCCTGCGCCAGGTCGCAGAACACCTGCCGCACATCGGCGGCCCGGTACGTTGCCCGATCCCCAACCCGCTGGCCTGGAATGTGCCGCGGGGCGAGAGTTACGCGCGGGTCGAGTCGTCCAAGGGCGAGCTGGCCTACTACACGGTGTCCGACGGCGGTGACCGGCCCTGGCGGGTGCACGTTCGCGGGCCGTCGCAGATGCACGCGGTGCAGGTGCTGGAAAACCTGTCCGTCGGCAGCCGCATCGAGGATATTGCGCAGATCATGTTTACCCTGGATGCCTGCCCCCCGGAGGTTGACCGCTGATGGCCGATGTCAGCTACAAGAGCAAGGGCAGCATACTCAATCCGCTGCGTACCCTGTCGTTCCTGACCCGCAAGCCGGTGACCCTGCCGCTGGAACCGCGCGAGGCCGCCGCCAACTACCGCGGCTTTCACCTCAACGACTGGGAAAAGTGTATCGGCTGCAGTACCTGCCAGAAGATCTGCGACAACGAGGCCATCACCATGGTGCAGATCCCGGGCCTGCCGTCCGACCCGGTGAAGGGGGTGCGCGCGCAGCGTCCGGCCATCGATTACGGTCGCTGCTGCTGGTGCGGGTTGTGCGTCGACGTCTGCCCGACCGCCTCGCTGTCCCTGTCGCGCGAATACATCCACACCTGCGGGTCGAACGAGCTGGACAGCTATTTCGTGCTGCCCGACCCGAATGGCATACATGACAAATTCTTCGGCCATGGCTGGCAGAAGACCGCCGATTCGGACCTGATTGACCTCGAGCGTCAGGAAATGCCCGAGCGGGGGGCGCAGGAGCGGCTGCAGTCGTTCGACGAGTTCGTCGGTGGCTACGACACGCAGCAGGCCATTGTCGAGGCATCGCGCTGCGTGCAGTGCGGCATGTGTCATGATGCCTGCCCGGCGCACATGCACGCGCCGGAATACATCCGTGCCATCTGGGAGCAGGACCTGGAGGAGGCGGTCCGGCAGATCTACCGCACCAACCCCTTTGCCAGTGTCTGCGGCCGGATCTGCACGCGGCGCTGCGAGTCGGCCTGCTCCATCGGCGTGCGCGGCGAGCCCGTGGCGATCCGCTGGCTGAAACGCTACGCGATGGATGCCGTCGGTCACGAGCGGGTGCGCGAGATTGCCACCGGGTCGTGCGGTGATTTTATCAGCGGTCGACGGGTTGCCGTGGTCGGCGCCGGGCCGGCCGGGCTGACCGCGGCCGCCGACCTGGCCAGGGCCGGGCACCAGGTTACCGTCTACGAGGCCTTGCCGGCCCCCGGCGGCATGATGCGCTATGGCATACCGGCCTATCGCCTGCCGTACGGGCGTATCGACGATGATGTCGATGTCATCCGGGCCATGGGCGTGGAGATCCGCTGCAACACCCGCATCGGCACGGACATCTCCATGGAAAGCCTGCAGCAGGAACACGACGCGGTGCTGCTGGCCATCGGCCTGCAGTTCGGCCGCTCGACCCGCATTCCCGGCGCGGACCACGAGGCGGTGCACAGCGCGGTCGACCTGCTGCGCCGGATTGCCCTGGAGGAACCGGTCACGGTGCCGGAATCCGCGGTGGTTATCGGCGGCGGCAACGTGGCCATGGATATCGCGCGCAGCCTGGCGCGCCTGCAGATCAGGGAGCATGGTCGCGCCAGTGTCACCCTGACTGCGCTGGAGGATGCCGGGCACATGCTGGCCGACCCGGTGGAAATCCGGGAGACGCACGAGGAGGGCATCAGCATACTGCCCGGCCGCGGCCCGAAGGAATGCCGGCTGAAGGGCGACGGCAGGCTCGAGGGCCTGGTGACCGTGAAGGTGCTGTCCATCTTCGACGAATCGGGCCGGTTTGCGCCGCGCTACGACGAGTCCGACATGCAGCTGCACGAGGCGCAGATGGTGATCGAGGCCATCGGCCAGATGGCCGACACGACCCTGCTGGGTGACGAGCTGACCGAGCGGCTGGAATGGAACCGTGGTCGCCTGCAGGTCGATGACGGGGGGCGGACCTCAGAGGACTGGCTGTGGGCGGCCGGCGATATGGTCAGCGGGCCGGACGTGATCCATGCCGTGGCCGACGGGCACCGGGTGGCGGCAAGTATTGAAACTTACCTGGCGGAGACGGTGGAGGCAGCACCATGACCGAAGAACGGGACACGACCGGACAGCAGCCCGGCGAGGGCGACCTGCGCGGCAAGGCGCTGCTGGCCTCGAAGAAGACCCTGAAGGAGATCCTCGAGGTGGCCACCTCGTTCGAGAAGACCGCTTATGATTTCTACACGGCGCTGATCCCGCGCGTCAGCAAGCGCATACGCTACCTGGTGGAGGAGCTGGCCGCGGAGGAGCAGGAACACCACCGGTTGTTCACGGAGCTGGCCGCCAATCCGGCGATCGCCGACGAGATCAACCGCGAGATCGTCACCCCCGTGGAGGACCACCTGTTTTCCAACTACGTGCATATGCCAAAACTGGAGGATGCGCCGGATGACCAGTCGATCCTGCAGTACGCGCTGTTTCGCGAGCATGCCGCCATGGACCAGTACCGGGAACTGGCGCTGAATACGGAGCCCGGGCCGGTGCACGACCTGTTCGAATATCTCGCCAACGAGGAGACCCGGCACAAGCGCGAGCTGGAAAAAACCTACTATCAGATCATCCACAGCGGCGGTGTCTGATCACGGCCCCGGCCAGCGTCATGACCGGTGCCGGCCATTGGTCGCCTGCGTGGTCTGTCGGGAGGCGGGCATCATGACAGTGGCAGTGGAGGCAGCATGAATATCCGGACCGGCTTCGGTGTCAACGAGATTCGCGAGGCGTTTCTCAATAACCTGTTCTACGTGCAGGCCAAGACCTGCCGGACGGCGACCCGCAACGACCGCTACCTTGCGCTGGCATACACGGTGCGCGACCGGATGCTGGAGCGCTGGATGCGCTCCATCGACCTCTATTTCAACAGCGACGTGCGTGTCGTCAGCTACCTGTCGGCGGAATACCTGCCCGGGCCGCACCTGGGTAACAACATGCTCAACCTGGGTATCTGCGAGGCGGTGGAGCAGGCCATGGCATCGCTCGATATCGACATCAACGACCTGTTCGAGAAGGAGGTCGAGCCGGGGCTCGGCAACGGCGGGCTGGGCCGGCTGGCTGCCTGTTACCTGGACTCGCTGGCGACCCTGGAGATCCCGGCCATCGGTTACGGCATCCGTTACGAGTTCGGCATATTCGAGCAGCAGCTGGAGGACGGCTGGCAGGTCGAGCGCACCGATCACTGGCTGCAGCTGGGGAATCCCTGGGAAATCGCGCGACCCGAGACGACCTTCACGGTCATGCTGGGTGGTCATACGGAGCGCTACACTGACGACCAGGACCGCTGTCGGGTTCGCTGGATCCCGGAACGGGTCATCAAGGGCATGGCCTATGATACGCCGATCACCGGCTTTCGCACCGACACGGTGTCGCTGCTGCGCCTGTGGAAGGCGGAGGCGCCGCGCCGGTTTCATTTCCGGGTATTCAACAAGGGCGATTACTACGGCGCCATCGAGGACAATGCCGCCGCCGGCAACCTGACCCGCATCCTCTACCCCAACGACGAGCCGGAGCAGGGCAAGCAGCTGCGCCTGGAGCAGCAGTATTTCCTTGTCTCCTGTTCGCTGCAGGACATGATCCGCATACACCTGCGTTACGGCCACGGTCTCGGCGAATTCGCCGTCTACTGGGCCGGCCAGCTCAATGACACGCACCCGTCCATCGCCATCCCGGAACTCATGCGGCTGCTGGTCGACGAGCACGACATGGCGTGGGACGAGGCCTGGGAGGTCACCCGCAATACCTTCGCCTACACCAATCACACCCTGCTGCCCGAGGCGCTGGAGGCCTGGCCGGTGTCGCTGTTCGCCCGGGTGCTGCCGCGCCATCTCGAAATCATCTATGACATCAACAAGGCCATGCTGGAGGAAGTGCAGCGGGCCTGGCCCGGCGATACGGCGCGCGTCGCGCGCATGTCACTGATCGAGGAGGGCGACGGTCGACGCGTGCGCATGGCCAACCTGGCCTGCGTTGGCTGCCATACCATCAACGGCGTGGCCGAGCTGCACACGAAACTGCTGAAAAAATATACGCTGGCGGATTTCCACGAGCTGTACCCGGAGCGCTTCAGGAATATCACCAACGGCGTCACGCCGCGCCGCTGGCTGGCGCTGTGCAATCGCGGTCTGGCGGAACTGATCGCCGAGGCCATCGGCATGGACTGGGTGTCGGACCTTGAGCAGCTGCGCCGGCTCGAGCTGCTGATGGATGACAGCGAATTTCGCGACCGCTGGTGGCAGGTCAGGCAGCAGAAGAAGCATGCCGAGGCGAAATACATCCTGCAGGCTACCGGTGTCCAGGTGGACCCCGACAGCCTGTTCGATGTACAGGTGAAGCGCATCCACGAGTACAAGCGCCAGCATCTGAATGTGCTGCACATCATCACCCTCTTCCACCGGCTCAGGGAGAATCCCGGTCTCGACATCCAGCCCCGGACCTTTGTCTTCGGCGGCAAGGCGGCGCCCGGCTACGCCATGGCGAAGCTGATCATAAAACTCATTAATGCCGTGGCGTCCGTCATCAACAGCGACCCGCTGGTGGATTCGCGTCTCAAGGTCGTATTTGTTCCCAACTTCAGCGTCAAGACGGCGCACCACATCTATCCCGTGGCAGACCTGTCGGAGCAGATCTCCACGGCGGGCATGGAGGCCTCGGGTACCGGCAACATGAAGTTTGCCATGAACGGGGCGCTGACCATCGGCACGCTGGACGGTGCCAATATCGAGATCCGCGAGGAAGTCGGCGCGGATAACTTCTTCCTGTTCGGCGCCACGGCGGATGAAATCCGGGAAATGAAGTTGGCCGGCTACCACCCGGAAATGTGCTATAAAGATGACGACGAACTGCACCAGGTCATCGATCTCATTCGCTCGGGCGTCTTTTCCAATGGTGATGCGAACCTGTTCGGACCGCTGGTGGATTCCCTGCTGACGCGTGACGAGTTCATGCTGCTGCATGACTACCGCGCCTATATCGACTGCCAGGAGTCGGTCAGCCGGCGCTACGCCGACCGTGACGCCTGGGTTCGCAGTTCGATACTGAACACGGCGCGCATCGGCAAGTTCTCGTCCGACCGTTCGATCCGGCAGTATTGCCGGGAAGTCTGGAAGGTGCAGCCGGTTTCGTCAAAGGCCGGCGGTGATGAAAGTCCTGCCGGGATCAAGGACTCTGCCTGATGCGAATCCCGATCATTGAACAGTGAACAGCATGCCAGAACCTACCGCACCCACCCCGGCAATCGCTACCCGGCCGGTGCGACGCCTTCCGACAAGGGCATAAATTTCTCGATTTACAGCCGGCATGCCACGCAAGTCGAGCTGTTGCTGTTCGCCAATGCCGATGATCCGGCACCCTTCCAGGTGATACCGCTGGAGACGCGCACACACCGCACCTTTTTCTTCTGGCATGTGTTTGTCATCGACCTGCCGGTCGGCACGCACTACGCGTGGCGTATCGATGGCCCCGCTGACCTGCACGGGGCCGGCTTCCGTTTCAACCGCGACAAGGTACTGCTGGATCCCTGGGCGCGCTGCGTCACCGATACGCTGTGGGACCGTTCACGCGCCTGCCTGCCCGGCAGCAATGTAACGAGCTCCATGCGGGCGGTGGTCGAGTCGACGGACTACGACTGGCAGGGTGACGAGCCGCTGGGCTGCATCCGGCCGGAGGTGACGGTGATCTACGAACTGCATGTCGGCGGCTTCACCAGCGATCCGGCGGCCGGGGTCGCGAATCCCGGCACCTTCCTCGGCGTTATCGAAAAAATCCCCTACCTCGAGGAGCTGGGCGTCACCCACGTCGAACTGCTGCCGGTAATGGCGTTTGACCGGCAGGATGTGCCGCCGGGGCTGCTGGATCTCGGCCTGGAAAATTTCTGGGGCTACAGCACGCACAGCTACTTCAGCCCGCACCCCGGCTACTGCGTGTCGCCGCATGCCGGGGCGCATATCAGGGAATTCCGCGACATGGTGCGGGCGCTGCACGAGGCGGGCATCGGCGTTATCCTCGACGTGGTCTTCAACCACACCGCGGAGGGCGGGGCCGACGGCCCGCTGATCAATTTCAAGGGCATCGGCAACGAGACCTTCTATCACCTGGATCCGACCGACCGGGCGGTCTACCGCGATTACACGGGCTGCGGCAACACGCTCAACTGCAACCACCCGCTGGTCGCCAGGTTCATCCTCGAGTGCCTCGAATACTGGGTGCAGGAGATGCACGTCGACGGTTTCCGCTTCGACCTGGCCAGCGTGCTGTCGCGCGGCGAGGAGGGCAAGCCCCTCTACCATGCCCCGGTGCTGTGGAACATCGAGTTCTCCAATGTGCTCAGCGAGACCCGGGTGATCGCCGAGGCCTGGGACGCCAGCGGCCTCTACCAGGTGGGGGATTTCCCCGGCTTCCGCTGGGGCGAGTGGAACGGCCGTTACCGCGACGTCATCCGGCGCTTCGTGCGTGGTGACGGCGGGCTGGTCAGCGAGGTCGCGCAGCGCATCGCCGGTAGCAGCGATCTCTACCAGGATGAGGACCGGCTGCCGCTCAACAGCGTAAACTTCATCACCTGCCATGACGGTTTCACGCTCTACGACCTGGTCAGCTACAACCGCAAGCACAACGAGGCTAACGGCGAGCAGAACCGCGACGGCAACAACAATGCCATGAGCTGGAACTGCGGTGTCGAGGGGGACACCGGGGAGCCTGATATCATTTCCCTGCGCCACCGGCAGGCAAGAAATTTCATGGCCATACTGCTGCTCAGCCAGGGCATGCCGATGATCGCGGCCGGTGACGAGGTGCTGCGCAGCCAGCAGGGCAACAACAATACCTGGTGCCAGAACAATCCGCTGGGCTGGTTCGACTGGACGCTGCCGGAACGCAATCGTGACATGCTGCGCTTTACCCGCGAGCTCATTACCTTCCGCCGCCGCCATCCCTGTCTCATGCATACCCGATTCCTGACGGGTGAGGAGCGCGAGGGGCAGCGGTTTCCGGATGTCAGCTGGCACGGCGAGTTGCTGCACCGCCCGTTGTGGGAGGATCCGGATGCCAGCCTGCTTGCCTTCACGCTGGGTGCGGTGGAGTCCTGGGAGGCAGACCTGCACGTCATCATGAATATGGGGAAGGAGGCTGTGGAACTGTTCCTGCCGGAACTGCCGGGCCTGCAATGGTATCGCGCGATCGACACTGCCGGTGATTCCCCGGAGGACATTCTTCCTCCGCAGCAGCAGGCCGTGCATGGCCCGGTGAGCTGCGAGGTGGCCTCACACAGCGTCGTCGTTTTCGAGGGCCGGTAACAGGCCGGCGCTTCAGCTCTCGCGGGCAACGTTATACCGCATAGCGCCCCGCCAGGGTGATATGGTCCTGCGCCGGCGTGCTGTCAGTCACGGCCCCGAGCCGCCCGGCGGTCCCGGAACTCGCTGCGGTTTGCACCGAGAGCCGTGCCGGCTGCTGATGCAGCATGACTGACCGGCGGTTTCATGCGCCGCCGATAAGGCTTACCATGGCGCCTATGTCGAAGATCATCATGGAGTATGGAACGGCATGATCCGCAGCATGACCGCCTTTGCCAGGCAGGAGACCGAAACCGCGCAGGGCAGCCTGTCCTGGGAAATCCGCTCCGTCAACCACCGCTACCTGGAGACAGGCGTGCGCCTGCCGGAGGAGTTGCGGGCGGCGGAAACGTCGGTGCGCGAGCGCGTCAACGCCCGTCTCGGCCGGGGCAAGGTCGATTGCACCTGCCGCTACCGCGCGCCGGTCTCGGGCTCGGCCCCCGTACAGCTGGATGATGACAACCTGTCGCGCCTGCTGGCGGCATGCGAAACGGTTGCCGGCAGGCTGTCGCAGCCCGCGCCGCTCAATCCCGTAGAACTGCTGCGCTGGCCGGGCGTGGTGCGCGAGGAAGAGCTCGACACGGCGCCGCTGGTTGAGCATGCGCTGGAATTGCTGGACGGGACACTGGACGAGCTGGTTACCTCCCGGGAGCGCGAGGGTGCGCAGATCCGGGGCATGCTGCTGCAGCGCTGTGATGCCATGGCGGAGCTGGTGGTCACGGCGCGGGCCCGGTTACCGGAGATCAATGCGGCGGTTCGCGACAAGCTCAAGGCGCGGCTGGCCGAGCTGGATGTGCCCGCCGACCCGGGCCGCCTCGAGCAGGAGCTGGTGTTTGTCTCGCAAAAGATGGACGTGGACGAGGAAGTGGACCGGCTGGACAGCCATATCGAAGAGGTGCGCCGGGTGCTCGACCGCGACGAGCCGGTCGGGCGCCGGCTCGATTTCCTCATGCAGGAGCTCAACCGCGAGGCCAACACGCTGGGTTCAAAGTCCGCAGCCACGGACACGACGCGCATTGCCGTCGAGCTGAAGGTGCTGATCGAGCAAATGCGCGAACAGGTGCAGAACATAGAATAGCCAGTCCTGCCGGCCGGGTGCTCCCGCGGCATCCGCGACATGGGCGCACTCCGGGGTATTTTCAATGACTGACATGACGGCCAATTCAGCTGCAGCGGGCCAGGGAACGCTGTATATCATTTCGGCGCCGTCCGGTGCGGGCAAGTCCAGCCTGCTGCGGGCACTGCTGGATACCACCGGGGATGAGCTGGCGCTGTCCATTTCCCACACAACGCGTGCGCCGCGCCCGGGCGAGATCAACGGGCAGGACTACCACTTCATCGACACCGCGACGTTCCGGCACATGATCGCCGGCGACGACTTCCTCGAGCACGCCGAGGTGTTCGACAATTTCTACGGCACCTCGAAGGGCGGTGTGCAGGCACAGCTGGCGGCGGGCCAGGATGTCATCCTGGAGATCGACTGGCAGGGCGCCCGGCAGGTGCGCAAGCTCATGCCCGAGTGCATCGGCATCTTTATCCTGCCGCCCTCGCGCGAGGCGCTGCGGGAGCGGTTGCAGAACCGTGGCCAGGACGATGCAATGGTTATCGAGCGCCGCATGCGCGACGCCATCAGCGAGATGTCACACTACGACGAGTATGACTACCTGATTATCAACGATGATTTCCAGGTGGCGCAGGACGAGCTGACCGCGATTGTGCTCAGCCGGCGGCTGCGGCTGCCGGTCCAGGCCCGGCGCCAGGCTGGCCTGCTGGCCGGGTTGCTGGCATCGGAGCAGTGATTCGGTTAGACTTCTGCGCCCTGTCGGGATTCAATAGCCTGTTTTTCGGAGAGTTTCATGGCACGCGTTACCGTTGAAGATTGCCTCGAGAATGTTGATAACCGCTTCCAGCTGGTGCTGGTCGCCACCAAGCGTGCACGGCAGCTTGCCAGCGGCACCGAGCCGTTCGTTCCCTGGGAAAATGACAAGCCGACCATCGTCGCACTGCGCGAGATTGCCGATGGCCTCATTACCCCCGCCATCCTGGACGAGCCGGTCAAGACGAACCTGGAAGCGCTGGAGGAATTTGTTTCCGGCGAGATAACACCGGACGCAGAGGCGGAAGCCGGGGACGAGTCCACACCGGCGGCCGACGACGAGCAGCCACCCAGGGCGGACGCCGACTGAGACAGCACCGGCACCACTGCCGGACTACCCGGATTTCCCCGTTTCCCATCCATGCGCCAGCGGTGCGTGACGGTATTTTGTGTCCCGGGCGGATTGCCCCTATGATGGGCACGACTGATGCGTGCACTACTGTCGGGTCCTGACAAAGCAACAACACGCACCAGATCACGAGTGCGTATGGCGACCGAGCAGCTCACCTCTGGCGATGACGGATCGCGCTTTCTGATCAGCGATCTGTGCCACATGCTGGAATCCTACCTGGAGACCGAACAGGTCCAGGAGGTCTATCGCGCCTATCTCTTCGGTGCCGAGGCCCACGAGGGCCAGCACCGCATGTCGGGCGAGCCTTATATCTATCATCCCATTGCCGCGGCCCGGATCCTGGCCGAGCTGCACCTCGATCACAAGTCCATCGTGGCGGCCATCCTGCACGATGTCATCGAGGACACGCCGACCGCAAAGGAACATATCACTACCGAGTTCGGCGAGGACATTGCCGAGCTGGTGGACGGGGTCAGCAAGCTCACGCAGATGGAGTTCGCGAGCCAGGCCGAGGCGCAGGCAGAGAATTTCCGCAAGATGATCCTTGCCATGGTGCGTGATATCCGCGTCATCCTGGTCAAGCTGGCCGACCGCCTGCACAACATGCGCACACTCGGCGTGATGCGCCCCGAGAAGCGCCGGCGCATAGCCCGCGAAACGCTGGAGATCTATGCGCCGATTGCCAACCGACTGGGCATCAACACCATCCGGCTGGAACTGGAGGACCTCGGTTTTGCCGCGCTGTATCCACTGCGCTACCGGGTGCTGGAGAAGGCGGTGCGCGAGGCGCGCGGCCACCGCAAGGAAATTCTCAACAAGATCGAGACCTCGATCAAGCGCCGGCTGCGGCAGGAAGAGATGAACTGCCGCATTCTCAGTCGCGAAAAGCATCTCTACAGCCTGTATCGCAAGATTCGCGACAAGACCCTGTCATTCGACGATATCTTCGATGTCTACGCCTTTCGCATCATCGTCGACAAGGTCGATACCTGCTACCGTGTGCTGGGCGTCATGCATAACCTCTACAAGCCGGTGCCGGGCAAGTTCAAGGACTATATTGCCATTCCAAAGGCCAACGGCTACCAGTCGCTGCACACCATCCTGTTCGGCCCCTACGGTGTACCGATCGAGGTGCAGATTCGCACCGAGGAAATGGACAAGATGGCCGAGGCCGGCGTGGCGGCGCACTGGCTGTACAAGGCCGGCGAGGAAGGCCTCGACACTATCCATGCCGGTGCGCGCGAGTGGATGCGCGAGCTGCTGGAGATGCAGAAGAATGCCGGCAACTCGATCGAGTTCCTGGAAAACGTCAAGATCGACCTGTTCCCGGACGCAGTCTACGTGTTCACGCCTGCCGGCGAGATCATGAAGCTGCCGCACGGCGCGACGGTGGTCGATTTTGCCTATGCCGTGCACACCGATGTCGGCAACACCTGCATCGCCGCCAAGGTCGACCGGCAGCTGGTGCCGCTGCGCACCCAGCTCAAGAACGGCCAGACCGTCGAGGTCATCACGGCAGATGGTGCGCATCCCAGCCCCGCGTGGCTGGGCTTCGTGGTATCGGCCAAGGCGCGCTCCAATATCCGGCATTACCAGAAGAGCATGAAGCGCGAGGAGGCGATCGAGCTCGGTCGTCGCATGCTGGACCGGGCGCTGGCCGTGTTTGATGCCGGCGCGGATGATGCCATCCCGGAAGAGCGCGTGGCGGCATTGCTGGCGCAATACGGTATTGCCTCTCACGAGGACCTGCTGGAGGAGGTGGGCCTGGGCCGCCGTCCGGCGGTGCTGGTTGCGCGTGCACTGGCGCCGGTCGAGGATGGCGAGCTGGCCGCCAATGACGACAAGCCGATGCGGCCGCTGGTGATCAAGGGCACCGAGGGCATGGTGATGCACTTTGCCAAGTGCTGCCGTCCCATTCCGGGCGACCCGGTGATAGGCATCATCACCAAGGGCCGTGGCATGGTGATCCACACCGAGACCTGCCGCAACCTGGCCGAGCACAAGCATCCCCAGGAACACCACCTCGATGTGCAGTGGGAACCTGCCGTCGACGAGGAATTCCCGGTCGAGATCAGCGTGGTGGTGGCAAACCGGCGCGGCGTGCTGGCGAGCGTGGCCGCTGTGATCGGTGATTGTGATTCGAATATCGAGAACGTCGCCATCGAGGAGCGCGACGGCCTGACCAATACGCTGCAATTCACGGTGTCGGTCCACAACCGCAAGCACCTTGCCGAGGTGATGCGCCGGGTGCGCGCCATCAACTCCGTGATGCGCATCACCCGCCTGCGCAACTGAGACCCGCACATTTGAACACCTGTAACCCAAGGAAACCTGCATGACACGTGAAATCATCAAGACCGACCAGGCGCCCCAGGCCATTGGCACCTATTCCCAGGCGGTACGCACCGGCGACACCGTGTACCTTTCCGGCCAGATACCGCTGATACCCGGGACCATGGAACTGGTCGAGGCCGGTATGGAAGCGCAGATACGGCAGGTGTTCGACAATCTTGCCGCCGTCGCGGCCGCCGCAGGCGGCAGCCTCGCCGATGTTGCCAAACTGAATATCTTCCTGACCGATCTTGACCACTTCGCACTGGTAAACCAGGTGATGGCAGATTATTTCCGGCAACCGTACCCGGCGCGTGCCGCGGTCGGCGTTGCGGCCCTGCCCAGGGGCGCCCACGTGGAGATGGATGCGGTGATGGTGCTGGCTGGTTCCGGCGAGGACAATTTTGACGAGAATGAATATCTCGATCAGTAGCTCCTGTCCTGCTTCCTGTTTACCTTGTTCACCGCAGAGACGCACGACTGCAGGGATGCAGGAGGCAGGGTAACGCATGGAGCAGTTACCGGGAGGACGCTGAGAAAGACCAAACCCTCAGCGCCTTTGCGGTGAACAGCTTTTACCCGACCCATGTGCCCGCCTGATAAAACCACCGCCGACAGCCTCGATACGCTCCCGGTCACGGTGCTGAAGGGTGTCGGTTCGCGCATGGCCGAACGTCTCGGTCGGCTTGGCATTCACTCACTGCAGGACGTGCTGTTTCACCTGCCGCTGCGCTACGAGGACCGCACCCGCGTTGTGCCCATGGGTATGGTGCGCCCCGGTGACCAGGTCGTGGTGCAGGGAGAGGTCGAGCTGGCGGAGGTGCGTTTTGGCCGCCGCCGTTCCCTGCTGGTGCGGGTCAGCGACGGCACCGGCTTCCTGACGCTGCGTTTTTTCCATTTCAATGCGACGCAGCAGGCCGGCTTCCGGCGCGGGGCCGGTATTCGCTGTTACGGCGAGGTGCGTGCCGGGCCGTCCACGGCGGAGATGATTCATCCCGAGTACCGCATCATTGACCCGGATGCGCCGGTTCCGGTGGAGGAGACCCTGACGCCGATCTATCCGGCGACTGAGGGTGTGCACCAGCTGACATTGCGCTCACTCACGGAACAGGCGCTGCGTTACCTGGACAATGCCGCGGTCCTGCGTGACTGGTTGCCGGCGGACCTGGTGGCACCGTTCAGGCTCACGTCTCTCTGCGCGGCGCTGCGTTATGTCCACCGGCCGCCGCCGGACGCGGCTGTCGACCTGTTGCTGGAAGGTCGCCACCCGGCGCAGCAGCGGCTGGCCTTCGAGGAGTTGCTGGCGCATCACCTGAGCCTGCGGCAGGTTCACCAGCGGGCGCAGCATGTGGCTGCGCCGTCGCTTGCCGGTGAACAGAAACTGGTGGCGGATTTTCTCGGTGCCCTGCCGTTCGGGCTGACCGGGGCCCAGCAGCGGGTCATCGACGAACTGCAGCGTGACCTGGCCCGGTCGCACCCGATGGCGCGGCTGGTGCAGGGCGATGTCGGCTCCGGCAAGACAGTGGTGGCGGCCTGTGCCGCACTGATCGCAGTCGAGGCCGGCTTCCAGGTTGCGCTGATGGCGCCCACGGAACTGCTTGCGGAGCAGCATTACCGCAGTTTTGCCGGCTGGCTGGAGCCAATGGACATCGGCGTTGCCTGGCACAGCGGCAAGCTCAAGGGCAGGGAGCGCAGCACCACGCTGCAGTCCATCCGCGACGGCAGCATGCGGATTGCTGTCGGCACGCATGCCCTGTTCCAGGAGGAGGTCGAGTTCGGGCGGCTTGGCCTGGTCATTATCGATGAACAGCACCGCTTCGGCGTGCATCAGCGTCTCGCGCTGCGCGACAAGGGACGTGACGGCGAGCTGCGCCCGCACCAGCTGGTGATGACGGCGACGCCCATCCCCCGGACGCTCGCCATGACGGTGTATGCCGATCTCGACACCTCCGTCATCGACGAGCTGCCGCCGGGCCGCCTGCCGGTGAAGACCGTGGTCGTCAGCCAGGAGCGGCGCGAGGAGGTGATGCAGCGGGTACGCAACGCCTGCAGCGCCGGGCAGCAGGCCTACTGGGTCTGTACCCTGATCGAGGAATCCGAGGCGCTGCAGTGCCAGGCGGCGGAAAAGACGGCGGAATTCCTTGCGGCCAGCCTGCCCGATATGCGCATCGGCCTGGTTCACGGACGCCTGAAGGCGCCTGAGAAGGAACATCTGATGGCGGCATTCAAGGCCGGCAGGATCGACCTGCTGGTGGCGACCACGGTGATCGAGGTCGGCGTGGATGTGCCGAATGCCAGCCTGATGATTATCGAGAACCCGGAACGCCTGGGTCTCGCGCAGCTGCACCAGCTGCGAGGCCGGGTCGGACGCGGTCAGGTGCAAAGCAGCTGTGTGCTGCTGTACCAGCCGCCGCTGTCGGGGAATGCCCGCGAACGGCTATCCGCATTGCGCGACAGCAATGACGGCTTCGAAATCGCCCGGCGCGACATGGAGTTGCGCGGCCCCGGTGAAGTCCTGGGTACACGCCAGACCGGCGAGATGAAGTTCCATATCGCCGACCTGCTGCGTGACGAGGCGTTGCTGGCGGCGGTGGAGGCTACTGCCGCGCAGTTGCTCACCGGGCACCCCGGACATGTTATGCCGCTGATCCGTCGCTGGCTGGGGGACGCGGTGCAGTACGGGGAGGTTTGATCTTACCAGGGGGTCAGCCGTTCTGCTTGCTGTTCCTCAGGTTTCGCCCGACGGGCGAAGTCTGTGACCAGAAAAACGAGTCGTAAATCCATAATGAAAATCATGCGATAATCCCGTCCCGCATTGAAATCACACCTGACTCCCCTTGGCCCGTTCCCGAACATACCCACACTCCGCGACCCGCTGGCGGCCACACCGGCGCTACCTGCACGCCGACATCCCGACGGACCTGGTGCACTGGCTGCTGGACCCGGCCTCGCTGACCCTGCGCCTGCAGCAACTCTGCGGCTCACGGTTCCACGTCCGTGTCATTTCACAGGGCTGGGGCAGGCCGCGACTGGACGAGGCGCAGGCGCTGGACATGGCGGGCCGCGAGCGCGCGATCATCCGGCAGGTGCAGCTGATGTGCGCGGACCATGCGTGGATTTATGCGCGCACCGTCATCCCCGCCACGTCGCTGCGCGGCAAGCTGCAAAGGCTGGCGCATCTCGGCACACGGCCGCTTGGCGCCATGCTGTTTGCCGACCCGGGCATGCAGCGCGGCGGGGTGGAACTGGCGCGAATACTGCCGGGACAGGAGTTGTTTGCCGATGCCATGCAGGGGGCGGACGACGGCACACGGACCATCTGGGGGCGCCGCTCGGTATTTCGCATCACCGGCAGGCCGCTGCTGGTGAGCGAGATTTTCCTGCCCGGCTTTCCGTCTGCCAGTGTGCAGCGGCCGGCCTGGGAAATGTGAGCCTGCCCGTGGAATATATGGACCGTTTTATAGTACAAATCCGGCATGATGATTACTGAGCGACTGCAGGAATATGCCCTGCTGATGCGGCTGGACCGGCCCATCGGGATTTTCCTCCTGCTCTGGCCGACGCTCTGGGCCCTGCTGGTTGCCGGCGAGGGGCGGCCGGATCCGCTGGTCCTGATGGTTTTCATCCTGGGCGTGGTCCTGATGCGCTCGGCGGGTTGCGTCATCAACGACTATGCCGATCGCGAGATCGACGGCTACGTGCAGCGCACCCGGGACCGGCCGATCGCGGCCGGGCGTATCAGCGGACGGGAAGCGCAGCTGCTGTTCCTGGGGCTGTGCCTGCTGGCCTTCGGGCTGGTACTGCTGCTGAACCTGCTGACCATCCTGTTGTCACTTGTCGGCGTGCTGCTGGCGGCGACCTATCCCTTCATGAAACGCGTTACCTACCTGCCGCAGGTCTTCCTCGGTGCGGCATTCGGCTGGTCGGTGCCCATGGCCTTTGCTGCCCAGACCGGCAGCGTGCCGCCGATCGCCTGGCTGATGTTCACGGCAACCGTGCTGTGGGCAACGGCCTACGACACCATGTACGCCATGGTGGACCGGGACGACGACCTGGTGCTGGGCGTGAAGTCAACGGCGATCCTGTTCGGCGAATCCGACCGGCAGATCATCGGTATCATCCAGGCCATGGTGCTGATCTGTCTGCTGATGATCGGCCACCAGGCGGAACTCGGCCTGTTTTACTTCACCGGGGTGGTGGTGGCCGCGGGCATGGCGGTCTACCAGCAGGCCCTGATCCGTTATCGTGAGCGCGAGGGGTGTTTCCGGGCGTTCATCAACAACAACTGGTTCGGTGCGGCGGTGTTTCTGGGCCTGCTGCTGGATTATCTGCTGAGGTGATCGCGGGCTCACTGCAGGACAGAATTCAACCGCAGAGACGCGGAGGGCGCAGAGAACAGCAAAGAACTCACCGCAAAGGCGCAAGGGACACATATTTCTCTTTGCGTCTTTGCGGTGACGGTATTTTTTCTCCGGCCTGTCAGTGTCCCGCGCGGGCGATCACCCACACCTCGATGGACTCCACCCCGGCCTGCTTCAGTACCCGCGCCAGTTCGTTGACCGTGTGGCCGGAGGTCATGACGTCGTCGATGATGGCGACATGCCTTGCCCGGGGTGTGCCGTTGAGGGCGAAGGCGTTGCGCACATTGCGCCGGCGCGAGCCGGCCGGCAGCAGTGACTGGTTGCCGGTCTGGCGGATGCGCCGGCACAGGCGCCTGTCCACGGGCAGGTCCAGGCGTCGGCCGAGGGCCCGGGCGATCTCCATGGCCTGGTTGAAACCGCGCTCGCGCAGACGCGAGCGGTGCAGTGGTACCGGGATGAGCTGTTCTGGCAGGGGTGGCTCGCGCGTGCCGAGTATTTCGCCCAGCAGTGCAGCCAGCAGCGGGGCCAGCGCGAGTTCGCCGGAGAATTTCAGGCGCTGGATCAGGTAATCCGCCGGTGGCCGGTAGGACAGGGCGGCGGTAGTGGCCGTGAACGCCGGTGGGTCCTGCTGGCAGTGACCGCATGGCCCTGCCCGCAGTCCTGGCAGCGGCCTGCCGCATCGCCGGCAGGCGTGCCGTGTCCAGGGCAGGTCGCGCTGACAGTCCGTGCACAGTGACAGTTCCAGCCTGACCGCCTCGCCGCATAACCGGCAATGTGGCGGCAGCACTCTCGACAGCAGCCGGCCGGCAAGTGGTAAACCTGATCTCGCCTTCATGGTTGACAGCTCACTGTGGCGGCTCCATAGTCCCTGTCGATATCTCCATCCAGGCCGCTACGTTATGTCCAATCACATCGCCAGTCTGTCGGAAAATCCGGAAACGGCCGTACGCCACGACTGGACCCGGGCCGAGGTCAAGGCCCTGTTTGACCTGCCATTCAATGACCTGCTGTTCCGGGCGCAGAGCGTGCACCGCCAGCACTTCGACCCGAATGCCGTGCAGATCAGCACGCTGCTGAGCATCAAGACCGGCGGTTGTCCCGAGGACTGCAAGTACTGTCCGCAAAGCGTGCACCATGAAACCGTGCTGGAGCCGGAACGCCTGATGGACGTCGGGGCGGTCGTCGAGGCGGCGCAACGGGCAAAAGCGGCGGGTGCCACGCGCTTCTGCATGGGCGCGGCATGGCGCAACCCGAGGGGAAAGAATTTCGAGCGCGTGCTGGAGATGATCCGCAGGGTGCGCGACGAGGGAATGGAGACCTGTGCGACCCTGGGCATGCTGGATGCCGGGCAGGCGCGGCAGCTCAAGGACGCCGGCCTGGACTACTACAACCACAACCTGGACACCTCGCCGGAGTTCTACGGCGAGATCATTACCACCCGTACCTGGGATGACCGGCTGGACACCCTGACGCAGGTACGCGAGGCCGGCATCAATGTCTGCTGTGGCGGGATTGTCGGCATGGGTGAGAGTCGCGACGACCGGGCGTCAATGCTGGCCGAGCTGGCGAACCTGCCGGAACATCCGGGCAGTGTGCCGATCAACCGGCTGGTCAGGGTCGAGGGTACGCCGCTTGACCACGAGCCGGACATCGAGCCGATCGAGTTCGTCCGCACCATCGCCGTGGCGCGCATCCTGATGCCGGAGTCCTTTGTGCGCCTGTCCGCGGGCCGCACGGAGATGAGCGACGAGATACAGGCGCTGTGTTTCCATGCCGGCGCCAACTCCATTTTCTACGGCGAGAAACTGCTGACCACCGGCAACCCGGACACCGCCAGTGACGATGCACTGTTCGCCCGGCTGGGGCTGCACCCGGCCTGACGAAAAAGGCACCGGATACCTTCAGTAGAAACGAAAAATCCGCCACGTAAACACACGGAAAAGACCCGGGCTACGCACTGACAGTTCCGTGTGTTTCCCTTGGCAATATTTCATGACAAGGCCAAAGTAATTGCCCTTCGGTCCTGACCCCTTGATTGGCATGGTTACATGACATGAAAGATCTCCCGGCACTGCTTGAGGCCCGCAGGGCTGGCGGTCTGTATCGCCGCCGGCAGGTCATCGATGGCCCGCAGGGTGTCAGCGTGCGCATTGAAGGCAGGGAGTACCTGTCATTCTGCAGTAATGACTACCTCGGCCTGGCTAACCACCCGGACGTTGTCGCGGCGTTTCACCGCGGGCTGGACGAGTACGGCGCAGGCAGCGGCGCGGCGCACCTGGTGACCGGTCACACACGTGCCCACCATGAGCTTGAGGAAGAACTGGCGTGCTTCGTGCGGCGGCCGCGCGCGCTGCTGTTCTCGACCGGCTACATGGCGAACCTGGGTGCGATCGCGGCCCTGCTGGGGCGCGGTGACCGGGTGTTCCAGGACTACACCAATCATGCCTCGCTGCTGGACGGTGCGCGTCTCAGCGGTGCACGGCTGGTCCGCTACCGTCATGCCGATGCCGGCGACCTGGAGCGGCGCCTGTCAACGGCGCCCGACAGTGAATACCTGGTGGCGACCGACGGCGTGTTCAGCATGGATGGCGATATTGCACCCGTGCGCGAGCTTGCAGAAGTCGCGCAGCGGCATGCCGCCTGGCTGATGGTCGATGACGCGCACGGACTGGGCGTGACCGGTCCACGGGGGCGCGGTTCCGTGGCGGCCGCCGGCCTGGACAGCTCGCAGGTGCCGGTGCTGGTGGGAACGCTGGGCAAGGCCTTCGGTACCTTCGGTGCGTTTGTTGCCGGCAGCGACGAGCTGATCGAGACGCTCATCCAGCAGGCGCGCACCTGGATCTACACGACGGCATCCCCGGCGGCGGTGGCCGTTGCCACGCGGGCGGCACTGCGGCGGGTTGTCGAGGACGAATGGCGGCGCATGCATCTGCGGGAACTGGTTGCCAGATTCCGTGCCGGTGCCGCACAGCTGGGGCTCGCCCTGTGTGATTCGCCGACGCCGATCCAGCCGCTGATCGTCGGCGAGGCCGGCACGGCAATGCGACTGAGCGCGGCACTGCATCAACAGGGCATCCTGATTACCGCGATCCGGCCACCGACCGTTGCCGACGGCACGGCACGCTTGCGGATTACCTTTTCCGCCGCCCACACCGAGGCGCAGGTGGACAAGTTGCTGGGGGCGCTGGAGAAGGTTTTTGCCACAGAGGGCGCAGAGATGACAACACCGTAGGTCGGATTGGGTGCGACAGTACCGAAGTCCGGCGCATACGCTGTTTGTTCTGTCTGATTACGCCTCTCGGGCTAATCCGGCCTGCACGATTCGGGATGACGTTCCCTCTCCCGCCTGCCGGAGAGGGTCAGCGTGAGGGTGTATAAACTAAGGCATTCAGGAAATAGTTATCTCTGTGGCCTATGAGTTCTCTGTTACAAATGAATATTTATGAAACTGCACACTGAAACGTCAGGCACCGGCCCCGACCTGGTGCTGATACACGGCTGGGGCCTGCACGGCGGTATCTGGGAGACACTGCTGCCTTTGCTGGAACCGCATTTGCGGGTGACAGTCGTTGATCTGCCCGGGCACGGGCACAGCGGGTGGCGGGGGCAGGCAGGGTTGCCGGCCTTTGCCGATGCCGTGCTGGACAGTGTCCCGGAACAGGCGGCCTGGCTGGGCTGGTCGCTGGGTGGCCTGGTGGCGCTGCAGGCGGCACTGGCGCGCCCGGAACGTATCGGCGCACTGCTGTTGCTTGCCTCCACGCCCAGTTTTGTCCGTCGCCCCGGCTGGCAGTCCGCCATGCTACCGGCCCTGCTGGATACCTTTGCCAGCGAACTGGAGGCGGATTTCGAGCGGACCCTGGGCCGCTTCCTGGCGCTGCAGGTGCACGGCAGCCGGCATGCCGGCGAGGTGCTGCGGCAGTTGCGAGCCGGCATGCTGCGGCGCGGGCAGCCGGATCCCGCGGCGTTGGGAGCCGGCCTCGGCATGCTGCGCGACACGGACCTGCGGGCGGACTGCGCGGCTATCGACTGCCCGGCACTGGTGCTCGCGGGTGAACGTGACACGCTGGTGCCGGCCGCCGCCGCCAGGGCGACGGCCGCGCTGCTGCCGCAGGGGCATATCCACATGA
>WOR8_10000112_pt1 | contig 87244 bp, 86 predicted proteins | sample DeeMarSeWOR38_10_FD_19890 | JGI IMG/M metagenome (IMG submission 19890)
CAAAGAATTATCTTCGCAGAGGGCCGTGTCTCCCCAGAAAATGAACGATTTAGTATTCAAGCGCATTAAAATTCACACTGAAGAGGATGAAAAAGAGGAAAGCAATGATTAATGCTGCGGTTAACTCATCATTTATCCGCGGAAATCTTTGCCCGACGATAATCTATTCAAAATTTTGATTTCAGCATCTTATTTATTTCCTCCGGAAATCCCATACAAACGCTTTCATTATATAAACTTTTGAGTGACGCAACATCCGGTGTTCCCAATTTCGGGTTGAAATACGTGCGTGGCGAGAAGATAAGGTGAAATCTAGCGTAGTCAGCATTGTCATCATTTTCCGCGCCAGGAAAAAAACTCATATTAAAATTATAGATCCCCATCCGATCATAAGCTGTCATCAATTTTGTAAGGCCCAGAGCGATGTCGTAAACATCCTCGTCATTAAGTTCAAGTGTGGTCCGAACCCCCTCGACAATGGCCGTGACATCACCGGCAACGCCCAGGGGCGCGAAGACCGTCAGCCAGTTCGTTCGACCGATTGTTCCCAGGAAGCGTTTTTGGTTTGATGCTTCGGCTTGCGTCAGGTCATCCCAGTAATTTGTGCCGTTTGTCCGCATATATGTTTTCGCAGCATCCAGTTTTTCCCGGAGATGATTCGGGGCAAAGGAACTTGCAAATACCTGAAAATGGGGATGAATCACGGAGCTGCCGGAGGCGGGCATGTAATTCCAGCTTAGCAGATGATATACTGATTCCGGGTGATTGATTGCTTGCAGGTGTTTGAAAAACTTCATCGCCAACTGAAACCCTTGCGCAATTCGGTCGGGTTCAAATTCCGTCATGGGGATATAGTGACGACTGCCCAGGGTTGCTACTGCACTGAGCCGGTCATAGGGTGCGATATTGGGGAATAACACCTTATCATCCAAAGACATACGCCCATTGGGAACTAATTCTTCGGGAAAGCGCGGTGTCACGTTCATCACCTTGTCGGGGCAAAACGGGCACCATTTCTCGGTGCCGGCAATTAGTTTGTCAAAATCAGGCTTTTTCCATTTAAGGTCTCTGAAATGACAGATGCGCGACGTTTTACCTGTCAGGGGATCCTTGCGGATTTCATTCGGTATGCGTTTATGCTCCATGGTGTTAGCGTCAAGAAAAACGGATTCTCGGGTGATGGCTTCAAATTTCATTCAGTCTCCTTTGTGAGTTTTTAAATAGCAACAACATTAATAAAATAATTCCGTATAAATAAACGATCCCGGAAATATATCGTCCACCAAAAAGGTTACATCCCGGATCATTTCGGCGCGTCCGCAAAGGTAGAAATCATATAGATCCGGCGGTAATTGGTTTAGGAGATAATCCGAGACTCTCCCTTTAAAATACTCCTCTGATGTTCGATCGGACCCCGACAGGCATGGCACGTAACGTGCGGCTGATGACCTAAACACATCTGCATAGTAAAGTTCTTCAGGCGTCTGAACGCCGTGAAGTAATGTATATCCGGCAATTCCCGAGCGCACCATCGAACAAAACGGCGCAACTCCGGTGCCGGTGGCGACGAAGATAGCCGGCCGGGAAGAAGGCTTGAACGTAAAGTAACCGTGGGGGCCGGTGAACTGAAGACGAGTGTTCGACGGTAAATTGCAAAGTTCGGGAGAAAAAATCCCACCAGCAACCAAACGTATGCACAAAATGAGATTGCTATCGGACGGGGAGGATGCCAAGGAGTATTCCCTTTGGGACGAGCTATAGATCAGATTAATGCGCTGACCGGGGCTGAAATCAAAGAATGGTGGCTTGGTTAGTATAAGTTCATACGTTATCTTGGATAGCCAACAGCGTTCCAAAATTGTCGTCGTATATTTAGCGGTTTTGGATTCCACTCGTAGCCATCACCTTATTTTTTCCACAGTTTTTCGGGAACACCCGTAATATAGTTGCAATAACGGGCCAGAGCGAAAAAATAATCCGATAGTCGATTAACATATGTCAGCGCTTGTTGATAGGAATTTGGGATACGGGTTGGAAATATTTCCTCTAAAAGGCGAACCGTGCGCCGTTCGGACCGGCGACAAACCGTTCGGGCCAGATGACTCCATGACGCCGAAATATGACCGCCGGGCAAAATAAAACCGTGCAGTTTCGGCAGCTCCTCCTGCATCCGATCAATGGTGCTCTCCAGACGCTCAATTTGCACAGGCGTAATTTCTTCGATCGCATCCATGGATGGTGAGTCCGAACTGGTGGCTAAAAGGGCGCTGATGGTGAATAAGTCTGATTGAACTTGCTGCAATTCTTCAATCACTTGTGAGTACTGCACCGGAAGAGAAGCGATCAGTGCGCCGACGATCGAGTTGAGTTCATCCAAATCCCCGTAAGCTTCAATGCGCAAGTGCGACTTCAAAACCCGTTCACCACTAAAAAGACTGGTTTTGCCGCGATCACCGGTGCCAGTGTATAGTTTCATCGAACCTTTCCGGGTCAGAATTGTAAATTCTCCAGAACAGACATGGTTTCTTCGAAGTCTGGCCGAACCGTGTGGTCAGGACTCGATTCTGCATATCTGATAATTCCCTTGCGGTCAACATGTACTTCACCATCCAAGTCAATAGCTCCGGATACTATTTGGAGGAAATAAGACAACCATGCGGCAGTTATAAGAAAAGCAAAATAGCCTTAAAAAGGTATGGTAACGCGGGAAGGGCCGGCAGAAATCCAAAAACGTGATTCATACCGGAGTCCACTACCGGATCTAAATCAACGATTCATCCAGTATCTTCCTCATCGTCGACCCGTCAATGTTGCCGCCGCTGATAATGACGCCGATGCGGCTTTTTGTTGGAGCGGCTCCACTCAGCAGCGCTGCAACACCGAGGGCCCCTGATGGTTCCACGACCAGTTTCATGCGGAAAAATAAGAATTTTACCGCTTCTACAATGGCCGTTTCCGACACCGTCTGCATATCATCCACATACTTCAGCACCAGCGGGAACGTAACCTCTCCCAAAGATGGCGTACGAGTTCCATCAGCGATCGTGGGTGGATTTTTTACGCTGTGGAGTTCTCGGGTGTGATAGGATTTTGTTGCATCATCCGCCAATTCCGGTTCGACGCCGATCACCCGACAATTTGAGTTGATTCCTTTGGCGGCTATGGCAGATCCGCTTAACAAACCGCCGCCTCCGCATGGGACTAGCACCATGTCCAATGTTTTTTGCGTTTGCATGAGTTCCAAGGCGGCAGTTCCCTGCCCGGCAATGACATTGATGTGATCATAGGGAGGAACCAAGGTGTACCCGTGCTGACGTGCAAGATCTTGGGAAATTTTTTCACGGGTCGTTGATTCAGGATCATATCCTACCACGGCAGCGCCATAGCCTTCAGTTGCTTTACGCTTGACCAGTGGCGCATCATTTGGCATAACCACGACGGTTTTGATTCCCAGTAGACGACCCGCTAAAGCCACTGCCTGGGCATGGTTGCCTGAGGAATGCGTGATAACACCTCGCTTTTTCTGGTCATCAGTTAACTGAGACATGGCATTATATGCACCCCGGAATTTAAAGGCCCCCATTCGCTGAAAATTTTCGCATTTCAGATATACGTGCGCGCCGGTAATCTGATTCAATGTCTGTGAAGTCATAATCGGTGTCACATGAGCATAACCCCGTAATCGTTGACTGGCGGCTTTAACGAGATTAAACAGTTCCATAAAACGCTATCCAATTTGTTTCGGATGAATTTATGTCCATTGGTTATGTCATTAAAAAAGGATTCGTTGCCTGACTGTAGCTTACCAATCCGACGGCGGTAACTCTTGCCAGGGATAGCGATCGCTTTTGACCAGTGCCCAGTATAACTCACCGGAATTTCTCCAAGGATCCAGTACAATTCCTTCTTCAAACGCCTGATCTTTGGCTGTTATCACCACACTGTTATGTTCACGTAACTCGCTGCCGCGATAGGCTACTCCCCAGTGAATTTGATATGCTTTCAGTTCCAATGATTTTAAACGCCTCATCAGATCTTCCGCCCAGTGATAGCATAATCCGCGATCTTTAAACCCCAACCGTACGAAGACATTATGTAAAACTGCCGGTCGAACCAAATCATATTCTTCGGCTAAATAGGCCGAGTAATTGAGTGCTTCTTGGGCGATTCGTTGTGCTTCGATTAGATTTGAATGCCGGTTGAGACCTGCTAAATCATATTGCAGTTTATTGAATTTATTACGGTAAGCCGCTGCATTGATGTGGTAGTCCGATGCCTGCGTGCCGGATTTTGCATGTCGGCTAAGATCGGCAGTGGTGCAACCACTCACAATCCCGATCGTGAGCATGACCACCCAAAGACTGTTTATGCGTTTAAACGACATCGATTCATCGAATGTAGTCGCTTACCAATGAGGCTATAAGCGAATTCCAAGGTTTGTTAGTTCTTCAGTGACACGTGTATTCCATTTGTTATTGGCCCTGGGGTTGGCCGGACTGGGATGAGTGATGCGTCCGATGGTCAACTCGAAATCGGACAATGCAATCTTGGCGCGCTCTTGGACGAACTGACCGACACCGATTACGTACTGAGGGCTCAGATATTCAATGGTTCTGCGCAGCGCCCGGTCGCAAGCCGAAAATAGCGGCTTGCGTTCGGAAGCGCGGAGGTGATTGGGCGTCCGGTTGCGACCGCTGGATTCGATAAACTGCAACGGGCAGTAGTTGGCAATAAAAAAACGTGAAAAAAAGCGCTCCGGTGTTTTAAATGTTTTTTGCGCCCATCCCCAAAGACGTTTACCGCTGACCTCACGACGAGTGCATGCGTACCCCATCACCGGCCGCTTGGGATGCATTCTGTCGGGCTTGCCGATCGGAGCCGATATGCCCAACCAGTCTTTAACGGCGTTTATCTCTCCAAACGGTATGCCGGTCTGTGCCATTCCCCAGGGACCGGGATTCATGCCGATAAGAGCAATTTCTGCGGGTGATTTGGCATACCGCTGGCAATATTGGACATAGGAGGCTCGAGCGTAGTCCAGCGGATTATAAACATGTGTAACCGGAGGGCCGAAGCGTAACGATTTCAATTCATCCAACAAATCGTCGATGATGGTTTCTAGATTCATGAGCTTAGACTCCGAATTCTTATACCGTTTTTATGATATGGTATACATCATGAATTACCATGAATATTCACGAAAGGAAAACCAAATTAGGTGATCAAGATCCATTACACCTTACCGGATCAATGATTTATACAGACAGTGACCACCGCAGGCCAGCCAGCAAAAACATCAATCCCACGGTCTGAACCAGGTGAAAGATACTGTTATGGTCAAATTGCCAGATTAGGGTAACAGTCAGAGATTTCGTTGCCTGCATAGCGGCGGCGATTATACTGATCAAAACACCGGTTGCCATGAACCACGCGCCGTCCAGTTCTCCTTGTATTGCCAGAGTGATGTACCCACCCAAGGCAAATAAAAGCGCCAGCGATTCAAATACGATAAAAATTAAAAAAAGACCCGAAAGAAGCAATGTGGCGAGATAAAATGCGACACTAAGCGCCAGCACGATCGGCAGTGATCGAAGTGCGTCAGCAGGGCCCCATAGATCATAAATCACTCCGGTGACGAACAGAGAAACAGTTAGGGCAAGCGTCATGTTCAAACCCTGCCAGAGCCGGTGATGCGTTGATGGGCGAAGACTGAAACCATGAGCCACCGAACCGAGCGCAGCGGACAACCCGATAAGTCCGATGGCGCCAGACCAGATTGCGACTTTCCACGGGCTACCCCGATTGACTGCCGGCAAGTATAAAAAGAAAATACCACCAAAAGCAACCACGGCTAAGAGGACATTCGTAATTGCAGTTGTTCGCTCAATTGGGCTGTTAATTAACTTCATCGAGGAAGGGTATTTGAGGTTATAATTGATTGGAGTTCGTTGCTGGGTCTCCTGTCTTGACAAGGTTTGCTTAGCAGGCCCCCCTTAATTATTTCTGTTTTTGTCCTTTACTTTGCAAGCCTTTTTCGGTCAGACAATAATTTGGTTCACTATCCGGCCCACAGAGGAAGGAACCATTCATACGGTGAAGAAATCCTTTTTCTTCCAGTTCTGCCAATTCATGTCTTTTGCCTAGATGATTTCCGGGATAATAGACTCCCTTTTTCATCTTCTCCAGAATCTTATCCTCCATCTGCCTCCCCCCTGTTTTGTACTTCGTATCCCAACCTTTGTAAAAAAATTTGTCCTGGCACAATTTCCGGCTGAGATGTTCAACCATTTTTAATTATGCCTGGTAAACATACAATGGATCGTTATTCAATGTTCCCCCGGGGCGTAGAATCCTGGCGGGTGTAAAACCTGGCAAAACAAAGTTACAGGATACGATCACTGCTCCGGGTTTAAGTTCGGTTTTCAATTTGTCGGACAATTTTCTCATAACATCAGGAAATAAATAGCAGAACACAACATCAGCGTTCGACAAATCAACCGGCCAAAAATTCTTTCTTTCAACGATTACCCTTTTGCGACCGAGGCAGAGCATTCGCGCTTTGATATATGCCAACAAGTTGACTTCATAGCCTATGGCTCTGGCGTTAAAATATTTACTGGCTCTACGCAGTACGCGCCCATCTCCACATCCTAAATCCACCAGGACCTGTCCCGGTTTCATTTGCAGTGCGTCCATAATCGCCTTGATTTTCACCCTAGATGTGGAGACATAAAGGGCGCCTTGCGTGACTGGCAGGGCTAAGGCGGTGCACAAGACATACGCCATTTTCAAGCAAAACAGCCCTCCGGCCAGGATGATAAATATCCAGATCCACGTAGGCATTGTATCGTTTTTGGGGGTTAATAATTAAGACTGGTCTTTAGATGATAGACTATTAAGGAGCACAACCCGGCGCTCGTGTCAACCCCATAAATACACATTTTTACTAAAGCGAGATGCGACTTCGAAAGCTAGTTTTGAATGATAAAACCATGGATCGTAAATTGGCTGCGGGATCAAATGGTTATCAATCGTCAGGTTGAGGTGAGCGGTTTTTTTCCGAGCCGGTCATCGGATGGGTTGGCATTGAATTTTTTTGGATGAGGAGCAGGCAAAGGTTCAGATTCTTATCTATTTCTAGATCATCGGGCTTTATCTTCAATGCTGCCTTGAAATGCTCAAGGGCCTCTTTAAGATACCCTTGGCGTACCAAAGCGGATCCTAAATTGTTGTGGACTTTTGCATAGTCCGGCTTAAGACGTAAGGCCTGAGAGAAATGGTCGATAGCCTCATCGAGCCGACCCTGCCGGGCGAGTGTTACACCGATATTGCTGTAGGCTTCTGCATAGGAGGGGTTAAGTTCAAGGGCCAAGAAAAAATGAGTAAGTGCCGTTTCTGCATCACCCTGTGCCGCCAGAGCAATTCCCAAGTTATTATGAGCCTTGGCGTAGTTTGGATCGATTCGCAGTGCTTCCTCAAAGTGGTAAATTGCCTCTGACAGTTTTCCCTGCCGCTTTAACGCGTTGCCGAGATTATTGTGGGGCCGTGCTTTTTGAGGAGATTTTTTAACCACATCCCGCCAGAGGGTGATATCACTACCCCACACGCTATTGCGCTCATAGGTCCAAGCGGAAAACACCATGATTACCGAGACAGCACATATAGTTTTCAAAACCGTTGGTCTCAGATAGCGATTCGCTAAAATGATTGTCATGACGATAATCAACATGGACGGCAGGTAGGTGCGGTGTTCAAAGACTAATTCGATTCCGACGGCCGTTGATTCGATTACGAGATTACCCAAGAACCAAAATAGGCAATAGGAAATAAGCCGATCTTTGGGAGCCAGCCACAACGCCAGAGCCAGGACTCCGATAATTATTGCCAATGACAGCAGCGTGGCCGGGGGATCAATCAACGAATACGAAAGAGGGAAATCGTAATCTAAATTCAACCGTTGCGGATGTGGATAAAATATTAGACTTAGATAGAGTATTACCACACGGAATTCCGTCAGCACTCTCTGAAATAAACTGAAATCGCGAGTTTCATAAGTGGCGAAGATTTTTGCAAGGGGCTGACCATCCGTGTACAGGAGCACCACGCAACCGAAGAGGATCACCACACCGATCAGGTAAATAGCACGGCGCTTTAACCAGCCTGTACGTAGATCTTGGAAAAAAAACCATTCATAGAGAAAAATAAAAACGGGTAACGTTGCCGAGGTTTCCTTCGTGCCAAGAGTCATGATTCCGGAAATCGCGCAACCCGTAAACAAGACCATTTGAAGAATAATTCCGTCCGACTGTCGGGCTTTAATATATAGCCACATTGACAGCATGTAAAACATAGCCGCCATGCTGGTCATTCTCTGTACGATGTATGTAACCGACTGGGAGTGTAGCGGATGAATCAGCCAGATCAGCACCGCAATATACGGTATCCACATCGAATGGGGATGGCGCGAGGCGACCACCGGAAAGTTCAGGGTGCCTTTCACGACTTGATAAAGCAGGATGCCGGTAACCACATGTATCACCATGTTGACCAATCGGTATCCGACTACATTATAGCCATGAAAATAATAATTAAGGGCAAAACTGAGATACGCGACAGGACGGTTAGGCAACAGACCGCCATAAAACGCCTGTTTCAAATTGTCCAAGGTAAGCCGTGTCAGTCGAATATTCGAATTCTTCTCAATATTGCGACCGTCGTCAAAAACAAAGGGACTCACGAGACTGCTCGAGTAAATCACAAAAACAAAAAAAATTGTACCGCAAATGAGCAATGTTCGCAGGCTAGACAAGAGGAGACGGTGGCTGGAATTCTTTCTGAGGAGTTGGTTATTATTCAGGGGGTTGCGTGTTATTGCACTCTGTGACATAGGCTGATTAAATTATCGGATTTGCCTTTTGTTGCGCGGCATTTGATTTTTGAAGCAATTTGCATTTGCATCCAATCATTCTCTAAGGCCGCTCAGGATTTCTTTTGCTCCCCGGGCCATCAGCAAACCATCCGTGCCGATAACAATAAAGTTAAAACCCTGTTGAATGAAGGGTTGGGCGGATTCGGCCGTGTCGGCAAATATTCCCAGCCGCACGCCTGCGCTTTTGCAGTGCTCGGTTATCGTTGCTATTGCCTTCTGGACTTCAGGATCGGAAAGCTTACCCATTTTACCCAAACTGGCTGATAAATCATACGGGCCGATGAATATGGCATCAACCCCGGCAACCTCGGTAATTTCGGCAATATTCTTAACGGCATCAGTAGTTTCAGCTTGTAGAATGACGGCGATTTCGTCATTGGCGTTTTGCATATATTCGTTGAACCGCAAACCGTACTTATGGGCTCTGCCGATTCCGACGCCTCGGGTACCCTGGGGCGGGTATTTACACATTCGTACGATCGCCTCAGCTTCGGCGGCCGTTCTTACCTGCGGAGCAATTATGCCGCTTGCTCCGGTATCCAAGGCTTTTTTTATCCAAACGTCATCAAGGCCGGGAATGCGGATGACGCAGGGGCATCGACTGTCGGCTGCTTGCAGAATAATCTGGGCACCGCGAGCGTTAAAGGGCGCGTGCTCGGTGTCAATCCATAGATAATCAAATCCGATCTCTGCCATGATTTCAGCAATTTCCGCAGACGGGATCGTTATAATCGTCCCAATTAACACATCGCCATGTATTAATCTTTTTCGAAACTCAAAATTCATTTATGCTCCAATCAAACCCGGTGATCTTTTCTACGTCTTCGACTGCAACTGCCTTTATTATATACCACATATGTCAAAAGGGGGAAGAATAATCTCCAACCTATAGCCAGTTCCGGTCTCTGTTCTTAACAATTTCCAGTGCCTTTACTTTGATTGTATTGGGATATTCCGGCTCAATGAAAAAAACGTACTCATCAAATATACCACCGAGCAAAATGTCGATTTTACGCGTACGCTCGATGAATATTCCTTTTTTATCAAAGAAGATATCTCCTTCATCATCCTTTATGATTGTCATGGCAAACAGTTCCCGCTTTCCCTTGCGAACCGAGAACCGGTCACCCACATCAAAGGGGGTGTCTGCCAACTGATCGCAGTGAATAAATATCCCTCTGCGATCCGGATCGTAGATGGCTACATTTCGGGCGCTGATGTCGGATCCATCCTTCATATCCACCTCACATATGATAGTCATAAAACTGCCGCCTCTAACTGGAAATGTCCTTGCCGATTGAAAACGCTTTGCCGAGATAATTTCCAATTACCGGCGGCATTATAGGTTCCGATCAAAAAAACAGCCTTAATCGAGCTTTTCCGCTCGATTAAGGCACTAATACCCCACTGCCTGTCCATCTTTTCGCGGGTCGGATGCGGCGCAGTAACCGTCTTCCAAACAATAAATTACCTGGGCTCCCCCGAAGAGAAATTCCGGCGAATCCTCTAAAATTCTATGTCCGCGGTTTATGAGTTCCTCGGAAATTGATGGCGGAAAACCCGGTTCCAGGGCGATGCAGAAATTCTCGTCGACGAACCATCGCGGTGCGTCGCAGGCTGTCTGGGGATTCTGACCATAGTCAGCCATTCGAATCAGTAATTGCACATGACCTTGCGGCTGCATGGGTCCACCCATTACCCCGAAGCTCATCAACGCCTGACTTTCTTGGCTAACGAATCCAGGAATAATGGTGTGAAACGGTCGTTTGCCGCCATCGACCGCGTTTGGATGACCTTCTTCTAAAACAAATCCGCAGCCGCGATTTTGCATTGCTATTCCTGTACCCGGAATCACAATGCCTGATCCAAACCCCTGGTAATTAGACTGGATAAACGAAACCATCATGCCGTTTTCATCGGCGGTGGTGAGATAAACGGTGCTGTGAGTTGTCGGAATGGTCGCTTTTGGTGTTGAGACTCGACCAAGGTGAATGTCACGTGCGCGCTGTTCTAAAAAATCCTCTTCTAAGAATTGATCGGGTGAAGCGACCATCGCTTGGCTATCGGCAATATGTTGATACACTTCAGCAAATGCTATCTTCATGGCTTCAATTTGCAGATGAAGACTGTCTGCTGAATCAACCGGGTATTGTTGGATATCGAATTCACGCAGAATACCCAGCGCAATTAGGGCGGCAAGTCCCTGCCCGTTGGGCGGGATCTCGTGGATCTGAATCCCATGATATTCAATCGAAAGGGGGCGCACCCATTCGGATTGATGGGCCTTTAGATCATCCAGGGTCATGGCGCCGCCGTTTGACTCGGCACAAGCGACAATTTGCTTGGATATATCTCCGCGATAAAAAGACCGGCCGCCGCTGGCTGCAATCTCTTCAAGTGTTCGAGCCTGGTCGGGACATCGGAATACCTCACCGCAGCGGGGTGCTCGTCCTCCGGGTAAAAAGGTTTGGCCAAAATCCGGAAACTCATAATATAGTTCAGCAGCATCCGCCCAACGTTGCGCAGTTATCGGCGATACCACAAAACCGTTTCGGGCATAGTCGATGGCGGGAGAAAACAGATCGACAAACGGCAGCTTGCCAAAACGCTTGGATAGTGCATCCCAGGCATCTACCGCTCCGGGTACAGTTACCGAATCCCAACCCAAGAAAGGCATTTCTCTTAATCCGGCATAGCGTTCCGGTGTCCACCCTTTCGGAGAATGTCCGGAGCCGTTCAGTCCATGCAGTTCGTGACCATCCCATACCAAGGCAAACGCATCACCGCCGATTCCGTTGCTGGTTGGCTCAACAACGGTGAGGGCAATGGCACAGGCCAGGGCAGCGTCGACTGCATTGCCACCATTTATTATCATCTGTAAGCCAGCCTGCGCTGCCAACGGCTGGGAGGTCGCCACCACGTTGCGGGCAAACACCGGCATTCGTTGAGATGGGTAGTCAAATTCCCAGGACGTATTCATGGTTTACCTCGTCTCGTTTATGGAATTTCATTTTTTATTATCACAGATAAATAGAGGTGAAAATTGAGGTTCAGAATTTTAAGATCAGATTTTTTAAGTGTGCAAATCAAAGTACACAATCCCAACTCCAAAATCAGTAATACACGGTAAGCGTTCGATGTCGCGGGATAGCCTTGTAATACGGTTTTTGTCCCCGATTCCAGAGTAAATAATCAAGTTCCGCGGAAGTAATATCATGCCCTTGGCGGTGCACTTCATTTTTCAGCAGTTCGACAGCGTGAATAGCACAGGCTCTGATTTCAACTTCTTCAGCAGATCCGGCCGGTATCAATTCCCCGGAATCAATGCGGAAGATCAACGCTTCCTCATATTGTAAAACATTGTCCACTCGTAACACGTGCGGTACAAGATTGTCGGCAAACATGGTCAGCTGATCGAAATCATCAAATTGTCCCCAGCGCTGACCACTGAATGCGGTATGCAGATCGGCCACTAAAATCTGGGCACGCTTGTAAAATGGAACATCCAGGTCGTTGTATGTCTCAACATCTTTAAAATAACGCATTTTTGTCAGCAAACGGACAAATCTATCAGCCGAGGATTGGGCGGCTTTCACCAAACCCACAAAATCCCCGTTGAATGTACCCAAGATATAGCGGCCCAGATCGTTCAGCGCGGCGGCGAAATGCTGCATCAATATGCGAATGGTGTCATTGGCAGGATCCTGATTGAATATGTTGAAACACATCTCCAGGGTGATCTCTGCTAATGTTTGGGCCGAAAACGGGCCATATGTTTTGTAATAGTCATTCAAGGAAGAAGCAACCGTAAAGTAACCGGACATACCCGGTCGTTTGCGCAGATGGGGAAAAAAACCGGATCCAAAGTTAATGGTATCCAGGGTCAGCAAAAAGGCAACGGTATCTTCTTCTCGGTTTAGATAATGGGAATTTGGATCAAGCTCCGCCGCAATCGGCTTTTCGACAATAAGCGAGGCCGCATATCCATCGATTTGATCATAACTGATTTTTATGTGGGCGGCCCGTTCTGCGACATCTTTACACGCTCTGCGAATTTGTTCAAATATGTTGCTGCTCACGTTTAACAGATGGCCTCGACGATCCGGGGATCATTGCCCATGGTCTGCATCCATCCGGGATATAGAGGGTTTGGTGCGGTCAATTCATCGAGAGCCTCTAATTCATCGTCGCCGAGATCGACATTAACCGCCATTAAATTGTCTTCGAGCTGTTGCATTGAATTGGCGCCAATAATGATACTGCTGATGTAAGGCTTGCTCAAAATCCACGCCAACGCCACCTGAGGTATGGTTGCAGCATGAGTTTCGACAATGGTCTTCAGTTGATCGACCACATCGTAGCCCTTTTCACTATCTATGGGCGGAAATTGAAACTGGTTGCGGCGTGCGCCTTGCGGGGTTGGATTTTTGCGGGTGTATTTGCCACTTAAAAATCCGCTGGATAACGGGCTCCATGCAAGGATTCCCAGACCCTGTGCTTCGGCAAACGGCACCATTTCGTGCTCCAGATCCCGGCCGAGTAAAGAGTAATACATTTGTGCACTTATAAACGACCTAAGGCCCATCTTTTCCTGGAGGCCGATCATCATGGCCGCCTTCCATGCCGGAAAATTGGAAAATCCGATATAGCGCGCATACCCCCGGCGAAGGACATCTTCCAGAGCCCGCAGCGTTTCTTCATAAGGTGTTAACGGATCCGGAATGTGGATTTGATAGAGATCGATGTAATCGGTTTCCAAACGGCGCAAACTGGCTTCCACCGAGGCTAAAATATGGCGGTATGAGAGACCGGTACTGATGAGGTTATCATCACTGCGAAAGCCGCATTTGGTTGCAATAATCACGTCTTTGCGCCTCGTTGATAGTGCTTTGCCCAAAACGATTTCCGACTGCCCGCCGGTGTAAGCATCAGCGGTGTCAAACAGGTTGACGCCTTCATCCAGAGCTTTGGCTACCATTTCATTCGCATCTTTTTGTCCGATATGATTTGTGACACCTGGCACCAGTTGTCCCTTCCCGAACGTCATAGCGCCAAAAGACAGCCTGGAAACAACCAGTCCCGATATTCCAAGTGTTGTATATTTCATATGCTTACCTCCTTCTAAGACATTGTGTTGATTACACTATGTGCTCCTCTTTGTCGAAAATATTTCAACGTCGATTGAGGTACAACGATAGTTGCTGCATTTTAAAGCCGAACAGGCCGTAAAAATTGAATCGTGGTTCGGAAGCTAACAATTGCCCAACAAGGCATTTATCATTTGCATGCATACCTTGCGGCTTTGCCCATCTATATCCAGCGCTGGATTCCAGGTGGACACGGAAACCGCTGCAAGGTTTCCGGATTGAAACAGATACTCAAAAATTCGTATCAAATCGGATGATGGGGGTCCACCGGTCGCCGGGTAGTTCATTGCCGGCGCCTCCTTGGGATTGACAATATCGGTATCCAGATGAACGTAAATAGGGCCGTTCGGCAATGGATAATCAAACAAGCCGTTAACATCCGGTAAGTGATTGATGTCGGAAGCTTCTATCAGTTTTTGTTCCCCGGGATCGAGATCTCGGGCGTCCGACAATACAACCATGTTCTCAGCCAGCGGCGAGAGACCCAGTGTGTCGAGCATGGTTTGTTCTCCTCTGCCAACCAGCATGGCCAGCGGCATTCCGCCCAGAAATCCGCTCGGGGTAGTATCCCACGTGTTGAAATCGCCATGGGCGTCAAACCAAATAAGAATTGGTTGAACTCCAGCTCGACGTAATCCGGCCATCATGCCGATTGCCGTGCAGCAGTCTCCGGCGATGCTGACCGGGCGCTCATTGTTTTCAGTGGTTTCTGTGGCAAAATTAGCCAGTGCCTGGTGAATGGCCGACAATCTGTGCTGTATGTCTGCGCCGAGCAAATCGGGTTTGTTAATCTGCCAGCCTGACGTTGCCAGAGGTTCAAGGCCGGGTAAAAATTCATCGAGGAAAAAAGGAGTAAGAATCATTCGGTTTTTCATTATCAGATACGTGTTTGCGTTTCTATAAGTGTTAGGACTTTGCCCACAATGGTCTGAGCAATATGGGTCGATTCAGACATAGTGGATGCAGAGGTTATGGCATCCACCTCTTTGGCATCTGGCATCCAGCCATCCAACTGCCCGGTCGTCAGCAGGATCACTTTATCTTTTTCCTCCGTCGCATCAATGAAGCTTTCGACTCGTGGATCCGGGCGGCCTGCCATGCAGCGATTGAGGATAACAACAGCATTGTATTCTAAGGTGTTAATATCATTCAGCCTTCGAACATCGACTACTTTTACATAGCAGTCATTTTTTTTCAGGGTATCCTTGATTTCGGAAACTACGGAGCGTTTAAATTTGCTTGATTGGGTGGCGATCAACACCCAGTTCATATCCGTATCTCTGCTCCCGGCCTCCTGTGTGTCAATGGCTTTGAGCGTGCATCCACTAAGCGATGTAAATAATATAGCCATCAAAATATTTCTTGCTATTCTGAATGTCATCTACCTCTCCTCCTCTGGCAATTAGTGTCCTTTTTCCTGTAACTTCTGCACTTATCTATCGGTTCCAGCCCAACTAATCAAATCAGAATCATTGCGAAGCAATGGCCATAAATACATAAGGCCGATGGGTGGACCCGGGATCAAAAAAAAGAAAATGTATCTGGGGCTCATTACGTCGCTTAAGAAATTTGTAAATTGAATACTGATGATGGTGATGAAGAATCCGAAACGATCGATTTGTCACGGTCACTCACTGTCGCTCGGTATAATTTGGAAACTTGTTGGATCCTTATTCATCAACTGGCCCGAACAGACAGGCCACATGCTGCTCTTTGGTATCTTTGTCCCCGAATATCGGATGCAAGCTCATGTCCGGCGAGTATTTACTGGCGGGAGGTTTGCGCCCTAAAGCTTCCGCCATGGCGCGAACATGATGGGGACCTGCACCGCAACATATACCGATGTATTTGATGCCTAGCTCACGAGCCTTCACCGCATAATCCGCCATTTCAAATCGGGTCAGTTGAAAAGGCTCCAGGGATATCGGAAAAGCGGGATTGGACTGCGGAAGCTTCAGTTTTTGAAAACAAGGCTGGTTTTCTGTGGTGCGATAGGGTACTGGAAGGCCTGCAAGGTAACCATCCACATTTTTACGGATTTTTTCAAGCACCGGGAGCATAGTGGCAGGGCCGTTGCCGCAGTTCAGTCCGACGACATCGGCACCTTCATCATGAAGAATCTTGCAGGCATCTTCCCATTCATAGCCGTCGCAGCTTTTTCCTGTGGCGGGGCTGAACGTTATAACCGCAGGTAACCCGCTTGATTTTATTACCTCCAATGCCAAACGGGCCTCACCCAGATGACCAAACGTTTCAGCAATAACAAAATCGGCGTCTTCCTGTACGGCCCAGCTAACCTGTTCATCGAAAATTGCCTGCACCGCTTTGGCTGAGTTAGCGATGCTGGGATCGTATTCCCAGGTGTTAGAAAGATTTCCTGCTACCAAAGCACCGAATTTCGTGGCCGCTTCAGTCGCGATTTTCAGTGCTGTGATATTAAGGGCTTGCAGTTTGTCTTCCTGACCGATTGCTTTTAATTTGGCGCGGTGCCCGTAATACGTGCAGGCGACGACAACATCCGTACCGGAACGCAGAAATTCTTGGTGCAATTCTCTCACCGCCTCGGGATACTCCAAAATAACTTCGGGTACAAATGGTCCGGCTTTCAGATACCCGCGTCTTTCCAATTCAAAAACGTAACCTTCGGCAACTAAAACGACCCCGTGTTCAAGACGTTCTTTTAGCGATTTAGTCGACATACGTACGACAGTTTCCTTTCACCTTTTTACCGAGTTGAATTGAGACCTTGGATTGCGGCTCAATTTAGATCGGGGGTAATTTCATCAAAGCCGGGCCTGATGAAGGCTCTGGCTTCGGGGTATTCGTTTTCTGTCCGTTTGCGCAGACGATCCAGGTGAGCAATGATGGTCAAAATCGTATCTTTCTGGTCGGGAAAAAATTTCAAAATCTTACCCCATGCACTTATAGACCGATCCATTCCGATCAGGGCAACTTTTGCGGAGCCATCCGAATCTTTGGGGAAGTCTTCTAAAATTTCCAATTCTTCATATTGAGTGCTGTGGATGGCTCTTCTGAGTTTCACATAGATTTGATGTTGATACCATCGGATTACTTCAACAGAATCTGTAAACTTGACCACATCGTCTTGGTTCGGTGTCTGCTCTAAATCGGAATCGGGATCGCCTGCCGGCTCATCTTTCCAATGGATATAGGGATCAATATTGACGTCAAACCAGTCACTTACAAGGTCGATATAGGTTTGTGCCATGTGTGCAATAATGTGAACTATGCTTTTGTCGTCTGCTGGCTCTGGAAAATCATCGTCTTCTTCGGTATCCAGTGCATTGAGATCTATGCCTTTTTCCTCTGCCATCTCCTGCAACATGGTCAGAGTCTCCTGCAGAGTTTCACTTAGTTTCTGCCAGAATACCTCATTGCTGTCGTCGAGAGATTGAAGATCACCAAATTTTTCTTGGCTCATTTCAAAATTCAGACAGCGGGATGTAAAGGGACACCGTTCACACCAGCGGTCGCAGTAGTTATATATGCCTGGAATGTGCTCTGCCTTTTTGTCACTCTTCTCGTTGGTATCATGTCCCATTGAAATGGCAACCTCCTGTAAATTTCTGAATCGTCAGGTTTCCCGGATGGGCGAATCTGCCAAAAACGTTGGATAATTTTTTTATGTTACATAGCATAATTGATGACATTTGGGAAAGTTCTGTTAATTTTACAATCCCCCGATCATTGTCAGGGGCCATTACGCAGTAGCCTTTTGTGTGGGGTTCACTTCCTATTTGAGTGAGGTCAACAAATACGTCGGACGCAGGCGCTTGGGCAATTTGTTTGTCTTGGATCCCGTCACACCGGTCATCACTAGTGCCGAATCAAGACCGATATCGTTAGCACCACAAATATCGGTCTCAAGCTGATCACCGATCATGACCATGTCACGAGTCCCACTGCGTCGAATAGCCTCCTCGTAAATGGCTGCATGGGGTTTGCCGAGTTTTTCAAAATACACACCAGAGTGTCCGGGAAATCGTAATTGCAGGGCGGCTTCGAGCATCAGGGCAATGCTGCCACTGGTAATTCCGTATCCTTTGTCGGCTTTTGGGTAGATAAGATCCGGATTGGGTAACACGAGATGAAATCTTTCCCGGCGGTCCAGTTTGTTGAAGATTCCGCTTAGAACGGCATCCACCGTATCAAGGAAAGGAAATCCAGCCTCGTCACAGATCACTACCACATCAAATTTGTTTTGTGGTGAAACGATATCTCCGCCTGCATCTTTAACATACTGAACACTGTCACTCGGACCCAGCACGATACAACGGGCTCCCCTGAGGCCGTGGGTATCAAAGTAGTTTTTAAGCAAAGCCCCCGAGGTTATAATCCGGTCCGGATCGATATCCAGCCCGTATTTCTGAAACAGTTTGGAGCTCGTCAGGGGCAATTTGGATGCATCATTGGTCAGGATAAAATAAGAAGTTCCTTTTTGGTTAAGCTTGGCAATCAGTTCGCCAGCTCCTTCCAGCGCACCCGAGCTGTGAACCAGAACACCGTAGGCATCTAAAAGCAACACTGAATAGCGTTGGCGCAGCTCCTTGACAGTGATTTCCTGTATCTCTTTCATTCCTTGTTAGACGATTTCCAATGCCTGTTTCAGGTCCTCAATTAATAGATCGGTGTTTTCGATTCCAACGGAAAGTCGAACCAGATTTTCGCTGACACCGGCTTTAGCCCGGTTTTCAGGACTTAATGCGGCGTGCGTATTGGTGATGGGTTGATTAGCGAGACTAGTTACCCCACCTAGACTGGTTGCAAGCTTGATGACATTCAATTGATCCATGAAACGCTTTGTTCGTTCAAAATCCGCATCCAGTTCAAAACTAAGCATACCGCCGAAACCGGTCATCTGTCGTATAGCGATTCCATGCTCAGGATGGGATGGCAATCCGGGATAGTGTACGTTTAGTATTTTTTTTTGATTATTCAAAAATTCGGCAATTTTCATTGCATTTTGATTTTGTCGCTGAATACGCAATTCCAGTGTGCGAAGTCCTCGTAGAGTTAGAAATGCCGTCATCGGATCCATCACACCGCCCAGGACTTTTCGATAGGTCCAAATCCGATCAAAGTGTTGTTCGTTGCAACAAACGAAACCGGCAGTGAGGTCATGATGCCCTCCAAGATATTTGGTTCCACTATGAATGACAACATCCACTCCCAAATTGACCGGTCGTTGGTTTATTGGGGATGCAAATGTTGAATCAAGTAAAACAGCAGCGTCTTTTTTGTGAGCGGCTTCAGCTAATGGCGTGACGTCAACGACGCGGAGCAACGGATTTGTGGGCGTCTCCAGATATAAGATGGATAATCCTTTTTCAATTTCACCTAAAAGTTGATCCGTCTTCCAGCAATTAATAAAAACGATTTCAATACTCAATTTTGATAATATATCATTTAATAGTTCAAATGTGCCGCCGTATACCTCCCGGATGGCGACGATTCTATTTCCGGCGTTGATATTAGCCATAATGGCGGTTGTTATGGCCGCCATACCGGAGCTGAATCCCAGGGCATGATCATACCCTTCAAGCTTGGCAAGTGTATTTTCTACTTCAACGACAGACGGATTGTCCCACCGTGAGTACAAAAATCCACTGCGATTTTGGACGACATCGATTAATTCGTCTGATTCATCAAATTGGTATGTCGCGGTGAGATAGACAGGGGGTATGACAGGCTTTCCCTTCACTTATCTTTTTCCTTTTCCAACCCTTAGCGTAAACGATATTAACTGGTTATCTCCAAAGCCAATGTAACCTACGTGAGCTTTCAGGATAAGCGTATTATATTATTTCTCCCTAGTCAAAGACATGGATTTTCCTTTTGGCGCACATGTCCTTGAGAATCTTTGGCCACACTGTGACACTGACCTCTCCGAGATGGGCTGTACGAAGCAGATACATGTAAGTCCTCGACTGCCCGATGCCTCCTCCAATGCTCAAGGGTATTTCGTCGTAGAGAATCGCCCGATGGTACGGGAGCTTAAGAAAGTCTTCCTGGCCGGACATTTTGAGCTGGATCCTGAGGGTTTCCTTCGTGACCCGGATACCCATCGACGTCAGCTCGTGGCGTCGCCGCGTTACCGGATTCCACACTAGAATATCTCCGTTTAAACCGTGATAGCGCTCGCCGTTTTCGGTTATGGTCTCAGTAGCCCAATCGTCGTAATCCGCTGCGCGCATCTCATGGGGAAATCCGTCTTTTAGCGGCCAACCAATTCCTATGATGAAGATTGCCGGAGCTTTTTCCATAAGGACACGAGTCTCCCGTTGCTTGCGCGGCAGATCCGGGTAAAATTCGAGAATTTCTTCTGCATGGAGGAAGGCTAGTTCTTCAGGGATGTCAGGGTATTTAGAGGTCTTGAGTTGGGGATACATATCTTGCGCCATTGTGCCGGCACTTCGGATTACCTTCCAGATCTTTTTTACAATCTCTTTCAGAAAATCAAGGTTGCGCTCGTCTTCGGTGATGACCCGTTCCCAATCCCACTGATCAACATAAGCGCTGTGATCATGGTCCAAGAAATAGTCCTTCCGCACGGCCTTCATGTCGGTACATATGCCTTCATCGACATTGCAGTCAAATTGTCTGAGAGCCATACGTTTCCATTTTGTAGCCGCCTGGACAACTTGGGCATTGATGGGTTTGTCGAGACCCAACCCGCATGGAAATTCCACCGGTGTCCGGGAGCCATCCCGATCCAGGTAATCATTTACACCACTGTCGCGGTCAACGATCAGAGGAACCTGGACCATTTGCAGATTGAGTTCTTTACAGAGATGTTCTTCAATATAATTTTTTACCGCGAAGATGGCTCGCATTCGTTTTTTTGGAGGCAGCAGAGGTTCGTAGTCATTCGGCAGCGTCCTCTCTACGTCTCCGTAGTTGCCGATCCCAGGCCCGGCTAAATCTGCCTTTTTATCGTTCATTGTATTTCTCCTCTTAGGTTTGTTGGTTAAGAACTCGTTTTTTGCTGCACCAATTCTATGGTGATATCTTCGGGTCCCCTAAAGAACGCAATCCTTAAATTGGGGATATCTTTGGGAGGTATGAAAAAGGTGTAACCTCGGGCGGCTATGTCGTTGTATGCCGCATCGACATCTTCGACTTCAATACCGATATGGTCATATCCGTATCTCGACAGGGAAGCATCCCCCTCCATTTTTTCATCCTCGCGTGATACTCGGAGGTTGATGGTGGTTCCCTGCAGGTCAAGGGAGGCTCCGTCAGCGGTCCCAAATTTTAACCGGGTGATCAGCTTTGCTTTCAGGGCTTCAGTAAAAAAGGTGATCATTTTTTCCAGGTCTTGACAGACGATGTGAACGTGATGAAAGCGATATGTCATTAGTTACCTCCAGAAATCTTTTTTTTAACAAGATCCTGCATTTTCTTCCAATTAAATTTTTTGGCAAGCGCCAAGCCATTTTCTTCGCTGAGTCCTTTGTAATTTAGGATAAATGTAGCTCCCTGCTGTTCGTCGCTTGCCAGAACGACAACCACGGCTCCTTCGACGGCTTCTTTAGAATGATGCAGCGAGACTTGGAAGTCGTCAATAGTGGTCATTTTAAATTTTGCCTCATTGTTTTCGGCCTGCATCCCTTGCATCCCCGAAATCTGGGCCTGTGTCATCATGGAGTTGCCGATCATAATCATGGCGCCAAGCTCCTTCTCGCCCTGGGTATACATGCGCATTGCTTGTATCATTTTTGTGCCGCCCATAGTCATGTCCATACCTTCAGCTTTGTCGGCATTCCAATCGCTGAGGTCCACCAGAAGAGGAATAAGCGATTCATATTGGGCCGCAGATGCTGCGGTAAATGGCAGAATAATGGCCAATGAAGCACACACTAAAGCAAATATAGAAATCCTATACAGATGTTTCACATTAACCTCCTTTCATTATAATTGTATAAGGCGTCATCGGGAGAGTAAACATGTTGCAGAATCGAAGAATGCCAATCAATAATATACAAAGGATTCAACAAGGTCACCCTTTTTGGAACTCCTATAGATTCCCAGTCGAATGTCATTTTTACCACCTTCATCCACACCCGCATCCGCAATCGCATTCTCCCTCCCCCCGGTGGGCGATTTCTGCCATGGCTTTGACAATTTCTCTGGAATCGGCGTTTGTGATGCCGACTATTTTTACTTTCAAATGAACGACCTCGCGCTCATCAAAAAGATCCATAATCGGTGGGTTCAGGTGTTCGAAGAATCGATAGTATTCTTTTTTGCCAATGTGCAAGAGAATTTCTTCACCTTCTGTTCGATCAACGATTTCGTACTCAAAAGGAGTCATGCCTTCTGGGGCCAGGCCGAAGATGAATTCAAATGTTGGATATTGGGGTAAGAGATCCATGATGTCTGCAGTTGTTCCGGCTTCAAATGAGAGGGCAATTTTTTTAAGATTTTCTATTTTTCTCATAGCGTGTTCCTTTTTCAGTTTTTATTCGGACACAGATCTAATCCAAATGTCTAGGTGGTTTTCCGATCTGATCACCCAGCGCTCTTTCGCGATTAATAACGATTAAGTCAGCGATTTCACTGACAGCATTTTTTATCCACATAGACGTTTGAGATCCTTCGGTGTAATTGGCTTCGCCGAATGACTGCACTCTTCCTTGCTTTTGCAGGTTGTTGACCTGGGAAAATTCCTTTGTTGAACCGTGCCTGTAAACTGCAAAGGTTCTTCCTCCGAATTGGTTGACAATCGAAAAAACGGGAATATCACTCGGACCGTCGGCAATATAAATCATATTTTGGAAAGGTACCCGACGATCCTCGTCCGGTATTTTACCGTTGACATCGATGTCAGGAATTTTGCTGCTGCCTTTGTTGATTTCAAATATTGCGCGCGTCTTAGTCGTGTTGTCCAGGGCATAAGCAATCTGGGTGATGATGCTCTGCTGCTCCTGCTTTTTTTGCATTGATTTGCCCAGATAACCCGGACGAGGCGGTTGCTCGATAAACTCACATCCCCAAACACCGTCAATGTAAGGTGCAATTTTACTTCCCAAGATCATCTGTCGTAATCCTGTGGAGACGACATAATGCTCCACCTGGATATCATGTTGCTGATATTTGGGCTTATTTTTTACATAGCGTTTTATTTCATCACAAAATTCCGGCATGCCCTCATAAAATTGAATCCTGCTACCAAGGCGATTTAACATTGTGTTGTTTAGGTTTTTGAAAACTCCTAGCCTGGCATACGTTAAAATGTGATTGAGATAGACAGTGTCCGGAGCGATTAGATCCAGGCCGCTTTTTTTGTACGCATTCGGTAATTCGGCAACTTCTTTCCAAAAAGTTTGGGGGTCGACCTTATAGTGCTCGAAAAGAGGCTCCTGCATGTAGCCGGGTATCAGAGTCTTATCAAAATCCCAAATGCAAGCGATGATATTTTGCAGAAAGAGGGGGCGTGACATGGATTATCCTCTTATTGGAACAAAACTTACGTTGGATTCAATTTCATCAGATCATTTTGGCACTGAATGTTTTTTAAACAGCCTTCCGAGAAATTCCAACACTTTCTCGGAATACTTGACACACATCAGCAACAGCATAATTCCAAACACGGGAATTAGAATTGTTTCCGGGGGTCACAGGTCACCGGTATGTAACGGTAAAAACGTATTCAGCTCATCCATTGGGTCGAAATCCGTCAAAACACGTTAAAAATAAATTTCCCAAACGCATTTTTGTCGTTATTCAAGATCACAACCTCAAGCCGAATATCTCATGTCTAACCTTTGTCAGCGATAACCCAGGCGGTATAGCGGCCACCCTTTTTGTAAATGGAAGCGAAAAGGTTAAAATGATCCAGCATGATATGTTGTGATGCTTGAAACGCGTAATTGATAACAGGTATAATAAAAAAGTTACGGCATACTGTAAATAAACCTTTTTTTCGGCGGTAACGATCATACGTTGCCCGTAGCTATCTTTCAAGAACATTTCAGCACTATATCTCAAAGAACCCGGCGAGCACTTAGATTTCTCACGGGAGTATTGATTTAAACATATATATAGGGTATTCTAAATTAAAATTTCGATTGTTCAGAAATAGATAATATTTCTGAAGTGTTATCAAAATACGCTGAATACCTGAACAGTAAGACGTGGTTTACGGTCAGCCATTTTATCGATGGCTACGTTGCTCGCTGGATTGTGCGGGGCGAGGCAAATGATAGAAAAACCATAAAATTCAGGAGAGAATTTGATGACTCACTGTGTATTGCTGAATGCCGATTACACGTTTCTGAATATTGTAAATTGGAAGCGAGCCATATGTTTGCTGGCAAAAGGTAAGGTGGAAGTTCTCAAAGATTCTGAATTAACAATTCGAAATGCAAGCGGATTTGAACTGAAGATTCCGGCGGTGCTGCGGCTGATCAAATTGATCCGGACGATTTACCGGGCCAGCGTCGCATTTACCAAAAGAAATGTTCTCGTCCGAGACGGATTCAAATGTTCGTATTGCGGTACTCGTAAAGAAAGGTTATCCATCGATCATATCATACCAAAATCACGAGGAGGTAAAACGAATTTTGATAATTGCGTGGCCGCATGCAAAACCTGCAATATCAAAAAGGGCAACCGAACTCCCAACGAAGCACGTATGTATCTGAAGTCAAAACCCTATCAGCCGACTATTTCTGAGTTTTTGCGATTGAAATTTCAGAATCTCGGTATTTATGAGGTGCTCAAAGATCTGGGCATTTATTAACCGTTAGCGGAAGATAACGAAAACGTCGTGAAGTGAGGATATTATGAAGATCATTGTTGCCGGAACCGGGTACGTGGGTCTTGTGCATGCTGCCGTTTGCTCAGAATACGGCCATGAAGTGTATGCCTACGACATTGATCAAGAAAAGATCGATGCATTTTCCAGCGGACAATCAGACCGCATTGAGAAGCACGTCAATGAGCCAGGTTTGGCAAATATAATCCGCGAAACTATAGGTAAGTCACTGTTTTTCTCATCTGATTTGGAGTTCATCATCGAGGGAACCGACACGATTTTTATGTGCCTGCCGACTCCGCCGAACATCGAAGGCTCAACAAATCTGACTTATTATGATGCGGCTGCAGAAAGCATCGCTGAAATCCTCGCCAAAAGAAGCGATAAGCGCCGCATACTGCTCGTGAACAAAAGTACCGTTCCTATTGGAACGGCGCGGCATCTGGAAGGCATAATGAATGCGCACGGGGTTGAAAATTTCGGCGTGGCCTCCAATCCTGAATTTTTAGCCGAGGGTACGGCCGTGGTGGACGCCCGCCGACCGGATCGTGTCGTGGTGGGCTGTGATCATGAAGAGGACTTCAGAATTCTTCGCCGGGTGTACTCGCAATTTGTAAACCACGTCCGCATAAAGTACATCGAGACCACTCCGGAAACCGCCGAAGCCATAAAGTATGTGGCCAACACGATGCTGTTGACCTACATTTCGTTTTGGAACGGAGTGGGTGCAAAAATCGGAGAGAAAATGCCGAATGTGAATATCGATGATCTGCGTCTTGGTGTGACAGCAGACGATCGGATCAGCACCTGGGGGTCGTTTGTGAGCAATGGTGCGGGCGGCAGCTGTTTCGGGAAAGATATCGCTTCCCTTATTTATCAGATGCGTCAGGTAAACGTCAGCACTAAAATGTTGGAGGCGTCTTATGAGGTGAACGAATATCAGAAGGTTTACCTTATTGATCGAGCCATTACCGAAGCCGGTTTTAAGTTCAACAATAAAACCATTGCCGTCTTAGGGCTGGCATTTAAAAAGCACACCAATGATATGCGGGACGCCTCCTCCATAAAAGTTGTCGAATCACTGCTGGGTAAAGGCGTGGCCGCCATCCATGCCTATGATCCCCTGGCCAATATGACAGCCAAGGAAGTCTTCGATCCGTCCAAAAATATATTGTTTGAAAAAATTCGTTATTTTGATTCCTCCAGAGATGCAATTGCCGGAACCCATGCACTTTTCATCTCATCGGACTGCGAGGAATTCCGCGGATTTTCACGAACGATCGAGGATACCGTCAATCCTCCTTACCTGGTCATGGATGGGCGGCGCATGATCCCGGACTATGAGGAACTGGTGGCGAAAAATTATACCTATTTGGCCGTTGGCGCCATGGTTATGAAACCGTTGCAAAGCCTCTCTTTTGGAGCCCCAGATGAATTTGAGTTAAAGGCGGTTTCGGGTTAGCGGAGCATGAAAGGCATTGTTTTAGCAGGAGGATCCGGCTCTCGCCTGTATCCCATCACACTTGGTGTCAGCAAACAGCTCTTGCCGGTTTACGACAAACCTATGATTTACTATCCACTGTCGGTGCTGATGGAGTCGGGCATTCGTGAAATACTGATCATCTCCACCCCTGAGGATCTTCCCATATTTGAAAAAATTCTTGGTGATGGTTCGCAGCTTGGGTTATCGTTCTCGTATGCTGTACAACCGAGACCTGATGGTCTTGCCCAGGCCTTTATCATTGGCGAATCCTTCATCGGCAACGATTCAGTCTGTCTGATTTTGGGAGATAATATCTTTTACGGTGAAGGGCTATCATCAATTTTGAAGCGCGCTGTCGAACTTACCAAAGGGGGATTGATTTTTGGATACCTGGTTCGGGATCCCGAACGATACGGTGTGGTAGAATTTGATTCAGATGGATTGGTAACCAGCATCGAAGAAAAACCTAAAAATCCAAAGTCGCATTATGCCGTACCGGGGCTTTATTTTTATGACCATGAGGTTGTGACCATCGCCAAGAGTCTCAAGCCGTCCGGCCGAGGTGAGCTGGAAATTACCGATGTAAATATGGCGTACTTGCAGCGGGGAGATCTCAAAGTTGAATTGCTCGGCAGGGGCTTTGCCTGGCTCGATACCGGAACACACGAAGCGCTTCAGCAGGCTGCCAGCTATGTTCAGGCAATTCAGGAACGACAAGGACTGAAGATTTCATGTGTGGAGGAGATCGCTTTCCGGTTGGGCTACATTGACAGCCGTCAGCTTAAAAAGCTGGCAGCCAATTACATGAAAAATGACTACGGACATTATTTGGCTGAAATAGCAGATGAATTTGGGTTGGACAGTTAAGCTTAATACGCATTTCGAAACCTCTCCTTAGGCCCATTCAATTTTGCCTTTCGAATCTCAAAACGTTTGTATTTCAAATGATGCTGCGAAACTGACCGCAAATCTTAGCGCCCGCGGGCTAAAGTCGACGCTTTAATTAACCCATCGTTTTTTACCAGAGCGGCAGGTATTCCCTTGACAGGATTTAAGATACAGAGTAAAAAATTCAGTTTAATATTTAACAATCGAATCGGGGGTTCAATGGACTACAAGCAGACACTAAATCTTCCGTCGACAGCGTTTCCCATGAAAGCCAATCTGGCGCAGCGGGAACCGGAGCATCTGAAAACGTGGTATGAAAAACATTTGTACACGCAGATCAGAGATGCCTCCAAGGGAAGGGATCTTTTTATTCTTCATGACGGCCCGCCGTATGCGAACGGTTATATTCATATCGGAACGGCTCTCAATAAGATCTTGAAGGATTTCATTGTCCGTTCTAAGCAGATGTCGGGTTACGACGCGGTCTATGTTCCAGGATGGGATTGCCATGGGTTGCCTATCGAGCACAACGTGGATAAAGAGCTTGGAGACAAAAAAAAGAATCTCTCCATGGCAGAATTTCGCAAACTGTGCCGGGCCTATGCCGAAAAATTTATCGATATTCAGCGTGAGGAATTCAAACGGTTAGGAGTGATAGGGGAATGGGAAAACCCCTATTTGACGATGAACTATATTTACGAAGCCACCATTGCGCGCGAATGCGGTAAATTCGCATTGGATGGAAGTTTATTTCGCAGTAAAAAGCCGATCTACTGGTGCTTCACGTGTCAAACTGCACTGGCAGAGGCTGAAATTGAGTACCACAACGCAACGACACCTTCGATCTATACCAAATTTCTTTTTAAAGATGATCTTGGCAATGTGCTGCCTAAGCTGGCCGGTAGGAACGTATTCGTTGTCATATGGACGACGACTCCGTGGACCATTCCGGCAAACCTGGCAGTCGCGCTTCATCCTGATTTTGAGTACGTAGCCGTCGACATCGGTAATGAGGAGGTCTACATTTTAGCCCGTGAGCTTGTTGAAAGTTGTATGCAGATATTTGGCATCTCGGATTATTCTATCCTCGGTGATATTGATCCAAAATCTCTCGAAAACAAGCGTACCGCACACCCGCTGTATGATCGTGATTCGATAATTATTTTAGGATCTCATGTAACCCTTGATGCCGGCACCGGCTGTGTGCACACCGCTCCCGGCCACGGCCGCGAAGACTACGAGGTGGGGCTCACATATGGTCTGGATGTTTACTCACCCGTAAATCACCAGGGACGCTTTGCGGATGATGTGGAATTTTTCCAGGGAGAATTTGTTTTTGATGCCAATAAGAATATCAATGCCAAATTAAAAGAGTCTGGAGCCTTGATCGAAGAAGGAATTATCGAGCATTCCTATCCTCATTGCTGGCGCTGTAAAGAGCCGGTTATCTTTCGCGCAACCCCGCAGTGGTTTATCTCGATGGACCAGACCCGCTTGCGCCAGAAATCCTTGGAAGCCATTGACAGCGTGCAGTGGATACCCCACTGGGGTCGGGATAGGATCTACGGTATGATCGAAAACCGGCCCGATTGGTGTGTTTCAAGGCAACGGGCCTGGGGAGTGCCGATTACGGTCTTTTACTGTGACCGATGCGAAGCTGTGCTGTTGGACGAAGACATCATGGAAAGGGTCTATAAGCTGTTTGAAAAGCATGGGGCCGATATTTGGTTCGAAAAGGACGTATCCGATCTGCTTCCGAACGGCATTGCATGCGGACAGTGTGGCAGTACCTCATTTATAAAAGAAAACGACATTCTCGACGTTTGGTTTGATTCCGGAGTGAGCCATGCAGCCGTGCTCGAGCAACGATCGAATTTGAGATGGCCTGCTGATCTTTATTTAGAAGGCAGTGATCAGCATCGAGGATGGTTTCACAGCTCCCTGTTAACGGCGGTGGGGACACGCAACCGAGCGCCTTACGATGCCGTGCTGACCCATGGATTCGTGGTAGATGCTGATGGGCGCAAAATGTCCAAGTCCCTTGGAAATGTCATCGCACCATCCGAGGTGATCGATAAGTACGGAGCCGAGATTCTGCGACTTTGGGTGTCTGCGTCCGATTATCGGGAGGACATCCGTATTTCGGACAATATTTTAAAACAGCTCAGCGACGCCTATCGGCGTATTCGAAACACCAGCCGGTTTATGCTGGGAAACCTTTATGATTTCGATCCCGCCAACGACTTGGTTGCCTATGAGGATATGCCGGAAATCGATCGGTTTGCGCTACACTCCTTGCAGCGCCTGGTTGAAAAAGCGAGCAAAGCTTACGATGCGTATGAATTTCACGTCATTTATCATTCCCTTTACAATTATTGTACGCTCGATTTGTCAGCATTTTATCTCGACATACTGAAAGACAGGTTATACACATCACCGTCTCGATCTACGGAACGTCGGAGTGCACAGAGCGTGCTGTACATACTGCTGGATACCATCACTAGACTGATGGCTCCGATTCTGCCGTTCACTTCCGATGAAATATGGCAACACATGCCTGAACGCAGTGGCAAAGACGCGAGTGTACATATGACGGCGCTGCCGGCAGTCAATGCAAACTACGAAGATCAAAAGCTGGCCGATCGATGGGATAATTTGCTTAAGGTGCGAGGTGCGGCCACGAAGGCTTTGGAGGACGCCAGAGCTCAAAAACTGATCGGGCATCCCCTGGATGCGTCGGTAACCGTTTCGGTTCCCGAAGAACTTTACGATGCGTTAAAGCCATTTGCCAACGACTTGAGATCGTTGCTCATTGTTTCCAAGGCTGAGTTGGTTAAGCAAAAGACACTCAAGGGGGCCTATCATAGCGATGAAATTGAAGGGCTCAGCATTAAAGTGGAGCCCGCACCGGGAGATAAATGTGAACGCTGCTGGGTGCATGACACCACCGTCGGCACAGATGCGGGGCAGCCGACGATATGTAATCGGTGTCGTAATGCCTTGTCGCAAACAGGTTAACTTGTTTGCGTGAAATGGACCTTAACCGCATGGCCGGGGAATTTCGTCCGGTCAACATATCTGGACGGCCGCGGATTTTGATTTTGCAGAAATCACATGTTAACAAAAAATATATAATCCTGAGTGTGGTGACCGGAGTGGTCGTCATGCTGGATCAAATTACTAAAGCCCTGATATTGGATTCAGTGCCGCTTCATCACAACCTCACCATCATTTCCGGTTTTTTTAACATCACTCATATTCACAACCCGGGTGGAGCGTTTGGACTCATGGCCCATATGGGCGAAACCATGCGCACCATTATTTTTCTTTTTATCTCATCATTGGCCGTAGGTTTAATTCTTTACTTTTACCATAAAACCCCTTCAACCCATCCATTTCTGGCTGTCGGCTTTGCGTTGATTTTTGGGGGCGCTATCGGTAATCTGATTGACAGGGTCCGATTTGGCATCGTGGTCGATTTTCTGGATTTCTATGTTGGCAATTTACACTGGCCTGCCTTTAACATCGCCGATAGTGCCATCACCGTCGGTATTTTCATTTTTGTCTTTCATTTGCTGTTTAAAAAGTTGCCGCCGTAACTCGCACCTATTTGAGGGTTTTTGCACATGATTTGGACCTTGATTTCTTTTTCACCTCAGTGAACCACGACAGAGCGACAATGCCCGGAACAGATGCCTGAAATCAGCTATAAAGATTTAAAAAAATATTTGAGGGATCGAGAAGGCCGCCCTTTTGAACCCATATATTTAATATACGGGGAGGAAATGCTCGTCAAAACGGCTTTTGATGATCTGCTAAACGCGCTTGTTCCGGCTTCCAACCGCAGCATGAACTATGAACCGCTTGACGGTGCCAATGTGACCATTCACGAGGTCATCGGCCGTATCAATACTTTTTCATTAATTCCGGGTAAAAAAGTAGTGGCATTTCTCGACTCCAGAGTCTTCTATGCTGGTCATGAAAAGGGCAGGCTGCTTGCAAATGCCCAAAAAGCCCTTAAGGATGACGATATCAAAAAAGCTGCCGGAAATCTTTTGAGTATGATGGCACATTTAAATCTCTCATTTGACGATCTCAGTATATCCAATCGGGAAGTAAGTCTGGGCCTGGATTGGGATTCGGCAACGAACTCCTCTTGGCTGGATGGCATCATAGCCTATTGTCGTGAGAATAATCTGTCTGTACCGGCCGTGGAGGATGACAGCCGAATATTGCAGGATGCCGTCGAGAAGGGGTTTCCGAAAGACAATCACCTGATCCTTACAACAGATTTAGCAGACAAACGGCGGACACTATACAAAACCATCAGCACACGCGGATTGGCGATTGACTGTACGGTACCAAAAGGTAATCGACGGGCGGACAGGATTGTCCAGGAAGCGGTCGTGGTTGATAAGATGAACTCGATTCTCCAGGCTAGCGGGAAAACCATTGACAAGAATGCGTATACATCCCTTTATGAAATGACCGGATTTGATCTAAGAACATTTTGCAACAACCTGGAAAAATTGATCAGCTACGTCGGAGATCGAAACGAGATTACCCTCGAAGATGTAGAATTTATTTTGAAGCGTACCAAAAAAGATCCAATATATGAATTGACCAATGCCCTGGCGGATCGGAACATCGAACTGTCTCTTTTTTTTCTGAATTCGATTCTTGGATCAGGAATTCACCCGCTTCAAGTGTTGGCGGCTATTAGCAATCAGATTCGAAAACTACTGGTAATCAAGGATTTCATAGGAAGCCAGATTGCTTGTGACTGGCAGCCAGCCTGCACATATAACTATTTTCAAACCAATGTGGTTCCGGCAATTGTCGCTTACGACCGGCAACTCATAGATTGCATAGGAGATTGGGATCGGCAGGCGAAAACGGAAACGGTGTCGAAGAATGACGAACCCGGGAAGAATGTGAAAAAAAAAGCACGCCATACGACCACGGATCTGGTAATCGCTAAAAATCCCAAGAATGCGTATCCGATTTTTCAGCTGTTCAAAAAATCGGAACAGTTTTCGGAAGACGAGCTCATTTATGCGGTCGAATCGCTGAACAAGGCGGATGTGCTGCTTAAATCAAGCACCCAACCCGCGAAGTTGATCATAGAAAATGTCGTTTTAGGTATCTGTAAGGATCAACGGCATTCTGATTAAACATGGAGAAACGGATAGTCGCAGCATGGGATTTATCAGACAGCAGGAAGAGCGTCTGACAGTTCGTTTTTTAACCTGGCAGTATCAGAAACTGAACAAACCGCTCCCTGATAATGCTGAACTTGAGCATCAGGCATCCATTATCGTCGATGAAGCCCATCGAATCGCCCGAGAAAGAGGGCGGAATGTGATATCGATTATAAAAGAACTTATCAGCGACTTGAAAAAATGAATGGTTGATTCTAACCTCCAAAGGTCAAAGAATCGTTACTTAGATCGCCCCAGATGCTCGATAATGGATTCATTAATCTCGTTATCATCCTCTTTTAACATAGGAATTAATTCGGCAGCGACCTCTTGGATCGATTTTATTTTTTTCTCGCGCATGACCCTCTGAATTTTCTCGACACCCTTTTCAATGAGGCTCAATCCTTCGGCAATGGCAATGATATCCTGTTTTTCCATATTTACCTCCGTTCTGTTTGTGGAATTGGGGTTGATTTTTAAACTTTATGATTTTATAAATTCTAAACCAACAACCATTTTAAAAGGGGACATCTACGATGCGGGACACCTGGTCAGAAAAGCTTTCGTGTGCTACTCACTGTCATCGGTGCAACCAAAAACTGGCATCGAGTGATCCAAGAATTCTCTCCGTTTATGATCATGAGGCCATATGTATGGCATGCAAAAAGGAAGAGGAAAAAAAACCCGATTATGAGGACATATCCAAACAAACAATCGGGCAATGCCTGATCGATACCGAAATTCAATGGGGTGATCCTCAGGGGTATTGCTACCATCATTTTTATCCGTTTACGTGCTGATCGGATTGATCCGGTTTCAAAAGCTCCACATGACGGGATTAGTGTCAAGATGATCCGTGACGTGACGCGCAATCTTGTCCATTTCAGTCAATTCCTCTTTTGACAAGGATACATCACCCGCCTGAGCATTCTGTCTGGCTTGATCTGCATTGCGGGCCCCGGCGATGGCACATGTCCCGGAATGAGAAATAACCCACGACAGGGCAAGTTGTGCCAAACTTATACCCTTTATTTCTGCAATCGGCCGCAACTCTTCCAAGGCTTTTTGTGCTCGTTGAAAGTGTTCCAGTCGGAACAGTTTGTTCTGGATACGGTGATCCCCTTTTTCAAATGTGTGTCCGCTACCAAATTTTCCGGTCAACAATCCCTGTGCCATGGGAGCGTAAGCAAGAATCGTGATCTTTTGTTCAATGCAATAGGACATAGCCTCCTGTTCTAATTGACGCCAAAACAGAGAATAGGGGGGTTGCAGGCTATCGATTTGGCCGTGCTCTGCAGCTTCCTCAAGTTGTAAGCGTGAAAAATTCGACACACCGATGGCTCGGATTTTGCCTTGTTCTTTGAGTTTGTTGAGCGCCCCCATGGTTTCTCCTATGGGAACACGTTTGCTTCCAAAGGTGCCTGCCGGCCAATGAATCTGGTAAAGGTCGATATAATCGGTTTTCAGATTTTTGAGGGACTGATGACAAGCGTGAATCACCTGATCGAATTTAAGGTGATTTAAAAATACCTTGGTGGCTAGAATAACACGGTCCCGTAAACCAGCGACCGCTGCGCCTAAAATTCTTTCGGAATGCCCTTTGCCATAATGCTCCGCCGTGTCAAACGCAGTGACTCCGGCATCAAATGCGACCCGAATGGCGCGTATGATTTCAGCGTCATCAATTCCGACCCACATGTCCTTGCCGGCTTGCCAGGTACCCATGATAATCGCCGACACCGATATATCTGTTTTGCCTAAAGAACAACGTTTCATACCTTCCTCAAAGAGACCTATAGTTAATATCCGGGCGGGTCAGCGATAGTCGCGATTCCAATGGGGTTTATTGTAATCATTCAGACTTAAATTACAAGCATAGCATGATCTGTCATTTTTTCTCCATTAAGCTTATATTTTATTTTCGGCGAATGGCGGCACGTCAGGGACTATCATTCGAGGTCGAATACGTGCACAGCGACGTTGACAGGAGTGTCGGGCAGACATATAAGAACATAGTTATTCTAAGTGAGGAGGTAATGGAACATTGGCGACACTGTCATCAAATATTGCGGTTATGGTTATTTTGGGCGTAATGGTGGGAATCGGCGGTGCATTTACGGGTTTGGGGGGCGGTTTTCTGATGGTTCCCTTGCTTTTGTTTATGGGATATACGTCTCAGAAAGCCGTGGGAACATCGTTCCTGGCTATACTTGTGATTTCGATAAGTGCTCTGATTGCGCATAACAAATTGGCCAATGTGGACTATCGGGCCGGAATTCTACTTGGAATAGGCGGCGTTGTCGGGGCCCAGGTTGGAGCCCGCCTGGTTGAGCATGTTTCTACAGCCAACTTCAAGAAAATTTTTGCGCTTGTGCTAGTGGGCTTGGCTGCTTACTTATTTTTTCACAGATAAGGTTAACGTAACCTCAAGGGCTGAACCCACTGGGTTGTAGGGCGCCAAAATTTGATACTTTTATTCTTTAATTAACCACAGACGCAGACGGACAGACACAGACTACTTTTTTTAGGGTTTAATTCCCCGCAGCTTGCTGCGATATAATAGATCTTTTTCCTGTAACCCGATACCCCGTCAGATCTGCTGCGGGGAGCGTTCATTTATGGGAGCCTGCAATGGAAAAACCCGATTATGTGGATTTTTATCGGACGGATTCCCTGCTGACCGAGAAAGAAAAAAAGATGCGGGACGTTGTTCGCCAATTTGTGGATGACGAGTGTATGCCGATTATCGCGGACTTTTTTGAACAGGGAACTTTCCCGATGGATTTGATACCGCGGATGGTGCAGATGCATCTGTTCGGCGTTCACATTCAAGGTTACGGAGGTCGAAAGAGAAACCTTACGACGTACGGCCTGGTGTGCCAGGAACTAGGGCGCTGTGACAGCGGGTTACGCGCCATGTTTTCCGTTCAAAATTCCTTGGTCATGTTTCCGATCTATAAATTCGGATCCGAAGAGCAACGTCAGCATTGGTTGCCAAAGATGGTTCGCGGCAGCGTTATTGGATGTTTCGGCCTCTCAGAACCGGGTTGTGGGTCAAATCCAGGAGGCATGCAGACACGGGCCCACAAAAAAGATGGTCATTACCTTCTCACCGGTAAAAAGATGTGGATCACCAACGGCACGATCGCCGATGTCGCCATCATTTGGGCCAAACTTGATGGTGAAATCCGTGGATTTTTGGTGGAAACGAATTCGGCGGGTTTCCGGGCCTCACCGATTCAAAGAAAATTTTCCTATCGAACGTCCCCCACGGCCTTCATCGACTTAAAGGACTGTTTGATTCCCGAACGCAATATGCTGCCGGAAGCCAGAGGACTCAAGTCCGTTTTCCAATGTTTGAATCATGCGCGTTATGGTGTGGCATGCGGGGCTGTAGGATCCGCCATTGCTTGTTATCAGGTCGCCCGAGACTTTGCGTTGAAGCGCCAAGCTTTTGATCGGTCGATCGCATCATATCAGCTTGTGCAGGATCAATTGGCCAGGATGTTAGTTGAGATAACTAAAGCGCAGCTCATTAATTATCATCTCGGCCGGATGTTGGATGATGATACCGCGAGGCCGCCGCAAATCTCGTTAGCAAAACTGAATAATGTGCGCGAAGCCATTAAAATTGCCCGGATGGCCCGTGATGTCATGGGAGCCCGTGGAATTCTGGCCGACCATCACATTATCCGACATCTATGTGATCTGGAGGCCGTCAGTGCTCTTGAGGGTACCGCTGGAATGCACACCCTGGTATTGGGACAGGATATCTCAGGAATATCCGCTTTTTCATGAATAGAAAAATACGGTTATCCCGAAAGCTCAAGTGAGTCACGCCGGCTTTGAAGATAACCCGTTTCGCGAGGTGTGAAACTCGCACCTTAGGGAGTGTAACAGCAAACAGCGACTGGAGATCAATAAAATATTAAGGGAATATTCATTTTGTATTTGGCACAAAACAAAATAAACAACGAAACAACCTATTTCATTCGGGAGTCCTACCGTCATCAAGACATTTTTCTCAGCCGGGATCTGCTATGCTTAGGAACCGATCCGGCTCGCTACATTGTATACCCTGGCGGTAATTCGTTTTATATCGATACTGCTATCGTGGATCAACTCAACGACCAGGGAATAACATCGGATTCTGAAGACATCGAAAATATCTTCTGGAGGTTTTTAGATCCTGAAATTCAAAGGAACCTGGAATATTTTCGTCGTCGAGAGCAACGATCGCGGATGAGTCGAAAGAAAAAGAAACCTCAAGAAAAATTCAATACTCCAGTTCACATTTTTGACAAACGCAGGATTTATTTTTTGAAATTCGGTAAAATGGATCAACGCAATATAGGTAGGTTGCCGCCAAAACTTTTTCACATGCTTCGTCGTAAATCAAGGGATGAGATCGAGCAAACCTTTCTAGATCAAGAAAGAATCCTGACACCAAGGGAATACAAAGCTTACACATATGCTATTTTTAATCTGCAACAATTTTTCTATGAATCTTTTGCAACGTCCAATCCGCAAATGCTGAATCAGGAACACGTCGACAATCATTTCATCGAACAGGTGTGCAAACTGAATTCGGACGATTCCTTTTGGGTAGGAATGCAAACCAATGATGAACTGCACGAATACCTGGTCCGTTATGTTTTTATGTATTTCGACTATGATTATTCACCGAAATCCTTTTTAGAAGATTACATTCGAAATTTTATGAACAGCCGAAGAGATTATCGCCCGCCGTACAAATCCACTTCCGTCATCCTAACCGAGGCCGGCACTCTATTCGGTGAAACGAAAGAAGCGCTTGAAAAAATGACTCGTAAAGACATCGCGCGACTCTACCGGCGCAAGGCCCAGAAGTTTCACCCCGACAAGGGAGGGGATCACGACACATTTGTGAAGCTCTCGGCCGCCTATCATCAATTGCTGAAACTAAAAAGATAGAGCTTTATTAATTCTTAACTAATTGAAAATGTTAGATTTAAATACAAAATCAAATACAAGATTATACCTACTTCCGATGCGATTTTCTGCTGCTTAGAATATGAACATGGAAAACAAACTATTTTTTGATTTCGATATGCCGGTGGAGCGACGGGGCACCTCCAGCCTCAAATGGGAAAAATATAAGGATCAGGATGTTATTCCCCTCTGGGTGGCCGACATGGATTTTCGGTCTCCGCCCGCTATCATCGATGCCTTACACCAGCGGGTGACCTACGGCGTGTTCGGTTACACGCTGCCCCACGACGCATTAATCGAAGTGGTGATATCGATGCTCAAACGGCAGTATGACTGGCCGGTGGAAGCTGAATGGTTGGTTTGGTTGCCGGGGTTAGTCACCGGTATCAATTTAGCCTGCCGGGCAGTGGGTGTTGAGGGTGATGAGGTGATGACAGCGGTACCGGTGTACCCGCCGTTTTTGACAGCCCCCGGGAATTCCGGTCGTAATTTAATCAAGGTACCGCTGAAAGAGCAGCAAAACCGGTGGGAATTTGATTTCGATCGTTTAGAAAACATGATAACCTCAAACACCCGGCTTTTCATTCTCTGCAATCCGCACAATCCAGTAGGACGGGTGTATACCCGCAATGAACTTGCGGTTCTTTCCGCTATTTGCAAAAAACACGGCATCGTGATTTGCTCCGATGAAATACACAACGGGTTAATTTTGGATGAGGAGAAAATCCATATTCCGATCGCTACGCTGGATGCCGACACCGCCGCACAAACCATAACCTTGATGGCACCCAGCAAAACGTTCAATCTGCCCGGATTAGGATGCTCGTTTGCTGTCATTTCAGACAAAACCTTGCGCAAGCGATTTAAACGCGCCATGGCCGGTATTGTACCGATGATTAACCTGTTGGGTCTCACAGCTGCGGAAGTCGCGTTTCGCAACTGCTCTGATTGGCATACAGCACTGCTTGACTATCTGCGCGGTAACCGAAGTAGTGTAGAAACGGCTGTTAGTCAGATGCCGCATCTTTCCATGGCTCATGTGGAAGCAACCTTTCTTGCATGGATCGACGCAAGGGGCACTGGTTTGAGAGACCCTGCAGCGTTTTTCGAGGAGGCAGGTGTCGGACTGCAGGATGGGAACGAATTTGCCGGTCCGGGGTTTTTGCGTCTCAATTTCGCGTGCCGCAGAGCCCTGCTTTTAGAAGCGCTAGATCGTATGGCAGCAGCGCTGAGCCATTGTAGCATGTGAACCGTATTGCCCCGAAAAATGACAATCAAGCGCTTAATGAAAGGAGGATATCGATGGCACTTGAAATATTTCAAGCTGATGCCTTTACGAATAGGCCGTATTCCGGCAATCCCGCGGCGGTTTGTGTGCTTTCGGAGCCGGCTGAAGCTGTTTGGATGCAAAACGTGGCCAATGAAATGAACTTGTCCGAGACCGCGTTTTTGTATCGGCAGGAAGACGGATATAACTTACGCTGGTTTACTCCCCAGGTGGAGGTTGATTTGTGCGGTCATGCAACCCTTGCCAGTGCGCATATACTGTGGGAGATCGGTCAGGTGCCGGTCACAGATCCGATACGGTTTTATAGCCGCAGCGGCCTCCTAACCGCTGCGCGAAATGCCGCTTGGATCGAGCTTAATTTTCCCGCCGAACCGGAGGAAGAAGCCGAAATGCCGGATCAGTTAGTGACTGCACTTGGCGTTTCGTGTACCTACGTTGGAAAAAACCGCTTTGACTACTTGGTGGAAGTCGAATCCGAAGAAACCGTTCGACATCTGCAGCCGGATTATACCCTCTTGGGATCTATATCAGGGCGCGGATTTATGGTGACCAGTAAATCGGCGTCCAAAGAATTTGATTTCGTTTCGCGCTTTTTTGCCCCCGCAGCGGGAATAAATGAAGATCCGGTTACAGGTTCCGCCCATTGCTGCCTCGGACCGCATTGGGAGAAAAAACTTGGCAAGAAAGAAATGATCGCCTATCAAGCGTCGGCAAGAGGCGGGGTTGTTCGCGTTCGTATGGAAGATGAGCGCGTCGTCTTAGGAGGGCAGGCGGTAACGGTGATGAAAGGTATTCTTTTTTAGAGTCGCTCAATTAGTTGGCAGATTCTACTGTTTGTAACCGATCTTACGCAGCAAATCCTTTCGTTTTTCTATGTCATCATCGGTTTCAATCCCCTTAGATGCAAAACCGTCAATAACACCGAGAATTCCCCGCCCCTGCTCCGACTCCGCCAGGATAACTTCCAGGGGATTCGCGGTGGCACAAAATATGCGGCATACTTCAGGTACATTTTTAATGGCATTCAAAACATTGACGGGAAACATATCCCTCATAAAGATGATGAAACAGTGACCGGCAGAGAGAGCATAGGCATTTTTTTTGGCCAACTCCCGCATTTCATCGTCGGTGCCCGTGTGTCGAACCAGGCAGACATCAGAGGCTTCACAGAATGCCAGACCAAACTTGGCCATTGGAACTGTGCCGATCATGGCCTCGTAAATATCTTCGACCGTTTTGATAAAATGCGATTGGCCCAAAATCAAATTCATGCTGTCCGGATTTTCTATTTTAACCGTCTTAATTTCCATGAGGTCCTCCGCATACGTTCATAAATTGACGGAAATGCTTAGCATATGGTCTTGGATGATTTTTACAGGTCCAATGGATCGATTTTATTTCCTGTAAATAGTTGCTATAACCGAACTGATACACACATGCAAGGAATTTAGATTGTTTTTTGCGAGAATCTATATTTAAATAACGGGCTGAGTTGACAATAAAAAAAAATGAGTTTTGTTGAAAAAACTCTTGATTTGTTATTCCAAGCTTGGTAATGCCATAAATTAGAACGCCCATACGAGCAGAACCTGCTTATATGATTACCGGAAAACGTATGGGCATTTTCTTTTGCCTGGGCCGCCTATATATGACGTGTGCGAGTAAATGTAGCCTCCCACTGCTGCGGGCCCAGGCATTTTTTTACCTTTCCGGTGATTGTATTTATTAGGGCGGCGCAAATCTTAAGAGCATTTCACCCTCCAATGGCGCGCATCTGGCCGCAAACCCTGTTAAATGTCTGAATCGCGAGATTGTGGTCGGAAGGTTTATGGCGGACGGCTTTATAGAAAATTTCAGCCAACTGCGTGTCTGAGCAGCCGCTCCTCAGAGGCGTTTTGATGTCCTCCTGATGATCGGACAGGAGGCAGGGCCTCAGCTTACCGCTGGCGGTTAATCTAAGGCGATTGCATCTGTCACAAAAATGATGACTCAATGCGTGGATGAAGCCGATCTCTCCTTTGGCGCCCTCAAAACGGTAGCGCACAGCCGGTCCGTCGTTATGTGTATTTTTCACCGGCACCATTTTTCCCAAGGTGCCGATGCGTTTTTTGATTTCGGGGGCCAGCAAAAGAGGGACGTTACCTATTTGAGATTCACCGATCGGCATGTATTCAATAAAGCGAATGTGAAACGGATAATCAAACGATAAACGCGCCATATCGACTAACTCGTCATCATTAATGCCATTAAGAGCGACAACATTTACTTTAATAGGTTCGAATCCCATAGCCTGGGCCATCTCGATCCCCTGCCAAATGCGGTTAAACTGGTCATGGCCGGTTATTTTTTGAAACTTAGCCCGATTTAGCGTATCAAGGCTGATATTTATACGCTTAATGCCGGCAGCTTTAACTTTTTCGAGGTTATCCCTGAGATAGACCCCATTGGTAGTTAGTGATAGGTCCGTGAGGCTGCCCAGTTTGCTGAGTTCCTTCAAAAATGCATATACCCCTTTTCTAACCAAGGGTTCACCGCCCGTAACCCGAACTTTGGTGATGCCCAGCGTTATGGCAATCCGGACAATTCTCAAAATTTCTTCGTAACGTAATATGTCTTCGTGCGCCAGCCTCGGGATCAGGTCTTGGGGGACACAATAGATACATTTTAAATTGCAGCGATCCGTAATTGAAACACGTAAGTAGTTCAGATGACGGTTGCAGGGGTCTATTAATTTTGAATCAGCCAATTTTTAAATCCAAATTTCTAATATTAAATTTTTCACAATATTCGGGTATTTCAATCATAGGGGGCCTCTCATGGCCCACAATTTTTAGCGTATCCGGCTTGTACCGACTGTTGACCAGGTTATACTGAATAATTTCATCAAAAAGATGGTTCTTTAGGTCGATTAAACCCAACCGTTTCTGACGGTTGATAAACGTCTTTAAAATTGCAAAGGACATTCTCCCCAGGGCTTTGGTGTCCTGATTGCGATGAATACGACGATCCAGATCTACCTGGGCGATGACATCCAATCCCCACCTTTCGTAAATATCAAGAATCATACTGGTCTCAATACCATAGCCGATTGGAAAGGGAATTTTCTCAAAAATTTCCCGAAAACCGGCATATTCACCTGATAGGGGTTGGATAATCTGGGTCAGTTCCGGAAAAAAAAGAGAAAATAACGGCCGTATCACCAACTCCGTAACCCGTCCTCCACCGGTGGGTCTAATTTTATTTTTACCAATTGAGATCGGTCGGTCGTAAAAGGCTTTCGCATATTTGATGTGATCGTGCAGAAGTAGCGGTCCAATGAGTCCATAGGCAAACCGGTGGTGAATATTTTTAATATCGGCGTCGAGATAGATGATAATGTCGCCTCGGGTAATATACAACGCCTTCCAAAGATTCTCACCTTTGCCTTTGAATTTTTCGAGGCAGGGAAGAATATCGTTGGCATCATGAACATCCGCTCCGAAGGACTTGGCGATTTCGGTTGTATTGTCAGTTGATCCTGAGTCTATCACTACGAGTTCATCTATGAGGGGATAACGTGTCATGAGCTCGGATTTCATGATAATGATTTCTTTGGCAATCGTTCTTTCTTCGTTGAGCGTCGGCAGGCAGAGAGAAATCGTAACATTTTTACGTTGCTTGACATCGACCAGTCGATTCAGATCGCTGAACGCGGAATGATGAAAGGTATTATTATCAAGCCAATTGGTTTTCATCGCATACCCCTTGGTCTATAGACTTTAAGACACCGATGACCTGGGCAATTCCCTTAAACATAGGTTCAATTTCCGCCGTAGCGTTTTCCGAATAATAGTTCTCCCCATGGGTGATTCCCAGGGTTACTGTTGGTATTTTGCGCGACAGGAATATGGATAGTGCCGATTCGGTTGATTTGCTGATCGGTTTAATGCCGAGGGAATGCAGAACAGATGCTGTACTTTTAACCAGGGGATGATTAAATTTTAGCCGGGATGCTCTCAGATTACTAATGGTCTTTATATTAAGATCGACTTCATTTTCATGACCAATTCCATCCACGATATCCTTTATATCACTGTATATGGATTTAACCATTTTGTAGGAATCACTGCGAATTTCAAAGCCCAAATTTGCATCGTGAGCGACCTTACCGTGATTGGCGCCTCCGGATATTTTACCGATTACAATTCGCGACCTTGGTCTCTGTGATAGACGCAGATTCATGATTTCATTTATAATTTCATTCAAGATAAGAATTGCATCCGCGGGATATTTAAATTTGCCCCCCATATTTTCGAGGATACGGCATTCAATTTCGCCCCGTATCATACCATCCGAAAAATAGTTAAGCCTCCCGAGTTCAACTCCTTCTATGCAAACTCCGCCTCTGATCGGAGTCGGCCAGGTTTTTAAGAGATGTCGCACTCCCCGCAAATTACCCTTACCGAGAGATTGAATCGTGCCGGCCAGCACGATATCGGACTCAAAGCCCAAATCCAGACGTTTAAAAATGATTGGCAACGACATCATAACTCCCACACCGAGAGAGTTATCCAAAATTCCCGGCCCGGTGATCGTGTCTTTTTTGATGGTGTAGTTGTGGACGATATCTCTCTCAATAAATGTATCCAAATGGGCTACCACAAAAATCGGTGGTTTGTCAGGCGAGGTCCCACGGATAATTCCGATTGGATTGCGATAGCCGTCCGTGGTGACTTCATCGACACCAAACTCAGCCATTCTCTCCATGAAAACCATGCTGCGTCGTTTTTCCTTAAACGTGGGTGCCGGGATTTGGCCGATTAAAACGATGTTGGTGATAATAATATCGCGCATCGCCTTAATTTCATCGACCATGTCGGTTAAATTTTGAAGGAAATCGCTCATAGGGTTTTCCCGAATTATTTCGGTTTTTTCAGGCCTCGTAAACCATCAGGATAGGCAGTGGACGTATTACTTGGAGATGATCACGTATTCGAACAGCAGAAAGCTGAAACATCACTATGTGAATTCAGGTCTGTTTCCGCACAATCCTAAATGCAGTATAAGCGGATTATTGTATATCAGAAATTTCAAAAAAAACAATATCTCTTATGTTTTTAGATCCCCAAAATAACATTTTGATCATCTTCGGGTCACTTTTCGGTTAACTTGATACGGTATTATCCGTCTAAACAGTATGAACCCAAAAAAAGAAAAAAAATATTCTCAAATCTCTTCCGAAGATTTCTTATGGAGATCAAACACATGAGGAAAGCTCAGGAAAACTTGGAGAAACGTTTTGCGCCGATTCGCTTTGAGGATCCCAAAAAATATTTCCAGACCTCTGAAACAGACTTAGTGTCTAAGCGCAGTGTAGATTGGGATATACTGTCGTTGTATTTTCGAGAAATAGGTCTTTTCGAGCTGTTAAGTCGGGAGGATGAAGTCGAGCTCGCGAAAAGAATTGAAGACGGTGAATTCCAGATCCTGAAGGCACTTATGCTGACGCCAATCGCCGTAGAGCAGATTCTGCGGCTTGGCAGACAGCTCGAAACGGGTGCGTTGCCCCCAAGACACATCTTCAGAGTCTACAAACGGGAGGGAGGTTCGTTTAAAGAAACGGATTGCGTTCAACATTTTTTACGAACACTTAAACAAATTAATGACATTCATGAGACAAACCAGGAAATTCGCCGACGTCTTTTTGCGTATGGTCTGACGACTAAGGAAGAATTCTGCATTGGTAAATCTCTAATCCGGCGCTCTGCAAAGATAGCAAATCTCCTCAGACATTGGTATTTCCAACCTTTTCTTATCGACAGTATCGAAAAGCAAATTCGCCGCCAGGCAAATTGGTTTGAGGCCAAGAAATCAAAAATGAAGCAGTTGGAAAAGCAAATTGGAATGCATGTGAATATGCTGTCTCAAGTTCTGGCGGAGGTCGATCATGGGCGCCGGGTAACCCAAAGCGCCAAGAACAAATTTATTAAAGCTAATCTACGTCTGGTCCTATACATCGCCAAAAAGTACCCCGGCGCTAATCTTTCGCTCTCCGATTTAATTCAGGAGGGTAACATTGGATTGATGAAGGCGGTCGACAGATTTGATTATCGCCGCGGGCTTAAATTCAGTACCTACGCCAGCTGGTGGGTTAAACAGGCAATTTTGCGTGCCATTGACAATCAGTCCCGTACCATTCGAATCCCGGTAAATAAAAATGAAAAGATCAAAAAGCTCAAGCGAGTTTTACCTGATCTATCATCCCAGGACGCCGAGGGAGTCTATCGCGACAAGATTGCTAAAAAAATGGGCATTCCAATGCTTGAAATAGGTCACTTAATTAGGATCGCTCAGGATCCGCTCTCACTAGACATGCCGGTAGACGGGATAGAGGGTCATGCCGTGGGAGAGTTCATACCAGCCGAGCAACATGGCGATCCGCTTGAAGCTGTCATCACCCGCGATGCTGCAGAAAAAATACGAAAAGTTCTGGCGATCTTGTCTCCCCGCGAAGAGAGAGTGCTCCGAATGCGCTTCGGTATCGGCGAAAAATCCGACTGCACTCTCGATGAAATCAGCCGGGACTTTTCACTGAGTCGAGAGCGGATAAGACAAATTGAAGCCAGGGCTTTGCAGAAATTACGGCATCCTATACACCGGCGTGAATTGCAAAGCTTTGTCGAAAATTAAACGCATTTAACCGGCCTTTGGACCAATGTGTCTTTGGCTTCTTCAGCACGCCTAAGCGCTTTTCCCTCAAATTAATCAATCACAATTACGATTTCTTATTCGCATAATACCCAACGATCGCGTCGCAGAGACCCGGGATGGTATAAACATCCGCCACGATATGCACGTCAAAACCTAAATCTTTGGCAGTGTCGGCGGTTATCGGGCCGATGCAGGCAATGGTGACATCCTCGACAAGATTTTCAAATTTATTTGCAGTGATTACAGCCTTGAAATTATTGACTGTGGACGAGCTAGTAAAGGTGATTAGATCGATGGTTTTATCTTCGAGCCACTGACGGAGCTGGTCGGTGTTGCCCGCTTCTTTTTCAGTGAGATAAGACGTTACCTCATTTACTGCGGCCCCCATTTTGCGCAATTCCACCGGCAACACCGGTCGAGCCTCTTTGGCCCGCGGAAGCAATATCCTTTTGCCGGTTAATTCCTCTTTTTTGAATGCCTCCACCACGGCTTCGGCCCGATAGTTTTTGGGAATGATGTCGCTTTTTAATCCAAAATTACCGAGTTTTTCAGCCGTTACCGGACCGATGGCGGCGATGTGCAGGTGGTGCAGTGCACGGACGTCTTTTTCGAGGGTAAAAAGGCGGTCAAAGAAAAAGTTAACCCCATTGACACTGGTAAAGACTATCCAGTCATAATCGATTAGGCGGGCTATGGCCTGATCAAGGGGGCGGAAGTCGTCGGAGGGAGTCACTTTGATGGTTGGGAATTCCAAGCATTCAGCTCCCAAGTCGCTCAGTCGCTTGATCATATCGCTGGCCTGCGCGCGCGCGCGCGTGACAACAATTCTTTTTCCGAGCAAGGGGCGGTTTTCAAACCATTTTAGCAGGGGCCTCAAATCAACAACCTCGCCGACCACGATGATGGCTGGTGATTTGAGTCCGGACTTTCTGACCCGGTTTGAAATGTTGTCCAGTGTGCCGGTGACCGTTTGCTGATTGGGGGTGGTACCCCAGCGAATTATCGCAACCGGTGTTTCGGGTAATTTGCCGTTGGCGATCAGTTTCTGGGTGATATCCGGCAAATTTTTAACGCCCATAAAAAAAACTAAGGTGCCGATTCCTTTGGCCAATGATTCCCAGTCAATGCTGGATTCTTTTTTGTAAGGATCTTCGTGTCCGGTGACAAAGGCGACGGTGGAGGTAAGTTTACGATGAGTTAGGGGAATACCGGCATAGGCGGCGGCGGCCACCGCTGAGGTAACCCCGGGGACTACCTCGAATGGAATTTCCTTTTTAACAAGAACTTCCGCTTCTTCGCCGCCTCGTCCAAAGATGAACGGATCTCCGCCTTTTAAACGGCAGACGATGGAACCTGTTTTGGCTTTTTCGACAATAAGCGCATTGATTTCATCCTGGGACAATGTATGATCACCGCCTTTTTTTCCGACATAGATCAATTCAGCGTTTTTTGAGGCGTGTTTTAATAGGGCAGAAGAGGCCAGATAATCATAAATGATAATATCGGCATTTTGGATGCACTCTTTGCCTTTGACTGTAATTAAGCCCGGATCACCGGGGCCGGCCCCCACCAGATATACTTTAGCGGTCTTCATTATCAGGGTTCCATAGATTGCAGTTTTTCCAATATATTGTCGGCCCCCATGGATAGAAGTTTTTCAGCTAGAGCGGTACCCACGGTTTCAGTTTTATCGGCTGGACCGGACAGACTCTGCTTGATTACTTGCGATCCATCAATGTCCGCCACCAGACCGACTATAGTATAGGTGTTCTGGTTGATAATACCGTGGCCGGCAATCGGCACTTGACAGCTGCCTCCCAGGCGGTTCAGAAAAGCGCGCTCTCCCAATACGATCGCCCGGGTAGCAGCGTGATTGAGTGCTTTGACCAAAGAATCGATTCGAGGATCATCTTTCCGTGTTTCTATACACAGGGCACCCTGACCGACTGCCGGAAGCATAACTTCGGAATCCAGATATTCTGTGATCCGATGCTCGAGATTAAGTCGTTTCACGCCGGCGGCGGCCAGTACGATGGCATCGAGGTTTTCGGTTTCCATTTTTTTCAAGCGGGTGTCGAGATTGCCCCTCAGGGGTCTGATTTTGATGTCCGGCCGCGCGTGACGAAGCTGGGCCGAACGGCGTAAACTGCTGGTTCCAATAACACTGCCGCTGCCAAGGTCAGAAAAAGGCTGATGGTTTTTGGAAATTAGAACATCCGCTGGAACCTCACGTTCGGGGACGGCACCGATGCACAACCCTTGCGGTATTTCCGCCGGCATATCCTTCATGCTGTGAACGGCTATATCGATTTGGAAATTCAGCAAGGCTTCCTCAATTTCTTTTACAAAAAGCCCCTTACCACCAACTTTGGCAAGGGGCACATCGAGAATTTTATCGCCTTTTGTTTTTATGATTGCAAGTTCGATGTCTTGCTGTGGAAATTTTTCGTTTAACGCCGCTTTAATCCAGTTGGCCTGCCAGAGAGCTAGTTTGCTGCCCCGGGTTCCGATTTTAACAGGAGTTTTTATCAATGGCTGCACCCGGCGCAGCTGGTTGCAGCACAACTGCCGCAGGACGATCCGGCGGATTGGGATACGGTCTGTCCGCCGCTTCCTTTACTGACAAATCCACAGGCCGACATCATTTTCCTAACCTTTTTGCTATGACATGCACAGCACTCCGGTTTCTCATTTCCAAAAATCAGGCATTCAAAACATTCACCGCATTTTTCACACTGATACTCATAGATTGGCATGAATCTTTCTCCGTAAAAGTGGTTTCGAACCTCCATCAAAGGCCTGTTGGCGGCATTGTCCCGCAAAGCGGGACGACACATCCTATCACTTAATTTTTGGCATGCCTCTCACCCCTGAACCTAATCTGAGGTTGAAATCGCTCATTGTAATATTTGCCATCATAATAATCATCAGCCCTTTAATATCAAGATATCCAATCTAATCCAAATGCTCGATAACACCTGCGGCGATCAGGGGAATCAATATTTCATGATGTCCAACGAGATTCATTCCCCGGCCGCCTTGGGAGGTGGGTCGGGTAACCACATTGGTTAAGGGACGATAATGCTTGATAAAATCCAGGTTAACCGTTGTAAAATCATTCAAGGTATTACCCAGATTGCGCACCAGGGTAACGGCTTTCAAAAATACTTCGGGCAGGATCACCGCGGATCCGACGTTCAGGTAAACCCCTTTTTGGAGGGTGGCGACCAAGGCGGCAAAAAGGCGAAAATCCCGATGCGTGGCAGCACCCGCTTTATGCGGATCAAAACCGGGATGCATGTGAATAATATCTGTACCGAAAGCGACATGAACGGTTATAGGGATTCCCAGACGAGCCCCGGTTGCCAGAATGCTTTCGTTCATTAAGGGAAGCTGGTTGTCAATCATGGTCCGGCCGACGGCTTCGCCGAGGCCTGTGTTTTCTTTTTCGGCGCCACTAATGGCATCTTCTAAAAACGCACAGGTCTCTTTAGCCATACCGAAAGAACCTTCATCCAAAGTGGCGGCGACATCTTCCGAAGTTCGGCCGATCATGGCGACTTCGATGTCATGGATAATACCCGCTCCGTTCATTGCCAGGCCGGTGATAATCCCGCGCTCCATCAGATCGATGACGATTGGGTTTAAGCCGACTTTAATGACATGGGCCCCCATGCCGAATAGAACGGTACGTTTGCCTTGATAGGCTTTGATAATAGCCGATATGACGTCTTTCAGTTGACGGCCGGCGAGAATATCGGGCAAATTATCGAGAAACATCCGGTAGGATGACCCTTTCTGCCAGGTCTTTGCAAAATCATTGGAATTCACTTTGCTTTCTCTGTCGGTCAAGCTGTAGGTGATTACCCCGCCAAGGTCGATTGGCTTAAATTTTTGAGACATAATTATTGCCTTTTGAATTCTTCCGGAAACAGTTTCCTTTCAACCAGATCGCATAGGATGTGGCCGAGGGTAATGTGGGCTTCCTGAATTCTGGCGGTTGTTTCCGAGGCCACTGAAAACACGAGATCGGTGATGTCTACCAGTTCGCCGCCGCTTCCGGTCATTCCGATGGTGGACATATTATTTTGTTTGGCGGTCTTGATGGCCTTAATAACATTCGGAGAGCTGCCACTGGTGCTAATAGCCCAGGCGATATCACCCGGATTTCCGAGGGCGTTTATCTGTTTGGAAAAAACATCGTCAAAATGATAATCATTAGCGATGCTGGTCAATATGGACGTATCCGTGGTTAGGGCGATCGCCGCCAGAGGTGGGCGTTCAATTTGAAAGCGGTTCACGAATTCGGCAGCCAAATGCTGGGCATCGGCTGCGCTGCCGCCGTTGCCGAAGATGAGTATTTTGCACCCCGAAGATAGACAGGTGGTGATCATATCCGTTGCTCTGATAATGTTGTCAACGCTAGTTTCAATAAACTGCCGTTTGACACTGAGACTATTCTCCAAAATAGTCAGGATTATTTCATGCATTGAGAGACCTTTTTTTAAGTTATTATTTTTTCCGGCTTTGACCGTGGCGTTATCTCCAAAATTTATTCTAACATTTAAATCCTGGCCCTCGGGCCTGTCGAAGATCCCGTGTCAGGATTCGGTATTCATGAGTCTGCAGTATCGAGATAAATATTTGTTTTTTCTATATATTCGGTTGCATCGTGGCCAAGTCGGCTTGCTTTTTTGAACTCCTTTAAAGCTTCCTCAAATCGTTTTTGATGGTAATAAAGTCGACCGAGACGAAAGCGGAAAAGGCCGTTTTCGGGCGAGAGTTCCACACTTTCACGGCAAAACATTAATGCAATTTCAGAATTCTCATTTCTCTTGTCATAGAGGGAGCCCAGGGCGGACATTGACGCCGCATCTCTTGGGTTGTATTTGATGGACTTTTCATACGCCGATATGGCGTCATCCGTTTTGCCGCTGACCGCATAACAGTCCCCTAAATACCGGTAAACTGCAACAGATTTGGGTTCGATTTTAGCAGCACGTTCGAGAAAAATCTTTGCGTGTTCACTATCACCTAATTCCAGATAGAGTTTTCCGGTTTGAAAGGCTATCTCATAAATATCGCTGTTGATATCATGGGCTTTGAGGAAAAACTCCAGGGATTTTTCACGTTCACCCTTTAACATGTAAACAAGACCCAGATTGTATAGAGTCATGTATTCATTTTTGTCAATGTCGATAGCTGTGCTGAACTCCTCCACGGCCTGTTCATAATTGCCTATTATACCGTAGCATACACCCAAGCTATTACGGACATTTACATTCGATGAATTGATCAGCAGAGCCATTTTAAATTCTGCGATGGTTCCCTGGATATCACCTTTCTCGTAGAGCCTATCCCCGGAGATGTTCAGACTTATATCGTCAAAAATGACAGTGCTGTTGGGACCAAAAAAACTTGCGTGATCAAGGGCTTTGCGCGCATTCTCCAGGATCTCTTCTTTTTTATAGGTCAGAGTTGGAAAGGCTGAGACACCAATAGTGACCGTTTTTGGGGTCTGTTTTGCAATATATTGTTGCAGTTTTTTGGCAATTCGAAGAATTTCTAATCCGTTTTTCTCTGCAAAAAAGCAACCCAGTGATTGCGGATTAACGAGTCCCCACAACCCATTGCCATTTTGACATATCTTGTTCAGAATTTTGGCAATTTGGATTTGTTCATCGACTACGTGATGTTTTTTAGAATTATCATTTTTCCGGATCTCGTGATCCAGTCGAATAATCATGGCACCAAATTGGGAGACCGATTCCAGGCAAACCATGGCATGTTCGATGAACCGGTGTTCTGCAAGCATATCCGGAAACACGGATTTCATTATGTCATAAACACTTGAAATCACCGTGGGTTTTGCGTCTGCTATTCGCCCTGTATCTGTCCTTGAGAATAAGAAGTGTCGTGTAGTTCCGCGGCTCTGAAACCATGGTTGGGTATTACCGGTTCTAGTCATCATCACGCTCTCATTAGAATATTTTCAAATGCCGACTGAATAATGGGGATATCATCATCCAGCAGTGTGCGTGGATCGATGATAAACGAATCATCCTCAATACGTCCGATAATCGGGGTGGAATTTTGTCGCATATTTAGCTCCAACGTATTGGCGGACATCCCATTTACACGAATTTTCAGACAGTTAGTAGGCAATTCCAAAAGCGGCAGGGCTCCGCCGCCCGCTTTTGAAAAGTCCTCGATGATATCGATTTGAAGTTTAGAGCTATTGATTTTTTTGAGACGTTGGCAAAGATCCGATGCCTTCTTCTCTATCTCGGTTTTCTCCAACGTCAACATTCGCAGGGTGGGAATCATGCGCACGGCTTTCTCTTCATCACGGTAGAGACGCAGAGTGCTCTCAAGCGCAGCCAGTGTCATTTTGTCGATACGCAGAGCCCGAGTGAGGGGGTTTTGCTTGATTTGATCGAGAATTTTTTTCTTTCCGACGATGATCCCTGCCTGAGGTCCTCCAAGAAGCTTATCGCCGCTGAACGTAACCACATCCGCTCCCGCCGCGACCGACTCCTGTACGGTCGGCTCTTTCCAAGGGCCGTATTTGGAAAAATCGATAAACGTACCGCTACCAAGATCTTCCATGACCGGAACGCGATGCTTTTCGCCCAAATCGACGAGTTCTTTCAGGGAGATTTCGGCCGTAAATCCAATGATACTGTAATTGCTGCGATGCACTTTCAGCAAAAGAGCCGTATTTTCATCAATGGCATATTCGTAGTCTCTTAAGTGGGTGCGGTTGGTTGTGCCGACCTCCTTTAAGATTCCTCCGCTTTTTTGCATCACATCCGGAATCCTGAACGAACCCCCGATTTCCACAAGTTCACCCCGTGAGACAATAACGTTCCTGTTTTTAGCAATTGTCTCTATGCAAAGCAAAACCGCTCCGGCATTGTTATTGACCACCATAGCGGATTCGGTACCACTGATTTCACAAAGAATATCTTCAACAGGGCTGTATCGGGAGCCCCGTTTTCCGGCGGATAGGTCATATTCGAGATTCGAATAGCGACTTGAAATCCTTACAATGTTTGCGACAACATCCTGTGCCAGCAGCGATCGTCCAAGATTGGTGTGCACCACTACTCCGGTCGCATTGACTACGTTTTTTAAATTGGGTGTCATTGCATGACGGACTGCGGCCTTAACGATTTCAATAATGCGCGAATCCGCCAGGCTTTCTGCCTCTATTTCAAGATCGACGGCAAGTATGCGCGTCCTCAGTGTTTGCAATGTTTTCCGGATGGAGTTGACCACCACTGTTTGGGGTATATCTTCAAAAATCGATTCCTTCTCGGCAAGCTCCAGGATGTGGTCTACCCCCGGTAGCATTCGCACCAATTTTTGCTGATTAGCGGTTAGCTTCATGTTATCGATTTTCTGACGACTGTCGCATCAGCGCTTGTTCCGGTGCTGAATCAAAAACCTGGATCGGGATGAGATCAACGATATCGGGGAATCTTTCCACCGACAACCCGATAGCCTCAAGTCTTGCAGCAAGCGTGCCGGTTTCCAGACGCTCCAACTCCAAACCTGCATGAAATTGAGACATGAGCAGGTCTGCCAAATATACAAGATGTACCAAGTCATGATATTGGCCCGAGTTTTCGGGCCGGTGATGATACCGGATGGTCTCAATCAATGATTCAGGAAAGGTCCATTTTTGAGCAAGCTCAGATCCGACTTCTGTATGGTCGACACCCAGAATCCTTTTTTCAGCTTCAGAGAAGTTGTTCCCTTCTTCAAACATTTGCCTGTAAAAAAGCGGGTAGGCCGAGGCGATGTGCTGATCCAGCACCACCTTGCCGATATCGTGTAAAAGCCCCGCAGTATAAGCGAGTCCAGGTTTTGCTTTTCCGGTCAAGTTCGCCAATTTTTCAGATACAATCGCTGTGCCGATAGCATGATGATACAGGCCGCCTTTACACAAAGAATACCCAGCGCCTGAGTGGTTGAAGAGGTTTTCGAATGATGCCGAAATTACAAATTTGACCAAAAGCTTCGTCCCCAAAAAGACCAGGGCATGATCCAGGGTTTCGATTTTATTTCTGCCGGAATACATTACGGAGTTGCATAGTTTCAAGGTACGGGCACTGATGACCTGGTCTTTTCGGATTTCTTCAGTTAAGTGCTCTATTTCATATTCTTCGTCCTCGATCAGCCTTAAAATTTTTAGCGCCACCTGAGGAATGGGCTGCAATTCATTCATGGTCTGACTGATTTCCTTGGGAGTGGAGACGTGAATTTCGAGCTCTGATGAAAGCTTCGCGATTCCAGTCGGGTCGATGCGACACTGCCAGTTCTGAAGATTGAGACGTAAACAGCAGGTAAGAAATCCACCGGTTTCCGATTTTACAATCTGAATTCCTTCTTTCGTAAGAAAGTTCATCACTGTTTCTGCCGTACGACCCCCAATATCCAACTGGAGATCGCGGCTTTCGATGGGACCCACCAAAGCTCCGCCGGCAATAGTTGCTTTCAGCGTTTTATTCTGCGCCCCGGCGGTGTGAAGGGATCTGAGAAAAAGGGGAAGTCCGCTGGATGCATATTTTTCCGGCTGAAAGGTATCGGTCTGCGAAACTGGTTCTGGCAGCAGCAAATGACTCAACCCGCCCACTTTTGCCTCTTCGTCGTAAAGGGCAACTCCTACGCAAGTTCCGAGAAAAGCTTCAAGGAGTATCGGCGTTTGGTGATCGACATAATAACTGCCTGCACCGACATGGTAACGCTTTTCATTAGCCATAGGCACCTACAGTATTTATCCGTAAATATTACGAAAAAAAATCTATACATGGGATATGCGATTATTTCAACAGATTTCTTGAGAGCCCGACAGAGTTTGATGGAAAAAAATTCTTTATGAATTCTAAAAATTAAGATAAAAAGAGTTCAATTAATTCTATAACCACGAAAACCTAGATAAGGTCGGGATTATTGCGATTGGAAGAATCCATGCAAAATCTTTTGGTAACCGGCGGAAGTGGCTTTATCGGAACCAATTTTATCCGATACCTGCTCACCGAGTCTGATTTCAACGGGCGCATCGTCAATGTGGATAAATTAACGTATGCCGGAAATCCCGATAATCTCGAGGATATTGAAAAATCTTATCCTGAGCGTTACATCTTCGTCAAAGCAGACATAAGTGAGCCTGGCGCCATGGCGCAGGTTTTTTCGACCCATACTATCGACGCCGTTTGCCATTTTGCTGCAGAATCCCATGTGGATCGGTCAATTGTTGCCCCGGATGCCTTCATCAAAACCAACATCGATGGAACGTTCAATCTGCTTGAGATGGCGCGCGCCAAGGCAGACCGTCTCGTTCTCTTTCACCATGTGAGCACTGATGAAGTCTACGGCTCGCTGGGATCTGGCGGTTATTTCACTGAGGAAACGCCGTACAAACCAAACAGTCCGTATTCGGCCTCCAAGGCTGCCTCCGATCATCTCGTCAGGGCTTACAGCAAAACATACTCGCTTCCAGTTACGATTTCCAATTGCTCAAATAATTATGGACCTTACCAATTCCCGGAAAAATTGATTCCATTGATGATATTAAATGCATTAGCCGAAAAACCTCTCCCGGTGTATGGCGATGGAAGCAACATCAGAGATTGGCTGTACGTTGACGATCACTGCCGCGCGGTGTGGGACATAATGAAAAGAGGAAAGCGAGGACAGACGTACAATATCGGTGGTCGGTGTGAAATGACTAACATTGACACTGTAAAGTTGATTTGCGACGTGCTCGACGAGATTATGCCCAGTTCTACAAGATCGTCCCGTCAAGATTTGATTACATTTGTTAAGGACCGACCCGGTCACGATTTAAGATATGCGATCGATTGCAGCAAGCTGGAGAAGGAAATGGGGTGGACACCGCTTGAGTCCTTTGAGACAGGATTAAGGAAAACGATTCAATGGTACCTGGATAATTCGAAATGGGTGCAGCGGGTGAAAAGCGGAGACTATAGGGAATGGATAAAACACCATTACCAGGATTTATAGACTTCGAGATTATATACCGCCTAATCCAAAACCCAGGGCGTCCGTCGATTTTCCTCTGACGGTCATATTGAGATATTCCTTATGAAATCAGCAAAAGATTACATCATTTTCCCCTTAGATTTGCCGTCTGAAGAAGAAGCCAAACGATATGTGGGGCTACTGGCGGATCACGTCGGTTTTTTCAAAGTCGGGCTGGAGCTGTTTATTCGAACCGGCCCGGAGATCGTCCGGTTTATCAACTCTACCGCGGCGGCCGGGGTATTTCTGGATTTGAAACTGCATGATATCCCGGCGACCGTATCTGGCGCCATGTCCAGTGTAGCCGGTCTCGGAGTAACCTTCGCCACCGTTCATTGCGGTGAGAGCAGCAGAATGCTTGAGGCTGCGGTGGCCGGCGGCCGTGGAAGGGTTCGCATCCTTGGCGTCACTGTGCTGACCAGTGTCTCCGCAGACGATATCAAGACAGCGGGATATAAACCAGAATTTTTCCCAGACCTAACCAGGCTTGTTTTAAAGAAAGCCGAAATGGCCGCAGAGGCCGGTTGTGACGGGGTTGTTTGTTCCGGGCTCGAAGCGCGCATGATCAAGGATCATTTGGGGGACGACTTTATAACCGTAACGCCGGGAATTCGTCCGCTGTGGGTTTCGGATAATACGGATGATCAGCAGCGGGTAACCACACCAGCTCAGGCCGTCCAAAATGGTTCAGACTATCTTGTGATCGGAAGGCCAATACGGGATGCCGACCGCCCCAAGGAAGCGGCTGTGCGAATTGCAGAAGAAATTGCAAAGGTCATTTAGGCTATTGAAAAGAGGTTGCCTAAAAAATGCTAAAGAAACGGAATATCGTGAGAGCCGTAATCACGGCCCCCAGTAGAAGAGCGAGAATCAACTGATCGGGACTGAACTTTTTCATATTGATTGCGAGCTATATACTCTAAACTGCCTAAATGTCGTGCTTAGATTTTTTTTAATCCGAAATCCAAATCCCACCTTCGTATTCCAAAACTATGGTTTGTCCAGTCCAAACGCTGAGTGCAGCACGCGCACTGCAAGTTCTGAATATTTCTCTTCGATGACGCAGGAAATCCTGATCTCTGACGTGCTGATCAACATAATGTTAATATTTTCCGAGGCCAAGGCTGTAAACATTTTGGACGCTACCCCTGAATGATCTTTCATTCCGACGCCGATTACGGACACTTTAGCAATATTTTCATCGCTGAAGACATCTTCGGCTCCGATTTCCCGGGCAACTTTTTGCTGGATTTCCATGGCTTTGGCATAATTTTCTTTTTTCACCGTGAATGTCAGATCGGTCTGGCCTCCAGCCCGGGTGTTCTGAATAATCATATCTACGACTATTCCGGCCTCCGCCATAGGCGTAAATATTTTAGCGGCAATTCCCGGCTGATCCGGAACTTTTTTCAGCGTAATCCGCACCTGGTTCTTATCATGGGTCACCCCGGATACAACCAGACGTTCCATACCGGAATTTTCATTGACTACCATGGTTCCCTCCTCTTCATTGAACGATGATCTGACATGGATAGGGATATTGTATTTTTTTGCGAAACCCACCGACCGGATCTGCAGCACTTTAGCCCCCAAGCTCGCCATATTCAGCATTTCATCATATGAAATGGCGGAAAGCTTTCTGGCTTTATCGCAGATGTTGGGATCGGCCGTATAAATACCATCCACGTCCGTATAAATTTCACAGACATCTGCATTCAGGGCTGCCGCAATGGCCACTGCGGATGTATCCGAGCCTCCTCGTCCCAGAGTGGTAATGTTGCCGTTCGGATCACATCCCTGGAATCCGGCTACGACAACGATGTGACGGTTTTGGAGAAGCTTCTTAATTCTATTGGCTCGGATATCGAGGATGCGGGCATTACCGTGACATTCATTGGTAAGTACTTCCGCCTGATGTCCCAGCAGGGATTGGGCCGCGTAGCCCATAGACTTTAACATCATGGCGAGCAAGGCTGATGTCGTCTGTTCCCCGGTTGCAAGCAGAACATCAAGTTCGCGATTATCCGGGGAATCGGTTACTTTGTTGGCCATGTCAATTAAATTGTCGGTGATGCCGGCCATGGCGGACAGGATGACAACCACTGCGTTACCCTGGTCAAACGTTTTGGCGACCCGATTGGCAACATTGCGGATACGTTCAATATTCGCTACAGACGTTCCGCCGAATTTTTGTACAATTAAGCTCATTTTTCCCCTACCGTTATCTCAGTGTTTTTTTCGATAACTCACCGCAGCGTTGTTTGAAGCCGCCGGTGTTCATCTGCGTTCAAGGGCTTTTATCAAAATGACGGCGGCATGTCCATATGCAATTAGGCGAATGTCCCGACATTCATCATCGATAATTTTGAACTCAATGGCCAGGTGTTCGTTTAGAGCGTCGGCGATAAGTTTATGCGCCCATTCGATCGCCACCACGCCCTGTCCTTCAATGATATCGCCCAATCCGATATCTTCAATGTCGGAAACGTTGTCTAGTCGATAAAGATCTACGTGAAACAGTGGCAGACGGCCGGGATATTCATTGATCAAGGTAAACGTCGGACTGGTGATGTAATACGCCTCGGAGACGTCGAGGCCTCTCGCCAAACCCTGGACAAAGGTGGTTTTGCCGCTGCCAAGATCTCCGTTTAACGCCAAAATCACGGAGACGTCAATCTGTTCACCGATGGTTTTTCCCAGTACGAGGGTTTCTTTCGTAGAATTGGTGAAAATCTGGAGCTGCTTGCTGATCATAATGAGTTACCAAACCGAAATGGCCCTTTTCCCGGTGTTGCTTGTCCATTAGCCTAAGAGAGTGAAGATATATAAGATGGAATCGCGGACGATTGATTATTCACGATTAAACATTTTTTTAATCTCTTGCGGGATGGCTTGTATGACATCTCCGGCAAGATAACCATAGGGGCCCATGGTCTCCGCTAGGCTATCTGCGGCAGCACCATGTATATAGGTGCCGGCTTGAGCAGCCGTATCGGCTGGGACACCCTGTGTGATCAGACCAGCGATCAATCCGGTTAATACATCGCCCATGCCACCGGAAGCCATGCCGGAGTTGCCGGTCGGGTTTAAATGAATTCGGCCGTCGGGGTGGGCTATCACAGTGCGGGCGCCCTTTAGTACCAGGTGAACATTGTATTCGGCTGCAAATTCCCGGGCACATGCAACTCGATCCTGCTGGACGTGGTGAACATCGGCACCGATTAGTCGGGCCATTTCTCCGGGGTGCGGAGTTAAAATGATTGGGGCTTTGGCTTTATTCAGGATCTGAACCCGGTCGGCGAGATTGTTTAACCCGTCTGCATCAATAACGGTTGGAATGTCGCTCTCGCAAACAATCCGATGTATCAGCTCTTTTGTTTCATCCGCCTGTCCAATTCCAGGACCGATGGCCAGGCATTTTTTGCCGGACATCAATTTGCAAACCGCATCAAATGCCGAATTGCCTATGATTCCATATTGGCTTTCCGGCAATGGTTCTGTCATCGCTTCCAGCATTTGAGATTCTAATGCAACGTTTAAGCTCTCAGCGATACCTAAGGTGACAAGTCCCGCGCCCACCCGCAGCGCGGACAATGATGTCATCGAAGCGGCCCCGGTTTTGCCTGGAGATCCGGCGAGCACCAGCAGGTGGCCGGTTCGGCCTTTGTGGGCGTCTGAAGATCTTACGGGTAAATAAGAACGGATGCAATCCTCTGTGATCAGATATTGCTTGGGACCGACGTTTTCAGCAATATGCGGTGGTATACCGATTTCAACAATTTCAAGTTTACCGGTATAATCCGCTCCCGGAAAGATGAGATGGCCGATTTTGGCAAACGCAAACGTCGCCGTTACCAGAGCGCGGATACACGTGCCGCAAGGCTGGCCGGTATCCGAATTCAGTCCAGAGGGAATGTCTACGGCAAAAACAGGCTTTTTTAGATTATTAACGAAATCAATGACGGTTTTAAAATATCCCTTGACATCCGATTTTAAGCCGGTGCCGAGGATGGCGTCCACCACCACATCCAAGCTGGCTATCTTGGATTTATTTTTCAAGAATAATTTTTCCTCCGGAATTTCAGTCACCGGGATTGCTAAAGGTTTTAGAAGATTATAATTGGCCGCGGCGTCTCCTTGAAGGCGTTTGGATTCTGCCAGCAGAAAAACATTAACGTGAATACCCTTTTGTTTCAAATACCGGGCAATCACGAACCCGTCTCCGCCGTTGTTGCCCCGCCCGGCGATAACGCCGATCCGTTTTATTTGTAGATTCGAAAAATGCTCCAACAACATGCGGGTTGCGCCACGACCCGCATTTTCCATTAAAACTCGCCCGGGAATCCCGAATGATTTGATGGTTTGACGATCCATTTCCTGCATTTCACTGGCAGTAACTAAATACATCGGTTGTCTCCCGTGATCTAATCTCAATGTTGCCCATATTGAGCCATTTTGGATTTTTTTTGTCGATAACTAAACTCGTTAGGCTACAATGCTCGAATCAGTAGCAGCATTTCTTCTACAGCCGCTTTCATCCCGGTTAACACGGCCCGGGAGATAATGCTGTGGCCGATACTGAATTCATCGATTTCGCTGATTCCTTTAAATGCTTTGATGCTTTTGTAGCATAGTCCGCGGCCGGCCTTAACGTTAAATTTAAGTTTGTGCGCGAGTTTGATGGCATCAACTAGTTTCAAAAAGGCCTGATGCCGTTTGCGAGGGGTTTTGGCTTCGCAATAGCTCCTTGTATGAATTTCTACCATGGTAGCGTTGCTTTTGTGGGCCAGCTTTACCTGGTCGGGTTCCGGATCGATAAGCAAGCCTACCGGTATTCCGCTGTTTTGCAGGGTTGCGATAGTTTCTGTGATGTCACCTCCGTGCACAATAAGATCCAATCCTCCTTCATCGTTGAATTCTTCGCGTCTTTCAGGTACCAGGGTCACCAAATCGGGTTTTATATCCAGAGCAACTCCGACCATCTCGGTAGTTGACGCCATTTCCAAAATAAGTTTACTCTGGACAACACTGCGTAATATGCGAACATCTCTGTCTTGAATGTGTTGGCGATCCTGCCTGAGGTGGACAATAATCCCATCTGCTCCGGCGAGTTCGGCCAAAACGGCAACCGCCACTGGATCCGGAATCTGATTTGTACGCACTGCTCTTAAGGTCGCTACATGATCGACTTTCACCGCTAATCCAGCCATGGATTATCTCCTCTTTGGATTGACAAATGATAAACTTTACCCCATCGTTATTACTCAATTGTCAATCTGGTTCTATTGCGTCGGTTTAGGTTTCTTGAATTATATTTAGTAGCTCCTGGGTCTTTTCTTCCATCATTTGAGCGCTTCGCTCTGATTTTTCATGATCATAACCAAACAGGTGCAGAATGCCATGCACCAGAAGTTCGTTGAATCGTTTCTGGATTTTTAAGCCGGCATTCGCTGATTCTCTGGCGGCAGTATCCAGCGAAATGACCACATCTCCTAAAAGCTGGGGGCTCAGATGTGAGAATTCGCCTTCGCGCATTGGGAAGGCAATGACATTGGTAGGGCCTTTGCGGTTTAGATATTCTTGATTAAGCTTTGCGATCTGTGGATCATCCACCAAAAGGATGGAAATTTCGCCATTAGGAAAGTCCAAGGCGTTTAAGATGACGTGAGCCGTTTGTCTTATCTTCTTCAGGGAGATCTTGTACCTGCTTTGCCTGTTGTCTATCAGGACTTCCATTCCTTATTTTTCCTTTGCTGCTTTCGTTTGGGGCTGCCCGCTTTTCCGTATATTCGATACGGTGATGGTGGATGCCATTTAGTAGCTTGTTGAAGCTTTTGGCAATATTGTGCAGGTCTTTGAGTGTCAATTCACATTCGTCCAGTTGCCCATCAGAAAATATCGTATTGATAAGATTTTGTACCAGCCCCTGGATTCTGGATGGTGTCGGGTTGTCGAGTGTTCGAGACGCCGCTTCAACCACATCGGCCAGCATGACCAGGCCGGCCTCTCGGGTCTGCGGCTTGGGACCGGGATATCTGTAGTCATTAATCTTAACGTTTTCCTCTCCTTTCAATTGTTTGGCTTTTTCATAGAAATATTTGATGAGGCTGGTTCCGTGGTGCTGTCGAATGGTATCGATAATAACCTGACCGAGTTTGTTGTCTTTGCCAATTTCCACACCGTCTTTTATGTGAGCAATTAAAATCAGACTGGACATGGACGGGGCCAGTTTGTCGTGTTTGTTTTTACCGCTTTCTTGATTCTCGATAAAATACAGCGGCTTTTTGATTTTACCGACGTCATGATAATACCCGCAAACTTTGGCGAGCAAGGGATTGGCGCCGATTTCTGTAGCCGCGGCTTCCACCAGAGACCCGACAATCACCGAGTGATGGTAGGTGCCGGGGGCTTCGATCATGAGTCTGCGCAGAATCGGTCGATCAAGATTGGCAAGCTCAAGAAGCGTGATGTCCGTCGTATACCTGAATCCCATTTCTGCCAGCGGTACAATACCTGCAGTAACAATTCCTGCCCCAATGCCGCCCATAAATGCAAATGCCCAGTCCCATAGAAGTTTGGTTACGGAAAATTCAGGCAAATATAAATCAATTGACGTTACCAGCAAGACATTGAGCAATCCTAATTTAGCGCCGGCGTTTATAAAGACTTTGCGCTCACGGCAATGGCGCACCCAATATGCCGCCATGGTGCTGTTTACCAAAAAGTAAATAAAGATCGTCAGGCTGTTTTCAAAAATCACGGCATAAGAAATCGCCATAACCACCGCAGCGGGTATTGCGATGTTCAGGCCCATAAACAGACAGACTATCATCGCTCCGGAAGACAATGGAATCCCATACCAAATGGACGCCATTTGAATTGGGATTGCTGGATTTTGGGTCAGCACTTCGGATAATTTGGAACTTATCTCGGCCAGCAGGAAAAACGCTATAAAGACACTGGACATAAAAATCAGACGCTTATTTTCATCTGGCGTCTTTAGACCCGGTTGGTTTAGATGAAGAACATACGTGGTCATCAGCAGACACAGCAATAACATAGCTGCACCGACACTGCTTAACACAAACTCTTCTTTTTTTGTCTGGGTTTTAAGTGTTTTTAACTTTAACAGTTGAACCTCGGTGACCAGTTCACCCTCCCGCAGCAGCATCTCACCTGCTTTTATTTTATGAAGTACTGGTTTGACCTCTGCGGCTGCTTTATTTTTCCGCTCCTGGGTTTCATTGCGATTTAAAGTAATATTGGGTTGGATAAGGCGTTGAACAACATCGACAATCAAGTTCAACATGCTGTAATCAAGATCTTTAAGGTAGGGTTGTCCGTTGATGCGGACCATGGTTTTGGCTTGATCGAGACCGTAAAATTGCTTCAACTGATGAACGACCTGCTCCTCTTTTGTACCCACATCCCGCAGTATAATGCCTTTTTCGGCTTCCTTTAAAAAAATTTCTTTATTTGTAACCACACCATTATTCAGAATTTCCAGCAATATTTTGTTTATGTAACCGGCGATGTGTACAGAAAATCCAGCTGTTTCAATTGCCGTGAACGCGCCCTTGCTGATCCGTATGCCGAGTTTTTCCTCCATATATTTTCGCTTATCCATCACACTGTCGGCAGCCGGCTTATTGTCTTTTGGTAAGACTTCGTCGGATGGTTCATCATTTGCGGTGCTCTGCTCTTGTGGCGCATTTTCAGATCCATAGGCGGCTTGCATTTCAGCAAATACCTGATCAACGTTTTGAGACAGTCTTGCGCCAAGCTCTGGGTCAAAGTCGTAAACGGTTTGTACGCTTTCTACCGCTTTTAGGCGATTTAATTCGGTGGCTTGCTGGTCTTCAATAAAAAAATCCCTTGGTGCCTTAATATCACGTTCAGCAACATCACCCAGATAATACTGAAAATTTGGGGTGACCAGGTTTGGGAAAAGGATAATAGAAAAAAGAATCGTTACGGAAAGTAATATTACCCAGCGAAAGCGACTTCCGGTGTAAAAAACGTTAGCGCTTGATTCTTTATTTTTTTCTTTGCTCATTTTTGAATACGAACCTGTTGATGCCTACCGTCGAATTCATCGCCTTGAAGGCAATTTTTTTTAATCGGCGTTTCTATGACTATCGGCTGTTACTTTTCTGGCTTCAAGTTCTTCATAGGCCCGGATAATTTCTTGAACCAATTTGTGCCTAACGACATCCCTTTTTGTGAAAAATACAAATTTGATACCTTCGATACCTTGCAAAATGTCTTTTGATTCGATGAGGCCGGATCTTTTTTCAGGTGGCAAATCGATCTGGGTGATGTCTCCCGTTATTACCGCTTTGGAATGGAAACCGATCCGGGTCAGGAACATCTTCATCTGTTCAGAGGTCGTATTTTGGGCCTCATCTAATATGATAAACGAATCGTTTAAGGTTCGGCCCCGCATAAAGGCAATTGGTGCGACCTCAATGATACCCTTTTGCATTAGCGCCGAGGCCTTATCAAAACGCATCATGTCATGAAGCGCATCGTAAAGGGGCCTCAGATAAGGATCAACCTTCTCCGCTAAGTCTCCTGGCAAAAATCCAAGAGCTTCACCCGCTTCCACGGCCGGTCGCGTAAGAATAATGCGACTGACGATGCCCTTGGTTAGAGCCGAAACGGCCATTGCCATCGCTAAATAGGTTTTGCCGGTTCCGGCCGGACCGATTCCAAATACAATATCATATTTTCGGATAGCATCAATATATTCTTTTTGAGCGACACTTTTAGGTGTGACAGCACTTTTTTTGGAGGTAATGTAAACCGTATCCAGAAATATTTCCTTCAGATCTATGCGGTCATCACCGCTTAGAACTCTTGCCGCATAATCGATATCATTGGGATGTATAGGATATCCCTCTTTCAGCAGGCCGTAAAGCTGATTTAGGATATTCTCAGCGAGATTGATGGCAATCTTGTCCCCCCGAATAAATACGGTGCTACCTCTGGCATTGATGGTAACATCGGTTGCCTCGGCTATTTTTTGCAGGTTACGGTTATGCTCGCCGAAAAGCTGTCGTGCAAGATCTATGTTCGTAAAATCAAGACTGGATTGCTTAATATCGGATTCTTCTACCATAGTGTGAAACAGTTCAGTATTGAAATAGGAGCCTGATTATCTTTTTGGCGCCGACATATAGTTCAAAACGTATCATATCTTAGGAAACGATTGCAAATGACAAATCGTCGCTTTACGGATATACTTGAAAAATACCTTGACTCAGGGTACGGCCTTTGTTACTTCAACCCATTGATCCATAACACTATTTTTAACGTAATGACTCAAAATGAATCCGTTTGATATATTGATTATCATCATCTTAGGCTACAGTCTGGTACGCGGACTTTTCCGGGGGTTAGTCAAAGAAGTTGCTTCCATTATCGGAGTCCTGGGGGGGTTCTATGCTGCGTACACCTATTACATGGTCCTGGGTAAATTGCTTTCCACTTTCATAAAAAACACCGGCTATCTTAACATACTGAGTTTTTTAATAATTTTTTGCAGCGTGCTGATTACTTTAAGTATTCTGGGCGTCATAGTAAAGTATTTGCTGAATATTGCCTTTTTAGGATGGGTTGACCGCGTTTGCGGCTTCGGTTTCGGTATTATTAAAGCAATTTTGATTGTTTCGGTTCTTTTCATCACACTGACGGCATTTCTACCCACAGGAAGTCCCTTCATAAAAAACTCCGTGCTGGCTCCCCATGTAGCCTGGGTCTCTGAAAAAATGGCGAAAGTGGTTTCAAAGGAGATGAAACGAGATTTTGTGGCCAAATTGGGTGAACTTAAAAAAGCGTGGAAACTTCCGAATTGAATCAACGCACGTCTTTCCTGGACAAACTTGCAGAGCTGGTCGAAACCCTCCGGGGTGAGCATGGCTGCCCTTGGGACAAAAAGCAGACCCCTCGTGCGGTGATCGTCTATCTGATTGAAGAAGTCTATGAGTTGGCTGATGCGATTGAATCCGGAAATACCGAGGAAATCTGTGAGGAACTTGGGGACGTTTTATTTCATATCGTCTTCATTGCCCGGATGTTTCAGGAAGAAGGGGAATTCGACCTCCAGAATGTTGCCCAAACGATTACAGAGAAAATGATCCGCCGCCATCCGCATGTATTTGGTGAACAAATGGTTCAAAGCAGCGAGGAGGTTATTCAAAATTGGCACAGGATCAAATTAAAAGAGAAGAAAACAACCCAGATGACGTCACTGCTTGATTCCGTGCCGGCCAACCTTCCCGCCTTATTGCGTGCCTACCGAATTTCGGATCGTGTTGCGAAAATTGGATTTGATTGGTTTGACACGCCCGCGGTGCTGGGGCAGGTTGAAGAAGAACTCGATGGTGTTAGAGCTGCAGAAACGATTAGGGATGGTGATAATTTATCGCAAAAATTTGGTGATCTGCTATTTTCTGTAGTAAATGCCGCCCGTACTGCTAAAATACATCCCGAAACTGCTTTGGCAGGTTCCATAAATGTATTTGAGAAACGTTTCAAAAAAATGGAAGAAAGCATTTTAGAAGGTAACAGGAATTTTGAAGACGTTTCCACCGAGGAAAAAAAGCAGATTTGGGCAGAGATAGTATCTGCCGATCCCGAATAAACATCTATACGACTTTATTTGCTCAGGAATCAGTGCTGAGTGCGCACATCAGCTGATTTAACCTCTTGAAATACGTCAGCTAGTTACGAATCAAAACACTAAGCCGTCTCACCGAATGGAACATATCCCGGTGGTATTTTTTTGATCAACTTACCATCAGAATCGTACCTTTCAATGATAATCTGTCCATCTTCTAAACTTGTTCTGCTCTTCATGTCTTCCTGGAACTGAAGATTCATTCCCGGTTTCTGACCGTTATTGCTTTCCTCCACCGGTCGTTGCTCTTTGACCTGATGAGCTTTATTGAAGACCATATCTTTATCATAGAGCTCGTTGTTGTAATTAGCCCTGATGAACTGCTGCATCACGGCCTCACCAATTGCGTTAATCATGATTGCCCCCTTTTTACGTTTTAACTAAATCCAGGCGTCTGTTTTTTTGTTCACCGATTCTTTTGCCAACTGTTCGAAGCGCCGGATCAAAAAACTGGAATCCTCCACTGAAAGTGTATTGGTCCGTTTTTGGTTCACATTATCGATGCTGTTAAATACAAAAGTCGTGTCTATCGTCTTGCTTGATTCGTGATTGTTGCCCCTGATACTGGTTCTTTTTTTGAGAACTTGATGTGTTTCTTCAGGGCGTGATCCGAATCGGGTAATTTTCTCGAAAATATTCTTTGAAACTCTTTCGAATGTCGTTTGCCGTATTCCCTCAGGAGACAAACCGGCGTGGATCGTTTGCGGGGTCCTCAGCAACGTTTGCTTTTTCCTGGAAATCGCCCCGCGGCTGAGTTGTCGGCTATAAACGTTTAAAACATTATGCATCTGATGGCTGGTGACATACATTCCACAATCCTCCTGACTGGCTCATCGGCATAATTAGCGGTGAACTTTAGAAAAAAAATGACATTCAGAAAGCTATCGGTACTTAAAATAATTTAACTTCCTGAAAATTAGACAAATACTTGTTTGTAGAATTTACGATGGGCGAACCTGTTTCCACGGTTGCGATTTCGACTTTAGGGCAGAATTGAATGCTGCAGGACAACAGGCAAGGTTTGCGCGGTTCAACGTTCGCGGTCCCAGTTCAATTGTCCCAACTGGTTTCTAACAACAGTATTGCGCGTCAATCGGGTCGAAAATCATGTTTCACTCAATGGGTGAAAGCAGCCAATTCAAACCGCAGAGTAAAAAGTTACGGGAATCATCGTTTTATAACCTGTGAACCTTGAACTTTTCAGGCCGGCGGCTGGGCTGAACCTGGAATCGATCACTTTAGGTCTTAATCATCAAAATCTCCTTGCGGGCCTTTGTCGCTGTGAATAGAGGCTGCGCGTTTGGTAATTTGCTCAGGAGTCCACTCTGCGGGATTTTCAATTCTTTTGCCTTTAGGACCGGGATCATATGAACCCGCTTTGAGAATTTCAGCAATTGCTAAAGGGGCGCTATTTTCAGCATTAAAAACATTTACTAGCATATTGTAGACAAACGCTTCAACGCGCTTGACCATCCGGTTTTTAACCTCAATCGACTGGCCGAGCAATTTGTTTTCAAACGGCAAATTCAATTGCTTATAGTTGCCACCTTTCCAGCCTTGTTTTTGGGCATAGGCGACCATCTCTGTCCACAAATCTTCGGTTACCCCCTTGTTTTTGACTTTAATGAAATTCCCCTGATCATCCAATTGGGCGTTTCCGAAATCATTGACCTCAAGACCCCATGAGATCATCTGAAGGGCAGTGGCGACATTGGCTTTTGTAGTTCTTGTTTTGGACGCAATCTCTCTTAGGCGGTCGGAATTATTTCCGGATGTGCCGTGTTGGGCACCTGAAATTTTGTAATTTTTGAGAGCCTCATGAATCCTGGCGGTCAATTCCACTTGAATACCCTTGTCACTGGCCTCAATGCCGTGCGTTGTTCCATTATTTAAGGCTATCCAATCTGGAAAGATGTCATGGGCGTTGAGTCCCTGGATGAGAAATTGCGCTTCCTCAACAGTGGAAAGTCCTTCTTTACCCTTGATTTCACCAACTTCTGTTTCAAGTCCCGCCCATTTTGGGACGACCGGATTTAGTTCTAAATTCGCCAATAAATTTTTATCATCCGGCATATGGGATGCGTCAATGGCGATGGATGTCATACCTGCCTCAAACAAGGTTGGAATTTCTGTTTTGGCAGTTTCAATTTCGCGGTCACTTTTTAACCCATAATGATCGGCATGGATCGCCACCGGAATGGTGATACCCAATTCGTTGCAGATTGTGTCGACGATCATGGCAATATTCCAGTAATTAACTGCACAATAGGCGCTGGCTCCCCCCTCAGATTTAGCAATTTCAATTATTATCGCTGCATTGGCTTTTTGAGCCGCTTGCAAAGCACCGCGAATGACGAATCTGTTCCTGCCGTTGGCAGCCATGGCAATCGCATTGCCCTTGGCGAGCATAGCCCTATCAATGTACTTACCGCTGACAATCAATGCTTTTGAGTTTGGAAAATTTTTTACCACATTAGGCGGGCGACCGATCTGTAATGCTTTGTCAAAATTCGCAGCGACACTGGCGTTTGCATCAGCCATGACGATTCCTCCTTTTTTTGTGTTTTTACATGATTAGGTCTTACGGTTTTTATCTGCCATATGGTCTGTTCGAACATCGTTTAACACATCGAGGATGACTCGCTCGTAGTTTGAGGGGGCTCGCAGCTCCCCCCAGCCTTTTTGTACTTGAAACAACCCATCATAGGCTGTATCGTGAAAGGAGTTTATCCGATGGGGAATATCAAGCTGATCCAGTATCGAGCCGATCAATTGGGCTTCTATGGTATTCTCCAAGACGGCAATCTTGATAAACTTCGGGTTAGCGGTTGTGCGCATCTACATGTCTCTGAAAACCTGAAATGAGAATCTGCAATGATATAAAACTGATGATGTTACGCATAAATATCGATAAGTAAACCGATCTCACTTTTTTTCAGGCTGTGAATGCGGCGGCTTGAAGTATAAATCGGTTTATGACCATCAGGCTGGTTGCTGTGCTTCGGTGAATGCGAGGATAGCGCCTGAGTGCATTGCCTTACCCTTTGATTCCCGCGCCCAGATGCGGGGATCAATGCAGTTCGAGTAAAAGGCGTGACCTGTTTAGACCCCTGGTCAAAGGGGATCAGTTGGTAATCTGAAGAGACGGCCATCAGTATTCGTAGATTTCGTATTCAGTTTGTTCTTGGAGCAGCATATCAATCTGATTCTGGATTTCCACTCTCTCTTTGCTGAGCACCCATTGCCGCCAGTTATCAACGGAATGCCAGGTGCTAATGACCAGATATTCTCCCGGACTGTCGATCCTTTTTAGCGTTTCGCCGGCAATATAGCCGGGATGATTCATAGCAAGCGTCCTCAATTTCTGAAAAAGGGGCATCAATTCTCTTGTTTTATTTGCTGGAACCGACCTTTTGATAAGAATTTTTACGGCCATACTACCCTCCTTCACGGTCGTAACGCTAAAAAGCTGATTGTGTTGATGTGGACGGTTTTTTGCCAGATGGCATTGTCGCGGATGCGATCAGGCAACCAAAAACCGTGTTGTCGGAATCGTGTAAATGACCATATGGAAAAAATGGGTAGAATGTCAAGAGTAAAGCAATTTTTATATTGCTAAGTGCCTGCTAACGATGCTTGAGGGCGGACTCGGGTATACCATTTGCTCAATTGATGACGCAAATGCCCAATTTACGTAAACAGTGTTGCGTCGCCTGCAGCGATGAGATGGGTTTTAATTACAGTCTCTATTGGTTTTCAGTTTTCTTTTTTTTATTTAACTTGGCGTTATCTTCGGTAATGCGCGCATTATACACCTCTACCTGCGCCTGATAGTCTTGGCCTTTTTTAGCATAGGCTTCCGCTCGTTTATTTAGCTCTTCAACTTTTAGGTTGTATGTTATTATTTCCTCCCGAGTCTTGAGTGAATCTCGTTCTTTTGCAAGTTGTTCCCTTGCTTCAATCAGTTCCTTATATTCGCCGTCAATTTCAGCTTTCATTGCTTCCAGTCGTTTGCGGGTTGTGTCCAGATCTTCATTTTCTTCAGCTTGATCTGCACGGTTCGGCCAGGTGCTGTCATCTTCACTTTCGATCTGTACCGACGTTTCGGTCTCCTCGCTTTTTTCATTTTCATCAGCTACGTCTTCGTTGGCTTCTTGGTCATCAATTTCTTCTGCAAAATCTCCCGATTCTTCCTCGTTTTCCTGTTCGAATTCTTCATCAACTTCGGTTTCGTCGTATTCGTCTGATACCTCCATTTCCTCTGCATCGTCGTCGGTATCATTCTGATCGATATCGACTTCGACATCGGACGCGGCACTGGCTTCGACCTCCGGACGCTGGTCTTCGGGCACCTGATTTAAATTATCCGTAAAATGGACATTTCCCTTTTGATCTACATACTTGTAGATTTCACCCGAAGCGCAGATTGCAAAAAGTACGATAATCGGAATTGTTAAAAACGTAATATGCTTCACGGAATCTCCCTCCTATTTTAAGCTATTTATAATTAATTATTTATCATATGCTGGGCCGTAATGCAAATTTCGCCGATTTGGAATACAGTTCGTCCCTTATTACCGTTTATCGTCTAATAATCCGAAAAGTTAAGACAAATTTGTTTTAGAGAACTTATGATTGCAATTCAAATGTAATTGGATAAGATAAATTAGGACAAAGGACGATAACAAATAAAATCATTGCGTAAATACCGATTTGGAAAAGGATCTGCCATGCTAAGCGAGAAGGAAAAGTTGGATACGCTGACGCGCCTGGGAGTTGATCTCAATCAAGTCCAGGACGTGGATATTCTGATGGAACGAATTCTGACCGAAGCGCGCCGCTTTGTTAACGCGGATGCCGGATCAATCTATATCCGAGATAAGGACAAGTTACACTTTACGTATACACAGAATGAAACCCTCCAACAGCGCCTGCACGAGGGAGAAAAACTGATTTACTCGACATTTACCGTACCTATAAATAAAAACAGTATTGCCGGATACGTTGCCGAAACCGGTCAACCACTGAACCTGTCAGATGTGTACCGGATCGATTCAACACGGCCGTACCGTTTTGATAAAGAATTCGATAAGGCCACCCGCTACATCACCCGATCGGTTTTGACACTTCCATTAATAACTTCCAAGGGAGATATATTGGGTATTCTGCAAATTATTAATGCACAGCGCGAAAGCGGACAGGTCATTGCCTTCACTCATTCGGATGAAAAGATGATGATGCATTTTGCCAGTGTGGCGGCCGTCGCTTTGGCGCGGGCTCAGATGACACGTGCGATCTTATTGCGAATGATGAAAATGGCCGAAATGCGTGACCCCAAAGAGACCGGGGCGCATGTTAATCGAGTAGGGGGATATGCCGTAGAAATCTATGAGAAATGGGCACGTCGACATAGCCGTTCGCAAAACGAAATTGACAAGAACCGCGACATTCTCCGCATGGCATCCATGCTTCATGATGTGGGCAAAGTTGCCATTTCCGATCTCATTTTAAAAAAACCCGGTCGTTTCGATGCCAAAGAATATGAAATCATGAAGAAACACACGCTTTTCGGTGCGCAGCTATTTCTGGATCGTCAATCGGATTTTGATGAAGCTGCCACCCAGGTAGCATTGAATCACCATGAACGCTGGGACGGTCAAGGCTATCCGGGGCATGTGGATATTGCAACAGGCAAAGCGCTGAAGGAATTCTCCGGTTCTGACGGAAAAGCGCGGGGTAAAAAAGCTGAAGAAATACCGCTTTATGGTCGAATCGTAGCTATTGCTGATGTCTTTGACGCTCTTTCCACACGACGGGTATACAAAGATGCGTGGGATGAGTCTGATGTGCTTGCTAAAATTGAAGAAGGTGCCGGCCGTCACTTTGATCCCGAACTGGTTGAAATTTTCCTGTCTTGTCTTGATCTTATTCGCTCGATACAAAAACGATATCAAGATGACGCAACAAATGTTTGACAATCTTTAAATGTAGTGTAAATTGAAACGTATTCATGAGGATACTAAACTCATCCAAATCGACATTGATTCAGTTGCATGATCGTCTCTATCTGAATATGAAACACACGCACATTCTTATTATCTTATGTTCCATTGTGGCGATGTGGGCTTGCGCGCCCAAACCATCGGTAACTCCTGAAACCCGTCGGGTCGAGGTCGGAGATGAACTTTTTGCCGACGCCGAAGAGTTATTTGAATCGCGGTCTTATCATGATGCGTTGGCCCGTTTCGAGGGCTACTATACGCAATATCCTGATAAACCCCTGGCGGCAGCTGCGTTAATGAAAATTGGAATCATCCACGCGCTGCTCGGGAATTCCGAAAAGGCACGCTCGACCTACGAGCAAATAATCTCCCAATATCCTAATACTTCCTTTGCGTCTGATGCTCAGGTCGAAATCCTGTTTACATATTTTCAGGAAGGAACCTATCAGGTTGTCATCGATCAGGGAGTCGCTTTACTGCAACGTATGGATTCGAGAACCCATTTGGCAAAAATTAACGTGCTCATCGGCGATGCTTACATGGCCATGGGCTCTCCAATCGACGCGATCGATTATTATGCCCGTGCCCAGCTCCTGGCGACAGAGCTTGAACGGCAAATTATTGCAAATAAGTTGAAAGAGGCGATTGCTCAGCTGGATTCTGCAGAAGTTGCGATCCTTTTAAATCGGGCTGATACAAATTTGCCAACGGATTTCCTTATGTTTCAGCTGGGTTTAAATTATACCATGGAGGAAAAATATGATGACGCCATAACGGTTCTGTCGGAATTTCTCAACCGCTATCCCCAGCATGAAAATCGAATGTTGGCTGAGAGTCTGATTCGTGAAATCAATAAAAATGCTGTTTTCAACCGCAACACTATCGGCTGCTTATTGCCCCTCAGCGGTCCTTATCAGACTTTTGGTTACCGTGCCCTGAAAGGGTTAGAGTTGGCTCTGGATCAATTCAGCTCGCAAAGCAGCAATCCGCCCATCAATATTATTGTCAAAGACACGGGTGCTGACCCGGATAAAACCATTATGGCGCTGGAGGAACTTTATCGGGATCAGGTTGCAGCCATTATCGGACCGATTGTGACAGTGGATGTCGCAGCCCGCAAAGCCCAAGACATGGGGATACCGATTATTACGATCACTCAAAAAGATAATATTCCTGAAATCGGTGATAAGGTTTTTAGAAATTTCATAACACCTAAAATGCAGGTACAAGCGTTAACCTCGTTTATGATAGAGTCCCTTGGGCTTTATCGATTTGCGATACTATACCCTAATGAGAATTACGGTACCACCTTTATGAACCTATTTTGGGATCAACTGCTGGAGAGCGGAGGCGTCGTTGTTGGAGCAGAGTCCTATGAACCAGAGCAAACGGATTTTTCGGATCCAATTAAAAAGCTTGTCGGGTTATATTATGAAATTCCTGTTGATCTTAAACCGCAAAAGGATAGCGAAACCAGGACGGGCGATGGTGAATTGTCTGAAAATCCGGCAGGCGATTCAAATCAGAACACTGCCGCGCAAGCCGACGAAGAAGAGGAGCCCGAATCGATCGTCGACTTTGATGCCATCTTTATTCCCGATTCCCCTAAAAAGGCCGGCCTGATTATTCCGCAACTGGCTTACTACGATGTTAAAAATGTCTATCTTTTAGGTACTAATCTTTGGCATTCCGAATCTTTGATCAAAATAGCCGACCAGTATGTACAAGGCGCCATTATGCCTGATGGTTTTTTTGCCGGCAGCAATTCACCGCTGGTTAAGAATTTTGTGAACTTATTTGAAGATACCTATCAGGAAACACCTGAATTTATTGAAGCGATACTGTATGATACCGCTATGATCCTATTCCAGGTGGTCAGTGAACCCGGTATTCGATTCCGAAGTGAAATCAGAGATGGATTGCTCAATATGAATGACTATTCGGGAGTCACGGGTATCACGCGTTTCGATGAAAACGGTGATGTGCTGCGAAGGTTATACTTGTTGCGGGTGAAGGGGAAAACGTTTGTTGAATTAGAGTAACTGCATTTTGTGTTTGGTAGAACGTATCACAAGTTAGCAAAATCGCTTATCATCCATGGTACCGACACTAGTGTTAAAAAGCGGAGTTCTTCCGTCCGGTATCTTTCTTTATTAATGCAGCGCAAATTAAAACATCAACCCTCGCACCTCATTACTCATTCCTCAGTGATCCCTGACCGGTTGCCTCGAGAGCACTGCGCCACAACCTCCCCTTCGGATCCACTTTCTTTCGTTTGCCGGCGACCAATTTCATGGGAACATGGACAAATTGGTTGTTCCAGTGGCCGATCAGCATGTTGGTTTTACCGCTCATGCCGGCATGGACGGCATTGCGGCCCAAAAAATTGCAGAATACACGGTCATTGGCGTTGGCCGGCAGACTCCGAATCATATAGCTTGGATCGATGTATTTTACCGAGATCTCAATTTTTTTTGACTTGAAGTGTGAAGAAACGACATTCTTTAAATAGACCCCGATATCCTTGAGTTTTATATTTCCGGATGCGTCCCTTTCGCTGGTATCATCGCCGAAAAATTTCTGCCCGGCGCCCTCAGCTACCACGATTACGGCATGACGCCGTTCCTCCAGACGCCGTTCCAAAGCGCTCAACAACCCCTTGGGTCCTTCGATATCGAAGTCAACTTCGGGAATTAGCACAAAATTGACATCCTGCTGGGCCAAAACCGCTGTGGCAGCAATGAACCCGGAGTGTCGACCCATCAATTTTATTAAACCGATGCCGTTGGGGTATCCTTCGGCCTCATTGCTCGCGCTGATTATTGCCTGAGTGGCGACATCGACGGCGGTGTCAAAACCAAAGGAACGCGAAACCATGAAAATGTCGTTGTCGATGGTTTTGGGGACTCCTACGACGCTGATTTTCTGGCCCCTTTCGTGAATTGAATCGGCGATGCGGGTTGCTGCCGTCAAGGTTCCGTCACCACCGATCATAAAAAGTAAACCAATATTCATCCGCTCCAAGCTGTCAATGATCTCGTCAATATCTTGGGGACCCCGGCTCGAGCCCAATACCGTCCCGCCTCTATCATGAATATTGACCACAAATTCGGGAGTAAGGTCAACCAGGTCATGACCGTATCGAGGAATAAACCCCTGCAGACCATAACGGATACCGAATATGTTTTGAACGCCATAACCGTAATGCAACCCCAACACCACGGATCGAATAATGTCGTTTAAACCCGGACAAAGTCCTCCGCATGTTACCAGTGCACATTTCAATTTGCTTGGGTCGAAGAAAATTTTGGATCTGGGCCCCGCCAGTTCAAAGCACGGCAGGCGTTCACCGTTGGAAAGCATCCGCGAAATTTGAGTATCATCGACATTGATGATTACCCGTTCAGCGTCAGATACACAGCTGATTTCTTCGAAACCGCCTGTCCTTCTCAGAACCGGAGACGGTATTTTTGCTTCGCCGAGAGTGGGAATTTCGGTAATGATGGGTTCAGTGTTCATGATGATCTCTATCTTTTTAGGTCTTTAGTCCTGAGATTTAAGTGGTTTCTATTCATGCGGCCTAAGCTCCGTTGAATTTAAACTCCCCTTTGCCCAAAATGTCGTGGAGATGTAAAATACCCCGAACTTCACCGTTTGTATTGATAATTGGCAATACGGTGATCTGATGTTCCTCCATAATGTTCAACGCACCATAAGCGGGGGAATTTTCCATTACGGTTCGTGGATTCTTCGTCATGACATTTTCCACCGTGAGCTCAGAAATCGGTTTTTTGGATACGACCATACGGCGAATGTCTCCATCGGTGATTATGCCGACTAGCTTTCTTTGCGGGCTCAGCACCAGAGTGGCACCCAAGCCGCCCCGGTCAATTTCCTTTATGGCGGCCTCCATTGGAGTATCCTCGAAAACGATCGGCAATGTTTCTCCCGTGAGCATGAGATCTTTAACTTTACCGGATAGCCGTTGACCGAGGGAACCACCGGGATGATACAATTTAAAATCTCTCGTATTGAAATGCTTTTTCTCCAATAGAACCACGGCAAGTGCGTCACCCATGGCTAAGAGCGCTGTTGTGCTGGTGGTTGGTGCCAATCCTAAAGGACAGGCTTCACATTCTACACCGACGTCGATAACAATATCACTGTGATTCGCGAGAGTGGAATCTTTGTTGCCTGTAAAAGCGATTATTTTACAGCCAATACGCCGGATGCTCGGCAATAAAAAGTTTAATTCATCCGTCTCTCCGCTGTTGGACAATGCAATAAATATGTCTTCCTTGGATACCTGTCCCAAGTCACCATGCATTGCCTCAACAGGATGTAAAAATAACGACCGCGTTCCGGTGCTGTTCAGGGTGGCAACTATTTTGCGGCCGACTATCCCGGATTTTCCGATGCCGCCGATGATCAATCGTCCCTTACAACTACAAATGAGGTCTACCATTTCGGCGAAATTTTCATCTACCCGGCCGATCAGATTCATGATACCGTCGGCTTCAATCTTTAGCACTTCGATTGCTTTGTGAATTGCTCCGCCGCTATTTTTCTTTTTGGTTTTCAATGCCATAGGGATCCTATCTGTTTTCCGCAACGGACAGAGTGCTCGCATTTATTTCCTGCGACATGATGGAACCGTCTGACCCAATTTCACGATCAACCCACTATAATCGAGTAAGGTATTCTAGTCAATAAATCGAAGCATTTTAAAAAATTTTTATTGACAAATTCCGACTGGTTCATTATATTTTATTATTCTATATTTTGCTGATTTAGGCTGGGCCTACCGTTTCCCGGCCTTTTTTTTGATTTAAATAATTTTCAAGGGGGTGATTCCAATGGATTGTACAACTATTAAACACGGTATGGACTGCCCTTTCATGACGGTAAAGGGGTGTTCCTACAACGGCGGGATTTGCCATCAGGTCGTTGAGCAATGCAATGGCTGCAACCGCGGTGCGGAGTTCACATCCGGGTGGTATTGCACAGCCTGCCCTGATCCTTCGGTTAAGTGGAAAAACGGAAATTGCAACTTGGCTTCCCATATTACGACAGAAAGCAATTCTCCGAAAGACAAATTGAATCCACTCAAAGCGTCCAAGAGAGGGAGAAGGTAACGTTGTTTGCGATCACACGGTAAACCCCGCTCATTTTTCGAGCGGGGTTTTTTTATCTGGTTATCTAAAAAGCCCAAGTTGCCATAAAACCAACTTATCGGTAGGGGCGGCTTTCCAGCCGCGGCATTTGATTTCGCGGCTGGTTATTTCGACATCAGCTTCTCAAGGCAGGTTAGTTGAATACAGATACCCACCAATTCCATTGCCGCCCGGATATCCTCCAGAGGAGGAAACGACGGTGCTATCCGAATGTTTCGATCGAATGGATCGGATTTGTAGGGATAGGTTGAGCCGGCTGGAGTCAATTTGACACCTGCTTCAGCGGCCATTTTTACCACGGCCCCGGCGCAACCTTCCAGAGTGTTGATGCTGACAAAATAGCCTCCCTGCGGTTGACTCCAATTCGCAATCCCTTTACCAGCCAGCTCTTTGGATAATATACTCTGGACGGCATCGAATTTTGGTTTCAAGATGGCTGCATGTTTTTCCATAAGATCTTCAATTCCGGCCAAATTCTTGAAGAAGGTGATATGGCGCAGCTGGTTTAGCTTATCCGGGCCAATCGTTTGAAATGCGATTTGCTTTTTTGTCAGTTCTATGTTGTTTGTGCTGCTGGCCATCATGGCCAAACCCCCTCCGGCAAATGTGATCTTGGAGGTCGATCCAAAAATGTAGACTCGATCACGATTTTTAGCCTGTTTGCAGGCTGTAAGAATGTTCTTCAACTTGGCTGGCGTGTTCACCAGATGATGAACCGCATAGGCATTATCCCAGAAAATTCGGAAATCTTCTGCCTTGGTTTCCATCGAAGCCAACCGATCAACCACCTCATCGGAAAATACAACTCCGGAAGGGTTGCTGTATTTGGGAACACACCATATTCCCTTGATGCTGTGATCATCAGCAACCAATTTTTCAATACGGTCCATATCCGGCCCGTCGTTTTGCATGGCAACAGGAATCATTTCGATGCCTAAATATTCACAGATAAAAAAATGACGGTCATAACCGGGACTGGGGCACAAGAAGCGTACTCGGGGAAGTTTTGCCCACGGGACAGCAGCCTCAGAAACCCCCTTTATCATCGCACGCATAAACGTGTCGTGCATCATATTTAGGCTTGAGTTGCCGCCGATGATGATTTCGTCGGAATCAACTTCCAGGTATTCGGCAAAAAGAGCTTTCGCTGCCGGAATACCGTCGACTCCTCCGTAATTTCGGCAATCGGTCCCATTTTCGTCGAAATAATTGCGGCTATTGATACAGTCCAGCATTTCCAGGCAGAGATCAAGTTGTTCGGGACACGGCTTTCCGCGAGTCATGTCCAGTGACATGCCACGGACTTGAAATTGACGATATCGCTCCAGCAGGCTGTTTTTAATTCGATGCATGTCCTGGTGGCTAAGATGCTTGAATTCGTTCATTTTTACGCTTCCTCTCTGGTTTTTTCACTATTTCAGAAAGTTGGTCTCAGACAATCGGCGAACGTTTATAGCATTGGCGTCTGGTAGCTTCAAGCCCTAATCCGATATTTGGCAGCAGTTTGAAATCACGCAGGTAAAACGGAGGGCAGCACGATTGCGATTCTGTTTAGTATTTGACCTCTACCAGGTACAGGCCCGTCGCCGGTGCGGTGGCACCGGCTTTTGAGCGGTCCTTTGACTTCAAAATTTTTTTGAAGTCATCCGGACTAATTTTGCCAAGTCCAACCTCGACGAGTGTGCCCACAATGGTGCGTACCATAAACCTCAAGAATCCATCCGCTTCTATGCGAAACACCAGCGTTGCATTATCCTCTTTAAACAAATCTGCTGCGATCACGTGCCGTTTGGTGTGCGTTCTGGGGCTCCCGCTGCTTTCAAACGCCTTGAAATCATGGATCCCGATAATCAGAGAAATTGCATTGCGCATAGCGACCTTATCTAATTTTTTGCGTATGAACCACGCGTATTGGCGCCCGACCGCCGCTGCTACCGGGCGGTTCAATATTCTGTAATGATAAATTTTGCTTTTAGCGTCATAGCGGGCATGAAAGCTGTCATGAACCTTGCAGCACTCTTTGATGACGATGTCATCGGGCAGCAGACTGTTGAGGCCCCTCTCGAAGACATCCGATGCCAGTGACGTTTCACAGCGAAAATTGGCGACTTGGTTTAACGCGTGGACACCGGAATCCGTTCGACCCGAGCCGGTAAGGATGACCCGGGTTCCGGTTATCGTCTGCAGAGCTTTTTCTATTTCACCTTGGATGGTTCGATCCTCTTTCTGGCGCTGCCAACCGTGGAAGTTTGTTCCGTCATATTCAATAATGATTTTAAAATTGGAGACCATTGTCCGTTTATTCATCACGCTCTCTGTAAGTGTTTGCATTAAAAACTTCCCGGTTCCTTAAATAAGTAACGCAATGGAAAGTGAAAAAAAAGACAATATGGTTGAAAGCGCGATGGAAGACGATGCCAGCGACGTGTCACTGTTTAACTGCGATGAAAGGACATATAACGCCGTAGAGGTAGGCAATGAATAAAATATCATACCGACCTTAAATGCGAGGCCCGAGATGCCGAAGATCTTAAAAAATATGTATCCGGTGACCGGAAGCACCACCAATTTAAAAATAGAGGCTACCAGAGACAGCTTGAAATGGTTTCTCATTGTTCTTACGCTTAGTGCGCCACCGATGGAGATTAATGCAAGCGGCAGGGCAACGGCCGAGGCCAGTTTAAAAGTATTCTCTATAAAGTTGGGAAACCCAACTTTAAGATTCGAATACAGGAGGCCACAGATGCACGCGATGATCAGGGGATTGCCTACCAAGGCTTTGGCAATCTGACGGATAGGTACCCGCGCAGACGCTTGTTTTTCTGAAAACCATGTCAAGGTCGAAACGGCGAGGACATTGATAATGGGAATCAACATTCCAATTAATATACCGAAAAAACCAATGCCGTCTTCACCGAAGGCGTTTAAGACGATGGCGACTCCAATGTAGGAGTTGAAACGGTAACAACTTTGAGAGAATGACCCCGCTTGGTAATGGGAAATGCGAAAACCTGTGATGTAAAGCGTGCTCAAAATATAAATCGTCCCCACCGAGCAGATGGCGGCGATGTAAAAACCTGCATTACTCAACAAGTTCTGTGATGAACTCCCGATTTTCCAAAAAAGCAACGCCGGGAAAAAAATATAGTAGATAAGCTTGTCCGATGTCTTTAGAAAGGTATCGTTTGTCAAACGAAAATGCTTCAGCAAGCTGCCGAAAAGAATTAACGCAAAGACTGGGAACAGGCTACTTAAAACCATCAGATTCTATACGCTTCCATTAGGGCGCCGTTAAGGGTTCTACAGTCGATCACAGGGAATATCCGCCAGTTCCTCTTCAAGGTCATCATCGATCCAGCGTTTGTACGTCGCCAGATTAAATAACGCACTGCAGGACCTGCAGCGCAAATACACGGCCCGTCACGTCCTGTGCGTTTCAAGTTTCGCATTACATTGCATACACCGAAAAAAGTCGTGCTTCATAAAATTCCTTCCGATGATTGATGTATGACTCGAAGAAACTACTTTAACGATCTCATTCTGTCAAATCAAGGTAAAAGCAACCGATGATTGCCATCACCAAGCCACCCTAATTCACATATTCGATTTTTGGAAACTATTCATGCCGATTGACAATGCGCTGCTTATCTGTCAAATGAAACAACCAGTCATTGTTAAGGTGCCCGTCAATCAACGAGTTTTACCAAACCATTTTGTTAAAAAACGCATAAGAGGGTAGGGATATTTTTTATGGAAACAAACCAATGTCGAGGATTCAAAGCTGCTGGTATCGCCGCAGGGTTAAAAAAAAATGGAAAGAAAGATCTTGGAATAATTCTTTCCGAGGTGCCTGCAACTATGGCCGGAGTTTTTACGCAGAATCGCGTCCAGGCCGCCCCAGTTCTTTTGGATCGGCAGCGTATTGCTAAGGGAGTCTGCCGAGCCGTTATTGTCAATAGCGGCAATGCCAACTGCTGCACCGGCGATCAAGGGATGCGAGATGCGAGGCGTATGGCGCAACTAGCGGCTGAGGGAACTAATGTCGTCGCGGATGACGTTATGGTGGCCTCCACCGGAGTGATCGGAGAACCTTTGCCTATCGGGAAAATTGAAGCTGCCATTCCTGGGTTGATTCAAGCGCTTCGTCCGGATGGCATTTTTGATTTTGCGGAAGCAATTATGACGACGGACACGGTGCCGAAAGTAGTCAGCCGCAGCGGTGAGCTGGAAGGCAACGCATTTACCGTAACTGGTGTCGCCAAAGGCGCCGGGATGATTTGTCCAGATATGGCAACTCTGCTATGTTTTGTCATAAGTGATGTTCACGCTTCTCCGACAATTCTGAACAAAATACTGGTCTCGGCGGTCAATCGATCATTGAATCGGATTACTGTGGATGGTGATACGAGTACCAACGACACCGTGCTTCTGATGGCCAACGGCCTATCAGGCGCCGAGATTGCATCCGAAGGGCAGCAGCATGTGTTTCAGGCCGTGGTTGATGATGTGCTGATCACCCTGGCTAAATGGTTAATTAAAGACGCCGAGGGGGCAACCAAGCTAGTTGAAATTGTGGTTCAAGGGGCGGCATCCAATCCCGACGCACGCAAGATTGCCGATACCGTGGCCCATTCGAATCTCTTTAAAACAGCGCTTTTCGGCGAAGATGCCAACTGGGGGCGAATTCTTGCCGCCATCGGTAGGGCCGGAGTGGCGGTGGAGCCGGATAAAATTGATGTCCAATTTGGCTCGGTGTTGATGGTGAAAGATGGATTAGGCTGCGGCAAAACCGCAGAGACCGAGGCAACCAAAGTACTCAAACAACCCGAATTCAGCATAATCATCGATTTGAAAGAAGGCGATGGAACGGCTTCGGTGTTTACGTGCGATTTTTCGATAGATTATGTTAAAATTAATGCGGATTATAGAACCTAATCCAAGTTCATTTATACATTGGGTTCGCGGATATAGAATAACGCCTAAATTAGAGGCGGGTTTTACCCGTTGGCGCAACCCGTAAAATAGACTTATGTCTCTGATACGACTCCAAAAATTTCTCTCTTCTGCCGGTGTCTGTTCACGCAGAAAAGCTGAAGGGCTAATCACGGATGGTCGCGTTACGGTCAATGAGCAGGTTGTTGTTGAACTGGGAACCAAAATCAATCCCGAAAAAGATCGGATTCGGGTCGATGAAAAGCCGGTTCAAACCCCACATTCTCTGATCTACATTGCGTTGAACAAACCCAAGGGCTATGTTACAAGTTGCCGCCATCCCGGAGAAAAGATTGTGTTGGATCTTGTCGGCGTTACCGAACGAATTTATCCGGTTGGACGCCTGGATAAGGACTCAACCGGCCTTCTATTGCTGACAAATGACGGCCGACTCCACCATGAACTTTCGCACCCGTCTTTTGACCATGAGAAAGAATATGACGTAACCGTTGCCAAACCCATAACCGACGGTGCACTTCGTAAATTGGCCGAAGGTTTACCGATGATGGAGACCAAGACACGGCCGGCGCAGGTCCAACGCTTGTCTGCCCGCCGGTTTCGAATTGTGCTCAAGGAGGGAAAGAACAGGCAAATCCGTCGCATGGTCCGCAAGGTGGGAAACCAGGTGACCCGGCTTAAACGTTCCAGAATTGCGGGTGTAAAACTCGGTCGTCTGCCTCTGGGGGCTTGGCGTTATTTGAACGATTCGGAAAAACAAGAGCTGTTAAAGATGCTTTAAAATAAAATCGGCACGTTTTGGGATTGGCAGTTTAGGGACGGGAACGAGATCATATCCGAGCATTCGGTAACTTTCATAAATTAGAAAATCCAACTTGACGGCAGTAGCTTCATTTTCTGAGCGAACCTGGTCTTTTGAAAAGTCGAATCTTTCAAAGAAAAATACGTGTTTATACCGATGGTAGCCGCTTTTTTTCAGAGGTTCCGTCGAATCGATCCCGGCAAGCTTGAAATAGGCAATACTGTCCGGTAGACCGCGATCAAAAAAAACGGTTGCGTTTGTGGAAAGCGAGGTTTCAATTCTGACCTTTTCATGAAGGATGTGGCGTTCAAACTGCAGTTCATCCGCTTTGATTTGGTTTAACTGCAACCCTTTGGTCAACTGCTCGTCGATGTAGGCTCTTGCGACTTCATGGATGACATTAAATCCCCGCCGTTCAAGCTCGTCAATAACGGCGGTTTTGCCCGAGCACGGTGCTCCGGTTATTACACACCAGTTGGTTTGACGCACTGATTGAATCATCTATAGTAATTACTAATTATACCGTATTTTCTGGAGGGTTCTGTTAGAATCCCTGCACAATATACACCAAACTCAGGCATAATAACAGAGACCTGTAGCCATAAAACCGATGACTGGAGATTTGGATATGATAACCTATGACGCCCTAAAATCCAGAGAAACTGCAATTGCTGTTGTCGGGCTGGGATATGTTGGTTTGCCTCTGGCGGTTCATTTGGCAGCTCATTTTGACGTGGTCGGATTTGATTTGAAAACGGAACGGATTCAAGAGCTTCAATCCGGGTTTGATCGCACCTTGGAGGTAACCGACGTCCAACTCCGCACCACCAATGTGTACTACACAGATAAATCGGCTGAGCTTTCGGAATGTCGGCTAATTATCGTAGCGGTTCCGACGCCCATTGATGATTATCGGATCCCGGATTTAGCACCGTTGCGGAGCGCTTCGATGACGGTCGGAAGGCATTTGCCCAGAGGATCATGTGTTGTGTATGAATCCACCGTCTATCCCGGGGCGACAGAGGAAATTTGTATTCCGATTCTTGAAGCCGAATCCGGGTTAACATTTGGTCAAGATTTTACGGTTGGATATTCTCCGGAGAGAATTAATCCAGGCGATAAGGTTCATACCCTGGATAAAATCATGAAGATCGTATCGGGTTCGGATCCGGAAACCTGTGAGCTGTTGTCCAATGTTTATGGAAGAGTCGTCGAAGCAGGAATCCACAAGGCATCCTCCATAAAAGTGGCCGAAGCCGCCAAGGTGATTGAGAACACCCAGAGAGATTTGAATATCGCCTTGATGAACGAACTCGCAAAAATATTTGATATTATTGGGATCGACACTCTGGAGGTTCTCGAAGCGGCGGGGACAAAATGGAATTTTATGCCCTTCAAACCCGGCCTGGTGGGCGGTCATTGTATCGGTGTTGATCCTTATTATTTGACATTTAAAGCCGAAGCGCTGGGGTACCATCCGGAAATGATCCTGGCTGGGCGGCGGATCAACGATGGCATGGGCAAACATGTTGCCGAGCGGGCAGTAAAAATGCTTATCGGTGCCGGGAAGCAGGTCCAGGGGGCAAAGGTGGCGATCCTCGGAATTACATTTAAGGAGGATGTGCCCGATATCCGCAACACCAAGGTTGTGGACATCGTCAGAGAACTAAAGGATTACGGTGTTGATGTTCTCGTCAGTGACCCTCTCGCGGATCCGGATGAAGCCCGCGAATATTATGGAATAGAATTGCAGCCTTTGGAAAAAATTAAGCATGTTGATGCTGTTATTCTTTCCGTAATGCACAGAGTATACCGAGAAAGTGGTTTGGAGGGAATTGCAGGACTTTGCTCTGATCATAAGGCTCTAATTGTTGATGTTAAAGGATGTTTCAGCCCTGATGAAGCCCGAAATTTGTCAGTGACATATTGGCGCCTTTAATTCGATTATCTAAAGAAATCTACTCTTTTTTTGAATTTGCTGTTTCGCCGGGCATCCACTTTAAAGCACAGGACTTCCGATAAACGGTAGTTAACCGTTCAACTTTTCTTATTGGATTCCAAAATATGACCCTAAAGAGAAAGGGGGCCCCATGAACGAGAGCTCCGTTAAAATTAGACTCATGAAGGCTGACGATTTTGACGCAGTGGTTGGGATCGACGAAAAAGTACTTAAGGCTTCCCGGCCGGAGTACTATGAAATGAAGTTTGAAAAGCTTTTTCAATCCAAAGATTATATCCCCGCTTCGTTAGTCGCAGAGGAAGAAGACGGAACAGTGGTGGGATTTGTCATGGGGGAACTCTTTTTGGGAGAATATGGTATTTTCCAGGAAGAAGCAACTTTGGATACCATTGGCGTTGATCCTGATTGCCAGCATAAGGGTATCGGTAAGCTGTTAATTGATGAATTTTTGGATCATCTGAGAGAACTCGGCGTTCAAAAAATACACACCCTAGTCGATTGGAGTGATGCCAAACTGATGCAATTCTTTCGCGCGAACCAATTTATCCCCTCCAAAACCATTAACCTGGAGCGAAGCCTTTGATGGAATATTCTATTACTCGTTGCCTATTCCTCTGACGCGGGTTCGAAAGAAGGTGGGGGAGAAAAGAGCGATTTGGTTAAAACGAAAGCTGCTTGCAGTGCTTCTGTAGGGCAAAGCTCAAAGCATTCTTTGCAGTCCCAGCATTCCCTGGCGGCTATTTCCGGAATGAAACTTATCTCCTTCCTTATTCCTCTGTCAACAAAACCCACAGCGTTCTTTTTCTTGACCTCAGCACAGTACCTCACACATAGACCGCAATGAATGCAAAACGAGGTCTCTCTTTCAAAACGGTCTTTGTCTGCGCCATACTCCTCGGCCAAATGCATCAATTCCGGTGAATCCGGGGCATGAGCAAGCTGTAGCTCCAAGATCATTTTGCGAATTTGATCTATCTTCTCAGATCTGGTTCTGACTACCAAATTTTTTTCTACCGGGTAAACGCAGGCGACCACGCGTTTTGTCCAGTCGCCAACCTGTACTTCTACGATGCAAAGGCGGCATCCCCCAAATGGTTCCAATTTTTCGTGGTGACACAGTGTGGGTATCGAAATGCCAACACGTTGGGCTGCCTCCAGGACGGTCATTCCTTCCCTGGCTTTGACTTCTTTTCCATCAATCTGTAAAAGGATATCGCTCATTTTGCTTTGCTCTTTCCGGTTATCATTCTTTCTTCTTCGGGGATGGGAGGCGGAATAGACTCGCCTGAAATCTTCTGCACCGCACCAAAGCGAGAGGGGCAAACTTCAAAGCAGGTTCCACACTTTGTGCATTTGTCCTGGTCGATGATATGGATCTTTTTTTTGCCACCGTTTACCGCCTCGGCTGGGCACTTCCTAAAGCAGATCATACAGGCTTGGCACTTATCCGGGTCAATATAATACGAGATCAGCTCCTTGCACGACAACGCCGGGCATCTCTTTTCCTTGATGTGGGCCTCATACTCATCTCTGAAGTAGCGTACCGTGCTCAGAAACGGGTTCGGGGCGCTCGTACCTAACGCACAAAGGGAGGCCTCTTTAGCTACCTCGGATAGCTCCTCCAAAAGCTCGATGTCACCCTCGTTTCCTTTCCCTTCGGTGATATTGGTGAGGATCTTAAGCATCTGCCTCAAACCTTCACGGCAGGGGACGCATTTACCACAGGATTCATCCGTGAGGAAGTCAATGAAATACCTGGCGACATCAACCATACAGGTGTCTTCATCCATTACGATCATCCCACCGGATCCCATCATCGAGCCAGCCTTGGTGAGTTCATCAAAACCGACTTCCAAATCCAACAGACTCTCAGGGATACATCCCCCAGACGGCCCTCCGGTCTGCACGGCTTTGAATTTCTTGCCTCCCGGGATGCCACCGCCTATTTCGTAAATAATATCTCTGAGGGTCATGCCCATGGGTACTTCCACAAGGCCGGTATTGGTTATCTTCCCCACCAGGGAGAAAATCTTCGTGCCTTTGCTTCTTTCGGTTCCGATTTGAGTAAACCAGTCAGCGCCGTTATTGACAATAAGCGGTATATTGGCCCATGTTTCAACATTATTCAAAACACTGGGATTATCCCAGACGCCTTTGACAGCGGTGTGGATATATTTCGGTCTGGGCTCTCCGGCCCTGCCTTCCAATGCCGTCATCAGCGCACTCGATTCACCACATACGAAAGCGC